>Ga0210102_1000349_pt1 | contig 12356 bp, 12 predicted proteins | sample RushOxbow_ThreeS_4_FD_185563 | JGI IMG/M metagenome (GOLD analysis project Ga0210102, IMG submission 185563) | Wetland microbial communities from San Francisco Bay, California, USA, that impact long-term carbon sequestration -... | ecosystem: Environmental > Aquatic > Marine > Wetlands ...
GGGCGGCGGCGATGGCGAGTAGCGCGGTGCGCGCCGTGCCGCGCGTCGTAGCGAAGACGCTTCCCGCCATCATGCCAAAGCTGAACACGCCGATGGCAAGCACCGTGATCCTCCAACTGAGCGCGTAGGTGGTTGCGCTCATCACCGTGGCGAAGCCATGATGCGTGCCGCCGAGCAAGGCGGATACCGCCACTGCGCCGAACGCGAGCGTCCACCACCTTCGGGAGCGCTCCCCGGCGGCGTCCCGGTAGAGGCGCCAGCCGAGCACGGCGCTGACCGCGCCGAGCGCGTAGTCGGTGATCATCGTCGTCGGCTCGCTGATCACGGGGACTTCAGTTGCCCGCGATGATGGTGCCCCACGGCGATGACGAACGCAGCCAGCACCCAGTGAAAGAATATCGGTAGCGTGCCGCCAAACCACCGCGCTTCCGGGTGGAGGTACATGGATACCGGGTAGCGCGCCACCATCACCGCCAGGTAGAGGTAGCCAAAGTACAGCCAGTGGACGCCAAAGAAGCGGCGCGGTTCGACGAAGAATCCTCTGTTCCGGGTGAAATCAAGGCAAATCTTCGTCATGAGAGCGATGATGACGACCTGCGACGGCAACAAGTACTTGTACGCCAACAGGCCCGAGTACCACTCCTGCATGGGTGGCAGGAAATCCACATCGAAGAACGCGACGAGGGCTTGCCCGGCGACGCGAAGAACGAAGAGCGCGAGCAGCGTCCACAGCAGTGGAGCAAGCCGGCGCGGCGGATCGGCCCCGGTTCGCATGTCAAGCCGCGAACATCTTCCGGTAATGGCGGTACCAGTCGCTCTGGAACACTTCGGCCGGGTCGTATTTGCGCTTGAGCTTGAGAAAGTCCGCGAACTGCGGGTAGCAGGTCTCGACCTGCTTGCGGGTGGCGTACTTGTGGTAGGTCGGGAAGTAGCTGCCGCCGTGCCGGATGCCGATGTCGATCAGGCGCCGGAACGCGTCCGCGGAATGGCGGATTCCTTCCGGCGTGTGCACGACGTGCAGGTTGAAGATGACGCAGGCGTAGGGCTTCTTCGCCCACGCGAGGAAGCTTTCACGGTCCTGCTCGATGAGGCGAATCGTGCCGTAGATGATTTCGACCTGATTGCGGCGGGCGTCCTCACGCACGGCCGTCATGAAACGCTCGAGCGCGTCGCGCTCGCAGTAGATCTCGGTGATGGCCTCGGTCGCCGGGTGCTTCTCCCCGAGCCTGCGGTCGAGCGCGCGATGGTAGTGGTCGGGATAGACGCTCATCTGGTGCTCGTCCGACCAGTACACCTGCCCCTCGGTCGAGAGGTAATAGCCGGCGTAGCGCTCGAAGGCCCCCGCCTTGTCGGCATGGGCGAGGTAGAGGAGCTCGGTCCAGTCGGCGTCCGCCAGCTCCTTCTGGGCCGGCGGAATCGGCGTCGCGTCGGCCACCGGCTTGTAGCAGGAGAACACGCCCCGGCGCAGGAAGGCATCGGACCGGTCGTCGATCGAGTACTGGAAATCGCCGTAGAGGAAGCCGTCGCGGATGCGCTCGGAGTAGGCCCGCGGCAGTCCCTCGATGTCGCGTACTTCGACCACGCGCTCAACCTTGCGCCGCGGGACGAGCCGCAGCGTGACCGAGTAGATGAAGCCGAACAGCCCGTAGCCGCCGATCACGAGCCGGAACAGCTCCGGGTTCTCGCTCCGGCTGCAATTGACGAGCTCGCCGCGGGCATCGAGCAGCTTGAAGGATTCGACGTCGCCTACGAACGGCGGCAGGGTGAGGCCGCGCCCATGCACGTTGGCCGAGAGGCATCCGCCCATGGTGAGGCGGTCGGCGCCGGTCTGCTTCTGCGAAAAGGCCCATTGCCTGGCGCGCCCGCGCTGGGTGGAGACGAGGTGCTCGAGCAGCTGCGGCCACTGGATTCCCGATTCGACTTCGATCAGGCCGCGCGCAGCATCGAACGCGAGCACCCGGTTGAGCTTGCGGATGTCGATCAGCATGCCATCCGTGGCGAAAGCCTGCGCGCCCATGGCATGGCGCCCGCCGGCGATACATACGGCACGTTGCTCACGCCGCGCCGAAGCGATCGCGTTGCGCGCCCCGTCGAGCGTGTGCGGCTCGACGATCCGGTGGACGCGGGTCGCATTCAGCTGAGAGTGGATGTCATTCACGACGACGCCGGCGGCGCGCGCTGGCGCGTACGGCCACGCCGCCGCAAGTGCCGCGATCCGGAGGAACTCTCTGCGCGTAGTCATGGCCGATGTACTCCCGCTCTCACAGCATGAAAAGCCCGGCACTTCCCGCGCCGAGGAAAATCAGGAAGTGAGCCACGCTCCAGATGCGGTAGCGCGCGCCGATCCTGTCGGGCAGTTCGTTCGCCAGCAGGAACAGCCGCCCGTCGGCGGGCTTGCGCAGGATGTGGACGCCTTCCGTCGAACGCGACCGCACCTGGGCGTGGAGCGCGCGCACCTCGCGCCGCGCCTGCAGCCGGGCGAGCTCCCATTCCTTCATGCTGATCCCGCCGTCGCGGTCGAGGTCGAAGCGCTCGTGCAATTGCTGCTGGTCTGCTTTCCATTGCGCGAGCAGCGCGCCCACATCGGCGCGCTCGTCGCCGGGCGCGACCGCCGCGGTGGTGGTGGTGCTGAACTCGCCGATGGCGTAGACGACGGACTTGGGGCGCAGCAGCCACTCGGTGTGGCGACGGTCGTACTCTTCCCAGTTCTTGCGGTCGTGGGTCAGCACTTCCGCGCCCTCCGGGGATATCACGCACTGGCCGGTGTCGTCGACCAGCAGGAACTGCTCCACGCTCGAGCCGGTGTCCACCGTCCGCCACTTGTCGTTCGAGCCCTTTTCCTCGATCTGATACCAATACCAGCAGCACGGAGTCCGGCTCAGCTTGCTCAGAATCGGCTCGCCGGGCAGGAGCTCGGTGCGACCGAAGAGCTCGACGTAGCCCTGCGCGGCGGAGGCCACCCGGGAGGTGGGGAGATCGTGGATGTGGCGGTAACGCCGGTAATTCGCGACCCAGGCAAAGAAACTCACTGCCGACATTGCGAGCAGGGCATAGGGCCAGACCTCCGCGCTTTCGGCCTGGATCGCGACGCCAAGGATGACGACGTGAATGACGCCCGACAGCCATCCGGGCTGATGCAGGTGCGACGAGCCGAAGGTTATCGCCACCTACCGCCTGCGCGGGAATGACGGAAGTCTCTCAGGAACCGAACAGCTTCTTGACGTCGACGTCGGCCTTCTCCTCGCCCTGAAACTCGAGCAGCTGAGCCGGCTTGAAATTGAACATGCCGGCGATGATGGTGTCCGGGAACTGCTCGATGCGCACGTTGTTGACGTTCACCGATTCGTTGTAGAACTCGCGGCGGTCGGCGATCCCGTTCTCGAGGCTGGAGATGCGCGTCTGCAGCTGCTGGAAAGTCTGGTTGGTCTTCAGATCGGGGTAGGCCTCCGCCAGCGCGAAGAGGCTTCCCAGCGTCGCGCGCAGCGCGCCCTCGGCCTGGCCGAGCTGCGGGATGTTCTGGGCCTCGCGCGCCGCGAATACCTTGGAGCGCGCTTCCATCACCTTGGTAAGGGTTTCCTGCTCGAACTTCATGTACTGCTTGCAGGTCTCGACCAGCTTGGGCAGCTCGTCGTGGCGCTGCTTCAGCAGCACGTCGATGTTGGCCCAGGCCTTGGACACGTTGTGCTTCACCTGGACGAGATTGTTGTAGAGCATGATCGCGTACGCCGCGATCGCCGCCAGCAATCCCAGCACGATGATGGTTCCGATGCCCATGCAATTCTCCTTTGCAGGCGAATGCCTGCGGAGATTCTATACCACCGGCATAACAGGAACTATGTGAGATACCTAACAGGAGAATGAACTTCCCTCCTGCCGGAGGGCGAGCCGGGGTTTCGAGAAGCATGCCTTCGAGCCAGCAAGCGCCAGTCGCGATGCAGCGCGGCGGGACAACTGAACCGCCGTACCCAAGAGACCCCTCGAAGCAGCGGGAGTGCGGAAAAGCGCTTGCCGCGCTCTTGCGATTGGAATAGGCTGTCTCGAGCAAGACCGCCGGGCGCTCGGTGCTGGCGTACTCGGCCGGGAGACTTCGGCATCTCGATGCATATCCTTTACCTCAGGGAAAATGACGATGAAATTCCATATTACGGCGACCAGTGGCTCGGAGGACCCGACAAAGGCGACGCTCGCGTTTGTGCAAGCGATGGGCGCAAAGCAGGCGGGCCATGATGTTTCGATCTCGCTGTTGGGCGATTCGGTTGTGCTGCTGAATCCGACGGTTGCGAAGAGTATTCAGGGCGTCGGAATGCCACCGCTGGTCGATCTGATCAATTTCGCGAAGGAAAACGGCATACCCGTCTATGGCTGAGGCCTCTGCTGCACGGCCCGTGGGGTCGGCGAAGAACTCACCAAAGCCTTGGGCGGCAAATATATCAACCCGAAGCTGCAAGCCGAGATGTGCGCAGACGCAGACCGCACGGTCTTTATCTAGCGCGCGACTTCAACACTCATCAGCATTTCCACAGGCCCCGCTTCGGCGGGGTTTGTTTCTGGTCTGCTCCCTCATCCTGCTTCTAACCGAGCCATGCTGACAATTGACGACGTCCGGGCAGTTCCGCTGTTCTCGACACTTGCGGCGCCTCAACTCGAGCGCCTCGCGCAGACATCTGCCGACCTGCACCTCGGTGCCGGTGAATACGCGGCGCATGCCGGCGGGGAGGAGCGTGCGCTGTTCGCGGTTCTCGCCGGCAAGATGGAGGTCGTAAGACTGTTCGACGGCGTCGAGCGCACCCTGGGTTGGCGCGTCCCCGGCACCATTTTCGGCGAACTGCCGATCGCCCTCGGCACGCCGCTCTACGGATCGTATCGGGCGTCGGAACCGTCTCGCATCATGCGCGTGGAGATCCGGGAGTATTACGCGATTGCGGCGGCATCGCCCGAGATCGCCATGAGGGTCGCCGCGCTGGCGCGCGAGCGCATCGGCGGGATGCAGGGCATCGAGGCCGAGACGCGCAAGCCGCGCGTCACCATCGTCGGTCACCGCTGGGACAGCTCCTGCGGCGAGTTGCGCCGGTTCCTCGCGCGCAACCAGATTACCTATGATTGGATGACGCCCGATGCGCCTGACCTGACAGCGCGTTGGCCCGAAACCCGTCCGGCGGATGAAGATTGCCCTGTGCTGAAGCTGGCCGACGGGACCGTCCTCAGGCGACCGGCGATGCGCGTCCTTGCCCAGCTCCTTGGCCTTCAAACGTGCGCACGCCTTGCCGAGTACGACACCCTCATCATCGGTGGTGGACCGGCAGGTCTGGCGGCGGCGGTTTACGGCGCATCCGAGGGACTGCGCACCCTCGTGGTAGAGCGCGAGGCGCCCGGCGGCCAGGCGGGGACGTCCTCGCGCATCGAGAACTATCTCGGTTTCCCCAACGGTGTCTCAGGCGACGAGCTCGCGAGTCGGGCACTCAAGCAGGCAGGGCGGCTCGGGGCGGAGATTCTGGTGACGCGCTCTGTCGCGCGCATCGATCCGAAGACGCGCCAGATCTACCTCGATGGCGACGATGTCGTCCAGGCGCGGACCGTCATTCTTGCGACTGGCGTCACGTGGCGCCGCCTCGCCATTGAAGGCTTCGATCGGCTCATCGGCAAAGGTATTTACTATGGAGCGGCGCGCAGCGAAGCGAGCGCGACCCATGGACTCGACGTCCACCTGATTGGTGCCGGAAACTCGGCCGGTCAGGCCGCTTTGTACTTTGCCAACCATGCACGAACCGTAACGCTCGTAGTCCGCGGCGATTCCCTGGAGAAGAGCATGTCTCGCTACCTGATCGAGCAGCTCGGCGGGAAATCGAACGTGAAAATGCAACTGCGCTCGGAAGTAGTGGCCGCATACGGCGATACGCACCTGACGGGTATCGACATACGCGATGCCGCGAGTGCAAAGGTGCGCCGAGAAGCCTGTGGTGGCCTTTTCGTTTTCATCGGCGCCGACGCAGAGACCGGTTGGCTGCCCGCGGAAATCGCACGCGATAAACGAGGATATGTCCTGACCGGTGACGACGTGGTGAAGGCCGGGCGCTGGTCGCACAGCCGCGATCCCTACCTCCTGGAGTCGAGTGTCCCCGGAGTTTTCGCCTGTGGGGATGTGAGGTTGAGCCCGGTCAAGCGCGTTGCCTCTGCGGTCGGTGAGGGCAGCATGGCGATCGCTTTCGTCCACAAATATCTGCAGCAGGACGCGCAGTAGCGCTCAGCGAGGTCGGTAAAGCGCATGCGCGTTTCCCTGGCCGAAGGTGCGGCGGTCAGCGTTACGCCTGATCGTGCGATGCAGCGGATCTCAACCCCGGCTCGTCCTCGGGCAGGAGGGGAGCAACGTTTTGAGCTGCGTAGTTACCAGGAGTAGTAGACCGTGTAGCGCACGGTCGCTTCGCCCCCCGCGGCAAGTTTCACCGGGAAGTGCACGGTGCGCGCGTCCTGCTTCTCGAAGTCATGGGTCTTGGCGGTGATCTGCCAGTTCGTCCAGCGATAGAGGTTCTCCTTCACGATCACCGTGACCGGCTCCTTCTTGTGGTTGCGGAGCTTGACCTCGATCTCCTCGGTCATGTTCTTGCGCGAAGTATCCACGGTGAAATTGACCTGCCGGCGCTCGCCCACGACGTCGAAGGCGGAGCCTAACCGGATCTTTACGTTCTCGTTCTTCGGCGTATGGTCGATCGCGTCCTCGCCGATGAACTCGAGCGTGCCATCCGCGCTGTCCTGCTTGTTCACGCGGATGCGGCCGGCGGGCAGCGGCATGCCCATGCGGTTCTGCTCGGCATTGCGGAAGCCCAGGTAGACGTCCACCTTGCGATTGGTCGCCACGCCGTAGCTGCGGTCGATGTTCGGGTGCGGCGCGAAGCCGTAGGCCGGGAGCGCGCCGTAATAGACGAGCGTCTTCTCGCACGGCACCCGGCGTGCGACCGGGAAGAGCTCGATCTGCTTGGTCGAGTTGTCGGGCAACGTCGTCGGGCGGCCGAGCGTGTAGAGGTGATACTCGAAGAACGCTTTTTCCTGGAAGCCCTGGGCACGGTCTTCCGCAACTGCCGCGCGCGCCGCCAGCGCTTCGGGATAGATGCGTCCGGTGGGCGCGACCTTCTGAACGTCGCCCGCCACCAGCTTCAATTTGGCATCGGTGTAGCCAGCGCCCGATTGATTGATTATGCTGACCCACGCCCCGACATCGAGCTGGCAGGCGTTGGCATTGCGCCCCTCGGAGTAGGTCACGTTGTAATCGGCCCACCAGGTGATGCCCGAAGCCTGGTAGGAGACGCGCGTCTTGTGCGAGCCGGCACGGCTCGCCGCGACATCCCACACCAGGGTCGGGCGGGTGATGAGCCCGCCGGGCAGCTCCGGCAGGCGCACGCCGGCATTGTGCGGCAGCGTCTGGATGCTGCCGTCCGCGCGCCGCAGCGTGATCCCGCCCGCGGTCGAGAGCAGCACGCCGTCGAACGACTCGACGCCGCTGCCGCGCACCTGATCCACGCTGATCGAGCGGTCGATGTACTTCCGCAGCAGCTTCTCCGTGTTCACCAGGTCGAACTGGAAATTCTGCTCGATGACGCTGGTGCCCGCCGCGTCGGTCAGCGACTCGAACGTCACGGTGGTGGGATCGATCAGGGCGGCGACGTCGGTGAAGCGCAGCGTGTTGCGACCGCGCGTGAGCTGCAGCTCACGCTCGTGCCGCACCATGGCGTAGCCGGGAAGCTGCCCGCGGCCGCCGTTCCGGTAGAGCTCGGGAGCGATCGCGCCCGGCCGGGCGTTGCTGTAGATGGTCAGCGCGTCGCCCGCAAGGGCCGGGGATTGCGTGGATGCCAGCGCCGCCCCGACGGCGAGCGCAGTGGCCGATTTCACGAAAGTGCTCATTGCGTGTCTCCTTGAATGGATGAAACTGCACGCAATAAACGCGCATCGGCGCAGGGTGGGGTTAAACGCGGTGCCTTAGAATGGGGTCTGCCCGGACGGGGTGGCAAATTGCAGAGCATTGGCGTCTTTTGCGGGTCCAACACCGGCGCCGGCTCGGCTTATGCCGAAGCCGCCCGCCGGCTTGCTCGCGCCATCGCCGGGCGGGGACTCCGGCTGGTTTACGGTGGGGGCAGCATCGGGCTGATGGGCGTGCTGGGGGAGGCCGCGCTCGCCGCGGGCGGGCGCGTGACCGGGGTGACGCCCCGGCGCCTGCTGGAGAGAGAGGTCGTGCTGCGGGGGCTCAGCGAGCTGCGGGTGGTCGAAACGATGCTCGAGCGCAAGGCCCTGATGGCCGAACTGTCCGACGCCTTCGTCGCGCTCCCCGGCGGGCTCGGCACGATGGACGAGCTGTTCGAGATGCTGACCTGGACCCAGCTTGGCCTCCAGCGCAAGCCGTGCGCGCTCCTCGACGTCGATGACTATTACGCGAAGCTCGCAGCATTTCTCGACCACGCGGTCGCGCAGCGTTTCATCACGCCGCAGCATCGCGCCATGCTGATCGTCGAGCGCGACGCGGAGACCGTGCTCGACCGGCTCGCTGCCACACCGTTGCCGGACGTCAGCAAGTGGATGGACCGGAAGCCGGCCTGATGGCGCATCCGCGACCTTTACCTTAGAATTCGGCCACGCAATTGCGAGGGACCGGAGCGCGGTTCCCGGAGTGGAAGCGATGGCATCGGTTGCCAAGGCGTACAACATTTTCGACCTGCGCAGGATGGCGCTGAAGCGCGTGCCGAAGGGGCTGTTTGAGTTCATTGACCGCGGCACCGAGGACGAAGTGGCGCTCCGCAACAACCGCGCCGTCTTCGAACGCATCCGCCTGAGGCCGCGCCCCCTGGTGGATGTTTCGAAGCGCAGCCAGGAGGTCACGCTGTTCGGCAAGAAACACAGGATGCCGCTCGTGATCGCGCCGACGGGAACGGCGGGACTGCTGTGGTACGAGGGCGAGATCGCCCTCGCGCGCGCGGCTGCGGAGGCGGGCATTCCGTTCACGCTTGCCACGGGCTCGATGACCGCAATGGAGAGGGTCGCCGAGCAGGCGGGCGGCACGCTCTGGTTCCAGCTCTACATGTGGCCCGACCGCTCCCTCTCCCACAAGCTCGTCGAGCGCGCCCGGGCCGCCGGCTACGAGGCGCTGGTCGTCACCGTTGACGGTGTCGTCCCGGGGAACCGCGAGTACAACCTCCGCAGCGGCTTCACTATCCCGTTCACATTCACGCGCGGCAACATCACCGACGTCATGCTGCACCCGCGCTGGCTCATCGGCGTCCTCGCCCGCTACCTCCTCACCACGGGCATGCCGCGCTACCAGAACTACCCGACCGACATCAGGTACCGGATCACCGCTGGGCCGATGGGGCGGTCGAGCATGCGCAACGACTCGCTCAACTGGGACGATCTGCGGGCGCTCCGCAAGCTGTGGCCGCACCGGCTGCTGGTAAAGGGACTGCTTCATCCCCAGGACGCCGTGACCGCCGCAGACTGCGGCGCCGACGGCGTGATCGTGTCCAATCACGGCGGCCGCAACCTCGACACGGTGATCTCCCCGATCGAGGCGCTGCCCGAGGTGGTGGACGCAGTGGGCAAGCGCGTGACCGTGCTGGTGGACAGCGGCTTCCGCCGCGGCACCGATGTGGTCAAGGCGCTCGCGATGGGAGCGCAGGCGGTGATGATCGGCCGCTCCACGCTCTACGGCGTCGCGGCCGGGGGCGAGGAGGGCGCGCGGCGGGCAATCTCGCTGTTCCGGGGCGAGATCGACCGCGTGATCGCGCTCCTGGGCTGCAACAGCGTTGCCGAGCTCTCGACGGAGCATCTGCTTGCTCCGGATCTCCCGCTGCGCGCGGCCGAGCCCGCGCGTCCGGGATTGAAGCTCCTCGACACCGCGCGGGCCGCGGAGAGGTAGAACCTTGGGGTGGTTCGTGTTCCTGCTGGCCGCTGCCGGCGGTGTCGCCTTCGCCGTCTGGAATTTCCACAGGAGAACTTCCGCACGCAAAGCCGCCAGCGAGGCGCGCTTCGAGAAAATCTTCAAGGGCCCGGCGCAGGTCCCCGCGAGTCCGCTGCCGCCCGCTTCCGCCGCCGAATCATCCGCCCTCGCCAAGACGCCGCCGGCTACGGCCGCGCAGCGCCTGCTGGGGCCGGCCGAGTCGCGGGTCTATTACCTGCTCAAGGCCGGGCTCCCGGACCTCGAGATTTTTGCCGGCGTGTCGCTCGCGCGTGTCGTCGGCGCCGCCGGGGAGGGGCGCGAGCGCGAGCAGCAGCTGCGCCGCCTCTCCGGGTATCAGCTCGATTTCGTCGCATGCGACAAGAGCATGCAGGTGGTTGCCGTGGTCGAAATCGAAGCCGCGGCCGGTGCCGATGCGGCGGGCGACCGGCGCTTCAAGTCCGAGCTGCTGAAGCAGACCGGCATCAGGCTTGTTCGGGTCAACCCTGCGGAACTGCCGCGGCCCGAAGAAATGCGGTCCCTCATCGACCGCAGCTCCCAGCAATAGACCAGGCATGAGGCACGATCCTCCCATCGTCTTGCTTCTCGCCGCGTTGCTGGTGCCGGCCGTCGCGGCCGCCAAGACTCCGGAGCAGATCTTTCAGCAGGCGTCCCAGAGCGTGGTCGTGATCCATGCCTTTGACGCCGACGGCAATCCCATCAATCAAGGGGGCGGAGTGGTGACGGCGCGCGAGCTCGTCACGACCAACTGCCACGTCATCGAAGGCGCTGCCAGTCTCGAAGTCCATCTGCGGCAGCAGACCTACACAGGGACCGCCGCGGCGTCGAACGAGGAGCGCGATCTATGCCAGATCAGGGTACCGCACCTTTCCGCGCCACGGGTGACGCTCAATACCGGCAGGGTGCGGGTCGGCCAGAGGGTATACGCGATTGGCGCGCCTGAAGGGCTGGAGTTGACGCTGAGCGAGGGCTTGATCTCGAGCCTGCGGGATTTCGACGGCTCGCAGTACATCCAGACTTCCGCCGCGATCTCGCAGGGATCGAGCGGTGGCGGACTGTTCGACGCCGAGGGGCGGCTGATTGGCATCACATCCTTTTTTGTCGGGGAGGGGCCGAATCTCAACTTTGCGCTGCCCGCGGCATGGATCGTCGAGCTGGAGCGTGGCGGGCGTGCCAAGGCTGGCGAGCAGGAGACGGCCGAAGCCCGGTGGCTGCGGCGGGTCAGTGCAGCGCGGGCGAAAAAGGACTGGACGTCGGTCGTAAGCCTTTCGCAGCAATGGGTGCGGGTCGCGCCGAAGAGCGCTCGCGCCTGGCAGGAGCTGGGCGACGCCTACGCGGCGACCAACCGCCCGCGGCGTGCAATCCCCGCCTATCAACAGGCGGTGCGCTACAACGGCGATTCTTTCGACGCCTGGCACAACCTCGGCTGGACCTATCTTGCGCTGAACCAGTATGACCGGGCGATCGAGGCAATACAGGAGGCCTTGCGCATTTCGCCGGGGCACCCGCGCGCGACCTACAACCTGGGGGCGGCATATTACGGCCAGGGATTGCGCGACAAAGTGCAGGAAGTTCACGGACAGCTGCGCAAGCTCGACCCCGCACTCGCCGGGCTGTTCGCGAAGCGCTACGTGAAACCGTGAACGCGGGCGAAGCGCCCCTCGCTTGCCATTTCCCCGGATTGCGGGTATCTTTCGCCCCGCAGTCGTTTCAAGCGGCGTATTGCTGACCCGTACCTCCGCCCGTCCGGGCGGGGTCCCAGTTCTCAACCACTCGCTTTGAATCGTTTGCAGGGCACGGGCGCGAGCCCGTGATCGTTCATTTTCGTATAGGAGTATGCATGGCAACTGGTACAGTAAAGTGGTTCAACGATGCGAAGGGTTTCGGGTTCATCACGCCGGATGACGGCGGCGAGGAAGTGTTCGCGCACTTCTCGGAGATCCAGGGCAACGGGCACAAGTCGCTCAAGGAAAAGCAGCGCGTCAGTTTTGAAGTGACGCGCGGCCCCAAGGGCATGAAGGCCACGGGCATCAAGCCGATGTAACGACGGCTGCGAGCGCCGGGGTGCCAGCCCCGGCCCGCAAAGAAAAACGGCCACCGGAAGGTGGCCGTTTTTATTGGTGGAGGCGGCGAGAATCGAACTCGCGTCCGCAAGTCCTACACAGCCGGGTACTACATGCTTAGCCAGGTCGTTTGGATCTCGCCTCGCGCCCGCCGGCCGGCAGGCTGACGCTCAGCCAGTCGCTTCGACGGATCCGTGCGGTCAAGCGACCAGACCGCGCGGAGAGGCTGATGTCAATGGCGCTGCACCGCTGAGCAAGCTTGACTTGCGTCTCGCTACCCCTCGGCCTAGCCCATCAGCAAGCTAGTGCAGCGTCTAGCCGGTATTAGGCGGCTAGAGCGTAACGCTCGTCGTTGGCGT
>Ga0210102_1000350_pt1 | contig 12345 bp, 7 predicted proteins | sample RushOxbow_ThreeS_4_FD_185563 | JGI IMG/M metagenome (GOLD analysis project Ga0210102, IMG submission 185563) | Wetland microbial communities from San Francisco Bay, California, USA, that impact long-term carbon sequestration -... | ecosystem: Environmental > Aquatic > Marine > Wetlands ...
GCCGCCGAACAGGATGTCGTCGCCGCTGCCGCCTTCCAGCTCGTCGTTGCCGGAGCCGCCGAACAGGATGTCGTCGCCGCTGCCGCCTTCCAGCTCGTCATTGCCGGAGCCGCCGAACAGGATGTCGTCGCCGCGGCCACCCTCCAGCTCATCATTGCCGGAGCCGCCGTCAAGTATGTCGTTGCCGCTGCCGCCTTCCAGCTCATCTTTGCCGGAGCCGCCGCTCAACACATCGTTGCCGCTGCCGCCGGAAATATCGTCGTTACCCGAGAGGCCGGAAAGGGTGTCGTTGCCCGAGCCGCCGGAAATGTCGTCGGATTTGCTCGTGCCCACCAAGTTGTCGCTACCGCTGGTGCCGTTTATGTCGCTCATTCTTATTTCTCCGCCGGAATCAATTGATTGGCCCGTCCTGGGCGATATCGTCCTGGGCGGATTACCGCAAATTCCGTGCCACTTTTTCCCGTAATGTCAGGGATGGGACATTGCGCCATTAACAGATTGAAAAACATAGTGTTTCTGAGTTCTTGCCCGGGACGGAAAACGCGCAATAAATCACGCTCAATTTCGGACCACAAAAGGCGACGTACGACTTCTCGACAGGGGCTCCAGAATCGGATTGCGAACCGTGATTTCCTTCACGTTTCCAGACGGGAAATCACGCAGCTCCCCACCGGCCTGAGAGGGGTCGCGAAGTGACGCGTTGGGGGGTGGTGGGAGCAGGAACCCCGGGATCGGGTCTAGGAGGGTTTGCAGGGCTACGCAGGGCGTGTTCTGGACACGGTTGATATGATGGCGCCGTGACCCCGCCCGCGCAGGAGAACTAGACCGTGGTACGCACCCGCTTCGCCCCCAGCCCGACCGGTTACCTGCATATCGGCGGCGCGCGCACCGCACTCTTTTGCTGGGCCTACGCCAAGAGGCATGGCGGCACGTTCATTCTGCGGATCGAGGATACCGACCGCGAGCGCTCCACGCGGGAATCGGTCATGGTGATCCTCGATGCCATGCAATGGCTCGGACTCGACCACGATGGACCGTATTCGCAGATGGACCGGTTGGATCGCTACCGCGCGGTCGCGGAGCAGTTGATCAAGAAGAATCAGGCGTACTACTGCTACGCCAGCCGGGAAGAGCTCGACGCCCTGCGCGAGCAGCAGCGGGCGCGGGGCGAGAAGCCGCGCTACGACGGCCGCTGGCGGCCGGAGAACGCGCAGCGCGCCGGCCTCAAGGCGCCGGTCGGAGTCGCGCCGGTCGTGCGTTTCCGCAATCCGGAGGAAGGCGAGGTCACCGTCAACGATCTCGTCAAGGGCCCCATCACGGTCGCGAACAGCGAGCTTGACGATCTCGTGCTGATCCGTGCCGACGGCATTCCCACCTACAACTTTGGCGTGGTGGTGGACGACATCGACATGGCGATCACCCACGTCATCCGCGGTGACGACCACGTCAACAATACGCCGCGGCAGATCAACATTTATCGGGCATTGGGAGTGACGCTGCCCCGATTCGCGCACGTGCCGATGATTCTCGGCGCGGATGGCGAGCGCCTGTCCAAGCGCCACGGAGCGGTGAGCGTCACGCAATACCGGGACGACGGCTACCTGCCGGAGGCGCTGGTGAACTATCTCGCGCGGCTCGGCTGGTCGCATGGCGACGAGGAGTTGTTCTCCCGCGAGCAGCTCGTCGCGTGGTTCGACCTGGAGCACATCAGCCAATCCCCGGCGCGTTTCAATCCTGAGAAACTCGCCTGGCTCAATGCGCAATACCTCAAGCACACGGACGACGCGCGGCTCGCCGCGCTCGTCGGACCGTTTCTTGAGAGGGATGGCTGCGACCCGGGGAAGGGGCCTGCGCTTGCGAAGGTCGTGGCGCTGTTGAAGGAGCGAGCCAACACCATCGAAGAGCTCGCCGATGCCGCTGTTTATTTCTATCGCCGGCTCGAGCCTTCCGAGGAACTGAGAAAGCAGCACTACACGCCGGAGATCAAACCGGCGCTGGCGGAATTGAGAGAGCGGTTCGCGAAGACCGAATGGAGGCGCGAATCGATCAGCGAGGCGCTAAAGGGTGTCGTGGCGAGCCACAACCTGAAGCTCGCGAAAATTGCGATGCCGTTGCGGGTGATGGTGACCGGCGAGACGCAGACGCCCTCGATCGATGCAACGCTCGAGCTGATCGGGCGCGATGAGGTGCTCGCGCGCATGGAAAAGCAGCTGCAAGCCTTTCCGGAATAATCTATAATGCGCGCTCTCTCGTGGGGGTATAGCTCAGCTGGGAGAGCGCTTGCATGGCATGCAAGAGGTCACCGGTTCGATCCCGGTTACCTCCACCAGCAAAACCCTTCAGTCGCACGCAGTCCCCATCGTCTAGAGGCCTAGGACATCGCCCTTTCACGGCGGTAACCGGGGTTCGAATCCCCGTGGGGACGCCAAACGATAAAGCCGCCACGGGGCGGCTTTTTTCATTTGGGACTCACATTCATGACTTTCCCCTCCTGCCCGAGGAGGGGTGGCGCGAAGCGCCGGGGTGGTGGGAGCAGCATCGCATTCCACACCGATTTGAGGTCTAGCGGTCCCGAGCCGGAGTGTGGCGAGGGATGCGCGGATCGCGGATGCAACGCGATGCGCGCACAATCCCCGTGGGGACGCCACATCGCTAGCGGCTCTTACGCTCGCATTCGGCGATTTCCTGCCGGCAAAAATCCTGGCAGTTCTGGAGAGCCACCGTGTCGGTCCGCGTGCGCCGGCAATTCTGCTGGCAATCGGTGTAGGTGCTGCGGCAACTGGGCTCTTCGCCTTCTCCGGTGACACCCTTGTAGACGTAATAGAGCGCCACTGCCGCGATTGCCACGACGAGCAGCGCGCCGAACAGCCCCAGGCCCCGCTGCGCATGTCGCGCGGGATGTCCCCGTCTCGATCTCACCGTTGCGTCGGGATTATCAGAGGGTATGCGCGCCATCAGGTCCGCGTGAGCAGGAGGCAGCGGCCTGGGAGTCGATGCCGAAATTGACCCCCACGATGACGACCCCCGGACACGTCTTTGGCGTTTCGCGTGTAGCTGGTCCCCAAGACTGCTCCATGCGTTCAGGGTAATTATCATGTATTTCATAGGATTAACACCAGACATTTGAGGCAATCATCAAGACATTTCTCTATCTTGCGGGCAAAGTTGGTAGTTTTGGCCTCCCCACTTGTGCATCATAGCTCCCGGCTCCTGTGTCATCCGGGGGCCCGTTTGGGGCACGGAAATTGCTGTATTTCCTTGTTGGTTGGACGTAATTTGCGAGGCCGCATGAATTCGAAAATTGCCGCACCGATTCGCGTGTTCATCATCGATGATCACCGCAGCATTCTGTGGGGGCTGGAACGGCTGATCGACAGCGGCCGGCCCGCGATGCAGGTGGTCGGCACCGCGACGAACTGCACCGAGGCCCTCAAGCGCCTCGACGAGACGGCTCCCAATGTGATCCTTCTCGACATCGACCTGGGCAGCGAGAACGGGGTGGAAGAAATTCCCAACCTGCTCGCCCGGACGCGGGCGAAGATCCTGGTGCTGACCGGGCTGCGCGACGAATCCATGCACGACAAGGCGGTGCTCGCCGGCGCAAGCGGTGTCGTCGAGAAGGAAGCCCCTGCGGAGACCATTCTGGGGGCAATCACGAAGGTTCACGAGGGACAATTGTGGCTCGACCGTGTCGCGACGGGCCGCATCTTCCTTGAGTTCTCCCGCGACAAGACCGTCCCGTCAGCCGATCCGGAGCGCATGAAGATCGCGTCCCTGACCGACCGGGAACGGGAGGTCGTTTCGATCGCCGCGACTCAAGCGGGCGCCAATGCGAAGGCCATCGCGGAAATGCTCTTCATCAGCGAGCACACGCTGCGCAACCATCTGACGTCCATCTACGACAAGCTCCAGGTTGCCAATCGCCTGGAGCTCTTCGCCTACGCACACAAGCACGGCCTGGCCAAGGCGTCCATGACGGCCAAGGTCACGAATTCACACGCGTAGCGCAGCAAGAGGTGGGGTCAGAATCAATTTTCTGACCTCGCTCGGCGGGTCTGCCTCAAAATATCGACCCCGCACCCATTTTTTCCTATCGTATTGGTATAGAAAATTGTCGTATCCTATTGATTTGTATGTTATCTTATAGGTAACTGGAGCGGAGAAAAGGATTCGCAACAAGTAAATGGGCGAGTTTCTAAAACACTTCCGGGCGTACTTCCTGTCCGCGGCGTTCTTCAGCCTGATCATCAACATGCTCATGCTGGCGCCGGCGCTGTTCATGCTCCAGGTCTTCGACCGGGTCGTGAGCAGCCGCAGCGGCGAGACGCTGGTCATGCTTTTCGTGCTGACCCTGGTTGCCCTGTTCTTCATGGCGTATCTCGACGCCATCCGCACCCGGCTCCTGACGCGGGCGGCGATCAAGCTGGAAAAGCTCCTCGGCCCGCGCGTCCTCGCGAGCATGTTGCGCCAGAGCGCTCACGCCAACCGGTCGCAATCGCAGCACGGGCTGCGCGACATCAATGCATTACGCGCTTTCCTCACCGGCCCCGGCATCATCGCCCTGTTCGACGCACCGTGGGTGCCGCTGTACATCGTGCTGATCTTTCTCTTTCACCCGCTGCTCGGCGCCGTGGCGCTGGCCGGGGCGGTGATCCTGCTCGCGCTTACCGTCCTGAACGAAAGGCTCTCGCGCCGCTCGCTCGAAGCGATGCAGACTGACGCGCGCCTCGCCGGGCGCTTCGTGGACCAGAGCCTCGGCAACGCGGAAGTCGTCGGCGCGATGGGGATGGTCGGCAACGTAACCGAGGACTGGCGCGAGAAGAGCCAGAAGGTGTTGAGCTCCCAGCTGGAGGCGAACCAGATCGGAAGCTTTCTCACCAGCACGACGCGCTTCCTGCGCCAGATCCTCCAGGTCATCATGCTCGCAACCGGCGCCTGGCTCACGATCCAGCAGCTCTCTACGCCCGGGGTGATGATCGCGGCAACCATCATCCTCGGGCGCGCGCTCGCACCGGTCGAATCGCTGATCGCCGGCTGGAAGAGCCTGGTCGAGGCGCGCGGCGCCTACGTCCGGCTGAGCGAAGTCTTCGCCGCCGAGGACAAGACGCCCGATGCGATGGAGCTGCCCGCGCCCAAGGGTGCGCTGTCGGTCGAAAACGTCGTCTTCGGCTTCCGCGGGCAGGAACTGCCCATCATCCGGCGCGTCTCCTTCGAGCTCCCGGCGGGCGGGTCACTCGCGATCGTCGGGCCAAGTGCTGCCGGCAAGTCCACCCTGGCGCGCCTCATCGTCGGGGTCTGGCACCCGGTGGCGGGCGTGGTGCGCCTCGACGGGGCCGACATCCGGTCGTGGCCGCGCGAGCGTCTTGGACCCCACGTCGGCTATCTGCCGCAGAATGTCGAGATCTTCAACGGCACCGTAAGCGAGAACATCGCGCGCCTGGGCGAGGTGAACTCCGAGGACGTCATCAAGGCGGCGACCCGCGCCAACGCGCATGAATTCGTCCTGGCACTGCCTAAGGGCTACGACACGCAGGTCGGGGAGGGCGGGACGCTGCTCTCCGCCGGACAGCGCCAGCGCGTCGCGCTCGCCCGCGCGCTCTACGGGAACCCGACTCTCGTGGTGCTCGATGAGCCCAATTCCAACCTGGACGCCTCCGGCGAGAAGGCCCTGGCGGAAGCGATCCGCGTGCTCAAGGCCGACAACGTGACGCTGGTGATCATCACGCACCGCCTGCCCTTGCTCGCCCACGTGGACAAGGTGATGGTGCTGATGCGCGGGGCGGTGGAGAAGTTCGGGACGCTGGCCGAATTGTTCCCGCGCACCACCCCGGCCGCGGCGCCGGATACTGGCCATGGCGTAGTCGCCGGGAAGATAATGCCGAGAGGGTAACGGCATGGCAGACACGAGCGGCGAGCTCTCCAAATCCGCTGCAGCCCACGACGATGTTGACAGCCCGCACCGCCTGATCCGCGCGGGCATTGGCGGCGTCGTGGCACTGGGTCTCGCGGTGGCCGCCTGGGCCGCGCTCGCGCCGGTGAGCGGCGCGGTCATCGCCCCGGGCGCCGTCAAGGTGGACATGAACCGCAAGACCGTCCAGCACCAGGAGGGCGGCATCGTCGGCGAGATCCTCGTGCGCGACGGCAGCCGGGTCAAGGCGGGCGAGACGCTGATACTCCTCAAGGACGTCAAAGTCGAAGCCGGCATCGAGATGGTGCAGACCCAGCTCGACGGCGAAGTCGCCAAGGCGGCGCGCCTGAGCGCGGAACAGGTCTGGGCCGACGACGTGAAATTCCCGCCGGAGCTCGTGAGCCGAGAAAGCGATCCCCGCATCGAGGAGATCCTGCGGCGCGAAATGACGCTGTTCAACGCCCGGCGTGAAGCCTACAACACCCAGTTGAAGCTGCTGCGTGCCCAGATCAAGGACACTCAGTCCGAGATTCGCGCGCGGGGCCAGCAGATCAAGGCGGACCAGGACTCGGTCAGGCTCGCGCGCGAGGAGCTCGAGTCCAACCAGCGGCTGCTCAAGGACGGGTTCATCAGCAAGATGCGGATACTCACGCTGGAACGCAGCCTCGCCGACGTCGAGGCGCGGCTGGGCGAGCACGAAGCCGATCTTGCGACGGCGCGTGCCAAGTCGTCCGAATTGCAGTTGAAGGCCGAGAACCTGCGCACCACGATGATGCAGGAAGCCGCCGGGGAAATGCAGAAGACGACGGGCCAGATCCTGGATCTGCGCGAGCGGCTGCGTCCGTTCCAGGACGCGGTGACGCGCCAGCGCATCATCGCCCCGATCGCGGGCGAGGTCGTTGGTCTCAAGTTCACGACGGTCGGCGCGGTCATCGGCCCGCGCGACCCGATCCTCGATGTCGTTCCCGACAACGTCGAGCTCATCATCGAAGGACGCCTCCGCCCCGAGGACGTCAATTACGTGGCCGTCGGAGCCGATGCCGACGTGCGGCTGACCTCATTCCGCCAGCGCATCACGCCGACCGTCAACGGGTCGGTCATCTACGTCTCCGCCGACCGCATGGAGGACAAGGCAGAGCGGACCGCCTACTACATCGTCCACGTGCGCGTGACGCAGGACGCGCTTGCAAAAGCGGGCGAGTTGAAGCTCCAGGCGGGCATGCCGGCGGAGGTCTTCATCAAGACCGCGGCGCGCTCGGCGCTGCTCTACGTGCTCGACCCGATCACCGGGTTCCTCCAGCGCTCGCTGCGCGAGCCGCTCTACGAAGGCGACACCCACCGCAAATAGGTGGATGTAGGCCTCTCCCCCCTTGCGGGGGAGGACTGAGGTGGGGGTCTAAACAAATTTCCCCTCCTGCCTGAGGAGGGGTGCCCGCGTAAGCGGGCGGGGTGGTGGGAGGAAAACAGGTCTTACTTTTTTTCTTCCGCAGCCGACGCAACCTTCCGGCACGCCACCAGCACCGTAATCGCCTTTCCGATCGCCGCCACCTCGGTGTTTTCCAGCTTCGCCGTCGCCCCGCCGCTCTGATAGCTCACGCTCTGCGCGTCCAGGAATCCCCGGGCGACTTCCGCCTTCACGCCGAAGCTGATGTTCTGGGGCAGGTCGCCGGTGCGCTTCTGGACCACGAGCGCATTGAGCTTGGAGGTCACGATGCCGGTTACCCGCCCGCTCTGGTCGAGGATCGGGCCGCCGCTGTTGCCCTTGTGGATCGGCGCGGAAATGAGGAAGGTTGAAGCGTCGCCCCGCACTCCAGCGGTTGCGGTCACGTATCCGAAGGTGACGTTCTGCTCGCTCCCGAGGATGCTGGCGAGCGGATAGCCGACCACCGTGACCGACTCGCCCGCCTGGAGCGGCACGCCTTTGCGGAACGCCGCCACTTCCGAGAACGTGCGGCTCGCCCGGATCAACGCGAGGTCCATCTTCGAGTCCGAGGTGACGCGCTCGGCGGGGGTGCGCTTCTTGTCCGAGTCCAGCACGAAGATGGCCGAGCAGCCGTCCACCACGTGATGGTTGGTAAGGACCATTCCGTCCTGGGTGGTGACGATGCCGGCGCCGATCGAGGTCTTCCCTGTGGGCCGCGCCACGATCTTCAGTTTCGGCGTGGGCGGGTTTTCGCCGCGCGCGATCGCGCACGCGTGCCGCAGGATCTTTTCCTGGACGCCGCCGGCCGCGACGTCCGTCAGCGTCTCCTCCCAGCGCTCGCGCTCCCGGGAGCTTCCCGCAAGCCGCCTCCCGGCCTCGTCAAGCAGGGTGAGAGACGTGACGGCCAACTTGCCTGCATCGCACTGGACCGCCTGCCCTCTCACTTCGGAGCGGTAGCGGTATTTCTTGTCGCGGGTCTCGCGAGTCTTTACGTGCTCGATGCGGATGTTGTAATGGACGTAGCCCTCAGCTTCTTTTACTGACCTGCGCTCGAAATAAATTCGGGTGGCAGTGCTCGTTGCGAAGAGCTCCCAGCTCTTATCGGCCGCCCATGCAGGGCCGCCGCCCAGGCAGAGCAGGGCGGGTGCCAGGAAGCGGATGATCGTCAGGTTGCGCATCGGGCTACTGGGGCGCGGGACAGGGTTTACGCGCCTTGTTGATGATGACACAGCGGCCCCCAGAAATCAGCCGGTAGCATTTCCGCGGCCGCGGGAGGCGGAATCGGACTCCGATCCAAATTTCCGCGCAAGGCGAATTGTGTCACCATTGCCTGAAGCTGACGGCTAGATCGATCAAACCCAGCACCGACTTCTTTCCACATGGCTTCCACCGCACCGGATACTACATTGGCCCCGGAAACGTCGTCGCCGGGCGGCGATCCCCGCGTCTATTTCGACGCGGCATCGATCAATGCCGCGCGGATACTGGCCGGGCTGCCGGTGAAGGTCGTGGACAACGCGCCCGAGGCCGACCTCCTCTGGATCCGGAAGAACCCCCAGGCGTGGTACGACAAGCTCGGCCCGTTCCAGGCGATCAACCACATTCCGCTCGAGCGCTCCATGATCCGCAAGGCAGACCTTGCGCGCAGTCTCCATCGTCACGGAGCTTCGGAACCGCAGGCGGCGTTCTCGCATGCGGATTTTCTCCCGCCGACCTACTGCCTCGATGATTTTGAAGAAAGGTCGGCGTTCGTCAGCCAGCTGCCGGAGGTGGACCACCCCGAAAACCTGTGGATCCTGAAGCCGAGCAACCTGTCGCGCGGCGAAGGCATAAAGATCGTCTGGAAATTCGACTGGCTCCGCAGTGCGTTGCGCAAGCATGGCGAGATCAGGTTCGGCTACCAGGGCCGCAAGATCGAGTACGTGATCCAGCGCTACATCAAGAATGTCCTGCTGCTGGACGGCAAGAAATCCGAGCTCCGGATCTACTGGCTCATCGCCTGCCTGGATCCGCTGCTGGTGCTCATGTACCCGGAAGGCACGGCGCGAATGACCACGCAGCCGTACAAGCTCGACGATTTCGCCAATCCTCTGATCCACATCACGAATACCTACCAGCAGAAGAAGCATGCCGGCTACAACCCCGATGCCGTCCTGAAATGGAGTTTCCCGCAGCTCGAGGAATATCTTGTGAAGGAAAAATCGGCGCCCGCCAGCTTCCTCGGCGAGCTGCTCAGGCCGCGGCTGCGGCAGAGCCTCTCGTACTCGGTGCGCGCCAGCATCGAGAGCCTGAAGCAGACCCCGCCATCGGGTCTGTTTTTCGGACTATTTGGCGCGGATTTCATTCTGGACGACCGCCTCACGCCTTGGCTTACCGAAATCCAGAAGGGCCCCGGACTCAGCCAGGACGACGACGTGAAGCGGGGCGTGGTGTTCCCCATGCTGAAGGGAGCGGCGAGCATCATCCTGGAAATCCTGGCACTGAAGCGCAAAGGCCGGCCCCTGACGGCGCTTTCCTCGACCCACGGCTACGAATGGGTCATCCGCGACCCCCCCTCCTGACTGAGGTTGAGCCAGGAACCTCCCCTCCTGCCCGATGGTGAGCCAGGAACCTCCCCTCCTGCCGGAGGAGGGGTGGCACCGAAGGTGACGGGGTGGTGGGAGGAGGAAGGGTGGCGCACGAAGTCCGCCGGGGTGGTGGGAGCTCCACTCAAAGAAAACGGGGTGGGCATTGCGCCCACCCCGCCTAATTCACACTGCGTCGGCTTTGCTTATCTACGGTAGCGGCAAGGTTGCCGAGCCCCGCCGCCAGACCTCCTCCCCGAGTGGATCAAAGCGTAGTTGTCTAAATTACGTAATCCACGGAAACGTCATTGTCGACATAGAGCTGGACGGTAGTGGCGTTTACCGTGGCCTCATACAACGAGAATACCTGGCCGCCGCTTGAGACAAAATCCGTGCCTGTATCAGTCCAAGTACCGCCCGCATCTCCCGTCAGGTCAACTTCATCGCCCTCCGATCCGATTACGAAAAGTTCCTTATCGATATCGGTCATTTCCCAGACGTCCAGTGCTTTCAACTTGAGTTCGGTGCCGACCAAGCTATCCCGGATCGCCTCTTCGGTAAGAAGAATGGCCTCGATGTTTGTGATGTTCTCTAGTTCAAGATCAACTGTCGCATTGGGGATATTTTCAATTGCGTTCCCGTTGACGAGGTTGGTCGTGGACGGCCCACCCTGGGCGGTCGTGTTAAACGCGGCCCCGTCATCGATTCGCAGAATGTCGAATCCATCGCCGCCGTTGATGGATCCATCGTTTCGGTTGAAGACGAGAATGTCGTCACCGGCCCCGCCGTTCAAGGTGTCATCACCTCTGCCGCCAATTAGCAGATCGGCATCGGCTGTGCCGTTGGGCTCACCGTTGAGGGTATCGTTGCCGTCGTATCCATAAAGAATGTTGAAGGGTCCTTCAGATGGATCAGCGACCGCAGCGCCGGCATTGGTTCCGTCCGTCGAATAAATCCCGTCAATGGGTCCCGGAGCGTCGTCCGTGGGATTCAGCACCACGGAAAGGCCGACATTTGCACCGCCCTGCTTATTGAAATCAATCACGATGTTTCCGCCGCTCGGTGGATCTACGGTCACGCCCTCTAAATTGAAATCAGTTATCTGAACGCGATTCGGCGAGAAAATGCTCTCATCGATGGCGACCCTGAAATCATGGCTAGCATTGATGTCGAATCCTGCGTCCGCCACCAAGAGACCCTGCTGTCCCTGCGCGTTCAGCAGAATGATCTTGGAGAATGCGTCCAGCGGGTCCACCGTATCGACAAATGTCAGCGTGATAATCTGGCTCGAGCTGTTCGTGTTGGCAATAAACTCGCCTTCGAGCCTCCGCGTAGCCGGGATCCCGGTCGTGTCGGTATCTTCGGCAAGATTATTGGCCGGATCATCGGTATTGGTGTTGCCCGGGTCGAGACAGCCGCCGTCCGTCGGGAATTCTTCCGCTGTGGCAGTGACGTCGAAGTTCAGGGTCGGGGGCAGCGTGCCGCTGGCGGGAGCCTGAACCGCGAACTTGATGTCGGGAGTTCCATTCCCATCCGGAACGGTGATCACGATCTCCCCTGTCAGCGCATCGTATGTATAGTCGAACGTGTAGGTGACCGCGTTATGCATCCATGACGATCCAGCGGGACTAAGCTCGGTCGCGGTGAATCCATTTTCCAGTTGGATTGTGAGGGTGTGGGTCTCCGATCCATCCGTAAAATCGCCAAACGTCGCTGTGACGTGCAATTCGCCTATCTCGCTGTTATCAAACGAAGTGTTGCCGTCGGAGGAGTCTGTGACCGTTATATCAACGGTGGGCTGGTCCGCGACAGCGTCGACGTAGATGGGCGCATCTAGTGCTGAACCTGTGACCACAACTAGCCCCAGCTCTGCCGTGACGTCGATATCAACGAGGGTGTCTACGTCACTATCGAGCGGTGGGGTCAAATTGACGGTTACCTCAACTACGGCACCGGGATCGCCATCGATCGTAAGCGTCAAGATTCCAGCCAGGAATGTCGCTCCGGTGACGGTTCCACCGGTCGCGATTATGTCCCCAAGATCGGTATCGGCCGTCCAGCCCGTCAGGCCACTGACTTCAATTTCTGTGATGTACGAGTTCCCGTCCGGTGCAGCGGTAAACTTGATCGCGCCGGGAGTGTCCTCGTCCGTGCACCCGAAGCCTGCTGCGATTGCGCCTTCCGGGTCGGCGGGGGTTTCGACGTTGGCGAAGTCGAGATTGGTCTGGTCGGTGCCGGAGGTGCCGGTGATGGTGTAGCCGGCGGCGCCCAGGGTCTGGGTGTAGTCGTTGGGCACGACCTCGTAGACCTTCAGCCCGGCGTAGGTGTAGTCGAGATCGGTGAAGGACCAGGTGCCGTCCGCCGCTGTCGTCGTGGTATTGGCCGCCCCATCGTTGCTGATCGTGTCACCGTTGACGTCGATGAAAATCGTCACCCCACCGAGCCCGGTG
>Ga0210102_1000351_pt1 | contig 12339 bp, 14 predicted proteins | sample RushOxbow_ThreeS_4_FD_185563 | JGI IMG/M metagenome (GOLD analysis project Ga0210102, IMG submission 185563) | Wetland microbial communities from San Francisco Bay, California, USA, that impact long-term carbon sequestration -... | ecosystem: Environmental > Aquatic > Marine > Wetlands ...
TAGCTCGCCTCGTGCAGTTCGCCCAGGTCCGTGCCGCGCCGGGCGAGAAAGCGCATATGGCTGTCGTCGATTCGCGCAAGCAGGAGATCGTTCGCAGTCTTGCGCGCGCTGTCGACGTCGGGGAGAAGAAAGTACAGGCGTCTGCGCATGTGAACCTCCTCTTCGCCAAGGTGGTTCTGGCCGCACCGTTCTTGTACGCCGCTCGCCAGGCGACTTCAATCCCGCAGCGCAGCAGTCAAGGCACAAAGCCCTCGTACGATTCGGGATCCACATGTAACGCTTCCGAGCGCTTGGCGCAAAGCGAATTGCACTCCTACGCCCGTTCCGGCTCCCCAGGCGCCGGATGGCAGGCGCAGGCCTCGCCCTGGCCCGCATGAACGAGTTTCTCAAGAATGCCGCAGTCGGCGATACGATGCCCGCTGGAATACTGCGCGGGCCGGATGTCCGATCGAATGAACCTCGCACGCAGAATCGCGCTCTCGCTGCCCGATGCCGCCGCCGCGGCGCTCTATCTGTGGTGCTGGATTGCGCCGCGCGCGTGGCGGCCGAATCTGGTGGCCCTGCTCGTGCTGGTTCTGCTGATCGAGTTCGTCGTCATTCAGGCGGGACCTTTCATCGGCACGGTTGTCTACGGCGAGAAGATGGGTCTCGATCCGGCCCAACGCCTCAGAACCGCGGCCGTGCTGGGCGCCACGTATCTCGGCTTTGCCGGGCTCGCGGCCGTTTCCTTCGACGCGTGGTTTCCCTTCCTCATCTTCGTCTGGCTCTTCAGCGTCAAGGTTCTCGCCGCCGTTTTCGGACGCGACCGGGCGGCCACCGGGCGCGATCGCGAGATGACGGTCTGGATACTATCGGTGAGCTATTACTTCGGCGCGATCTTCTTCACGATGTTCGTACCGGTCCCTTTGCTGGGAATCACGCAGGACGGCGAGTTCTACGGCCTGAGGGGGCAGTACGAATGGGCGAATTTCCCGTACAAGGCCATCGCGGCGGGTTTCCTCTATTTTTCCGCGCTGACGATCACCCGCGTGCTGCTTCGCCGCACGGCCCTGGACTTGTCCAGTTCGGATAAGCCCGATGGAACGCCGGGCGACGCCGCGCAATAGTCGCCGGCATCGATGCGGAGCCCGGATTGAGCAGCCACCACGACGAGCCTCATCGGAATTCGGTACCGGGCGACCTCGGACGCGCCTTCGCTCTAGGCGTTGCGCTGAATGCCGGATTCGTGGTCATCGAAGCGGGCGCCGGGCTGTGGAGCAACTCGCTCGCACTGCTCGCCGACGCCGGCCACAACCTGAGCGACGTGCTGGCGCTGTTGCTCGCCTGGGGTGCAGCGACGCTCGCCGCGAAGCGCCCCAGCGCACGGTTCACCTTCGGTTTGAAGAGCTCGACCGTGCTCGTCGCACTGGTCAACGCCCTGCTCCTGCTTGCAGCCTGCGGCGCGATCGCCTGGGAGGCGATCGGGCGCCTGCAGGCGCCCGAACCGGTCTTCGGGCCGGTCATGATCGTGGTTGCCGCGTTCGGCGTCGCGATCAACGCGGGAACCGCGCTGCTCTTTCTGCCCAGGCAGAAGCACGATCTGAACGTGCGCGGCGCCTTTCTGCACATGGCTGCCGACGCTCTCGTTTCGCTCGGCGTCGTAATCGCCGGCGTCGCGCTGTGGATCACCGGGTGGACCTGGCTTGATCCGGTCGTGAGCCTTGCGGTGGTAGGCGCGATCTTCGCGAGCACCTGGGGGCTCGCGCGCGATTCACTAGATCTCGCGCTGCATGCGGTACCCGCCGGGATCGACCCGACTGAGGTACGGGCATTTCTCGCCGCACGGCCCGGTGTCGCGGATGTGCACGATCTGCATATCTGGGGCATGAGCACCACGGAGAATGCGCTGTCCGCGCACCTCGTGATCCCGGATGGCCATCCGGGAGACCGGTTCCTCGCCGAGATCGCGCAGGCGCTCGAGCAGCGCTTCCGCATCGGCCATGCGACGCTGCAGATCGAACACGGCGACCCGGCACATCCCTGCGCGCTCGAGCCCGATCACGTCGTTTAGGCAGCCGGCGCGCCTCAGCGCGCTTGCTGGCGCCGCAATTCAGCGCGCGCCTCGATCACCGGTTTCGGCCAGCGCGACTGGATATAGGCGAGCACCGCGTGGATATCGCCGTCGCTCAGCACATTGGCAAAGGCGGGCATGTCGCTCGCGTATCCGGGCGGCGCGTAAGGCGGAACCAGGCCCTTCTTCGTGATGCCGAACAGCACGGCGTCCGGGTGATGCCAGGTGTGCCCGCTCGCGTCGTGCGGCGGCGCCGGCAGGCGGCCGTTCGGCAGGCGCCGGCGCCAGTCCGGCTGGCCCTCGAGCTTCGCGCCGTGGCAGGACGCGCAGTGCCGCGCATAGAGCGCTTCGCCGGCAGCGACCTGCTTTGCGTCTTTCGCATCGATGCGCGGCGCAGTGTCGCCGCAGGCCGCGAGCAGCACAGCGCAGCCCGCAGCCGCCAGCCGCCCCGTCATCACGCGATGCGGATCACCGCCATCATGCCCGCATCCTGGTGCTCGAGGATGTGGCAGTGGAACATCCAGCCGCCCGGATTGTCGGCGACGAACGCGATCTCGGCGCGCTCGCGCGGCGCGAGCAGGACCGTGTCGCGCCATTCGCGGTGCGGGGCGGATCTTCCGTCGCGGCTCAGCACACGAAAGACATGCCCATGCAGGTGGATCGGGTGCGCCCAGAGCGTGTCGTTGACGAGCTCGAGAATCACCGAGCGTCCCTGTGCGAGCGCCAGGATGGGTTCAGCGTCGTGGTCCTTGATCGGCTTGCCGTTCACCGTCCAGGCCATGCCGCGCGCCGACGCGAAACGCGGCATCCGACCCATCATCCCGCCGCCGAACACGATCTGATGGCGCTCGGCACGATCGAGCGCCGGCTCGGCAAGCGGATTGGGCGCGAGTTTCGGCAGCGCTTCGCCCGCACGCCCGCGCCGCGGCGAATCCGCGTAGCGCAGCTCGAGCAGGCGGTAAGCCATGCGCGGGTAGAAATCGTCGACCACCGGATAGTGCTTCCCGGCATCGCCCTTCATGTCGAGGATCAGATCCGCGCGCATCGCCGGGCCGAGCACGACACGACCGCCTGCGGGGCGGTGCGGCTCGACCGGGTGGCCGTCGTAGGCGACGACCATCGGATCGTGGCCGCGAAACTCGAGGCCATAGATGCGCGCGTTCGACGCATTGATCAGACGCAGCCGGACGCGCTCGCCGGGAACGACGTCGAAGGCCTCGCGCACTTCGCCGTTCACCGTCACCGTGTTGCCGATCCGGCCCGCGTGGCTTGCGTCCATGAAATTGCCGAAGTTCGCGACGATGCGCGCCCCGGCGTCGAGGCGCCAGTCCGACAGCAGCCAGACGAGGTCGCGATCGACTGCCGGCGGCGAAGCTTCGTCTACGATCAGCGCACCCGACAGGCCGCGCCCCACCTGCTCCGGGCTGCCAAGATGCGGGTGGTACCAGTAGGTGCCGGCATCGGGCAAATCGAACTCGTAGACGAAGCGCGCGCCGGGCTCGATCGGCGGCTGCGTGAGGTGCGGCACGCCGTCCATCGCGTTCGGCAGCCGGATGCCGTGAAAGTGCACGGTCGTTGGATCCGGTAGGGCGTTCTCGACTTCGACGCGCAGCCGCTCGCCCTGGCGGTAGCGCAGCAGCGGGCCCGGAATCGCGCCGTCGTAGCTCCAGACGTCGGTCGCGGGATACGCGTTGCCGGCGAGCGCGCTTTGCGCTTCGCGCGCGCGCAGAACGCGCGTTGGCGCGGAGGCTGCCCAGCCTACGGACGTCAGCGTCGCCGCGCCGAGACCGAGCGCAGCACGCAGAAAATCGCGTCGACCCTTTGCGCGCTCCAACGTCATCACGCCGTTCGAGGACGCGCCAGCCGCGCCCAGCCGATCGAGAGTGCGATCGCGACTGCCCCGGCGATGCAGACCCACGTCGCGGGCCGTACGACGAGCAGCAGACCGATCGCGAGCAGCACTGCGAAACCGCTCCCGGAGGCGCCCCGGCCCGCGTCCGCCAGCTGCGAGAGCCGCAGCGGAAACGCAGCAACCACGCAAACCGCGTTCACGATCATTCCAAGCAGCGCGACGATGATCACGCCCCACGCCGGGACCTTGTCCGGCGCGATCAGCGCCAGGGCGATCGCTGCGATTGCGAGCGCCGCGAACGCGAGCGATGCCCAGCGCAGGCCGAGCGCGTCGCTCGATCTTGCATACCGCTCGCCGTCCGCCAGGGCGCCCAGGCTCGCGACGCCGATCGCTGGACAGGCAAAGACGAACGCCAGTCCGGCGCCGAGCGCGCCCGCACCGAGCTGCAGCGCGGCGGGGTAGCGGGAAATCGGGCCAGCCAGCAGTTCCTCTGAATTCATTACGACCTTCGATTGCCTTTGGACTCGATGCGGCGCGTTGCGGAACGCCCGCCTAGTGCTGCTGGTACACCTGCGCGCCGCCCTGATCGTCGAGCAGCAGCGTCGCGTAGGGTTGCTTGGGCGAGCTCTCCATGCCGGGTGAGCCGCCCGGCATGCCCGGAACCGCGAGGCCGCGGGCCTTCGGCCGCTCGGCGAGCAGCCGCTTGATGTCGGCTGCCGGTACGTGGCCTTCCAACGAATAGCCATCGGCGATCGCGGTGTGGCAGGAGGCGTACTGCGGGCGTATCCCCAGGTTGCGCTTGATCTGGTCCAGGTCGGTGACGTCGTGCGACTCGACGCGGAAACCGTTCGCCTCGAGGTGCTTTACCCAATCCTTGCAGCAGCCGCAGGTCGCGGTCTTGTAGACCGTGACCGCGGGAATACGCTGCGCAAACGCGGGCGCCGCCGCGACCCAGGCGAGCGTGGCAAAAAACAGCAGTACAAACGTCCGTATCGGTCTCATCGTTTTCCTCTCAGTCCGCGCGGACCACCGCGCATATTTTCGCACTCCCCAACCCACCGGCACTATGACCGCTTGCGTTGCGCATCGTTCTCGCCCTCCGGCAGCGAAATTCGTCAGCGCGCCCGGGCAACGGCAAGATAGCTCGTGCCGAACTGGAAACACCGCACTATGCGCAAACCTTCCACCCGCTCTTCGAATAACGCCCAGGGTGCCCTCAGGCCGCGGTAGGTGGTCAGGTACCGCCGTGCACGCCAGAGCAGCCACAGGTTGATTGGCCCACCCCGGCTCCAGGGCAGCAGGCGCAGGCCGAGGAGCGCAATGCGCGCGCCGGGGCGGGCATGCGCCAGCAGATTGTCGAGCGCGCGCGGCGACTGCAGGACGTCGTGCGTGTAGCAGAACAGCAGCGCGTCTGCCGGCGTCGCGGGCCGCGCTTCCTCGACCGGAGCGATGAGCAGCTCGACGTTCGACGGCGATGTGGCATCCGGAAAGCGTGCCGCAGCCCGGCCGGCCATCTCCGGAGATTGCTCGATGCCGATCACGCGCCCGCTTGCGCCCACCCGCTGCACGAGCTCGGGAAGTACCGCGCCGGTGCCACAGGCAACGTCGTACACGGTGTCGCCCGGTCGCAGTTCAAGTGTGTCGATGGCTGCGAGGCGCAGGCGCTCGATCAAACGACACGATGCATCGTAGCGCTCCGCCAGCCCGCGGTAGCGCTCGAGCGCCACGCTTCGATCCGGGACGGTGCGCAGATTGTCGATCAGCGAGTTCAGCGTGCGCCTTTCGCTTCGCGGTCGGGTTTCGCCAATGTTCTGGCGGCGCGCCTCAGATTCGCACGCGCCGCAGCCGCAGCGCGTTGACGATCACCGACACCGAAGACAGGCTCATCGCGGCAGCGGCAAAAATCGGCGAGATGAGGATGCCGAGGAGGGGATAGAGCACGCCCGCGGCCACCGGCACCCCCGCTGCGTTGTAGACCAGCGCGAAGAACAGATTCTGCTTGATGTTGCGCATCGTCGCGCGCGCGAGGCGTTGCGCGCGCACGATGCCGGTAAGGTCGCCCTTCACCAAGGTAAAGCCTGCGCTCTCGATGGCGACATCCGCTCCGGTGCCCATCGCGATACCGACGTCTGCCTGGGCGAGCGCGGGCGCGTCGTTTACGCCGTCGCCTGCCATCGCGACCTTCCGCCCTTCGTCCTGCAGCTCCTTGATGATGCGCGCCTTGTCCGCGGGCAGCACGTCGGCGCGGATCTCGTCGATGCCGAGGCGTCCAGCGACCGCTCTCGCGGTGCGGGCGTTGTCTCCGGTCACCATCACGATGCGAAAGCCCTGCGCGTGCAGCTCGCGCAGCGCGGCCGGCGTGGTCTCCTTGACCGGGTCGGCGACCCCGACCATGCCCGCGATCTTGCCGTCGAGGATCACGAACATCACCGTTTCACCCGCGTCGCGCCGCTTGTCGGCTTCGGCCGAGAGCCCGCCGACCTCCAGCCCGAGGTCGGCGACGAGCTTCGCGTTGCCAAGCGCGACCAGCCGACGGTCGACGATCCCTTTCACGCCTTTCCCGGTGACCGCCTCGAAGTCTTCGGCCTTCACCATCTCGACGCCGCGCGCCTCGGCAGCCGAGACAATCGCCTCGGCGAGCGGATGCTCGGAGCCGCGCTCGAGGCTCGCCGCGAGCTGCAGGACCTCGGTCGCGTCGTGTCCGGGCCGGGGGAGCACCGCAACGAGCTTCGGCTTGCCCACGGTGAGCGTGCCGGTCTTGTCGACAATCAGTGTGTCGACCCCGGCGAAGCGCTCGAGCGCCTCGGCGTTCTTGATCAGCACGCCGGCCTGCGCGCCGCGCCCGGTCGCGGTCATGATCGACATCGGCGTCGCGAGGCCGAGGGCGCAGGGGCAGGCGATGATCAAAACCGCCACCGCCGAGACGAGCGCGTACGACAGCGCCGGAGCCGGACCCCAGATCGCCCAAGCGATAAACGAAAGTATCGCGACCGCGACGACCGCGGGGACGAAAATCCCGGCGACCTGATCGGCCCATTTCTGGATCGGCGCGCGCGAGCGCTGCGCGCTCGCCACCATTTCTACGATCTGCGCGAGGAGCGTGTCGGCGCCTACGCGACGCGCTTCCATGACGAGCGACCCGGAGCCGTTGATCGTCGCGCCCGTGACCTCGTCGCCGGCGACCTTTTCGACCGGCACCGGCTCGCCCGAGATCATCGACTCGTCGACCGAGGAGCGGCCTTCGAGCACCATGCCGTCGACCGGTATCTTCTCGCCCGGCCGTACGCGCAGTTGGTCACCCACCGCGACCGACTCGAGCGGCACTTCCTCCTCGGTGCCGTCGGCACGGATCAGGCGCGCCGTCTTTGCGGCCAGGTCGAGCAGCGCGCGGATCGCGGAACCCGTCCTCTCGCGCGCGACGAGCTCCATCACCTGGCCGAGCAGCACGAGCACCACGATCACCGCGGCGGCCTCGAAGTACACGCCGACATGGCCTCCCGCGTCGCGAAAGCCCGCAGGGAAAATTCCGGGCGCAAGCACCGCGACGACGCTGAACGCGTAGGCCGCGCCGGTGCCCATCGCGATCAGCGTGAACATGTTGAGACTGCGGTTGACGACCGAACGCACGCCGCGCACGAAGAACGGCCATCCTGCCCACAGGATCACGGGCGTGCCGAGCGCGAGCTCGACCCATTGCGCGATGCGTTCGCCGAGCGCCTCTCGCACGAAGCCGAGCCCGACGAACGAGCCCATCGTCAGCACGAGCAGCGGGATCGTGAGCACCGCGCCGACCCAGCAGCGGCGGCGCATGTCGACGAGCTCCGGGTTCGGCCCCTCCTCCGCCGCCGGCACTCCCATCGGCTCGAGCGCCATGCCGCAGATCGGACACTCGCCCGGAGCGTCGCGCACGATCTCCGGGTGCATCGGGCAGGTGTATTTCGTCCCTGCCGGTGCCGGCTTCGGCGGCGGCTGCGTCACGGCGCCCAGGTAGCGCGTTGGGTCGGCGATGAACTTGTCGCGGCAACCCGCGGAACAGAATTGGTAGACGCGCCCTTCATGCTCGACGCTCGGCTTGCCCGCATCAAGCGCGACGCGCATGCCGCATACGGGGTCCTTGACCTGGCGCTGCGCTCCACCCTCCGCTTGCGTGGCCGCGTGATCGTGTCCGGCGTGTTCGTGATGGCGTTCATGCATGGTTCGTCCCTTCCGCTGCGGCTTGCGACGAAGTGGCTCGCCCTATGGGTTCGGAAGTGGCATCAAGGCGCACGAGCAGTTTGCGGCGCGCAGATCGGCGTTTTCGTTGATCGTGGCGATGTCGACCATCCCAGCCCTTTCACGACCTTGCCACTTGCATCTCCGATGGGACTTGGCCGCACTTGACCGCGACCATTTCGCGCAGCACGCCTTCCTCGGCGAGAAACGCGTCCACTGCGCGTGGATCGAACTGCCCGCCGGAGCAATGCCTGATCTCGGCCTTCGCCGCGTCATACGGCTGCGCTGCGCGATAGGGTCGGTCGGAGGTGATAGCGTCGAGCGTGTCGATCACCGCGAAGAGGCGCGATCCCAGCGGAATCGCTTCTCCTGCGAGACCCTGTGGATAGCCGCGCCCGTCGTAGCGCTCCTGATGACTGAGGACGATCTGCGCCGCGCGCTCCATGAACGGAACCCCGCGCAGAACCGCGAACCCGTTTTCCGGATGGCCGCGCATGACCGCGCGCTCGGAATCGGTCAGCGCGCCGGGCTTGCACAGGATGGCGTCCGGGACTCCGATCTTGCCGATGTCGTGCAGCAGCGCGCCCCAGTAAATCTCGCGCAGCAAGGCCGTGTCTTCCGTAAAGCGTCTGGCGAGTACCAGCGTGTGGCAGGCGACGCGCTTCGAGTGCGCGCCGGTCTCGTGCTCCCTGAGGTCGAGCGCGGCGGCGAGCGCCTCGGCAAACGCCTCGATCTCCCCGATCGGAGGCCCCGGCGCAGCGCCGAGCTGGTGCCGACGGAGAAAGCAGTGCTCGCAGCACAGATCGTCGCCCGCGACCATGAACGGCGGTCCGGCGATTGCCGCTCCGCATCTGCAGCACTCGTTCTTGGAATGGCCCATGGCCGTGTGCGATGGGTTACAGGTGCGACATACAGCTCATGTGCTTCGCGCCCTGGCAGTTTGCGCGGATGTAGGGCGACCAGAGCGACTTGATGTATGCAACGACGTCGAGCGCGTTCTCGCGCGTGAGCACTCCGCGCCAGGCCGGCATCAGCGAATCCGGCGCAGGCTTGTCGAGGATCATATCGAGCAGCTGCTCGTCCTCGTGGTGCCAGGCGTGGGCGCTGCTATCGAGCGGCGGCGCGGCGCGCTCCTGATACCGCCAGCCGGGAGCCCCTCGGCCAGCCGCGCCGTGGCAGGCGGCGCAGAATTGATCGTACAGCTGCTTGCCGCGCAAAGGCTCTGCGGACGCCGTCAGCGAGCGCGACGAAGGCCTGATCTGGCCGATGATCAAGCCCGCAAACGCGACTGCGACGACCGTGATCGCCGCAATCGTCATCAGGTGGCGGCGCCAACGCGCGCTGGTAAACATCGCGCCACCCGCCGCGCCGGCGACGGACGCTGTCCGGGATGTTGTGCCATTAGCTGCCAGCGCCCGGTCGTCGCGTCGTGCCCGTTCGCGGCGTTTACGCTTTCCCATGGATCCTGCTTTCGCTGTCCAGGCGACCGAAACCGCTCATGGATCCGGCTCCCGCCTCGCCGGCAGCGCACAGAATCCCTGCGCCGGCACCGCGAGCGCCGCGTTGAACTTGCTCGACAGGTTTTGGAACGCGAGCAGCGCAGTGAGCTCGAGAATCGCCTGCTCGTCGAAGCGCGCGCGCAGCCGCGCGAAGCAGGAGTCGTCGACACGCCGTGCCGGATCGGTGGCCGCTTCGGCGTAGGCTAGAGCGGCGCGCTCGCGCTCGGTGAAGAACGGCGAGCGCTCATAGTCGCCGAGCGCCGCGAGCTTATCCGCCGCCACCGCGCGCTCGAGCGCGGCGGCGCCGTTCAGATCGACGCAGAACCCGCAGCCGTTGACCTGCGAAACGCGTACCTGCACCAGTGCGCGCAGCGCGGGCTCGATCGGCGATCCGGCACGGTCGATCGAGCGATAGAGCAGCGTGAGGAAGAGGAAGCTTCGCGGCAGCCGGCCCCACAGTCGCGCCGGCTCGAGCTCGCTGCCGTACTTGCGCCGCTGCGCAGCAAAGATGAGCCGCACGTACCAAGGATGGTTCGCGCGCGCTGCGATCCGCGCTGCGGCCGCCTCAGTGCGCGAGGTCGCGCTTGCGTGTGTCGAATTCATCCTTGTCGATCTCCCCGCGTGCGTAGCGCTCGCGCAGGATGTCCAGCGCGCGATCGCCGCCCGTGCGCGAATCACCCTTGCCGCCGACGAGCCACTTCACCAGCGCGACGATGCCGAGAACGATCAGCACCCACCACAGCAGCATGTGCAGCACGCCGAAAAAGCCCCAGCCACCGCCGTAGCCCATCATGCTTCCCATGTCACCCCACATGTCGGTCTCCTTTCCTCAGCCGATCGTCCCCAGCACGGGCACGCGCTCGAGAAGCCAGAGCGACGCCACCGCGAGCTGACCGGTCATCATCGCCAGGCCAAGCACAACCAGAACCGCGCCGCCGGCGATCTGCAGCCCCGCGCCGAAGCCCCGCCATTTCGCAAGCACATGTGCCGCCCGATCGGCGAGCAGCGCAGCGAAGAGGAACGGCACGCCGAGCCCGAGCGCGTACGCCGTAAGCAGACCTACGCCGGCCGCATCGGTGCTCACCGCGCTCAGCGCGAGGATCGCGCCGAGCACGGGGCCGATGCATGGCGTCCAGCCGAACGCGAACGCGACGCCGAGCAAGTAGGCCGCGAGCGGATTGCCTCCGGCAAGTCGCCAATGCGGGCGCAAATCACGTTGCAGCCAGGGCAGCCAACGCCAGGCGCCGAGCAGGAACAAGCCAAACGCGATCACGGCCGCGCCTGCGGCGAGGTTCGCCTCGTAGCGGTAGCGCAGCAGCAGCTGGCCGATCGCGCTCGCGCTCGCGCCGAATGCGATGAACACCGTGGAGAACCCGGCGACAAAGAACGCGCTCAGGCCGAGGGCGAGCAGCCGCTCGCTGGCGCGCAGATCATGGCGCCGGTGCACGCTTTCGCCTGCGATGTACGACACGTAGCCCGGGACGATCGGCAGCACGCAGGGCGAAAGAAACGACACCACGCCTGCGGCAAACGCGACCGCGAGACCGATGTTCGCGGCGTCGCCCATCGCGCGCCTACTTCCCGCCTTCCCGCTCGGCGCGCAGCTGACGCACCAGCGGCGTCAGCTCTTCGTCGACGATCCGGCGGTTGATCGCGCCGATAATCTTGCGCCGGATGCGGCCCTGCCGGTCGATCACGAAAGTTTCCGGCACACCGTACACGCCCCAGTCGATTCCTACGCGCCCGTCAAGATCTGCGCCGGTACGGGTGTACGGATCGCCCAGGTCGTCGAGCCAACGCGCGGCGGCGTCAGATTTGTCCTTGTAGTTCAGTCCGTGGATCGGCAGCAGGCGCTCGCGCGCGAGCGCCATCCACAGCGGATGCTCGTCGCGGCAGGCAGTGCACCAGGATGCAAACACGTTGACCACCGACACTTCGCCCTTGAGATCTTCGGTCGCCAGGCCCAGCGTGCGCCCCTTCACCGGCGCGAGCTGGAACTGCGGCACCGGCTTGCCGATGAGCGGCGAAGGAATCTCGCGCGGGTTGCGCGTGAGCCCGACGCCGAGAAAGGCCGCAACGATCACCAAGATCGCGAGCGGGCCAAGAGTGGTCCAGCGCGAGGCAAGGCGCGCGGGCGCTTCGACGCCCGCGCGCGACGCTTGCGGTTGCACCGTTTGCATCGAATCTCCAGCGGGCCTCAGCCGCCGCGCTTGAGCTGCTCGCGCTGCTCCTTGGTGAGCACCGCATCGATCTGCTTGCGCGCATCGAGCATGGCGTCGAACATCTGCTTGTGCGCATTGGCCATTGCGTCATAGGCCTTGCGTGCCGAAGCATCGTCCGGGACCGCACCGCTCATCAGCTGGTGCATGTGGTAGCGCTCCTCATGCATCTTGCCCATGAGGTCCCACTGCTTGCGCCACAGGCCTTCCTGGATGTTGGCGATCTTCGTGCGCTGTTCGGCACTGAGATCGAGCGCGGCATACGGATTTCCCCCGTACATCATGCCGGGGCCCATCATGCCGCCCATCATTCCAGAGCCCATGCCGGGCCCCGCTCCATAGCCCATCATCCCGGGTCCCATGGGGCCGTATCCCGGACCGTAGCCCTGCCCCATCATTCCGGGCCCCATGGGGCCGTATCCCGGACCGTAGCCTTGTCCCATCATTCCCGGGCCCATCGGCCCGTAGCCGGGTCCGTAGCCCTGTCCCATCATTCCAGGACCCATT
>Ga0210102_1000352_pt1 | contig 12332 bp, 21 predicted proteins | sample RushOxbow_ThreeS_4_FD_185563 | JGI IMG/M metagenome (GOLD analysis project Ga0210102, IMG submission 185563) | Wetland microbial communities from San Francisco Bay, California, USA, that impact long-term carbon sequestration -... | ecosystem: Environmental > Aquatic > Marine > Wetlands ...
CAAGGCGGCGCTCGCGACCGATGTGCTGCACTTCACCCTGGCTCGTCTGCTTCCTGGTCAGTTGGCGGACACCGCCGCGCTCCGGGCCGCCGCCGAAGCCGCCGCGCGGCGGACCGCGGGGGACCAGGCCTGCAACGTCATCGTGGCGTGTGCCCGCGCGGCGGCGGAAGCGGTCGGGGCCCGGTGGGTGGTGCTGGCGAAGGTCAGCAAGACCAGCAACCTGATCTGGCTGCTCACCGGTCAGCTGGTCCACGTGCCTTCGGGCACGATCGTGCTGGACGACTCGACGGAGCTGAAGGGCGACCCTGAGGCGATGGTGCGGGCCGGGGTCCGGATCTTTGCCGAACGGGTGGCGCGCGCGGTGCGCGCCGGAGGGGTAACGAGCGATTTCCCGACGCCCTGAGGCTAAGAGAGACTGCATGGCATCACCGTCCGCCCACCGCTGATCAGAACCCGGCTATCCCTCGCGCCTCAGCGGCTCAGCGCCCCAGCGCCCCAGCAAAGGAGTCACCTATGACCGAAGTTGCCGGACCTGCCCCGAGTCATCCCTACGCGACGCATCTCGACGTCAAGTTCGGGCCGCTCGAGCGCATCGACGTGCCCGCGCTGGTTGCCGCCTGTACCGACCGCTGGTACAACCAGACGTTGTGCCGGGTCAACGATGCGGTGGTGCGGCTGGGCGTGGTCCAGGGTGAGTACCACTGGCACAAGCACGACCGGGACGACGAGTTCTTCTACGTGGTCGAGGGCCGGTTCTGGATCGACCTGGAGGACCGGGTGATCGAGCTGGGGCCGGGGCAGGGGGTCGTGGTGCCCCGTGGCGTGCCGCACCGGCCCCGGGCTCCCGAGCGGACCGTGATCCTCATGGTGGAGACTTCGGGCATCGTCCCCACGGGAGACTAGCCATGCCCAAGGGCAAGGGGCCGTCGGCGCGACGGCGCTGGTCGCAACCGGTCACCCGGCGCAGCAACGCGCTGGACCTGGCGCCGGGGGTGTTCACCCGGACCGATCCGCGCAGCATCGCCCGCTCGCTCAAGCGATCGGCGGACCAGAGCCGCCGGCGGAAGGCCGATCCCTACCGTTCCGCGATGTCCATGCTGACGTTCTACATCAACCGGGCGGGACGATCGCTACCGGCGGCGCAGCGGCGTCGGCTGGAGGCCGCCAAGGAGGAGCTGCGCCGCCTCTATCGGAAGGACCGATCGAAATGATCCGGAAGCTGCGCTCCGGGGAATACCGGCTCTATTCCCGGAAGAAGGACCGGAAGACCGGGAAGCGCCGGAATCTGGGCACGTTCAAGACCAGGGCCGCGGCGGAAAAGCACGAGCGCGCCGTGCAGTTCTTCAAGCGCCGTGGCTGAGCCGCTGCCGACGCGGAGCCACGGCGACCGCGAGGAGTAGGCTCGGCGCAGTCTCCCATGGAGCGGATCAGGAGTGGACGCGCCTACTGCGCCCTCTGCGGCGAGGCCATCCGGCCGGACGAGGACGCGTTCGTCACCCCGGACTTCCTGGCGGACGAGACCGATCCGTTCTGGCGCTTCGCCGACGCACCGGTGCACCGGACCTGCTTCCGGGTCTGGGACCGGCGCAAGGCCTTCGTGGCCCGCTACAACCGACTGGCGCGGCGGTGGACGGCGCCCGACGGATCGTACCCCCGCATGACCAGCGAGGGCGACCTGGTGCTTGCGCGGGGGGAGAGACGGAGCCCAGGATGACGCCGACACCGACCTTCGATCCCGCCATCGCCGACTACTACCAACGCGTGCCGGAGGAGCAGCGGCTCGAGCAGGGGTCATTCCAGCTGGAGGCGTTGCGCACCCGGGAGTTGATCCGTCGTTTCGCGCCCTCTCCCCCCGCTACCGTCCTCGATGTCGGCGGAGCTGCCGGCGCATACGCCCTGGAGCTCGCGGCGGGCGGTTACGCGGTCCACCTGGTGGATCCGGTTCCCCGGCTGGTGGCGGAAGCGCGGCACCGGAGCGAGGTAGCCGAGACGCCCCTGGCCTCCTGCCGGGTCGGTGACGCCCGCGCGCTGGACCTGGCTGAGCACACGGTCGATACCGTGCTCCTGCTCGGGCCGTTGTACCACCTGACCGACCCGGCCGACCGGGCGCGGGCGCTGGCGGAGGCGAGCCGGGTGCTCCGGCGGGGTGGCCGGCTCTTCGCCGCCGCGATCTCACGGTGGGCCTCCGCGCTGGACGCGCTGGCGCGCGACCTCTTGCAGGACGTCCGGTTCGCCGAGATCGTCAAGCGGGATCTGAAGGATGGCCAGCACCGCAATCCGACGGAGCGGCTGGACTACTTCACGACGGCGTACTTCCACCGTCCCGAAGAGCTGGCGTCGGAGGTGGGCTCGGCCGGGCTGGTCCTGGATGGGGTGTTCGGGCTGGAGGGCCCGGGGTGGATCCTCCCCGACGTGGCGGAGCGGTTGGCGGACCCTCGCCGGCGGGAGCGTCTGCTGGAGGTGGCCCGGATGCTGGAGACGGAGCCGGGGGTCCTGGGCTGCAGCGCCCATCTTCTCGCCGTGGCGCGGCGACCGTAGCCGCGATCGCCAAGGGAGGGCCGTTGATGGCGCGCGTCTGGGAAGCCGATGCTGAGCGGATTCGGGCTCTCGATCGCGCCTGGGCCGATGCGGCGGCCCGGCGTGACCTCGACGGGATGATGGCGATCTATGCCCCGGATGCCCAGGAGCTGCTGCCCGGGATGCCGCCGGTGGTGGGCCTCGAAGGGATCCGCCGGTTCTACGCCGGCCTGATCGAGCAGTTCCCCCGCTTCCTCCACGAGTTCGAGCCTGAGACCATCACCGTCGCCGGGAGCCGGGACCTGGCGGTCGTGCGGGGCTCCTACCGGTTTGTCCCCGACGGGCTTCGACCCGAGCAGGCGCAGGCGGGGAAGTTCGTGGGCGTGTGGGGCCTGCGGGAAGGAGACTGGCGGCTGCTGCTCAACATCTCCAACAGCGACCATCCGCCGTCGTGAATCCCGGCCGCGCGCTGGTCGTCCCGCCGTTCATGCTGCTCCGGAGGCTTCCGTGACCCTGATCGCGATCGGGTCCGATCACGCCGGTTTCCGCTACAAGGGGCTACTCAAGACCAGCCTCGGCGCGCTGGGTCACCAACTGACCGATTTCGGGATCCACTCGCTCGAGATGATCGACTACCCGCTGATCGTGCGGCCGGTGGCGGAGGCGGTGGCGGCCGGCCGGTTCGAGCGCGGCATCGTGCTGGGCGGCTCTGGCAACGGGGAGGCGATCGTCGCCAATCGGATACGCGGGGTCCGCTGCACCGTGTGCTGGAACCTGGAGTCGGCCCGGCTGGCGCGGCGGCATAACGACGCGAACGTACTCTCGCTGGGCGAACGGCTGATAGCGGAGGCGGATCTACTCCCGATCGTTGTCACCTGGCTCGCCACCGGGTTCGGCGGCGGCCGCCACGCCCGCCGGATCGCGCTGATCGACGAGGTGTGAGATCCGACCTGTGGTAGGCCTCTATCGTCGATCTGGCTGGCCGATGCCATCGCTTAGCGGCGCCGCCGGCCGGGTGTCGGTCCAGCAGCGCCGCAGTCCTCCGGCGATCACCGGCAGACCTCGCAGGACGCAGATGGCCGCACAGCCCCAGGCCAGCACCTGGAGTGCCGCGAGCATGGCCGGCACCGCCTCGCGAACAGCCGAGACGTCGGCGGCCGCCAGGGTCAGGGCCAGCCCGCAGAAGGTCGTGACCTTGGCAATCGAGTATCCGCTACGCATCCACGTGGAGGCGACCAGGAACCGTCCGAGTCCGGGGCCCACCTGGGCGAACGGGGCCGTGCCCTGGCTCACGCCGACGGCGCGGAAGGCGTCGGTGAGCACGGTGCGCGTGATGACGAGCAGCGGAATCGCGGCCGGGAGCAGGCGCAGGTCGGCGAAGGAGACCCAGAGCACCAGCTCCCAGGTCCGGTCGGCGGCGATGTCGAGCACGCCGCCGAGGAGGCTCGTCCGGCCGGTCCGGCGCGCCACGATTCCGTCCACCGTGTCCAGCATGAGCCCCAGGAACAACAGCGCCACCCCGGCGAGCCGCGCGGCGGGTGAGCCGTGGTACAGAATCGCGGTGCAGGCGATCAGGATGGGGAAACGAGCGAGGGTGATCCAGTTTGCCAGCATGCCCGGCTCCGCTCTCAGAGCAGCCAGCCCGCCGCGAATCCCACTCCGAACCCGATCCCGCCGGTGAGCAGGTAGCCCTTCCAGGTGCAGGTGGAGAGCCCCTCGGCGCCCTCGTCGGTCAGGTTGGAGATGACGGTGCAAACCGCCAGCCCAGCCACGGCGCCTATGGCACCGCCGATCAGCGCGCGACGCCCCCGCCGGGAGACGGCGGTGGCCGACTGAAAGGATGCTCCCTCCGCGGGAGCGGCGATCTCCGCCGGCTGCCAGGATGCGAAGGCGGCCTGCCGTTGCGGGATGGAGACCGGGTACTGGGCCCGGGCCGGGACCGCACCGGCCGCCAGGGCCGCGATCGCCAGCACCAGAAGTAGTCTGCGCATGTGGGCCTCTCAGTTTCGACGGCTCAGCATAGCGTGCCCCCGTCCCCCGACCGTGACCCGGCCAGGCTGGCGGCCTCGCCGGGGGACCGCATAATTCGTTACATCTCTTGGCCGAAGTGATTCCACCGGAGGGTGCATGTCCGCCTATGTCGTGGTGCAGATCGTCGTCGAGGACGCCGAAGCCTACGAGCGGTACAAGGCCCTGGCTCCACCCTCGATCTCGGCCTATGGCGGCCGCTATGTGATCCGAGGTGGCCGGAGCGAGGTCCTCGAAGGGAGCTGGCAGCCCGAGCGTCTGGTCCTCCTGGAGTTTCCCACCCCGGAGCAGGCGCGAGCCTGGTGGGGCTCACCGGAGTACGCACCGGCCAAGGCCCTGCGGCAGCGCTGCGCTCGGACCGAGATGCTGCTGGTCGAGTCTGGCACGCTCCCGGCCGCCGCGAGCTGAGGTGAGCCCCGCCGCCCCCGGCTGGCACGCGTTGCTGGGTCCCATCCCGGCCCATGCTCGGCCCCGGCTGTCGCCGGTCGCGACCCCCGAGCTGCTCGCGAGCGGGCAGGCCGCGCCGGTCGCCGACTGGTCGAGCCTGATCCTCGAGCTCTCGACCGCTGCCGGCGAGCTCCGGATCGTCCAGGTGCTGCTGGACGGCGAGGGGCGCGCGCTCAGCGCCTCGGACCACGTTCTCTTCCGCTCTCCACCCGCCGATCCCGGGGGCCGGCCGTGGATGCGCCAGGACAACATCGGCGGCCGGTTCGAGGCGGACGGGAGCTTCCGGGGCACCTGCTGGCGGGTCGAGGGTCCCGAGCCCGAGGACGACGAGCCACCTCGGTGGTCGGCCACGTCCCGGCCGCCCGAGGAGGCGGAGATCGCGGCGCTCCGGAAGCTGGTCGCCCAGCTGATGGCGCGCCGGCCCGGCATCGCCTCATGATCAGGTACGAAGTGACGGCCCTGGTCGAACCGACGCTGGCGGCGGCCTACGAGCGGTTCATGCGGGAGCGCCACATCCCGGATCTGCTCGCCACCGGCTGCTTCTCGCGGGCCGAGCTGGCGCGGTCCGCGACCAATCGCTACCGGGCCAGCTTCGAGGCGCCCGACGAGGCCAGCCTCGAGCACTACATGACCGAACACGCGCCCCAGCTGCGGCAGGACTTCCTGTCGCGCTTTCCGAGCGGAGTGACGCTCTCGCGGGAGATGTGGACCGCGGTCGAGGTAGCCGACAGGGGCTCCGGCGATCGACCGAGCCTGACGTTGGAGGTGCTACCGGGCATGCTGGCGGTGTGCCGGCTGGATCCGGCGGCCGAGATCCCCGAATGGGCCCGCCTGCCGGCCGCCTTTCTCACCGTGAGCCGGACGGCGGACGAGCTGTCCGTCAGCCTGACGCAGTCGGCGGTGCCCGACGGGGTGCGCTGCGAGCGCGACTACCGCGCGCTTCGGGTGCGCGGGCCGCTGCCGCACCATCTCATCGGCGTCCTGGCCTCGATCGCCCGACCGCTCGCCGAGGCCGGGATCAGCATCTTCGCGATCTCGACCTACGACACCGACTACGTGCTGGTGAAGGCCGACAGGCTCGCCGCCGCGGTCCGAGCCCTGGAGACGGCGGGCCATCGGCTGGTTCCACCGGACCCGGCTTAGATCCGGGCCAGCGCCGACCGGGTCGCCTCTGCCTGCTCCATGATGCGGGCGATGATCCGGGCCGCCGGCTCCACTTCCCGGACCAGGTCCAGGCCCTCGCCGCCCCAGACCACCGCCGTGCTGAAGTCTTCGGCGGAGGTCGCGGCGGCGTAGCGCGGCGCCTCGTCGGGCAGGGCCCGGCGCAGCTCCGCCTCCCGTCCGTGCCAGTGGGCGGCGAAGTCGTTGCGGATGGCCCGGCCGGTGAAGGGGGCTGGCCAGGGCAGATCGCGCACGATGTCGAAGACCTCCGTACGGAGAGTATCGTCTCCGCGTCCGGCCACGAGCCGCTGCTTGACGGCCGGGCTCGCGAGCGACTCCTCGGCGGCGTAGAACCGGGTGCCGATCAGGACGCCCGCGGCCCCCAGCGCCAGCGCGGCGACGAGGCCCCGCCCGTCCGCGATGCCGCCGGCTGCGAGCACCGGGACGACTCCCACCGCGTCCACCACTGCCGGCAGCAGGGGGAAGAGTGCCCGCGCGGCGCCATGACCGCCCGCCTCGGTGCCCTGCGCGACGATCAGGTCGGGCTCGAGCGCGGCGGCCTCGCGGGCGGCGGCAAGGCTCTGGACCTGGAGGATGAGAAACGCGCCGGCCCGGCGGATGGCCGGGACGAAAGGCGCAGCGTCGCCGAACGAGAGCATCACGGCCGCCGGCCGGTGGGCCAGGGCGGTATCGAGCCGGCCCGGGCCCCGGGCCAGGTCCCAGGTGATGAAGCCGACGCCCACCCGCTCCCCCTCCGCCGCCGCGAACTCGGTGTCGATCCATCCCGCGTCGTGATAGCCCACCCCGATCATGCCAAGGCCGCCCGCTCGGGTAACTGCCGCGGCCAGGCGCCCGCCGGCGGCCGCGCCCATGGGGGCGGACACGATGGGGCAGCGGAGCGCGAAGCGGCGGGTGAGCTGGGTGACGAAGGGCATACGGATCTCCGCAGAAGGATTCGCATTAAGCTATACGTGGTTCCCCTCCCCATGCCGCATCGCCGCTTCCGCTGGACTGCCGGCCCTCGCGCTCGCGGCCGGGTTCGGGGACGTGGTGAAGACGACCACCGTCGTGACCAACATGAGCCGGCTTGCGGCGCAGCGGGCAGTGGCAGTGCTGCGTCAGCCCTTGGGCCGGTAGCGCGCGTCGAACGTGGCTCGCCAGGTGGTGCCGCCGTCGCTCGACACCTCGATGAGCTGGCGGACCACGCCGGCCCCCTCCGGGGTGAGCGTGGTCCGGTCGAGCAGCACCCGACCGTCGGGTAGCCGGAGCTCGCCCTGGAAGCGCACCCCGCCACCGCTCAGCCGGGCGATCAGGTGCTTCTCCTTGGTGCCGCCGACCCGCCGGGCGTCGTCGGTCACCCAGACCTGCTTCCACTGGCCTCCGGTGGGATCTACATAGAACAGGCTCCGGCCCTGGTTGCCGCTGGCGTCGCGCCACTCCTCGGACACCGCGCAGCCGCGGAGCACCTTGCTGATCCGGTTGGTGCCCACGAGCTGGTCGCCGGCGTACACGTTCCACTCCCCGACCCAGAAGTCGAGGTCGGCATACGAGGAGTCGCCGGCGCAGGGCCCCGGCTGCTGGGCGGGAAGCGCGGCGGGGAGCACCACAAGCAGCGCGATGAGGAGGGTTCGGGGCATAGTCGCGGTACGGGCGTGCCGGGGCCCGGGTTTCGCCGGGCGCGGGGCTCCTTACCTTTGTGCCATGCGACCGGACGAGCTGGAAGGAATCCTGAGCTTCCTCCGCGCCGCCGAGCGGCTCAAGACGGTTCGGCGCAGCGGGTGGACCTCCGCCGGCGAGCAGGAGAGTGTCGCCGAGCACACCTGGCGGCTCTGCCTCATGGCGATGCTGCTCTACGGCAAGGCCCCCGGGGTGGACCTCGCCCGCCTGCTCCGGATGTGTCTCATCCACGACCTGGGCGAAGCCATCCGAGGCGACGTGCCCGCCCCGGCCCAGGCCGGGGAAGGCAGCAAGGCCGGGGAGGAGCGGGCCGATCTCCTGGAGCTGACCGCGCCGCTCCCGAACGTGCTTCGGGAAGAGATCGTGGACCTCTGGGACGATTATGAAGCCGCCGCCTCTCCGGAGGCGCGGGTGGCCAAGGGTCTGGACAAGCTGGAGACGATCCTCCAGCACACCCAGGGGAAGAACCCGGCCGACTTCGACTACGCCTTCAACCTGGCGTACGGCGTGCGCTACACCGGGGCCGACCCCATCCTGGCGGCGCTGCGGGTACGACTGGATCAGGAGACCGCCCGGCGGGCGGCCGATGCGGGGCGTGTCCCCGAGGCCCCATGACCGCACACGTCGCCCTGCTTCGCGCCGTGAATCTGCCCGGCCACAACAAGGTCGGGATGGCCGACCTGCGGGGCCTGGTCGCGACCCTCGGCTACGGCGACGGGCGCACGCTGCTCCAGAGCGGGAACCTGGTGTTTCGCGCCGGCCGGCGCAGCTCCGCCGTGGTGGAGCGGCAACTGGAGGTGGAGGCGCGCGCCCGGCTGGGGCTCGCCACCGACTTCTTCGTCCGCACCGCGGAAGAGTGGGCGACGCTGGTCGAGCGCAATCCGTTTCCGAAGGAGGGCCGGCGCGATCCGTCCCACCTGCTCCTGTTCTGCCTCAAGGATGCGCCGCCGCCGCCGCGGGTCGAGGAGCTGCAGGCCGCGATCGTCGGCCGGGAGGTGGTGCGGGTCTACGGGAGGCACGCCTGGATCGTCTACCCCGACGGGATCGGCCGGTCGCGACTCACCAGCGCCGTGATCGAGAGCAAACTGGGCACCCGCGGCACCGGCCGGAACTGGAACACCGTGCTGAAGCTGCTCGCACTCACCCGGAGCGAGGCATGATACCGTGACCGCGGATCCGTCGCTCCTCGAGCGACTGCGCCGGCTGGAGCGGGCCGCCCGCCCGCTCGAGCCCGGCGCCGGCCGACGGCGCGCGCTGCGCAACGCGGTCGTCGCGTCCTCGGAGAGGTTCCTCCGGAGGATCGGCACATCCAAGGCCTACGTCGAGACCGAGGACAAGGGCGCGGGCCTGCTCCGGGTGCCGATCTCGGAGCATGGGATCCCGATCGAGACCGCGATCGGGCTGATCGAGCGCGACGTGGTCCGCCCCGGCGGCACCACCGCCTCGGGCGGACATCTGGCCTACATCCCGGGCGGAGGCATCTACCATTCGGCCCTGGGCGACTACCTGGCCGCCGTCAGCAACAAGTACGCGGGCGTATTCTTCGCCGGGCCGGGTGCGGTGCGGATGGAAAACATGCTGGTCCGTTGGGTCGCCGATCTGGTGGGCTATCCCGCGGGCGCCGGCGGGCACATCGCGTCGGGCGGGAGCCTCGCGACCCTGGCCGCGATCGCCACCGCTCGCGATGCCCACCGGCTCCGCGGCGCTGATTACTCCGGCGCAGTGGTGTACCTCACCGGCCAGGCCCACCACTGCATCGAGAAGGCGCTCCGGCTGGCGGGAATGGGTGAAGCGCCGGTGCGCCGCGTGGCCATGGACGAGCGGTTCCGGATGCGGCCCGACGCCCTGGCGGAGGCCGTCGCGGCCGACCGGGCCCGCGGCCTCCGGCCCTGGCTGATCATCGCCGCCGCGGGGACGACCGATGCCGGCGCGGTGGACCCGCTCGACGCCATCGCGGGGGTCGCGGCGCGCGAGGGCTGCTGGTACCACGTGGACGCGGCCTACGGGGGCTTCTTCCTGCTTACCGAGCACGGCCGCGCCCTCCTCCGCGGCATCGAGCGTTCGGATTCGGCGGTGCTCGACCCCCACAAGGGTCTCTTCCTTCCGTACGGCAGCGGGATGTTGGTGGTGCGCGATGCCCGGGCGCTGGCGGCCACCCACGACTACACCGGCCACTACATGCAGGACGCGCAGCGGCAGGAAGGCGACGCCTCGCCGGCCGACCTCTCGCCCGAGCTATCCAAGCACTTCCGCGGGCTCCGGATGTGGCTTCCGCTGATCCTGCTGGGCGTCCGCCCGTTCCGTGCCGCGCTGGAGGAGAAGCTGCTCCTGGCGCGATACTTCCACGGCGAGGTCACGGCGCTCGGCTTCGAGGCGGGGCCGCCGCCGGATCTCTCGGTGGTGACCTATCGCTGGGCGCCTCCGGGCATGTCGCTGGAACGGGTCAACCGGATCAACCAGCGGATCGTGGACGGGTCGCGGCGGGACGGGCGCGTGTTCCTCTCGTCCACCATGCTGGACGGCCGCTTCACCCTGCGGCTGGCGGTGCTGTCCTTCCGCACCCACCGGCGCACGGTGGACCTGGCGCTCCGCGTCCTGGCGGAGCAGGTCGCGGCGGTGAATGACTGAGAGCGAGGTGAGCTCGGAGCCGGTGACCGTCAGGACCGCGCGCCTCGACGATGCGGCGGCGTTCGCCGGGCTGAGCAGGCAACTGGGCTACCCGGTGCCGCCAGAGGAGCTGGGGGAGCGACTGGGGCGACTGCTCGGGCGTGACGATCAGGTCGTGCTGGCGGCCTGCGCCGGGCCCGCCGTGGTGGGCTGGATCCACGGCGCGGAGCAGGAGCTGCTCGAGTCGGAGCGGCGGTGGAAGCCTGGGCCAGGTGCCGGGGGCTGGCGCAGATGTCGGTGCGGAGCAACGCCACCCGGGCGGAGTCGCACCCCTTCTACGAGGGGATCGGGTACCAGCGGACCAAGACCCAGCAGGTGTACCGCAAGCGCCTGCTGCCGGCATGACATCGCCGGTCGGCTGCGTGCCGCTCTCCTCCTGACCTTCACCCGATCCGAGCACCCATGGCCAAGGCTCCGATCCCGCTCCTCGTCGAGCTCATCCAGCCGGCTCCCGGCCGGTCCGGCTGGCACGGCGGCCCGACCCCGGTCGGCGCGCTTCGCGGCGTGAGCGCCGAGCAGGCCTGGTGGCGCCCCACCCCACGGCGGAAGAGCATCTGGACGTTGACGCTGCACATCGCCTACTGGAACTACGCGGTGCGGCGTCAGCTCGAAGGGGGCGAACGGGGGGCCTTCCCCCGCGCGCCGTCCAACTGGCCGCTGCCTCCCGCGTCGCCCGATCCGCGGCGGTGGGCCGAGGATGTCGCGCTGCTCAAGGAGGAGCACGCGCGGCTGGTCCGGGCGGCGGCCGGCGTGAGCCCCCGAATGCTGGGGCGGCGGCCGCCGACCTCACGCCACTGGACCTACGGCGAGCTGATCGTCGGCATCGCGGCGCACGACGCGTATCACACGGGGCAGATCCAGCTCACGAAGCGCCTCTGGCGGGAGCGGCACCTGCTGGGACGCTGACTCCGCCGGCCGCGCCGGGCGGTGTATCTTGAACTTTCATCCCCCGCGGAGAGAGAGCCCATGACGAAGGCGGACGACAAGCGCATCGCCGCCCTGGCGAAGAAGAACGCGGCCCGGATCAAGCCGCCCAGGGAGGACCAGGCCGCGCGGTTCGATCCCACGCTGCGGCAGCAGCCCGCCGAGCAGTCGGCGGAGACGACGCGGCTGTTCAAGGAGATGAAGCGACGGGAGTTCTGATGCCGGACCTGGCGGGCTCACCGTCGGGCGGGCCACCCACCAGCCCGGCTGGCGCGGGTCGGAGCACGTCGGGCCCGGCGTCGGGGCCGACCGCCACGCGCGCTGACGACCGGGCGACCGAAGCGGGAGCGGATCCGTGGGCCACTCCACGCTTTTCCGGGTGATCGCGAGCGCCTGCGCTGCCGGCGTGGCCGCCTACGCCGTGGCGCTGGCGATGGGACTCCCGGACATCTATCTCTCCGGGCACGGCGCGGGCACGCTGGGCGGTCCCACGGTCGACCTGGACGCGATAGGGATACACCTGAGCCTGGCCGACGCAGTCGTGCTGATCGCCGCACTGCTGGCCGGCGGAATCACCTGGACCGAGCTGGGTGGCCCGCGTTGAGCCGAGTCATGGAGGGAGAAGGCGGATGGACCCCCGCGTCGCCCCGCTGGCCGCGATCCTGGACCTCAATACCGACCTGCTGCTCAACTGCCTCGACGGTCTGTCGCAGCCGGAGGCGCAGCACCGGCTCGACGGCGGCGGCAACAGCGTCATCTTCCTGGCGGCTCACCTGGCTGATTCCCGGCACTTCCTGGCCACCCGGCTCGGCCGGCCGCTGACCAACCCGCTGAGCCGGTACCTGGCCGACGCGCAGAGCATCGAGGACATCGGGGAATGGCCGTCGCTGGAGGAGATTCGCCGGGCCTGG
>Ga0210102_1000353_pt1 | contig 12327 bp, 12 predicted proteins | sample RushOxbow_ThreeS_4_FD_185563 | JGI IMG/M metagenome (GOLD analysis project Ga0210102, IMG submission 185563) | Wetland microbial communities from San Francisco Bay, California, USA, that impact long-term carbon sequestration -... | ecosystem: Environmental > Aquatic > Marine > Wetlands ...
TCCGCCCCGCGGATCCGGGCCAGGAGCTTGAACCAGACCCGGTTGCCCACGACGCCGTGGGCGACCAGCGTGTCGGTGACGGCCGCGAAGCTGGTTCCGGGAGGAACGGTCACCCGCTCGGGCTCGCTGTTGGTGCCGCAGCCGAGGACCAGGAGCAGGGCAGGGAGTGCGAGGCGGACCGGCCTCATGCCCGGGCCCCGCGCCGGGCATCGAGGTAGTGTTGGAGCAGGACCGATGCGGCAAGGGCGTCCACGTCCTCCTTGCGCCCTCGCGTGCTGCCCCCCTGCTCCCGGATGGCGGCCAGGGCCCGCGCCGTGCTCATCCGCTCGTCCCACAGGGTCACCGGGAGCCCGGTCCGCTGGGCGACACTCCGCGCCAGTTCCCGGGCCGCCGCCGCGCTCTCCGCCTCGGTGCCTTCCGCCGTGAGGGGCAGGCCGACGAGCAGGCCGGCCGGCCGGTGCTGCTCCACCAGCTCGAGGAACCGGGGCATGGGAAACCGCCTGCCGGCCCGGCGGATCAGGGTCTCGAGCGGGGAGGCGAGGGTCTGGGTCTCGTCGCTGAGGGCCAGGCCGATCCGGACCTCGCCCCAGTCGAGGGCGAGGAGGCGGCCCGAGGCGGGGAGGGACATGGGGGAGAATAAAAGCGGTCAAGGGTGAAAGGTGAAAGGTGAAGAGAGCCTTCGACACCCCCTTCACCTTTCACCTTTCACCCCTACTGCGCCATCGTGCTGAAGAACTCCTTGTTGTTCTTGGTCCGCTTCATCCGCTCCAGCAGGAACTCGAGCGCCTCCACCGGGGGCATGTCGGCGAGGAAGTTGCGCAGCAGGTAGACCCGGTTGAGCTCGTCCTTGTCCATCAGGAGCTCTTCCTTCCGGGTGGAGGTGCGCTGAATGTCGATGGCGGGGTAGATCCGTCGGTCGGCCAGGCGGCGGTCGAGCACCAGCTCGCTGTTGCCGGTGCCCTTGAACTCCTCGAAGATCACCTCGTCCATCCGGCTCCCGGTGTCCACCAGCGCGGTGGCGATGATGCTGAGACTCCCGCCCTTGTCGATGTTCCGGGCCGCGCCGAAGAACCGCTTGGGCTTCTGCAGCGCGTTGGCGTCCACGCCCCCGGAGAGGATCTTGCCGGAGTGAGGCACGACCACGTTGTGGGCCCGGGCCAGGCGAGTGATCGAGTCCAGCAGGATCACCACGTCCCGGCCATGCTCGACCAGGCGCTTCGACTTCTCGATCACCATGTCCGCCACCTGCACGTGGCGGTCGGCCGGCTCGTCGAAGGTGGAGGAGATGACCTCCGCCTTGACGTTCTCCTCCATGTCGGTGACCTCCTCGGGCCGCTCGTCGATCAGCAGCACGATGAGAACGATCTCGGGATGGTTCTCGCTGATGGCGTTGGCCAGCTTCTGCATCAGGATGGTCTTGCCGGCCTTGGGCGGCGCCACGATCAGCGCGCGCTGACCCTTGCCGATCGGCGCGAGGAGATCCACCACCCGCATGCTGAGGTCGCCGTTCTTCCGCTCCAGCCGGATGCGCTGGTCGGGGTAGCGCGGCCGCAGGTTGTCGAACGCGATCCGATGCTTGGTCTTCTCCGGCTCCTCGAAGTTGACCTGCTCCACCTTGAGCAGGGCGAGATAGCGCTCCCCCTCCTTCGGAGGCCGGACCTGGCCCATGACGGTATCGCCCGTGCGCAGATCGAACCGCTTGATCTGGCTCGGGCTCACGTAGATGTCGTCGGGGCCGTACAGGTAGTTCCAGTCCTGGCTGCGCAGAAAGCCGTACCCCTCGGGAAGGATCTCCAGCACCCCCTCGCCGCGGATCACGGTGTCCGAATCGAGCAGCGATTGTTCGATCCGGAAGATCAGGTCCTGCTTCCGCAGGCCCGAGTAGTTGGTGATGTTCAGTTGCTCGGCCAAGGTGTGCAGTTCGGCAACCGATTTCTGCTTCAGCTCAGCGATGTCCACGGACCAGACTCCGGAATGGCGAACGCTGCCGCGTGAGCGGCGGGCGGTGCGGGATGAGGTTGAGTGTATGTCTCGGCGAGGTTGGCCAGCGTATCAGGCGGCCCCGAACGGGTGCGTAGGGACGAGTTGTGACGGGGATTTGATCAAGACCAACATTAGAAGCAATTCAACATAGAGCCCGTTCGAGGCCCAGTCAAGAGGCCCCCCACTGCTTGCGTAAGTGATGGTGGCGCACAATCTTTGGGGTGTGAGCGACGACGAGCGGCTCAACCAACTGCGGCACGACCTCTCCAATCCGCTCTCGGCCCTCCTCGCCGAGACCCAGTTGCTTCTGTTGAACGAGTCCCAGCTCGATCCGGACACCCTGGCCAGCCTGCGCGAGATCGAAGCCCTGGCGATCCGCATGCGGGCGATGCTGAGGGACGTCTAGCGCGTGGGTATCCGCTGGCATCTGGGGCGGCTGCCCGGACGGATCACGCGGGTGCACCGCCTGCCGCCGGAGACGACGCCGCTCTGGGTTTGGCCGGGGCGCCGGCGACTCCGGCGCCGGCGCCCCGGCCGTTGAAGAGGTAGACCGTCAGGAAGAGGAAGCTGGCGGCGCTGGCCCCGGCCCGGGCCGCCACCCCGAGGGTCCCCGCCGACACGAACCCCTCGATCACCCCCGCCACCACCAGCATTACCGCCGCCCCACCCAGCATCCGAACCGCCCGCCGTCCGCTCAGCACCAGGGCATCGCCGCGGGTGAGCTCGCCGGGGGCGACCACCGAACGGCCCAGCAGGAACCCCGCGGCTCCCGCGACCCAGATGGCGAACAGCTCCAGGAAGCCGTGGCCCAGGATGAACTCCAGCAGATACGGCAGCATCCCGACGTTGGCGAAATGGCCGGCGTTGATCCCGATCAGGAGGCCGTTGAAGCCCAGCAGCACCAGCGAGCCGACCCCGGCGAAGATGCCGCCGGCGAAGCAGGCGATGGCGATCCGGACGTTGTTGGTGATGATCCCCGAAGCCATGAGCGGCCGGTCCTCGGGTGCGATCTCCACGTAGCGCTTGCCCTCCGCCACGCGCTCCGCTCCCGCCTCCGCCCGGCGGAGCATCACCTCGGGCACCAGCTCGGCCGCCAGACCGGGTTGCTGCCGCAGGAGCGCGTAGCCCGCCGCGGCCGGGGCCATGAAGCAGAGACACGCCACCAGCACGTACCACCGGGCGGAAAGGATGGCCGCGGGGCACTCGCGGGCCAGCACGACCCAGACCCGTTTCCAGGTGTTCCGCTCGTCCCGGTAGAGCGAGTTGTGACCGGCCGCGGCCAGCCGCTCCAGCCGGGAGCGGGTGGCCTCGTCGCTCCCGTAGGTGCGGGCCCGCGCCAGGTCTGCGGCCACCTCGCGGTAGCGGGCGGCGAAGTCGGGGAGCTCGTGCGCGGCGAAGCTGTCGAGACCCCGCGCGGCGGCCCGTTCGGCCAGATCCTGAAACTCGTCCCAGCGGTGCCGCTTCCGCGCCACCAGCCTGGCGGCGGCCCCACCGGCGCGGAACGCCAGGGGTCCCTCCCGCCGCTCCCGCTCGCGACGGTGCAGCTCGAGCAGATGCTCGACCGGCGCGGTCCCGGGGCGGGCCGGGTGGTCCGCCAGTCGCTGGGCCAGCCCCGCGGCGAGCCGGGCCCGGGTGGCCGGCGCGAGCTCGGCCTGACGGGCCTCGAACTGCTCCAACACCCTGAACTCGGCGTCGCTCAACTCGGGGATGGCCTCGGCGCGGGTGGGAGCTGCCGCCCCCCGGCGCCGCCCGGCCTCGGCCGGGCGGTCCCGGGCGACCACGGTGCCGGCCACCATGTCGCCCAAGCGCTTTCCGCGGGGATGCAGCGCCACCAGCAGGGCGCCGATCAGATAGGGCGGGGGAAGGAAGTCGGCGGTGCGCAGGAGATTCCGGACTGCCGCGGCGCTCAGGGTGACCGCGTAGCCGGTGTCCATCACCACCCGGATGCCCACGGCACGCTTTCCCGGAGTCTGTCCCTGGCGCAGGCCCTCGAAGAAGATGAAGTAGCCGGTCCAGGCGGCGAACCCGCCCAGCAGCAGAAGGGCGCGGGCCAGAGGCCCGACGACCAGGCCGTACCCGATCAGGATGGAGAGGAGGATCAGCAGCCCCAACCCCGCGCCTAGGAGGATGAGCATGTCGATCAGCGCCGCCAGCGCCCGGGACCCGATCCCGGCGATCTCCAGGTCGAGCACCACGTGTTCCGGGGTCTCGACCTCGAGGTGCTGGCGGTAGTCGGCGGCGGGCGGGAGCGGCGGCGGGGCATGCATGCAGCGAGTCTAATCGCCCGCGCGGGGACTCGCATCCCGACAACCTCCAGGACATCTTTCGCAGCGTTTCCCCGCCGGCTCACCGCCATTCTGCCGGAGCTGACCGTGACCACTCCGACTCTGCGTCCCCTCTCCGTGGGGGAAATCCTCGATGTGTCGTTCACTCTCTACCGCCGCCATTTCGGCCCCCTGGCCCTGGTGGCGGTGATCTGCTCCGGACTGCCGGTGGTGCTGAGCCTGTTCATCGAGGCCTCGGGCGGGCTGCTGCAGCACCCCCTGCTCAGCCTGGCTTATTACGGGATCTTCGTGGTGCTGAGCGCCATCGCTACCGCCGCTACCGTCTTCATCGTCTCGGAGAGCTACCTGGGCCGCCCGCTCCGCGCGGCCGAAGCGCTCTCGCGGGCCACGCCGTTCCTGGGGCGACTTATCCTCTGCTCCATCCTCCTGGCGCTGCTGGTGGGTCTTGGCTTCATGTTCTTCATCGTTCCCGGGATCATCCTGATCTGCGGGCTGGTGCTGGCGTTTCCGGCGCTGGTCCTGGAGCCGGGGACTACGGCGTCGGGCTCGCTGTCCCGCTCCTGGGCGCTGACCCGCGGGTCGCGGTGGCGGATGTTCGGGTTGCTGGTCACGCTGATGATCCTGTTTTACGTTCCCATCGTCGCGCTCACCGGTCTGGCCGCGGTGCTGCTGCCGGGGACGGAATCCGGTGCGGCTGCCACGAGCGGCATCGTGGCGCTGGCGCTGGCTGCGGTGGTGCAGACGTTCCTCTATCCGCTCTTCTACTGCGTGCTCACCGTCGCCTATTACGATCTCCGGGTCCGCAAGGAAGGGTTCGACCTCGAGGTGCTGGCGCAGACCCTCCAGCCTGCCTGACGCCCGACATGCTCCTGCCGCAGAACCCGGCTTTCCGCGCCGTGCTCGACTCGGTCTTCGCCACCCGGGCCTACCGCTGGGCCGACGAGCCCCGGCCGCTCGGGATGCTGCGGAGGTGGTGGCGCCAGCTGGGCGAGTGGCTTCGGGGGCTTCAGGCGGAAAACCCGGTGGTCTTCCGGCTCCTCGTGCTGTCTCTCTTCCTGGTCCTGGTCCTGATCCTGGCCCACGCGGCCTGGCTGGTCTGGCGCACCGTGCGCGCCACCGTCCCGCCCCCGGGAGCCACCCCGGTCCACCCGCCCGAGGCGCGCGATGCCGAGTGGTACGCCCGCGCGGCGGACCGCGCGGCAGCCCAGGGCCGCCTGACCGAGGCGATCCAGCTCGCCTTCGTGGCCGTCGCGCTCGGGCTCGATCGGCAGGGTCTGCTCCAGTATCACGGCAGCAAGACACCGGCGGAGTGCGTGCGGGATGCGCGGCTCGCCCCGGCGGACCGGGACCGGCTGCGGGCCATGGTGAGCGCGCTGTACCTCTACGTCTTCGGCGGCCGGCCGCTGGGACCGGACGACTATCGGCGCTGGCGTGCGGCCGGCGCCGGGCCATGGCATGCGCCCGCGGGTTGAGCTGGCCACCGCTGCGGGCATCGTCCTGCTGCTGGGGATCGGCGCGGTCCTGCTCGGCAGCCGCGAGGCCCGCACCACGGACGCGGATACCCGCCGCTCCACCTATCTCACCGGACCCAGCGGCGCGAAGGGGTGGGCGGATGGGTTGACCGCGCTCGGAGTACGGGTGGAGCACTTCCGCCGGCCCACCGACGCCCTGGGTCCGCTCGACAGCGCCACGGTGTTCGCCGTGCTTGGCCCCGCCGTCCCGCTCGAGCCGCGGGAGGGCGCCCGGCTCTCCACTCTGCCCGCCGACCTGCTCCTGGCGGGGCCGGCCGCCGACGCGGCGATCGCCTGCCTGGGCTACCGGGTTACTCCCCGTCACCGGGGCTCCGTCGCGCTCCGGGCCCCGCCGGAGGCGGAGAACCGGCCGATGCCGTACGTGCGCGCGGAGCTGGTGCACCATCTCGCTTCCACCGTCGTGGACTCGTCCAATCGGTACGACGGCGGCCGGGTGAGCTGCACGGTGCCGGTGCCCGACCGGGTGGACACGGTGCTCCGCACTCTGGGCGACCGGCCGGTCGTTCTCCGGTTGGGGTACCCGGGTGGCCGGACCACGATCCTGGTTGCCGACGACGGGCTCTTCCGCAACCGGACGCTTCGCCACACCGCGATGGGGCCGATCGCCCTCGGACTGGTGACCCCGCGCTACCGGCGGGTCGTGGTGGACGAGTTCCACCAGGGGTTCGCCACATCGGCTTCGCTGGCGGGCGCCGCCTTCCAGTGGAGCCTCCGCTCCCCTTGGGGCTGGGCCGCCTGGCAGCTCGCGCTGGTCGGGGTGATCGCGCTGTTCGCGGCCGGTGTGCGATTGGGCCCGGCCCGCCCCGTGATCCAGCGCCGCCGCCGCTCTCCGCTGGAGCACGTGCGCGCTCTGGCGACCGCGCTGGCCGCGGCGCGGGGCCATGATACCGCGGTGCGGCTGATGGTGCAGGGACTCCGCCGCCGGCTGTCCCGCGCCGGCAGGGCCGGCCCCGCCGACCTCGACCGCTGGGTCGCCGCTCTCGCGCCGGCGGTCCGCACCGACCGCGGGCGCGAGGCGCTCGCTGTCCTGACCGCCCGTGCCACCCGGCCCCCGAGCAGTCAGGGCGTGCTCGAGGCCGCCAACGCCGTGGAGACTCTGTGGGACGAACTGAAGCCGTCGTGACTCTCGCTCCGCTCGAGCCGGAGGAAGCCGCCCGCCAGGCCGCCGTGGCCCAGGCCCTGGTGGAGCAGCTCGGACGGGTGGTCCTGGGCCAACCCGAGGCGATCCGTGATTCGGTGGCCGCGCTGGTCGCCCGGGGACACGTGCTGCTGGAGGGCGTGCCCGGCACCGCCAAGACGCTGCTGGTGCGGGCCATGGGGCTCGCGCTCGGTCTGGAGTTCCGCCGGGTCCAGTTCACCCCCGACCTCATGCCGTCCGACATCACCGGGGTGAACCTGCTCTCCGGCCAGGGCACCTTCACCTTCCGCCCCGGCCCGATCTTCGGCGACCTGGTGCTGGGCGACGAGATCAACCGGGCCCCGGCCAAGACCCAGGCGGCGCTGCTGGAGGCGATGCAGGAGCGGCGGGTGACGGTGGACGGCACCTCCCATCCGCTGCCCGAGGGCTTCACCGTCTTCGCCACCCAGAACCCGATCGAGTTCGAGGGAACCTATCCCCTGCCGGAGGCCGAGCTGGACCGGTTCCTGGTCAAGGTGGTGGTGAGCTATCCGGAGGATTCGGTCGAGCAGGGCATCCTGCAACGGGTGCTGGGGGGCTTCGAGGCGGACCTCCCGCCGAGCTACGGCATCACCCGGGTCGCCGAGGCCGATGCCCTCGTTGAGCTGCGGCAGGCCTGCCGGCGGGTGCGGGTGGAGCCCAGCCTGGTGGCCTACATCACCGCCGTGGTCCGGGCGACGCGGAGTGCGCCGGTGCTCACGCTCGGGGCATCGCCCCGGGGCAGCGTGGCGCTGCTCAAGATGGCCCAGGCCTCGGCGCTGTTGGACGGACGGTCGTACGTCGTGCCTGACGATGTGAAGGTGCTGGCGCCGGCGGTGCTCCGGCACCGGATCACCGTCGCCGCCGAGCTCGAGCTGGAAGGCGTCACCGCCGATGCCGCGCTCGAGGGCCTCCTGGAGAAGATCGAGGTGCCGCGGTGAAGCTGGTGCCCTCCCGCCGGTGGCTGGCTGGAGCGGCCGCCCTCGCGGTGGTGGCGCTCCTGGGATTCCGGTGGTCGTCCGCCGGCCCGGCGCTGCTGGTGCTCGACGCGGCCTGGCTCGGGCTGCTGCTGGCCGACGGCCTTGCCGCGCCGCGGGCACGGAGCCTCACGGTGAGCCGCGAGGCCCCCTTGGCGTTCTCCCTCGGCCGAGCCTTTCCGGTCCGCTACCGCTGGGCCCACACGTTCCGGCGTCGCCTGCTCGTCGTGGTGCGGGAGATGCTCCCGCCGCCGCTGGGCGGAGCGGAGACTCCGCTTCGCCGGCTGGAGATCCCGCCCGGGGGCCCGGTGGAGGAGTGGTTGGAGCTTCGGCCGGTCCGTCGCGGGATCGGCGGGGGTGGCACCCTCGACGTTCGGATCCTCGGGCCGCTCGGCCTGGCCTGGCGGCAGGGTCGGATCGAGCTGCCATGGACGGCCACGGTGTACCCCAGCCTGCTGGCCGCCTCGCTCCGCGCGCTCCCGCTCCAGGCCGCGCGCCGGCGGGAGGCGGGGTTGCGCAACGTCCGCCGCCCGGGCGAAGGTCGGCTGTTCGAGGGGCTGAGGGAATGGGTGCCGGGAGACGACACCCGGATCATCGACTGGAAGGCGACCGCGCGGCGGGGCAAGCCGATCGCGCGCCAGTACGAAGACGAGCGGCGGCAGCAGGTGCTGCTGGCGATCGACGCGGGCCGTCTGCTCACGGCGGAGGTGGACGGCGTGGCCCGCCTCGAGTCGGTGATCGCCGCCGCCCTGCACCTGGCCTACGCGGCGGTGGAGCACGACGACAACATCGGGCTCCTGATCTTCGCCGACACGATTCAATACTACGTCCCGCCCGCCCGCGGGCGCCGGGCCCTCCGGGCGGTGCTGGATGGGCTTGCGGCGGCAGAGGGCCGGCTGTCCGAGTCGGACTATCCGGCGGCGTTCCGCTACCTTGCGGCCCGGAGCCGGAAACGGGCACTCACCGTGCTCTTCACCGATGTGATCGACCGGACGGCGAGTGACGCGCTGGTGGCGCAAACCGCCACCCTCCGGCCGAGACACCTGCCGCTCGCGGTGACCCTTCGCGACCCCGCGCTGGAAGCACTCGCGGTGGCCCGCCCGGCCGGGTCGAACGAGGCCTTCGAGCGCGCCGCGGCGGAGGAGCTCCTGGGGGCCCGGGAAGCAGCCCTGGCGGAGATGCGGGCGCGCGGCGTAATGGTGCTGGACGTCCTCCCCGCCGCCGCCAGCGCGGCGGTGGTAGAGCGGTACCACTTGCTGAAGCGGAAGGGGATGCTGTAGGGCGGCGGAACGGCGGTACGTTCCGCCGTTCCGTCTACGCCTACGCCACTTGCTCCGACCAGGCGTGTGCTGCTACGAACGCCTCCACGGCCTCGGGATCGAGCTGCGTGCCTGCCACCCGGCGGAGCTCGGCCATGGCCTGGTCCGGCGGCCGGGACTCGCGGTAGGGGCGACGAGTGGTCATGGCATCGAACGCATCGGCCACGGCGACGATGCGAGCCTCGATCGGAATCTGCTCGCCCCGCAGGCCGTCGGGGAAGCCGCGCCCGTCGAGCCGTTCGTGGTGGGACCGCACGATGCGCAGCACGTCCGGCGACTCGCGCGCGAGCGGCGACAGCATCCGCTCGCCCAGGACCGGATGCTCGCTGATCTGCCGGAACTCGTCGGCTGTCAGGGTGCCGGGCTTGTGTAGCACCGATTCCCGGGTGCCGATCTTGCCTATGTCGTGCAGCTCGCCGCCCAGCCGGATGCCGTCCAGCGAGCCGCCCTCGAACCCCATGCTCCGGGCGGTGGCCACCGCGTAGCGACTCACCCGGATCGAATGCCCCCGGGTATACGCGTCCTTGGCCTCGAGCGCCCGGGCCAGCATCTGGACGCCCTGGAGGAACAACTCCTGAATCCGCTGGGCCTGCTCGTGCACCCGCCGCTCCAGGGTTTCCTGGTAGTAGCGGTTCTGCAGCACCAGCGCGCGCTTCTCCAGCGCTCTCGCCACCCGGGCCTGGAGCTCGCTCATGGAGATCGGCTTGAGCAGGAAGTCGGCCGCGCCGCGGTGCAGGCAATCCACCGCGGTGGTGGTCTCGCTCAGCCCGCTGAGCATGATGACCGAAGTGTCGGGATAACGGTCCCGGACCGCCTCGAGGAACCCGATCCCGTCCATCTCGGGCATTCGCATGTCCGAGACGATGAGCGGCGGCTCCCCGATGCGGTCGAGCACCGCAAGGGCCTCGACCCCACTGCCGGCCTCGTGACAGTGGAACCCCTGGGCCTCAAGCATCCGGACCAGCGAACGTCGGACCCCGGGCTCGTCGTCCACGACGAGGCAGCTGGCGGAGCCGGCCACGACCGGCTGCGCGTCCTGGGTATTGGGCATGGCTTGACAGTCTACATGAGGTGGGCGATGGATGCCACGAACATCCAATCGGTTACACTGTAAGCAATCCGCTCCGAAATGTCCACTGCCTGCTCCTCCGGCGGATGGCGGGCCGGCTCGGCCGCCCGGGACCGACCCAGTATGCCGCATCTTTCCCCGAACCCCCGGCGCCGGATCGCTCGCGGGGGACCGAATCGCGGCGGGGCGCGTCGCCGCACAGGGCAGGGCGTCGAAGGCGGATCTCCCAGCCAATGGCCGGAGGGCCCATGGAACTGACCGGATCGGTCCAGCCGTTCGAGGCGCGGATGCCCCAGGAGCTACTGGACGACCTCACAGTCAGGCTCAAACGCACCCGCTGGCCGGCGGAATGTGCTGGCGAGGCTTGGGCGGCGGGTACCGACGCGGCGTACCTGCGGGATCTGGTCCGATACTGGGCCAGCGATTTCGACTGGCGAGCCCAGGAGGCGCGCCTAAACGCCTTTCCCCAGTTCCGGGTGCGCCTGGATGGCCTGGGCATTCACTTTCTCCACCAGCGTGGTCGGGGGCCTGCGCCGCTCCCTCTGGTGGTCACCCACGGGTGGCCCGGGTCGGTATTCGAGCTGCTCCACCTCATACCGCGACTGACCGATCCCGCCCGGTTCGGCGCCGATCCGGCCGACGCCTTCGATGTGGTGGCCCCTTCGCTGCCCGGCTACGGTTTTTCGGACATTCCGGCCGCCCCCGGGATGCATCCCGCCCGCGTGGCCGAGCTGTGGCTGGACCTGATGCGGGCACTCGGGTATCGGCGGTTCGGGACCCAGGGCGGCGACTGGGGTGCCACCGTCGCCACCCGCATGGCGCTCCTGGCCCCCGATCGGGTGGCGGGGGTGCACCTCAACTACCTGCCCGGCTCCTACCGGCCGCCACCCGAGGGCGAGGTCCCGAGCGAGGACGAGCGCCGCTTCCTGGCGACCTGCGAGTCATGGTACGATGAGGAAGGTGCCTACGCCCACCTCCAGCGCACCCGCCCCGACACGGCCGCCTTCGCCCTCACCGACTCGCCGGCCGGTCTCGCCGCCTGGATCGTGGAGAAGCTGCGGGCCTGGAGCGATTGCGGCGGCGATCTCGAGCGCCGCATTCCCCGCGACGAGGTACTGGCGAATGTCGCGCTGTATTGGGTCACCGGCACGATCGGATCGTCGATGCGTCTCTACTACGAGGCGCGGCGTCGGCCGCTCCAGCTGGCCGCGGGGGAGCGGGTGCGTGTGCCCACCGGCTTCGCCCTGTTCCCCGCAGAGACGCCGGCCAATCCGCCCAGGTCCTGGGTCGAGCGGGGCTACGACGTGGTGCGGTGGGAGGAGATGCCGCGCGGGGGGCACTTCGCGGCCTGGGAGGAGCCCGATCTTCTGGCGGCCGAGCTCCGGGACTTCTTCCGGCCGCTGCGCGGGCGTTAGATTGGAGCGCACCCCGCGAGCATCACCGGATCATCGTGGCCGGCACCGCCCGGCGAGGAGAGTGCGATGGCAGGTGTGCAGGCCCGTATCCGCTCCGAGCACCAGCGGAAGTATCCCGAGCTGAATCCCTCGAAGTGGTACAACGTGGCGCCGATCTTCCCCGGCGTGACGCAGCGCATGGTCAACATGGCGGGCGAGCGGCTCACCCGGCTGGCCACGCCGCGCGGCTTCGTCATCCTCCGGGCGGAGCACCTCGAGTTCCGCCCCGCCCAGCCCGACGCGAGCGACTCGGAGGCGATCGCCTAGCCGGCCGAGGCCGTGCCCCTCCCGTCGAGCATCTCGCGCACCATGCGGGCCAGCCCCTCGGGTGAGAGCGGTTTCTCCTGGAAAGGGACCCCCGGCTCGAGCAGCCCACGCTGGACCACGTCGTCACCGGTGTAGCCGGACATGAAGAGCACCGGCAGCGACGGCTGCAGCCGGGCCAGCCGGGCCGCCAGCTCCCGCCCTCCCAGCTCCGGCATCACCACGTCCGACACCACCAGGGCGATCCTCCCCGGGTTGGCCCGGACCAGTGCGAGAGCCTCCTCGCCC
>Ga0210102_1000354_pt1 | contig 12320 bp, 10 predicted proteins | sample RushOxbow_ThreeS_4_FD_185563 | JGI IMG/M metagenome (GOLD analysis project Ga0210102, IMG submission 185563) | Wetland microbial communities from San Francisco Bay, California, USA, that impact long-term carbon sequestration -... | ecosystem: Environmental > Aquatic > Marine > Wetlands ...
TTCTGGTGCGGGGGCGGCATGCCGCCGGGAGAGGTGCCGCCGCTGAGATTGCACGCCGGTTCCGGGGTGTTGTTGTTCAGCGCCGTCGTTCCCGTCGGGCAGACGAAGCCGGCATTCAAGGTCAGCGTCTGATTTCCCGAGTGAAATATTGCCGCGTAGACCTTCGAGCCGTCCGTCGAGCGCGCGAGCGCACGCGGCTTGTCGCCAAAGACCGTGAGGATCGCAAGCGGGTCGCCGCCGAGCGAAGTCCCCAGTTCGGTGGCGTTGAAGACCCAGATGTCGGCGCGCCCGATGCCCGCCGTGTCGTACTCGCCATCCGGATAGGGGCTGTTCTGGCCGCGATGGGCCGTGGTGATGAACGCGCGGTGGTCACCCGGCCCGGCGAAGACGATGTCGCTCGGCTCGTCGCCGACGAGCAGCGTGCGGACGACGCGCGGGACGGGGCCCGAGACATCGACGACGCTGACGCTGTCCGACAGGAAGTTCACCACCCAGACTTCGTCGTTGTCGTGCGCCGCGACGGCCGTGGGCTCCATGCCGACCGCAACGGATCCAGCCGGTACGAGGTCGCCGGTGACGTCGATGTCGAAGATCTCGAGGTGGTTGTCCGGCGTGTTGACCGCGAAGAGCCGCGTCCCGTCCGGAGAGATCGCGATCGGGCGCCCCTGCAGGGTGTCGAAGGTGAGGAAGGTCGACTGTGCGCCGGCGAGCGGCGCTCCGAGCACGAGCGTCAGGCATGCGACGAGCGACGCGCGCGCACGCCTCAGGCTTCGGTCGACGTGCCCGCTCGACTCACTCCAGCTTGCCGTGTGGCGCTTCATCTCGCATCTCCGGTTGCCGGGCGTTCGGCCCGTGGCACATTTCGGGGTGTCCGGGTCCCGCTGGATGCTGGGACACGCTGCGCGCCGATTCGGCGGTTGGAGATTGTCTCACGAATCGGCTCTCGCTGCATCAGGTTTCTACCCGTGCGCGGAACCCATCCACCACGCCTGCCGACGGCGCGCGCTCAGCGGTTGGAGGCAGCGAATTCCACAGGGGGTCGGTCCTACACGCCGAGAATTTCGATGGTGATCTCGGCGGCGGCGCGCACCGCGGCGTTCGGGTGCTCGAGCAGGGGCGTGATGTAGGGGATCATCGAGGCATCTCCGATCCACTCGATGGAGTTGAGCGCCGCGATCACCACCTGCGCGTCCGGGTCGCGCAGCGCGCGGATCAGCGCGTCTCGCGCGGCGGTGTCTTCCTCGGGAGCATCGCCTAGCGCCGACACGGCGGCCTTGCGGACGCGGGCGTCGGGGTCGTTTGCCGCGAGATCGGTCAGGGCCGGGATGGTGCTGTCGTCGGCGGGCAGGCCTTCGGCCGCCTCTGCACGGATGGCCGGATCGTCGTTGTCGAGCCGGGCGTAGTTCTCGTCCCGGCGCCGCGCGAGCCGCTCGAGCCGTTCGGCCTCCGCGGTCGCGTCGCGCGCGATGATCCGCGACGCTCGCCCGCGAGTCCCGCCCGCGCGGTTCGGCATTCTGGCGACCAGGTCGTCCGCCGCGACATCGGTGGCCGAAAAATCGCCCACGGCCACCTGCTCGAGCACGCGTCCACCCGACGGAGCGACGCCAAAATAGAGCGCATAGGCTCCTCCCTCGAGCAGGCTCCCGAGCACCTCTTCCAGCGGCGCATCGACGCGATCGAGAGTCACCGGTTCCTCGAGCCGGATACCCGGGGCGAATTTGAGCCGGAAACCGGCGTTGCGCTCGAGTTCTGCCAGGACCGCGCGGCGGCTGACCTGGTTCGCGCGGACCGTCACCGCCCGCCCCGACAGCGACACCACGACCGAGCCCGGCGCCGGCAGCTCGCGGGATGGCGCCTCGGAGCGCGGCGCGCTCGGCTCTACCACAACCATTTCCGCGGTCGCACTCGCGGCCCCCGGCTCCGCGGTCGGCGCAGACGTCTCGACGTCGGAGCAGCCCAGCAGGAGTCCGACCGCGACGAGCCCGATGCCCGCGCCGCGACGCTTCGCGGCACCGCGTCTCAAACGTCGCATCGCCGTCCTCCCCGAGTTGCCGGTGCGTCCGCGCCGGCAGTTTCGAAACTCCGACGCGGGACCCGAAAAAGACGCGGGGCACCCGGTCGACCCGGACGCCCCGCGAGAGTTCGTGCTTCTATCGGGATCTCGCTTCGACTCGATCGGGATTCCCTTCTACTGTTCGCCGCGGAGACCCTGCGACGTGATGTTGCCCCGGAGCAGGTCGTTGTTGTCCAGTGTCAGGGTCGACACACTCTTTCCGAGGCTGCCATCGACCTCGGAGTCGTCGATGCAGGCCAGCGCCGATTCGATCTGATCAAGCGTCAGACTCAGTGTCGTACCACTGGGGATCGAGCACCTCACGAGGATGCACCTGGATTTGATCTTGTCGCTGTCGTCGTTCGAAAAGCTGATCATCTTGACCTTGTCGCACACGAGTTTGGCCTGGGCATTCTCGACAATGCCGCCCATTTCGACCACGTCCATATAGCCGTAGGCGCCGTTGCCATTCACTTTCTGGTCCACCTTGACCGTCTTCGTCCCGACGATGATGAGGTCCGGATGGTCGGTGTAACACCCGATCGTGAAGTCGTTCTCGTCGTCCGCGCAGTCGAACCAGACTCCGGCCCCAAAATCGGAATCCTCGCCGTTCACGTAACCGCCCGAACCGGTGTACTTCGGCTGGTCCGGTATGATGGGATTCTTCGCATCGAAAATGGCGCCCGCGAGCCCCGCAATCAGGATCAGAGTTGCCGTCGCCAGCAATACCGGCGGAACCTTCCAGAATGAGTTGGAAAAACGCATCAAAATCCCCGCTCTATCTCTCGATGATTGACTGGTTGTCGAAACCCCTGGTTGGGCACGGTCGACCGGCAGAGATGCCCGCGAATCAAGCACAATTAGTCTACCCGGCGGGTGGCGCGCAAGCTACATCCGAGCAGCGGGTTCGTGCCGAAGTCGATTGGATTCACCAGGATCTGAACGTGACTGCCGAGAGCGGACGAACTCGGCGACCGCCTTCCCTAGGGCTGCGAGGTCAGGCGCCAGCGCGCGGGGCCAGAGAGTTCGCGGGGCTGCGCGGGTTCGAGCGACGGCGGATCTTCGGCGGGATCGTCGAAGCGGCGCAGGGTCTGGTAGGTGGTCGATCGCTCCACCGGTGTGCGTCCCACGGCTCGAATCAGCCGACGGATTTCCTCCTGGGGGAGGTTCTCTCCAAAGTGGGATCCCGACTCCCGGCTGATCGACTCCTCCATCAGGGTTCCGCCGAAGTCGTTCGCGCCCGCGAGCAGCGCCATCTGGGCGAGCTTGGGGCCCATCTTCACCCACGACATCTGGATGTTCGAAATCCAGGGCCGCAAGAACAGGCGGGCGACCGCGATCATGCGCAGATCCTCGGGCATCGAAGCACCCGGCCGCGCGTGCATGTGGTTGAAGAGGATGTTGCGCTCGTGGATGAAACCGAGCGGGACGAATTCCGTGAAGCCCCCGGTCTCCTTTTGAATCTCGCGCAACACATCCAGATGCGCGGCGATCTGCTCGACGCTTTCGATGTGCCCGTACATCAGTGTCGAGGTGGAGCGCAGCCCAACGGAATGCGCGGTCTTGACGATCTCGATCCAGCGCGCGCTATCGAGTTTGCGGGGTGAAACGATCGCGCGGACGGAATCGTCGAGAATCTCCGCGGCGGTGCCCGGGATCGTCCCGAGCCCGGCGTCCACCAGCCAGCGCAGGTAGTCGCGCAAATCCATCCCGCTCTTGCGCTGGCCGAAGTCGATCTCCTCGGGCGAAAAGGCGTGCAGGTGGATCGCGGGAAATTCCCGCTTCAGCGCGAGCAGGATCTCGCGGTAGTGGGTGTGATCCTTGCCGGGATGGATTCCGCCCTGGATGCAGAATTCGGTCGCGCCCCGGGCCACGGCGTCGCGCGCCTTTTCGAGCAGCACTTCGAGCGGGTGGTCGTAGGCGTCGACCTCGTCCCGATGGCGCGAGAAGCCGCAGAACGTACACCCCACGTAGCAGACGTTGGTGAAATTGATGTTGCGGGTCACCACGAACGAGACGTCGTCCCCGTTGTCTTCGCTGCGCGCGAGATCCGCGGCGCGAAGCAGCGCGAAGAAGTCCGCTCCTTCCGCGGACAACAGCACCGACGCGTCGCGTTCGTCGAGTTCGCGCTTTTCGAGCGCGGCTTCGAGAATGCGGCCGATCTCCGGGCTCACGCCGGCGAGCAGGCGCTCCAACATCACGCCGCCTCCACGCCGGCGCCGGTCGTGCCCGACCGCGCAAAACCCGACGGATCGGCGTGTGCCAGCGCGGCCTCGCGCACGCGCGGCTCGAAGAAGTCGGGTCGATCGAGAAGAAACGCGGGATAGACGGGGAGGCGCTCGACGAGACGCTGGCCTGCGGCCTCGGTGCGAATTCGCAGCGCTTCGAGCGCCGGCCAGGGCGCCTCGGGGTTGATGAAGTCGATCGTCAGCGGCGAGATGCCGCCCCAGTCGTTGAGTCCGGCGCGCAGCAGCAATTCGAGCGCACTCGGCGCGAGGTTCGGTGGCGCCTGGACGTTCATCGCGGGCCCGAGGATCAAACGCGCGATCGCGACCCAGCCCGCCACTTCCTCATCCGAGAGCGACGCCGTATCCGACATCGGTGTACCCGGCTTGGCGTGGAAGGGCTGGACGATCACCTCCTGGATGTGCCCGTAGCGATCGTCGAGTTCGCGAATGGTCAGCAGCGTGTCGATCCGTTCGACGGTGTTCTCTCCGATTCCGAGCAGGATTCCGCTGGTAAATGGGATCCGCAATTCGCCAGCCTGCGCGTGCATGCGAATGCGCAGGTCGGGGTCCTTGTCGGGGCTGTAATAATGGGCCATGCCCTTGTCGCGAAGCCGCTCGCTCGTCGACTCGAGCATCAATCCCATCGATGCATTCCAGGGCCGCAACTCCGACATCTCGCTCTCGCTGAGAATGCCCGCGTTGGTGTGCGGCAGCAATCCGCCCTCGAACGCGATCCGGCAGGCCCGAACGAGATAGTCGGTCGTGTCGCGCAATTCGTTGTGCGCGAGCCACTCGCGATACGAGCGATGGGCGACTTCCGGCTTGTCGCCGAGACACAGCAGGGCTTCGTGGCAGCCCGCCGCGACAGCATCGCGCACGACCGCTTCGACCTCGGCGAGCGTGTAGGTCTTGGCTTCCGGAGAGCCTGGAAGTTTCGCGAAGCTGCAATACGCGCAGCGGTCGCGGCAGAGATTCGTCAGCGGGATGAAGGCGTTTCGGGAAACGCTGACCACGTCACCCTTGCCCCGCCGCTTGCTTTCGGCGGCGCCTTCGAGCACGACTTCCCGCACGATCGGGTCGCGAAGCTGCGCGGCGAGTCGCTCAGCGGAGCGACGTTCGAGCTGGCCCGCATCGAGCGCGGCGCCGACGAGTTGCTCGGCCTCGGCGCGGGGCAGCGAAGCCTGGTGGTCGGATCCATCCAATGCGCGGCACTCCCTCGGCCGACGGCGCGCAAACCTCAGCCGTGGCGAAACGATACCACGAGGAGGCGCGGGTCGATCAAGTCCCGTCCACCACCCCGACCCACGAGCGCAACTGCTCGGGGTCCGCTTCGTGCAGGAATTCACCCGCGGGTCGACCGCTTGCGCGATCGCGAATTGTCGTCAGCAGGCCGATCAAAGCGGGAATCATCTGCTCACCCGGGAGCCGGGCGTAGAGGGGTTGCGCGATCCGCGTGCCGGCCCGGGAACCCCCGACCAGGACGACGTGATCGTTCTTCCCGTAGCCGTAGATCCCGATCTCGGCAGTCGGCGGGCGCGCGCAATTGTTCGGGCAACCCGTCATCCGGATCACCACGTCGACATCCCCGAGACCGGCCGCCTCGATGGCATCCAGGTAGCTCGGAAGGATGCCCTCGGCATCCGTCATCGCGAGACCACAGGTGGGTTTTGCGGGGCAGGCCATCGAATTCCGGCGCGCGATCGAGATCGACTCGGGCTTCGCGCAACCACCCTGTTCGAGGATCTGCTCGAGGGCTGCGCGATCCTGCACGTCGCAGAGCAGCAGATCCTGCTGGGCGGTCGCTCGAACCGAGAGATTCAGGACTTCGACCGCCCGGCGGACCGCCGCGCGCAGCTCCGGCTTCAGCCGGCCATTTTCGACCGAAATTCCGTAATAGCCGCCGCCACCTCGTTGCTCGTGCCAGCCGAGGTGGAGCTGCATCGGCGGCAGCGGTGCCGGCTCGGCGTCTTCGAGGTCGATCCGGAAGCGATCGCGCAGCGCCTTCTTGACCTCCTCGACACCGAGCCGCCGGATCGTGTACTTCCAGCGCGCCTGGCGGCGGTCCTTGCGCTCGCCCTGCTCGCGCTGCAGGATCGCAATCGATTTGCAGACCTCGACGACCTGCTCGCGGCACACGCGACCGAGATGGAGCCCGAGCAGCGCCGCGGTCTGCGGCATGTTGTGGCTGAGCCCGAGACCCCCACCCGAGTAGAGATCCCAGACACTCCCATCGACGACACCATTCAGGCTCACTGGAACGAACCCGACATCCTGCGTGAGTACATCGATCGAGTTGTCGGTCGGATGCGCGATGCCGATCTTGAACTTCCGCGGCAGATAGGTCTCGCCATAGAGCGACTCGCTCGAGTTGATGGGGCGCAGCGTGCGACCCTCTGCGTCACTTTGAAAGATCTGGAAGTAGGCGGTGGTCTGCGGCGCGAGTTCATGGGCAATCTTCGACGCGAGATCGAATGCGCCGGTCGCGTACTCGGGGTCCAGGCCCGCGGTCGGGCACGCCATCACGTTGCGATTGACGTCCCCGCAGGCGCCGAGCGTCGCGCCGTCCCGGTAATTGCGATTGAGGTGTCGGATCAGCGGGGCGAGTTTCGGTCCATAGACGTGGTGGTACTGGATTCCCTGGCGCGAGGTCACGCGCAGCGTGCCGTCCGCGTAATCGTCCGCGGCGCGGTCGAGCGCGAGCCATTGTTCACGGCTGAAACCGCCACCCGCGGGCGCCTTGATCCGGACCATGAAGAAGTGATCGTCGATCTTCTTGCCGCGTTCGCCGCGACCCTGTTGCTTGTAGATGCCGAAGAACTTCGAGATCTCCTTGGCCTCGCCCGAGATCGTCTGGCTCTCCCCGCGGTCGAGGGCGCCGATCTCGTCCGCAAAGGTGTGCCGCTCGCCAGTCGCGGGCTGGACGTAGAAGAGCCCTTCGCTCGCGCGCTTGAGCCGCTCATTCTTCGACATCTCGGCGACATCGCTGCCCGCGAGATTCACGACGGGTGCGGCCGGCTTCTCAGAAGCCATAGCGGATCTCCGATGGTTCCAGCAGGCAGGGGCCCGGGCCCGGTGCTCGAGAGGCAATACCAGACTAACGCAATAGGCTTTGCGTTTCTATTTCCCTGGTCTAGTACCGCAGATTATCGAATCGCCCGATTCAGCTGACATCTTCGCGGGTTCGCGTGATCCGCACCCCTGCGTATTTGAGCACGCCCGCGATCGGAGTGGGTTTGCGCACCGTGACCGTGACGAAATCGACGTCGAATTTCGAGAGCACGGCGCGCGCGATCCGATCCCCGAGCGCCTCGACGAGTTGATGCTCCTGATTCGCCGCGACGTCCTCGACGACCTCGAAGATCCGTTTGTAGTGGACGGTTCGCCGGATCCGATCGACGCGGCCCGCGTCTCGAAGATCGAGTCCGACCTCGAGATCCAGCGTGACCGGGCGCCGAACCCGGCGCTCCCCGGCCGTGACACCGAGCGCAGCCGGGATCTGGATGCCTTCCAGCAAGATCACATCGCTCACGTCGCAATCTCCGCGCTTGCCCCGACCCAACCGAGCCAGCTGGCTCGACGGACAGAGAATGGTGATGCGGAAAGGTATCCCAATTTCGCCGCGGGACGAGCCGGTCGGACTTCGGTTCGAACTCCTCTTCGGGTTGGCTGCCCGGCTTCGATCGGGACGCAGTCTGGGAAACACATCGATGCGCGCACCACCACCTCGAGCTCAGCGTCGGGAACGGATCGGCAGCACGAGAAGTGGCGCTGCGCCATTCACTGCGGACCTACTCCGATCCACGCTTCGCGGTTACACGCTCTCGCGAAGAATGTTCAGAACGCGCCGAAGCGGCTCCGCGGCTCCCCAGAGTAGTTGATCTCCGACGCTGAACGCCCCGAGAAAGTCTCGCCCCATGCGAAGCTTGCGCACACGCCCAACGGGGATCTTGAGCGTCCCCGTGACGGCGGCCGGTGAGAGTTGCTCGCGTGTGGGTTGCATTTCGTTGGGGACGAACGAAACCCAGTCATTCGCCTTCGCGAGTGCATCCTCGATCTCATCCATTGGAACGTCTGCACGCAGCTTCACGGTAAACGCCTGGCTGTGGCAGCGCATCGCACCCACACGCACGCAGATTCCGTCGATCGGAATCGGCTGCTTGGTGCCGAGGATCTTGTTTCCCTCGGCATTGCCCTTCCACTCTTCGAGGGTCGAACCGTCCTGGGTGGGAGCGTCGATCCAGGGGATCAGGCTGCCGGCCAGGGGTACGCCGAAGGTCTGGGTGGGATACGCGTCGCTGCCCGCGATCTCGATCAGCTTCTGGTCGATCTCCAACGCCGTCGATGCAGGGTTGGCGAGCAGATCCGAACAGCCGTCGCCGAGCGCGCGCATCTGGCGCGTGAGTTCGATCATGGCCTGCGCGCCCGCGCCCGATGCCGACTGATAGGTCATCGCGGTCATCCATTCGACCCAGTCGTTCTGGAACAAGCCGCCCAGTCCCATCAACATGAGACTCACCGTGCAGTTGCCACCGATGTAGTTCTTCACGCCGGAGGCGATGCCGCGATCGATCACGTCGCGGTTGACCGGATCGAGCACGATCACGCTGTCGTCGTCCATGCGTTTGAAGCGCGCGGCGTCGATCCAGTAGCCCGTCCAGCCGTTCTTGCGCAGGTCGTGCAGAACCTGCTTCGTATAGTCGCCGCCCTGGCAGGTGACGATGGCGTCGTGGCGCGCGAGCGCCGCCAGGTCGTAGGCGTCTTTCAGGGGCGGCGCTTCGCAGCCGACGTCCGGCGGCGCAGCACCGACCTGGGAGGTCGTGTAAAACTCGGGTAGGAGGCCCTGGAAGTCGCCTTCGGCGCGCATCCGGCCGAGCAGCACGCTCCCCACCATCCCGCGCCAACCGATGAATCCGACGTTTTCGATCCTCATGGTATGCGTTTCGTTAGCAAAACCGGTGACCTGTGGCCATTCGGCGGGGCGGCAACCCGGCCTGCGGGAGCTCTCCACCAGCTCTGGAGAGCTGGCGTTCTCGCGCCCCGTTCGCTTCGGAAGCAAGGGGATCGAGTTCTTGTCCCGGCCATCCGGGTGGCGCGTGGTGGTGCGGAAACGGTCCCGATTTCGCCGAGAAACGAACCCTCTACGGCCGCGCCTGAACGGCACCGATCGGCTGCTGGAAGTGGATCAGCGGCTGGGGCCGACCGGGTGGAGCCACTGCAGCGCAGCGTCGAGGTCCCTGAAGATCTGCGCGTCGGAAAACGCGCTCTCCCCGAGCGTGTGGAACATCCGCAGCATCCCAAAGAGTGCCTCGGAGGCAACCACGACCGCGAGGCGACCGAAGCGCAGATTCGAAGTGTCGGCGGTGACGCGCCGGGCCGCCGATCGAACCTCGTCAAACCCAGGCAGGGTCTTGCAGTCGACCAGATCGAGCAGCACATCCAGGCCGGGTTCGAAATCGGAATCCGCCGAAAGCTCGTCGAAGTGCGCGAGCACTTCCTCGAGCGTGACCTCACCAAAGGCCTTCGTATGGATCCGATGCGTCGATGGGTCGATCCGATAGTGAACCGTCATGCCAATGCGCTCCAGAAGCCGCCGATCAGCCGCCGAACATACCTCCGTTGACGTGGATCACGGTTCCGTTGACGTAGCTCGCGCGCGTCGCGAGGAAGGCCACGACATCGGCGATCTCGTCGGCGCGGCCCATCCGACCCTGGGGGATCCGGGCGAGGATACCGTCGCGAATTTCTTCGGGAAGTTCCTGCGTCATGTCGGTGTCGATGAAGCCGGGCGCGACTGAATTCACGAGGATGTCGCGGCCCGCGAGTTCCTGTGCAAGCGACTTGCTGAACGCGTCGAGGCCGGCCTTGACCATCGTGTAGGGGATCTGGCCCGGATTGCCGGTGTGGCCGACCACGCTGCTGATGTTGATGATCCGCCCCGCATCCTTGCGGAGCATGAAGCGGCGCAGCACCTGCTTCGTCAGGTACCAGGTACCGCGCGCCATGCCAGCCACGGCGTCGTAGTCGTCGAGTTTCATCGAGAGCATTGGCGCGTTGACGTTGTAGCCCGCGTTGTTGACCAGCACGTCGACCCTGCCGGCTTTGTCTTTGAGTTCCTTGATCAGCGCGTCGATGTCGGCCTCGCGGGCCAGATCCGCGCGCACCGCAAACGCGTCGCCCAGCTCCGCGACGAGCTTGAGCGCGGTTTCTTCGCTCGAGCGATAGTGGACGCCCACGCGGAAGCCCTCGGCGGCGAGCGCGCGACAACAGGCCGCTCCAATCCCCGTGCCGCCACCCGTCACGAGCGCGACCCGCGCACCACCAAGACCTTCGCCTGTTTCGCTCGTCATTCCGATATTCCCGAGATGTGCTCACCGCCGTCGACACGGATGACGGCACCATTGACCCAGGCGGCTTCGTCGAGCGATAGCAGATAGATCGCATTGGCCACGTCGATGGGTGTCGTCAATCGATGAAACGGATTTCGCAGCTGTGCCTGCGCCTTCATTTGATCGCTCCCCGGGATCGCCGCAAGTGCCGGCGTCTCGGTGATCCCAGGCTGGACGACGTTGCAGCGCACCCCGTAGGGCGCGTACTCGACTGCGATCGAGCGGGCGAGGGATTCGAGTGCGACTTTCGCGGCGGCTACGGCCGCGTAGCCCCGCCAGGCGACCTGGTTTCCCTCGCTCGTCAGACCGAAGATGCGAGCGTCATCGGCGAACAGCTTGCGATCGAACAGATCCTGCACCCAGCCGAGCAGGCTCGTACCCATGTTGAAGATGGTCCGAGAAAAATCCTCTTCGCCGAGAAGATCCGCTTCCGAGTAGCGGGGCGGGCTCGCCAACGGGTGCGCGGCGGCGGCACCGGCTGCAAACAGCTCATCGAGGGCGGCCTGAACGCGTTCGCTCTCGAGCCCCAGCACTGCCGCGAGTTTCCGGGTCGAATCGCGCGCGGTTGGAGCCGCGGGCGGCGCCAACGGCTTGAGATTTCCAAAAGCAATCGAGTGAAGCAGCACGCGCACCCGCCCTTCACCCAGGACATCGGTGAGTGAATCGAGCACCGCGCCTCGTTTGGCGGCGGACAGCGCGTCTGTGTTGTGGGTCTGAACGGCGACGCCCAGCCCGCGCAACTTCTCGAACTCGGGTTCGATCCGCGCGAGTTGGGAGCGCCGATCCCGGTGGACGATGCAGAGATTCATGCCGTGGTCGGCGAGGACCTGTGCGGTCGCCAGCCCGAAGCCACTCGATCCTCCGAGGATCAGCGCCCATTGTCCCAGCGCGAAATCAGCAGGCATCGACGCCCCTCCCTGTTTCCCTGTTTCCCGGTCTCCACGGTTTCCCGGTTATTTTTTCCCGGTTGTTTCCCCGGTCATTTTCCGGTTGTTTCTCAGCGAGCTGACGGCAATCGCCCGGCTGGCTCGGATGTCACGACCCCGCACGATCTCGGCCCCGCAGCGTAGCGCGCCGCGTCGCGTCGATGCCGACCGCTGCGATCAGGCCCGGAAGCTCCTCGCGCCGGGCGATCTGGACCGGAACGTCCGGCGGAAAGGCCTCCTGCAGCCGCTGAAAATAACCCTTGTCGGTGCGGCCCTCGACGATCGCGACCAGGCCGCGGTCTTCCTCGGACCGGATCAGGCGCCCCGACATCTGCTTCAGATTCAGCAGCATCTTTCCCATCGTATAACGCCCGAACGCGTCTTCACCGGCCGCGCGAAGCCGGATCTCGCGCCGCTTGCGCAGCTCCGTCGGAACTTCGAAGGGAAGCTTTTCGATCACTACCGCCTGCAGCGCGGGGCCGGAGATGTCGAGCCCCTGCCAGAACGAGCGGGCGCCCAACAGGATCATCCCGCCACCGGCTCGCATAAAGCGCTCGACCAGCGCGGCGGGATCGTCCGAAGCGCGGCGAGGCATCAAGATCTCGTAGCCCTCTCCGCGGAGACGCTCCGCGAGCAGATCGCTGACGTCGCGCATTCGCCGCAGGCTGGTAAACAATCCGAGCGTGCGGCCACCGAGCAGGCGCGCGAGATCCGCGAGCACGTCGGT
>Ga0210102_1000355_pt1 | contig 12311 bp, 14 predicted proteins | sample RushOxbow_ThreeS_4_FD_185563 | JGI IMG/M metagenome (GOLD analysis project Ga0210102, IMG submission 185563) | Wetland microbial communities from San Francisco Bay, California, USA, that impact long-term carbon sequestration -... | ecosystem: Environmental > Aquatic > Marine > Wetlands ...
TAACGTTTGGTGTGTTCATAGTTTTTTGGTCGCCGGTGCGTGAGCTTGGTCGTTAGGTGCTTTCGCGGCGTAAGGATGCCGGTCGGTCGGTGTGGCAGGACAAGCGTATGTCCTGCCACTGCCGGTCGGTAGCAGTATGGTTTGGAGCTTTGTTCCTTTGCATAGAGTGCAGTCGGAATGATCCCAGTCCGCACCTAACAAGCTCACTGGAGCTAACGTCTGCCCCGCGTCTCCGTTTCCTACCGTTGTTTCAGTCATCATATTTTTGGTGTCGTTGTGGCCGCGCTTCCGGGCAGCCGTAGCTCAGTTCGGTCGTTAGCCGTCAGTGCCTCACTGGTTTCCACGGCTGTTTGGTTTTCCATTTCCACACAAGGAAGAAGCTCACCGCTTGCTGGAAGTAGTGGCGCTCGCCTTGTGTGTTTGCGTTGGGGACTCCGTGACGCACCACGACAGCGAAGTCGTGGACACTGAGTCCGGTTTGTTCCTTCATCCATTCAGCCAGTTGGATGTGCCGGGGATAGAAGGCATGTCCATCACTGGCGTCCTGGCACTTCACGATCATTCCGAGACGGCACACGCGCAGCAGTTCAGGCATGGCCGCGAGATAGAGCCGCGTGCATTTCTGCTCTGTCGTCGGCGCTTTTCCGTATCGGGCGGTGTAGCGCGTGTTCCCGTTGCCGCGTTTGTAGGGCGGGTCGCATACACCGATGTCGTAGCTGTCCGCCTCGAAAGGCAGCGCCGAGTTGCAGCAGATGATTTTGGCGGGTGGGCGCACGTCCACGCCGGTTATGTCACGGTCGGCGCATTTCTTGTAGAACACGCCAAGCCCGTAGTTCACGTCGAGGATGCTTCCAGTCGGGAAGTGCATCGCAAGGATGGAGGCCATTGCCGATGCTGAGTCCGAAAAGACATTGTGAAATTGATGACGGCTAACCATACGCTGCACGCAAAGCCGCCCCGCTTCTCCGTTTAGAGGCGGCGTTTCAGTTCGTGGCAGCGTTGTGTCGGTTGAGATCATGGTCAGGCGTCTTGCGTGAGTTTGGTTTTTGACATACTACAGGGAGATGCAAGTTCGAGGCGCCGCCATCCACCAGAATTTGAAACTTTTTTCGTGGGACCTTTTGTTAGAGTGGACCCAAATCATTGCAGCACGGAAATTATTACCCACCAGCGACTTCTGAGGCCGGTTTCCGAACAAATGCAGGAACCCAAGGATTTTTGAAACGATCTGAAACACTGGGGCCAGGCGTGAAACCCGGCTAAGACTGGACTCAGAATCCTTTGTGTCGGCGGTTCAATTCCGTCTCCAGCCACCAATTTTCAAAAAATTGTAGTTGAAATTGTGCGAACTCCCGCTATCTTCTCAGGCATGGAGAATGTGTGCACAACGGAGCGTCCGACGGTCCAATCTGAAAACGCCGAGATCAAGACCCCGGCCAAATACCGCTATGTCCGTGCCAAGGACAGCCGCGGGCGACCGATCCGCGCCGTCTGGATTCGCTGCAACTCTTACTACATCGAATACTGCTACTGCGGACGGACCTACAAAAAGATTCTGCGCCGGGACGGCGTCAAGGTGTCTACCCCCGCCGAGGCCATCGAAGCTCGGGATGCCTTCGAGCGGAAGTTGAAGACCGGTCAGGTCGCGACCGAGCGCGTCCCCAACCTGGAGGACTACGTCCGGCACTACATTACGTGGAGCGAGGAAACCGAGGCCAAGGATGAACTCACGATTCTGAAGGAGCGCGGTCATCTGGCGGGTTGGGTCAAGTTTTTGGGCAACGTGAAGATGGCGACGATTACCAGGCGGCAGATCAATGACTACGCGATTCAACGGAAAAAGGCGGGCGCCTCGAATCGGACGATCAACCTGGATGTCGGCGCGTTACGCACCTTGTTCAAATTCGCCAAGAACGAAGGCGTCATTGACTTCGACCCGACCGTAGACTGGCGTCCGCTGAAGCATGTCCCACCGAAACGACCGCTCATCACGGCAGAACTCGTGGATGCTCTGTGTGCCGAGGCGACTCGCGCTGAAGGTGGCAAACCAGTATACGAGAACGGGGTCCATCTCAAAGACTATCTCCGTCTGATGCAATACTCTGGAGCGAGACGAAATGCCGCCATTCAGGTCAAGTGGTCGGACGTCAACTTCGATCTCCGACAGGTCACGTTTCATACCAAATTTGACAAGGCGGTCACCGTTGACTTCAACGCCGAACTCGAAGCGCACCTGGTTGACATGCGGAGTAGGCGAAAGTCTGAACGTGACCGGGTATTTGGCGACAACTGCTATCAGAAGACGTTTGAACTCGTGCGGGCGGAAGTCGCGAAAACAAGTCCCGAAGCCAAGGTTTTTACTCCACATTTGTTGAGGCATTACTTTATTTCCTGGTGTGTGATGTCCGGTCTGGACTTCATGACGATAGCTCGCTGGGTTGGTCACAGTGACGGCGGGCAGCTCATTGGCCAGGTTTATGGGCATCTGAACGCGGAGCATACCCAGCAGGCAGCAAAGAAATTGAGCTTTGGGCTGAAGGGAAAACTAGACCTGAACCAGTTCACGGCTGCGGAGCTTCTGGAAGCACTGAAGTTAAAGACAGCCGCGTAGGATTAACGTCGGCGATTACTCGGAGGACCGCCTCCGCCAGGGCCTTCCGAAACGATTCGATTGTGAACCGGTCGTTCTGTATGCCAGCCCCTATCGGGATGTCCCCAAACTCGGGTTCAGTTTCCGGTTGCATAATTACAGTTCGCCGCGTGGTTTCCTACCCCTCCGCAGCAGTCCTTTCTGATATTTTCAAACTCGTGCAGAAATGCAAACTCCGCGCCGGCTGGATTAACATTGGTCCAGACAGCCCAGTTCCATCGGACCTTGGGAACCTCAACTCGGGGCACGTCGTCACTCATTGGGTGAGTGAACAAGTGCTTACGTTCGAGGTAAAGCACGGCGGCATCGGCTGCCTCGACCTCGGGCGACTTCGGGTAGGTAAAGCCGAACTTCGAGGCAATCGCTGACATCAGAGCATGCTCCAGCCGGTGATAGTCGGGCATTAGCTTTTTGAACGGCGACGGTATGTCGGCCAGAAACGCCTCGCTGGCGTCGTGCATCAGGCCAGACAGTTTATGCTCTGGCGCGACCATCCGGCTGACATGGATCGAATGCGCCGCCACCGAATAAAAAGGGTTGCACTGCCCGGCCCACCGCGGTTGTTTGGCCAGGCTGTGCGCGATGTCCTTGATGTCAATGTCGTCGGGCCTCAAGTCGAGGATGTCCAGCTTGCGACCGGTCCAGGTTCGGATGTAGGTGCTCATATCTGGTATTCGGGAGGGTTCAGAATGACCTCGTCGCCGTAGGTGAATCTGCCCTGGTAGCAATTCAACTGGGTATCGGCTGAAATAATGTGATTCGCCATCAGGTGCGCCAGCTTCACGCACTCCTTCAGGCTCAATCGTTTCGACTCCCGGTTGACCGGTGCCGGCTTCAGTATCTCAAACTCGGAGTAACGGCTTAACGTGGCCAGTCCAGCCCACTCAGGTATTTCATCCCGGCACTTCTCAGCGAGGTCTGGCGGCATCATGTAGTAAAACTCTTTTGGATACATCCACGGGCGTAGATCACGAATTCTACGACTCGGCTTATCAAAGTCGGCCCGGAAGTCAGACCTGGACCTCTTGATCTCGACCTCATACATGTAACGAGCCGCGGAGACAGCCAGAACGTCGGGCTGGCCATGCCCGTAGCGTGGCGTCCGCTCCCGGAGTAGGATGGGAAACCTACGCTCCCAGCGGAACCATCGCATTGCTGCCAGTTCGAGGCTCATACGTCAGGCAGCGGGTAAACAGATTGCACCCGGATAAGATTGCCGTAACGCCAGTCGCCGCTGAGGATCAGGGCCAGATGCACGGCATCCGGCGTCTCTCGACCGAGGTCGTGACTGGCTAGCGGAGTAATCGGCATGATAAGCCATGAGTTGCGGTAGTGATGGACGGTGACGCCGAGCGTCTTCGACACCAGGCTGGTCCCGACCGGCATCTGGACGCAGCGGTCAATAAAGTATTGGACCTCGTTCACCCCAACCCTCGTGCCATTCTTCCCAGTCAATCCGATACTGGTGTCCGCAGGAGCAGGTTGCGTCTCGGATTTCGGGACGGATGGAAAAACCGACAGAAATATGGATCGCCCTGCCACAGGGGCACCAGATGGAGGGAGCCGGACAATCGGGAGCACCCTCTGGTCGTAGCGGCGGGTATGGGAGTTTTACAACGGTGATATTCATTCACACTGGCTCAGGCAGTTCTTCGGCAACAAATTCCAAATCTTTTGACATACAGGCCAACACGATTTCTCTCGTGATATTTCCTGCCGCGGACGCCAGGAGTTCCTCGCCTTGTTCCTCGTCGAAGTTAATCCTGATTTTGCGCATCAGGATTAGTGCCGCGTGGAAGGCCTCGTGGGCGATGTAGCTGATACGAAGTTGCGGAAGGCACAAATGAACAGTGGCGATCAAGTCCTTATCGCTTTTGGGATCGTAATGACAGAACGCGAGTTCATCGCCCGCGCCGGTCGCTCCTTCTAGCTCAATAAAGGCGTCACGCAAACCCTCCAGGGTTCCGTGGACCTGAACCGCGCACTTCAGGAAAAAGGTTTCCGACACGTTGAACTCATGGGTCAGAACGACGTCTTTCATAGCGAATGACTGTGTCCGCACCGGGGGCAAAAGACCCGGCGCTGGTCCGGCAGGCCCTCGACGCATTTCTTCCCGCACCGGGCGCACCAGGGGCTCACGGCGTAGCCGGCGACGCGCAGGACATCGTTGTCAGCCGTCACTGGGGCCTCGGCAGGTGGGGATTCAGGCTGGTGCATTGATTACGATTTGCCCCTTCAGGTCGGGCTGGAGCATCTCTTTCAACATTTTCATGTCTGCTGGCTTCACGGCCTTGTTGAAGTATTGCATGATGGCTTCCGTGGCTTGCTGGCACAGCTTGGCGTAGGACTCAGCACTTAATTCCTCCGTGCTTTTGATTCCGTAGAGGTCTAACACCATGCCCAACACACGCTCGCAGGCGTCATGGGATTTCAGTAGTTGTTTCGTTGTCATTGGTTTTAATCGATAATTCGGGTTTATCGCCTTCAGGGCATAAGCCGGGTCAGCACGATCTCGACGGCCTTCAACACAGCGATTATCGCCGTGACGATGCAGATGAAACGGATGAGTTTCATTCGAGCGGAAAACTCGTCGGGAGTTGATACGGTGGCTCGCCAACCTCGGCGAACTTCAGACTGAGTTTGTATTCCGCCGTCTTACCATATACCTGATGGACGAAGAAAAGGTCTTGCTTGGGGTCAACCGGGTTGAAGTTCTCGCCCAGAGCGTAGTTATCCAAGCCGGGGAAGCCGCCGTTGATCGTGACGTCGCCGAAGGCGTGTGGAATCTTAATATCGCGATGCAGATGCCCGCTGACGTAGTAGTGCGGCGGAGTCCGCTTATTTTTGACAAAAAGCTGAGTCTTGGTGCTGATCTCGCGCCCGATGGCGTGGTTCGGGATGCCCAGCGCCTTGTCGCCACCGCGAAGGTGGTCACCGTGCGAGGCGTGGAAGACGAAGCCCTGGACTTCGAAGATGGCAAACGGTTGCTGATTCAGGTCCCACTGGATGTTTTTGATGTCCTTGGTCAGAGCCTCGATCAGGGCGTAGAGGAACATATCGAGGTTCGAGTAACGATTCTCCGTCGGCATTTTGCGCTGGTTCTGCCAGCGGGTATGGTTGCCGACGACAGTCTTGATACGGACCTGTGGCACCCGGGCCGCAATCGCACGAAAGGCCTGCGCGATGGCATGGCCCGCCAGGTAAAACTGGGAGAACAAGGTATTGCGCTGTCCGGCCTCGACGCCGTGTAACAGGGCGCCGTCAAGCATGTCGCCGAGCATGGCGATTACCAACTCGTCAATCTTGGTCGTGGTGTGATTTTCCAGAATGCTGATTACCGATTCCTCCAGGTATTTCAGCCGGGCCAGGAAGGTCGGGAAGTCGTAGCGACCGAAGCCCAATGTCTGATCCGGGCAAACGACCTTGCCGACATGCGTATCTGAAAAAAGGAGTACAGCCGACTGCGAATGGCCGCTGGACTTCCGGGTGATCTTGATTGAGGGCGTCGAGCTATAGCTTCTCGGCGCCAGCGACTCGATGTCGTCCACGAGACGGTCCACGACGCTCGCCTCAGCCAGGGCCGACTTATACTTGCGTTCGAGTGCAGAGTATTGATTAGCCCAGTAGCTATCGCCGGCCTGAACCTTGTCTTCCTTGTAGGTGGATGCGGTCTGAGTAGCCCCGGGCCCGCTACACACACTCGTTGCGATCCCAGCACCGTTTTCCGGAGAAGGTATCCCGAGACTCCATCGCTTCGACGCGACTTGTTTCCAGGTCCGGCCCGTCTGTTGCGCTATCTCCGCGTTCGTATGCGTGCTAAATAGCGCGGTTTCCTCTGGTTTCCATTTAGCCATTTTTACGTTTCTTTCTAGGTTTGGTCTGAGGCGGGGGATCATCGGGAGAGACAAATTGCAGGTTGCCCATCAGGATTTGATTTCGGAGCGAGACGTGAGTAAGCTGGCCTTCCAAAAGCCTCAGATTCAGAGCATGTGCATCGGCATCCAGCTTCCATTGCGGGCTGTCAGCCATGAGGGAATCAATCCGGTTGCAGACCCGGATTAACGTGGATTCCAGGCTGGACTTTACGCCACCGTCCATGGCGCCACGGTTATGCTGGCCGAACTCGTCGGCTTCAGCCAGCGCACTACGCAGAGTCGAGACCAGCCGCATCAGGTCATTAAGTTGACCGGAGATAATCTCGTAGTTAGCTCGCAACATTTAACTCCCTCATCGCCAGACGCAGCAGCCAACGGGCGTCTACTTCGTTGTCGTCCATATTCGGAGGGCAGACCGCCGCTCGTAGCAATGCCACCAGCATGTCCTCCTTGGTTGCGTTACCCTTGCCCGTCGCAAACTTCTTGAGAGTGCCAACAGGGACCGCGACTAGCTTCACTGTCGGGTGCAAAAGCGTAAGCACCGTCCGCAGGCTGGCCCACAGGTGGGCCTGGTATGTGGTTGTCGCGAATTGCACGTCCTCAAAGTAAAGATGCGTGACCGGCAGGACGTTATTTACTAAATTCTGCAACCTCGTTGGTCTAAGTTCGCAGCACCGGTCCAGGCCAGCCTTCTTTTGCTCCCTGATTTCACGCTCGGTGGCTAATTTCCAAGTGCCCCCGGCGACGGCACCGTCCCGATACAGGGCCCAGCCGGTGCGGGTGCCCAAATCTAATGCCAGGATCGAGATCAAAGCTGGTTCAGGCTGCGTTGATACGCGAAGACCTGAGCCCGGGCTTTCCGCAGGGTAGCCACGATCTGAGGCTCCACCTGGCCTGGCTTGAGGTTCTTCAGGTGCGCCCGGATGTTCCGATTCAGAATCCGGAGCCGGGCCCGGACCTTACGCAAGGTTGGCCGGGGCACGATCAGGGGTCGGTATTTACCCCTACCAACGCGGAAGGTTATCTTGACTCTGTTGTCCCGGGTCGTAACCAAACGGATACGGGGTTGTAACGCTGAAACTGGTTCATTCATTAGCTTAGTTCTGGGTTAGATGGATGCTGACGAATGTAGCTCTGGAGTCTGCGTATGCCGCGCCAGTAGATTTTCTGGGCGCCAGAGTGTGTGCGATTCACGACGATTCCGACCTCGACGAATTTCATGTTCTGGACCGCAACCAGTTGGATGACCTTGGCCTCTAGAGCCGGGATTTCTTTCATCGCCATGCCAACGAGTTGCTTCCGGAACCTGTCGAAATCGCGTTCTTCCAGGTTCGGCTCAACCGCGAGTTCGACGTTGCCATGCACTTTCTTGAAGAGTTCCTCGTCGGTGACTCCGCGTGGCCGTTTACGGATGGCCTCCAATACGGCGCCGCGGATGAACGTCCGGATGTAATTACTTAAACGGCTTTTGCTCGGGTCAAATGTCTGCTTGTTCAGGCAAACAACGAAGGCATAGTTACCGGCAGAGATCGCGTCGGCATCGGGCAGAGCCCCCTTGTTGATAAACAGCGCGATCTTCGCAACCAGCTTGAGATGGGTGCTGATTAACTCGTCCCGGGCTGCCAGGTCTCCGGCGTAAAACCGGGCTACGAGGGCTTCTTCTTGCTCATTTGTTAATGGGACGAAGGAGATGTCGTCGTTTGATGAATAGTAAGACATTACGACTTAGGACTGGTTTAAAAACTCCCGGGTGAATACCCAGTGACGAGTGCCATTAACCATCTGGTCATCCACACCGACACGGCGGGTCTTCATCTGGGAAAGCATTCGGCCTATCTTGCCGACGGAGAAGGAGCGCATGGCAAATTGCGAGGTCTCATCACAGAGGATGGATTTCTGGAGGGCCAACGCGGTCCCCCTCCATTCCGTCGCACTAGGACTCGTCTTGAGAAAATAGTCAGTCAGGTAATCGGCCAGGATTTCGTCGAACTCGGCGGACTGCGAATTGTGGTAAGCCACCCGGACCAGACTCGGCTCGTGATACGACCGGACCCCGAACCTGGAGTCTCCGCGCAGGTCCGCGGGCATCCGGTAGTCCGCCAGCCAGCGGGCGAACGCCGGCAGGTCGTGGGCGCAGATTTCGTCAACGGTATGGTTCTCCGGAAACTTGAACGCCGCGCTCTTGGTCAGAAACAGCATCAGCTTGTCCAAAATGGTCTGACTCAGGTCCGGAATTTGAAGCATGGACTCCGCGTCGGAGTTGAAGGTCAGAATGAGTCGCCCCGACCAGAACGCCAGGGCTGCCTTCAGGTATTTGTTTTCAACCCGGTGGGTCGGGTTAGCGACAGCCTTTTTGAGGAATTCGGTCGCGTGCCGCAGGCTCGCGTAGTCAGCGGAGAGCGTGGCGTCGTCCTGACACCAGAGCGCCTTCTCAAAAAGGTCTTGGTTGAACCGGCCAGCGTTCTTGTCGCCGGACAGAAACGGTCCAGCCTCGGCAAAGCCTCCGACGAGGTCCCCGATAATCTTCCGGGCCAACAGCGTCTTGCCAGCGTTGGCCGGGCCGCAGATGCACAAAGCCTGCCCGGAGCAGGGGACATAGTTGAGGCCGGACTGGTAAAACCGGGCCAGCCAGGCCAGGAAATACCGGAGTTGTTCCTTGGTGGTAAACAGCCCGTCGAGGTAGTTCGACACCCAGGGAAAGTTCCCTTCGGGGCCCCAGATGCCTATCCCAGCGATGGGCTGCATAACCTTGGTGTCGCTGGTGTTTAGATGGAAGCTGCCATTGATTTTGACCAACCCCTCGGGCCGGAACACACAAGGCGCCGCGCCGGTGACCCTATGGTTTTCTTGAATCGCGGACAGAACGCGGGAGAGTTCGCTGACGCCGTTCTTATCCACCTTCTGCGTGATCCCGCGCTGAACCGTGAGGTAAAGAGACAGGTCGGGTCGGTCGGAATTCGACCACACACCCTGAGCCGATTTCCGCCAGTAGTGCTTGCCGTCGTAGTAAATGCCCTCGACCAGACTACCAAGGCGTTCGGCTTCCCAGTTCTTGATGAACTGCGCTCCCAGCAGGTCCGCCCAGTGGTAAAACGGTTTGCTCGCGTGGGCACTGAATGTCTGGATGCCGGTCTCGCGCACGATGGCAGACTTTGGGCTAGTTGACTGGTCAACCCAGAACGTCGGCCCCTGCGAATTCAATTCAAAATCCCCCGGCCACTCGGAAAACTTGGGGTATTTCTTTTTGAGTTCCTCCGCCAGCAGGGCAAATGGGACCTTGACGCCGTCCTCGATCTTGCTCCAGTTGAACTTCTGGCTCGCCTTGACCAACCAGCCGCGAGTCAAATCGTCGGAGAGCTTTTCATCACGAATCTGAATCCAATCCCCGGACCACGTATACAACCGGTTCGGCTCCATCCATGCCGGCTTGTCGAAGCCCGCCGCCAGCTTGGAGGGTGTGAACCCGAAGTCCTCGAAGTTACGCAGGAACTCGGTCGCAAAGTCGTAGCTCGGCATCGAGATCGGTTCCTCCAGGAGCCAGACCGCACGCCAGTTGCCGCTCAACGTATTTTCAACATAGTTCGGCGGGAACTCCGCCGCTTTGACCTGGGCCAAAAAATAATCCTTCTGTGTTTTGGCGTCGTAGTCGGCCACAAGTGCCAACAGCTTGAGCGGCGGGTTCTCCTTGCTGATTCTTAGCGTGTTGTTGACGGCCTCGAATCCGGTGTAACAACACCAATCCGTCTTGGGCCGGTTGATCCAGCCGTCACGGGCCTTTTTGTCCGTGCGGACGTTGTCCGGGGCCGGCGCCGGTGGGCTCCACTCCCACGGGACTACCGGCTTGACCTCAACCGATGACAAATTGCGGGTTGCGAACATTATCGGAGTTTTTGAGGGTCGAAATCACCGCGAAGTTCATTGAAAGAATCAGGGTCGCGGACTTGGAGATGAAACTGCGTATAATAACCCATATTATTTCGTGTAGTAGGGGACTTCTTTCGCCTCGGCGGCGACGGGCAGACCAGGCATCCATTCCGGGCACTTCGACATGACATGTTCTACGTCGGCAACGGTGACGTCCTGATCTACTTCGTTCGTGGCCTCATCATGGACGTGAAAAATAACGTCTGAGACCTGGGCTTCGAGTTCGAGGGCGTGCCCGCAAAAGACATCGCGGGAGATGGCCTGAGTGATGTTCTCCGCGGTTAGTCCCCCGTAGATTTCCTTCCGCTTCTCGCCAATGGTGGCGACGAAAGTAAATCGCTTTTCATAGTTACCAGTCTCCGAGTTGCGCTTGCTACGGAGTTCGCGCCGGACATGGCGATACCGCAGGCTACGCCCGCTCGGCAACGTCAACTCCATGTCTTCCTTCCGATTGCCCGAGAGTTGAATCTGAGCCTGAAGCTTTTCCCACAGGTTGACGATGAGCGGATTGCCATCACGGAAGGTCTCAACTGATTCCCGGCTCTGTTGCTCATTCAGAACGACGTTATATTCGGTCAACGCAGTGGATTGGAATTTCTCCCATCCGGATTGATACCCGAGTTGGAGCACCTGTATCTTGGCCAACTGATAAAGGTCCGGGTTTTCGTCCTTTAGCTTGCCACCGGTCCAACCCATCGCTTTACGAGCATGAACCTCATAGGGTGACATACCTTCGGATACCAGGCGTAAAAACTCTAGGTTGCCGGCGAGCCAGTTCAGAACCCGGGGCTCAATCTGGCTCAGGTCCGAGATGATAAACTTTTTGCCGGGCCGCGGGATCAGCAGTCGCCGGATGTCTATGGCATAATCGGTCTCCGCAGCTATCCACGCTTTGAAGTCCCGGGCCGAGATGCCGGGCGGAGGGGCCACTACAAAATTGTTCTTCAGGAACAGCGGCACCTTGCGGAAGTTCTGGAAGTTCAGGCCTGAACCTCCACCTGACCAGCGGCCTGTGTGGGCGCCGAAATAGAGTAGACTGAAGTCAATGGTATTATCCGGGCGAAGACGCTCTTGCATAGTCTCCAGTGAGGCCAACAACTTACAAAGCTGACGCCATTGACCCGTGGCGGCAACCCAGGGATAGCGCGGCGAAAAAGTAGCTACCCAGCGGTCATGTCCTTCTTCGTCATCCTTTTTAAGCGGAGGACACGGGATGCCAACCTTGCGGCATTCCTCGGCTATCGCAATCGGGCTCGACGGCTTTGCCCCGCGATCGGTCCATGGCAACGACTTCTCCAACTCAAAAATAACGATGCGGAGCTTTTCAACGTATTCGTTGAGCAGGTCCACGTTGATACAGACCCCGCGGGCGCATTGGTGAATCGTGAGGTCTGAAACCCGTTGCTCGAAGGCCGGCCAGAGGCCACTATAATTTGTCCAGAGACCGTGACACTCCACGGTGTCAGCGATGGCATAGCGTTTGAGTTCATCAGCCTTGCCCGCTTTGACTGCGTCGTCCCAGGTCTTGCCCGACATCCAGTCGCGGATGCCTTTGTTCAGCTTGCGCCCCTCCAGGACCTCGACCGCGGAGTCCAGTGCCCGGACGTTGGCCAGGTAGGACGACATATCCGCGGTGCAGTGCCACTCGTTGTTCAGCACCCAGTCCGGTGCCTGACCTAGCTCTATCAGGCGCCGAGTGACGGCCCGCTCGAAGCCGGCATTATGGGCCAGCAGGGTAGCCCCGCGGACGGCTTCCCAATTAAAATCCCGGGGATGGCCGACCCAGCGACGCTCTCCGTCGTAAGCCGACAACAGGTAGGGATCGAAGCGGTCGTCATTGCAGTAACGCCAGTTGCCCATCT
>Ga0210102_1000356_pt1 | contig 12309 bp, 10 predicted proteins | sample RushOxbow_ThreeS_4_FD_185563 | JGI IMG/M metagenome (GOLD analysis project Ga0210102, IMG submission 185563) | Wetland microbial communities from San Francisco Bay, California, USA, that impact long-term carbon sequestration -... | ecosystem: Environmental > Aquatic > Marine > Wetlands ...
ATCAACGCCGACCCCCACCGGCTCGATCTCGACTGGCGGATCCTTCCGCGCGCCCGCGAGGCCGGCTGCAGGATCACGATCGGCGCGGACGCCCACAACCTGGCGGGGATCGGGTACGTGGAGTACGGCGTGGCAATGGCCCGGAAGGGGTGGCTCGGGCCCGCCCACGTGCTCAACGCCGAGCCGGTGGAAGCGTTCCTCGCCTTCGCGGGCCGGAGGCGGGCGTGAGCGTAAGACCACGGGGGAGAAAGGCGGCCGCCCGGGACCTGGCAACAGCCACACGCGCGCCCCGCCGGACCCGCTTGGCACCGCCCGCGGAGCGGGCCAAGGTCGTCCTTCGCCGGCTCAAGCGGCGCTTCCCCGATGCCCGCTGCGCGCTCGACCACGAGGACGCCTACCAGCTCCTGGTGGCCACGATTCTCTCCGCCCAGTGCACCGATGCCCGGGTGAACATGGTGACCCCGGAGCTCTTCGCGCGGTATCCGGGCCCGGCCGAGCTGGCGCGGGCGATGCCATCCGATGTGGAGGAGATGATCCGCTCCACCGGGTTCTTTCGCAACAAGACCCGGAGCCTGATCGGCATGGCCCAGGCGGTGGTGGCGGACCACGGAGGCGAGGTGCCGCGCACCATGGAGCGGCTGCGGGTCCTGCCGGGTGTCGGACGGAAGACGGCCAACGTGGTCCTGGGAAACGCCTACGGCATTAACGAAGGAATCACGGTCGACACCCACGTTGCCCGGGTATCCCGACGGCTCGGCCTCACCGATCAGGAGGACCCGGTGAAGATCGAGCGCAACCTGATGCCGCTGTTCCCCCGGAAGGAGTGGGCCTTGCTCTCCCATCTTCTGATCTTCCACGGTCGCCAGATCTGCCTGGCCCGCCGGCCCCGCTGCGGCGAGTGCCCTCTCTCGGATCTCTGCCCCTCGGCGGCGCTCTGAGCCGCGCGTTCGTCGCTGCCTGCCTGATGCTCGTGCTGCTCGGCATCCTCGCCGCCGGCATGATGCTGGCGCCGACGGTGAGCGCGGAGAGGCGGTGGCAGGTTCGGCAGCCGCTGGAGGCCCGCCGCAGTGGAGTCTTCCGCCATCCCCGGCTCACCGAGAGCTCGGGCGTCGTCGCCAGCCGCCGCCTTCCCGGCGTGTTGTGGACCCTGAACGACTCGGACAACCCGGCGGAGATCTTCGCCACCGACTCGATGGGACGCGATCTTGGCGTATTTACCGTACGCGGAGGGAGGAACGAGGACTGGGAGGCGATCGCGATCGGGCGCTGCGGCCCGGGTGACTGCCTCTACATCGCCGACACCGGAGACAACGAGGAGGTCCGCCACTCGGCCCGACTCTACCGGGTGCCGGAGCCGGCGGTGCCGCCTCGGGGCGGCAAGGGATTCACCGCGCGCGCCGAAGCGCTCGAAGTCCGCTACCCCGACGGCCCGCACGATGTCGAGGCGGCGGTGGTAGCGCCCGACGGGGCGGTACTGCTGGTGACCAAAGGCAGGAGCGGCGGAGTTCGGGCCTTCCGGATCCCGGCCTCGGCCTGGACCAGAAGCTCGGTGACCGCGATCCCCCTCGGCCGCCTGCTCATCGCCGCGGGCGGACTGGGGGCGATGGTGACCGACGCTTCAATGGCTCCACACGGCGACCGGGTCGCCGTTCGGACCTACCTCGAGATCTTCCTCTTCCGGCTCACCCCGGAAGACGGTTTTCAGCCACTGGGGGTCGCCTGCGACGTGGCCGGCCTCGAGCTCCAGGGCGAGGGAATCGCCTGGATCGGCCCCGACCGGTTCGTGCTCACCAGCGAAGGGGCATTCGGCGCGCCGGGCACGGTCACCACGGTGCGCTGCGCCACGGAGGCCCCTGGCCGGGGCAGGGAACTTGCTCGGAAAGGGCCGCCCCACTTCCGGGCCGGAGCGCCGGGCCGCTCATGAAGACCTCCCAACCGCGGTTCGTCCGGTTGGCAACAGCTGTGGTCGGACCTATAAGTCAAACCAGGATAGTTGGTTGCGTGTATAGGGCGGGGTCGTGACTTCGTTGGCCGAGCGGGGGAGCCGCGGCGTGAAGCAACCACATCGGGAAAGCCATGTCGCGGATCGCCAGATGCGCCGGATCCTGGTGGTGGCTCCCCAGCCTTTCTACCAGGACCGGGGCACGCCTATCGCCTTGCGCCAAGTGCTCGAAGCGCTCGGCGGACTCGGGTACCAGGTCGACGTCCTCACCTTCCCGGTGGGGCAGGACATCGAGCTCCCCGGCGTCCGGATCTTCCGGGCGGGCAACCCATTCCGGATCCACGGGGTACCGGTGGGCCTCTCCGCCCGCAAGCTGCTGCTGGATCTGTCCCTCATCACGGCACTCCGCTCCCGGCTCGAGCAGGACCGGTACACCTGCGTCCACGCGGTGGAGGAGGCCGCCTTCCCCGCCGCGGTCCTGAGCCGCAGGCACGGCATTCCCCTGCTCTACGACATGCAGTCGAGCCTGCCCGAACAGCTCTGCCAGCACCTGGCCTTCCGCTTCCCGCCGATCCGGTGGGTCCTGGAGCTGGCCGAGCGCTGGCTGCTTCGGCGGTCGAACCTGGTGGTGGGCAGCATCGGGCTGGCCGAGCGGGTGCGGCGGATCGCCCCCGCGACGGAGGTCCGCGAATGGCGCTACTCCGGCCGGCCCACGGAGTCGGACCCGGAGGAGGCGTGCGCCTTGCGCCGGCGGCTGGGGCTCGGGCCCCGGCAGCCGGTCGTGCTCTACAGCGGGACGTTCGAGGAGTACCAGGGTCTGGACGAGCTGGTCGCCGCCATTCCCGCGGTTCTGGCCGAATTCCCCGACGCGGTTTTCGTATTGGTGGGCGCGGAGCCGGGCACCGGCCCGGCGGCCAACGGCACCGCGGCTGCGCTCCTGGCGAGCGGCGCGCTCCGCGTCATCGGACGCCAGCCCCGGCCGGCCATGGCTCCCTACCACGCGATGGCCGATGTCCTGGTTTCGCCCCGCAGCTACGGCGGTAATCTTCCGCTCAAGGTACTCGACTACCTCGCCGCTGGCCGGCCCATAGTGGCCACCGATCTCCCCACCCACCGGACCGTACTGAACGAGGAGCGCGCGGTGCTGGTGCGGCCGGAGGCCGGCGCGATCGCCGAGGGCATCATCAAGGTGCTGCGGGACCCGGGGCGGGCGGCGCGGCTGGCCGACGCCGCGCGGCGCTACGCCGCGGAGCACCTGGCATGGCATGCCTGGGAGCATTACGTAGGCCAGCTGTACGAGGACGTGCACCGGCATGCCCCACGCGGGTGAGGCTGGGGCGGCTCCGTCCCGCCTGGTCTCGGTCATCATTCCGGTCCGGAACGAGGCCGCCGGTATCGGCGGACTGGTCCGGGAGGTGATCGCCCAGGCCCCCGCAGGTGTGACGGTCGAGGTGATCGTGGTGGACGACGGCTCCACCGACGGCACCGCCGAGGCGGCGGCGGCGGCCGGCGCCCGAGTGGTCGCACTGGAGAACGGCGGCAACCCGGCCATCGGCCGCAACCGCGGTGCCCTGCTCGCGGCCGGTGACCTGCTGGTGTTCCTGGACGCCGACTGCCGGCCGGCACCGGGCTGGCTCGCGAGGCTTCTGGCCGGCCACGACGCCGGCGCCGCGGTGGTAGGCGGCGCGCTCGACCTGCCGCGCGGGCTCTCCCCCATGGCGCGGTGCGACTACTACTGCGGCTGGTATCACGTCCACTCCCGCCGCCCCGCGGGTGAAGTGCCCAACCATCCTCCCGGAAATCTCAGCGTGCGGCGGCGGGACTTCGCGCGCACCCCCGGTTTCACCGAGCAGCAGCCCGTCGCCTACGCTCACGAGGAGCTGGCGTGGCAGGCGGAGGTGCGCCGGGCGGGCGGCCGCATTCAGTTCGAGCCGGCCGCCATCGTCTACCACTACAACCGTCCCGGGTTCCGCAACCTGCTCCGGCGAAACTACCGCTGGGGCTACAGCGCCATCGAGAGCAAGTCCCCGACCGGCGCGGCCCGCCTCGCCTGGGTCTACCGCTACCCCGCGCTGCTGGTGGCGGCGAGCCTGCCGCTGGCGCTGGGAAGCACCGCCTACATCCTCGCCTGCTGGCTCCGGGCGGGCGTGCTCGAGCCGCTGCTGATGCTGCCGGCGGTGCTGGCCGCGCGGCTCGCCTACTCGGCCGGGCTGGTGGCCGGCGGCATCCGATGGATCCGGTTCGGCACCGGGGCGCCCGAGGCGCGGCCTCGCTGGGAATGAGCGACACTCCGCTGGTCTCGGTGGTCATGCCCTGCCTCAACGAAGAGGAGGCTATCGGGCCGTGCATCGAGAGGATCCGGCGTACCTTCGCCGAGACCCGGATCGACGGTGAGATCGTGGTGTGCGACAACGGCTCCACCGACGCCTCGGTCGCGATCGCCGAGCGGATGGGCGCCCGGGTGGTGCACCAACCCCGGCGCGGCTACGGCAACGCCTATCTCAAGGGATTCGCCAGCGCGCGCGGGCGCTACCTGGTCATGGGCGACGCGGACGACACCTACGACTTCAGCATGATCCCGCAGTTCGTGGACGCGCTGGAGCGCGACCAGTACCAGTTCGTGACCGGCAGCCGGTACCTCGGCGGGGGTGACGGGCACATCACCGCGCTGCACCGCTATCTGGGGAATCCCGCCCTCACCCGCATCCTCAACCGGCTCTTCGGTACCCGCTACACCGACGTCTACTGCGGATTCCGCGCCTTCTCTCGGGAGACCTACGAGACCATCCGCCCGGTAAGCCCGGGGATGGAGTTCAACCTGGAGCTGGCGATCAACGCCGGCCTGGCCGGGCTCCGGATCAAGGAGATCCCCATCGTCCTGGCACCGCGCAAGGGCGAATCCAAGCTCCGCACCTTCCGCGACGGGTGGCGCAGCCTCCGCATGATGCTGCTGTACTCGCCTAACAAACTCTTCCTGGCGCCGGGCACCGCCCTGCTCGCGCTCGGGCTCGCGCTGCACCTGGCCGTGCTGCTGGGCCTGCTGCGGTTCGGCGGCCGGCCGGCCGCCGGCGTGACGGCGGTCTTCGCCACGATCTTCAGTGTGGTCGGTTTCGAGATCCTGAGCCTCGGGCTGCACGCCAAGACCTACTCCTGGAGCCGGCGTTTCGACAAGGACAACCGGTTCCTGGCCGGGTTCTACCGCCGCTTCACCCTGGAGACCGGGCTGCTGCTCGGAACCGCCCTGATCCTGGCCGGCGGGGCGATCCTGGCCGTGAACGTCCTGGAGTGGCTGCGCTCCGATCTCCTTCCACTGCCGCACCCGGAGTGGGCCTCCTTCGCCGCCACACTGGTCATCATCGGGTGCAGCACGCTGTTCTCCTCCCTCTTCATCTCCGCCATGTCCATGAGCCGCCCCCGGGACGCGGGATGAACGGTCCCGCGGTCGCCCTGCTCCTCCTGCTCGCGGGCGCGGCCATGCGGATCACCGCGGCCTCGAGGCCAGGGCTCTGGGGCGACGAGATCTTCTCGCTGGCCATGGCCACCGGGCACAGCCTGGAGCACCCCGCCGCGGAGGCGGACCCGGCGCGGGGTGACTTCGTCGAGCCGCCCGGGGCGCAGTCGCCGGGAGCCTTCCGTCGCTATGCCGAGCAGGAGACCCCGGCGGCGGGGGCCGGGCGCATCGTGCGGGCGGTGCTCCTGTCGGACACCAACCCGCCGCTGTACTATCTGCTCCTCGACCCGTGGACCCGGGTGTTCGGCACCGGCGACGCAGCGCTCCGGTTCTTCTCGGTGTGGTGGTCGCTGCTCGCCTTGCCGCTGCTCTGGCTCCTGGGACGGGATCTGGGCGGAGTGTCCGCCGCGTGGCCGGCCTGCGTGCTGTTCGCGTGGTCGCCGGTGGCCCTCTACTACTCCGCCGAGGGGCGGATGTATTCGCTGCTCTGGTTTTTCGCGCTGAGCCTGGGGTGGCTCACGCTCCGGCTCGCCGGGCCCGACGCCCGGCCGGCGCACTCGGCGCTGTGGCTGCTGGCCGGGGCCGCGGGTTTCCTCACCCACTACTTCTTCGCCTTCGTGTGGCTCGCCAGCACCGCCTGGCTCTGGCTCCGGGTTCCTGGGGTCCGGCGTCGGCTGGTGGCGGTGCTGGGGGCGGCGACGCTGCTGATCGTGTCGCCCTGGTATCTGCAGGTGCCCGCGAGCCTGGCGCGCTGGCGGGTGAGCGGTGCCTGGCTGAACGGGGAGCTGAGCTGGCCCGGGGCCCTGGGGCACCCTCTCGCGCTCGCCGGGGGACTGCTCTCGGGAAGCAGCTACCTGGGAGGCTGGGAGTACGCCGGTTGGGTCGTGACGGCGGTCCTGCTCGCGGGGGTGGCGGGACTGGTACGCCGGGGCGCGGTTCGGGAGATGTTCACCGGCCCGGTCCTGCTGCTCTGGGCCTGGCTGGCCGCGGCCTGCCTGGGCCCGCTGGTCTTCGATCTGCTCCGCCACACCACCACGAGCGAGGTCCCCCGCTACGTACTCGCTGCCCTGCCGGCGGCGATCCTGCTGGCCGCGCTTCTGCTGAGCCGGCTCCCGGCCGTGCCCCAGGTCATGCTGCTGGGGGCGCTGCTCCTCGCCTGGCTTCCGGGGGCCCGCAGGGCCGCCTGGCCGGCCGTGCCCAGGCCCTCCCAGCCCTACCGCCAAGTGGATGCCCGCCTGCTCGCCTGGGCGGCCCCGGGAGACCTGATCCTGGTGAGCTCGACTCCGTCCGGCGTGGTCGGGGTGGCGCGGTATCTCGATCGCGACGTCCCGATGGCGTCCTGGGTACCGCAGCTGGAGACCCGGCCGGTGGAGCCCGACCTGCGGCGTCTGCTGGCCGGTCGGCGCCGCGTCGCCCTGGTCAAGATCACGCACCTGGGCGATCCCGCGCCGGCCGAGCCGTGGCTGGCGGCCCACGCCCGTCGGCTCGGGCGAGACGGCTTCCGGCGTTCCGGCGCCGAGGTGTCGTATTACGCCCCGGCGCAGGGCGACGTCTTCTTCCCCCAGACCGGCGACTAGCCCATGGCCTCCGCCCCCCTCGGTGCCGCCCCGTCCATCACCATCCGCCCCCCCCGCGGCTGGGCGCCGCTCGACCTGCGAGAGCTGCTCGCCGGGCACGAGCTGCTCTATTTCCTGGTGCTCCGCAACCTGAAGCTGCGCTACAAGCAGACCGCGCTGGGCGCGGCCTGGGCGGTCCTCCAACCGTTGCTCACGATGGCCGTCTTCACCGTGGTGTTCGGCCGGCTCGCCCGGCTCGGCTCCGACGGCCTGCCGTACCAGGTCTTCGCCCTGGCCGCCCTGGTACCCTGGACCTACTTCTCCAACGCGCTGGCGCAGGCGGCGAACAGCCTGGTGGACCAGCAGCAGCTGCTGACCAGAATCTACTTTCCCCGTCTGTTCCTGCCGCTCGCGGCGGTGATCGCGGGGCTGGTGGACCTCGCCATCGCCTTCGTGCTCCTGCTGCTGGTGATCGGCTGGTTCGGCATCGAGCCGTCGGCGCGGCTGCTGGCGACCCCGGCGCTCGTCCTGCTCGCGGCCGGCTCGGCCCTGGCGCCGGGTGTCTGGCTCGCCGCGCTCAACGTGCGCTATCGCGACGTGCGCTACGTGATCCCCTTCCTGGTGCAGATCTGGCTGTTCGCCACTCCGGTCGCCTACTCCAGCGCCCTCGTACCGGAGCGCTGGCGCCCCCTGTTCGGGCTCAATCCCATGACCAGCGTAGTGGACGGGTTCCGCTGGATGATCGCCCCGGCCGCCGAGCTCCCGGTCCGCGGGCTGGTCGTCTCCCTGGTCACCGTGGCGGTCATCCTCTCGACCGGGCTCTACTTCTTCCGGCGAGTGGAACGCTCCTTCGCCGACGTGGTCTGACGTGAGCCGCGGCGTCATTCGGGTCGAGGGCCTGGGCAAGCGCTACCGGGTCGGGCAGGTGCGGGGCGCGCGCACCCTCGCCGAGGACCTGACGGCCCTGCTGCGCGACCCGCTCCGCCGGCGGGCGCGCCCCGGCACCGGTGAGGACGGCACCGTCTGGGCCCTGCGGGACGTCTCGCTCGAGATCGGGCAGGGCGAGGTGGTGGGCGTCATCGGCGGCAACGGAGCGGGCAAGAGCACCCTGCTCAAGATCCTCTCCCGTATCGTCGCGCCGACCGAGGGATGGGCCCGGATCGAGGGCCGGGTGGGCTCGCTGCTGGAGGCCGGAACCGGCTTCCACTCGGAGCTCACCGGCCGGGAGAACGTGTACATGAGCGGGGCCATCCTCGGCATGCGCAAGAAGGAGATCGAGCGCAAGTTCGACGAGATCGTGGCCTTCGCCGAGGTGGGCCCCTTCCTCGACACCCCGGTCAAGCGCTACTCCAGCGGCATGCAGGTGCGGCTCGCCTTCGCCGTGGCCGCGCACCTCGAGCCCGAGGTGCTGATCGTGGACGAGGTCCTGGCGGTGGGCGACGCGGAGTTCCAGCGCAAGTGCCTGGGCCGGATGCAGGACGTCTCCCGCAGCGACGGCCGCACGGTGCTCTTCGTGAGCCACAACATGGACGCGGTGCAGCGGCTGTGTACCCGGTCCGTCCTGCTGGAGCGCGGGCGCGTGGTGGCCGCCGGCCCGACCGGCTCGGTCGTGGCGCAGTACCTCGCCCGGGCGCAGACTCCCTCGTCGGCCGGCGCCTGGATCGACCTGTCGAGCGTGCCGCGCAGCGGTAGCGGCGTCGCCCGGGCGGTGCGGGCCCGGTATTGGAGCGCTCCCGACGCCGCCGGAGGGCGTCCCTATCCCGACGGGCCCCTCACCGTGACCCTGGGGATCGCCGTCGAGTCGCCCAGCACCGTCGCGAGCCTCGCGGTCACGCTCTACGATCTCCAGGGCACCAAGCTGGTCAACGCCGACACCATCGCGATCGGCCACACGCTCAGGCTCGAGCCCGGCGAGCACGAGCTGTCGGTGCGCATCCCCGAGCTGCACCTCAATCCGGGGGTCTACCTGATGGGCTTCTGGCTGGCGGCTCCGATGGGGGCGGTGCTGGATTACGTGCCGGCGGGCTTCGAGGTGGAGGTGGTCGCCTTTCAGACGGCGGGCCTTGGCCGTGCCGCGGGAGACGATGGCACCGTCACCTGCCGGCTCGAGGTGCTGGACCGGGACTGAGGTCCGGAGGCGCGGCGCTCACTCCTCCGCCATTCGACGCACCTCCGCCGACCAGAGGGCCAGGAAGAGGCTCCGCTCCAGCGCGGCGGCCGGCGGCGGACCACCGGCATCCGCCTCCCCATGGCGGAACTCCGAGGGCGTGTGCATGAGCCACACCAGCGCGCGCAGCGGGCGGAGCTGCGGCGGGTCGATCCCGAGGGCAGCCAGGTAGCGCGCCAGGCACTCCCGGCGCACCGCACCCGTCCGGGTGCCGGGGTCGAGCGAGCGCCGGTAGGAGGCCACCCGGCCGTCGCGGTCGCGCGCGCGGTCCGCCGCGAACGACGCGTGGGCCAGGAAGTAGAGCAGGTCGAGCGCCGGAAGGCCCTCCGGCTCGGCCGATTCCCAATCCAGGACGCCCAGCCGGTTCGATGGCATCACCAGGATGTTCCAGGGACCGAAGTCCCGCTGCTCGGGCACCACCGGGAGCGCGCCGATGGTGCGGGCGACCGCCTCACCCTCCCGCAGCAACCCCTGGTCCACCACTGCCCCGAACTGCTCGCTGAACCGGGCCAGTGCGGACTCCACCGCCGCCTGCCGGTGGGCGGCCGGCTGCGGGGGCGCGAGGCCGCGGAGCGCCGCCAGCCAGTCGGTGACCTCGAGCGACCAGGCGCGGAGGGTGCGGGCCGAGAGCAGACCCTCGAGCGGGCGGCCGGGCAGCGCAGTCTCGCCCAGCAGCGGAACACCGTCGAGCTCGCGCTGGAAGAGCAGTCGAGGGACGCCCGGCCGGTCGCGCCCGCCCAGCGCCTCCAGCACCGTGGCCTCGCGACGCACGCCCTCCATCGCGCCCGGGACCCGAGGCCACTTGACCGCGAGGGCCGGCCGTCGGCCGGGCTCGGCGAACGCGAGCAGCACCGCCTTGCTCACGGTTCGGGGGCCGCCGGTGACGAGGAGGGTGGACAGCCGCCCGGGCGGCGGGCCCAGGCCCCACTCGGACCAACCCTCCCCAAGCCAGGTTGACGGCCCCGGGCTCGCGCCCGGCGCGGCGCCGGGGCGACGCGCCACCACACATACTGTTGCGCCCAGGCGGCCCCTCGCGAGATCGTACCCGCGCTGCCGCGCCGCGGCGAGCAGCCGGCGCACCCGGCCGCCCCGCAACCGCCGCCGGGAGCGCGCCCAGGCTTCCGCGCCGGGCGCGCCAAGCGGGATCCAGAAGACCGGGAGAGCCGGCGGCGCGGGCCAGGGCCGGTAACAGACGACCTCGGCGAAGCCGGCCTCGCGGAGCGCGCGGATGATCCAGCCCCTCCTCCCGCCGATGGAGCGCCACTCGGTGTAGCACGCCCCACCCGGACGGAGCGCCGCGAAGAGCAGATCGAGCATCGCCCGGTCGGGGCTCTCGGCGGCGGCGAGATCGCAGTCGCCGCGCGGGTCCGCCGTGGTCACCTGGGCCGATACGGCCGCCACTGCGTCCGCCAGCGGTCCCCGGGCCGGGGAGAACGCGCGGAGGGGACGGGGCATGCCCAGCAGAAACCGCCAGTCGGCCCGGCGGAGCAACGGGTTCAGCTCCCGTTCGCGAGACACGGTCATCCCGGTGCAGCCCTGGGCACCGGGCTCGCTACGGCGTCGTAGATCCGCATGATCCGCTCCGCCGTCGCTCGAGACGAGAACTCGCGTTCCACCCGGGCCCGGCCGGCCGCCGCGAGCCTCTCGGCCAGCCCCGGGTCGTCGCGGAGCCGAGCGATCGCCGCGGCGATCGCGGCAGGATCGCGCGGCGGAACCAGGAGCCCGGTCACCCCGTCGGTCACCGCTTCGTCGGTGCCGCCGATCGCAGTGGCCACCACCGGGCGCCCCGCCGCCATCGCCTCGAGCACCGAGAGCGGAAGGCCTTCCCACAGGGAGGGCAGCAGGAACAGGTCGGCCGCCGCCAGCAGGTCGGGCACGTCGGCACGCTCGCCCAGGAAGAGGCAGCGACTCGCCACACCCAGCTCGCGGGCCCGCTGCTCCAGCTCGGCGCGCAGCGGCCCGTCGCCCGCCAGGACGAACGTCGCGCCGGGAACCAGAGCGGCGGCGGCGAGGAGGTAGGCGTGCCCCTTCTGCTGATGGAGGCGGGCAGGCGTGAGCACCAGGCAGTCCGGCCGGCCCCGGGCCAGCTCGGCTCTCAGAGCGGGATTCGGCGGGTGAAGCGCGGGAGGCACCGGAATACCGTTCGGGACCACGGCGAGCCTCCGGGCGGGAACCCCGAGGTCCCGGAGGTATCGCTCTTCGACCTCGCGGGACACGGCGATGATCCGCCGCAGCCCGCGCAGGCGGAACCGCGCCTGCCGGAGGTCGCCCGGCGTGGTGTAGAGCTGTGCCGTCCCGACCACCGCGGGCACGCGCGCCAGGCGCGCGCCCAGCACGCCGTGCTTGCATGCGAGCGGCCAGCTCAGGTGGGCATGGAAGATCTCGGGAGCCTCGGCGCGGATCGCCCGCACCAGCCGGACGATCCCCGGCAGGCTCGTGCCCGAGGCGACCCGCGGGACGCCGACGGTGCGGATGCCCGCGGTCGCGGCCCCTTTCGCCAGGCGCGCGATACCGGGGGCGGGATGGTACAGGAGCACTGGCTGCCAGCGGCTGCGATCGAGCGCCGCCATCAGGTGGAGCGCAGCCTGCTCGCTGCCGCCGAAGAGGGCCGCGTCCACGTAGTGGAGCACGCGCCGCGCCGGCGGCGCAAGACCCGGGTCGCTCACCGGGCGCCGCCCCCCACCACGTCGGCCAGGGCCCGCAGGTTCCGCTGGTACTGCTCCCGGCCGAAAGCGGCCGCCGCGCGGCCCAGCTCCGCCCGCCGCCCCGGGTCGCGCAGCAGTGCGACCAGGTGCCCGGCGAGCTCCTCCGCCGTGTCACCCACCAGGAAAGCAGAGCCGGCCCCTTCCTCGAGGCCCCGGGCGCCGGATGGCGTGGTGACCAGCGGCCGCCCGTGCAGCAGCGCGTCCACCGACTTGATGCTCAGGCCGGTCCCGAAGCGCTGAGGGTTGACCACCACCGCGGCGCGCCGGTAGATGTCGCCCACCGCGTCCACGAAGCCGAGCCGGCGCACCCCCGGCCCCGCGTTGCGCATCCGGTCGCCGATGCCACCCACCAGCCACAGCTCGGCGTCGGCCACCTGGCGCCGGACCATGGGCAGCACCCGGCTCACGAACCAGGTCATTCCGTGCACGTTGATGCCCATGGGGCCACCCACGAACAGCAGGGCGGACTCCTCCCCGGGACCAGCCGG
>Ga0210102_1000357_pt1 | contig 12233 bp, 11 predicted proteins | sample RushOxbow_ThreeS_4_FD_185563 | JGI IMG/M metagenome (GOLD analysis project Ga0210102, IMG submission 185563) | Wetland microbial communities from San Francisco Bay, California, USA, that impact long-term carbon sequestration -... | ecosystem: Environmental > Aquatic > Marine > Wetlands ...
TCGGCGAGCGCAAACTCCACTCGTAGAACCCTGAGGGCGACACCCTGAACATCCGGCACATCGTCCTCACAGGCCAGATCGACTGATGACGCACAACAAAGCCGTACTTCACTTGGGTTCCTTCGCGAAGTAGGCCACCGCCTTTTTTAGGATGTCTCGCTCGGTCTGGGTCTTCGTCAGTTCACGACGCAGCCGCTCGATCTCGATCTGCTGCTCCGTCTTGAGCACCTTGCCAGGCGTTGCTTCCCACTTCCCGGTCCTGAACTGCCGAATCCATCGACCCAGCATGTTCGGGTTCAGCTCGAGCTCCTGCGCAACCCTCGTCCTCGATGACCCAGCCTGCTGAGCCAGTCGTACTGCCTCCCGCTTAAACTCCGCGGTGAATCTCCTTCTTCCCATCTGACACCTCCGATAGCATCATTACACCTACCAAAAGTGTCCGGAAATACGGGCGAAGGCCAGACCCAATGGGCATTACCACGATGTGGCCGCGCGTTTCTTTGGAAGGCCTCAATCATCTGTATCTATATGCAAACGCTAGACCCGTTAGTGCCTCGGATTTCTATGGCCGGCTCGATGAAGGTGGACCACGGCGCCCGGGAGGCGGAGGCTCATTCCTTTGCCCGTTGGTTAAGCAGGTTGGTCCAATTGGCATGGGTTTCTTGGTCGGCCTGCCGCGATTCTTATTCATCTGCGTCTACAACTGCGGCGCGAAATGCCCGCCCACGCCAGACGATTTGATCTATGAGTTCGTGTGGCTGTGGAATCCGCCGTTCAAGTGCGTACCCGAAATTCGCAATCCGGGACGATAGGGATTTGCTGCATCAGAAGGTAGGAAGCGGATATCGATGGCAAAGTCGTTCGAAGTCAGCGCACAAGCTGTTGCAGAAATTAAGAGGCGTTTCGCACAAAGTGGTCATCAAGATCCCATTGCCACTTTGGGCCAGACGACAGGGCCACTTCACGCTGGCCCGGAGTTGCAGGATGCCATTCGCGGTGAAGTTGGAAGCGAGGACCTGATTGCAATTGGAAGACGCGAATTTGAGAATCGTCTTCCTAACCTTGAGTTTCACCTCGCGGTGTTCGTTTACGACTCGAGCGAATGTGATCCGACTGACATCGTTGAAATCTCTGGCGTGAGATTTGCGATGCGCCAGGCAATGCGTGACGCATTGAGTGACTTATCTCTCGATTTTGGACCCGAGGGTTTCGTATTCCGCGCGCCGGACGGGTCGATACGGAATCCGTTTTGATCAGAATCTAAGACATTCACGTCGATCATCTGAACACGCGGCGCCTGAACGCCGACGCCTCCCGCACGACCGTCTGGAACTGGGACCAGCAGGAGCCCTTCGGAACGAACGCGGCGAGTGAAGACCCCGACGGCGACACCATCACGTTCAGCTTCCCGCAGAGGTTACCGGGGCAGTACTACGACGCGGAGACGGTGCTTCATTACAACTACTTCCGGGCCTACGACCCAGGTATCGGAAAATTCGGGGGAAGTGACCCAATAGGCCGGAGGGGCGGTATTAACACCTACGCGCACGTCGACAGTGGGCCGATATCTCGTGTGGGCAGGCGCGGCCTATACTCAACCGACCTCACGCGGTTTCTGGAGTTCTCCCGTTTCCATAGACGGTTTAGCGTTTGCGCCACAAGCAGTTATCCACAGGCCGCTCGCCGCGCGCTCAGAACTCGAACCGCGCGAGCACGTTTCACACCTTGTTGTCGAACTTGTCGCGCCCCTCGGTCTGCAGGTACTCGACGCCGAGCGTGATGTTGCGCTTGGCGTAGTAGCGCAGGCCCAGGCTCCAGTCCCACTCGTCCTTGTCGTCGGGCTGCGTAGAGCCGACCGCCGAGGGCAGGCCGCCGCCCGAGCTGCCGTCGTTGCGCGTCACGTCGTAGCGGTACAGCAGCGCGCCGTGCGCTTCCAGCCCGTTGCCGAAAAAGTAGGCCGCGTCGGCGCCGACGAAGGCCTGCCCGAGGCGCAGCGTGCGCCCCTTCACGGTGCGCGCGCTCGGCCCGCCGGTTTCCCGGTAGCCGTCCTGGTCTTCGGTCGAATACAGGTAGCCGACGCGGCCGCCGAGGCTCCAGTCGCCGCGCGGGTAGATGCTGTTCAGCGTCGCGCTGCCAACTTGCGCCGCGCGTCGTAGCTCGACTTGAGGATGAAGGGCGCGCCGGGCACGCTCGCTGGGTCGATGCGGTTCTGCGACGCGTCCAGCCAGCCGTAGCCCGCGTTGACGTCGAGGCTGAAGCGATCGTTGATCAGCCAGCTGAAGTACGGCGCCACCGTGGTGCCGTCTACGTCCTGGCCGCCGCCGTTGTACTGCGTGTCGGTGTCGAGCTTCTCGTACAGCACCGCGAGGCCGAGGAGGTATTTGCCGTCGAAGAAACGGTCGACGCCGATCCGGTAGCTGTCGAGGTCGGCGTCGTAGGGCGCGACCTGCACCGAGCTGTCGTACTTCGAGTGCGAATAGCCCAGCCACACCGCCCACGGATCCGGCGCGCCGAGCCCCGCCACTTTCTCCGCGGCCACGACGACGATGCGCCGCGACTGCGCCCTTTTCCCGCGCATGCGCTCTTCTTCTTCTGCGCGCTGGCCCTGCCCGCTCGGCAGGGCGACGCGCAGCGAATCGAGCCCGGTCACCGCGTTGGAGACGCCGTTCAGGCAGAAGGAAGGCTCCTGCGCCGAGCAGCGCTTCGGATCGGTCTGCGCGAGGGCGCTCAGCGTTGCGCCGGCAAGCACCCACGCGGCGAGCAGCGTTATTGTTCTCATGCCGTCTCTCCCTGTGGAGCGGGAAACCTTACCACCGCGTCCTGCGCGCTCCAAGTACCCGCCTTCAGCGCGGCATGCGCGGCGGCTGCATACGCTGGATCGTAGACAGCGAGCGCATCAGGTTGTCTACCGCGCGCAGGCGCATGCGCCGCGGCGGGCTGGGCGGGCTCTGGGCGTCAGGAATCTCGGTGCCGTAGCCGGGCTCGTCGATCGTCACCGCGCCGAAGGCGTTCGACACCTCGATCGCGCTGCGGTCCTCGTCCTGCGGCTCGAGCAGCACGATCACCGCTCGCACGCCGTCGGTCTCGCCGCCGAAATGCGTGCCACGGATGCCGATCGTCGCCGTGGGGGTGACGAAGCGCACCGCGCCCGGCTTCTTGCGCGCGATGAGCCCGGTGATGACGCGGAACACGCCGCGCGTGAACTCGGTGAGGAACGACGGCTGCTCGCTCTCCGGCGCCGAGTACTGCTTCACCGTCATCTCGCTGCCCGAGCCGATGGTGAGGCGCGTGCGGTCGCGAAACGCGATCTCGAACAGCGCGCCGGAGCCGGTGACGAGCCGGTCGCCGAGATAGACCGGGTCGCCGGCTTTCAGCGCCCGGCGATCCGCGTCGGGCGCCTGCGCGCTGACCTCGCCGACCACGCGCTCTACATCGGCGACGATCGTCTGCGCGAGGCATTGCAGCGGCAGCAGGCAAAGCGCGAGGGCGGTGAGCGCGCTGCGCAGATCGAATGGCCTCATGGCGGTGCGGATCCTTCGCGTCGGTTGTTGGCGCGCCTCCGGCGGCGCCGCCAGCGCACCGCCAGCGCCCAGACCAGGTTGACCAGCAGCCAGGTCGTCACCGCGCCGATGGTGGCGAAGACGAACAGGCCGAGAAAGAACGGCTTGCCGATCGCCGTTGCACGCTCGGTCCAGCTCTTCGGCGCCGCGTCGTCGCCCTCGATCTCCTGCTCGAGGGCCAGAATCTGCGCCTCGTCTACCTTCTCGCCGAGGATCGCCGAGCCGGTGCGGTACGCGAGCATGAAGATCGGCGCGTAGGTGAACGGGTTGGAGACCAGCGTGCTCACGGCGGCCACCGGCAGGTTCGCGCGCAGCAGCACCGCGAACACCGCGGACAGCGCGATCTGCAGCACCGGGATGACGAAGCCGAAGAACACCCCGATCGCCGCACCGAGCGCGACACGCCGTCGCGTGAGCTGCCACAGCCAGGGCCGGCGCAGCAGCGGGCCGAGCCAGCGCAGCGACGGCCTGGCCTGCATCTCTTCGGGCTTCGGCAGTCGTTCGTGCAGCCACTTGCGCATCGGAGCCTATGCTACCCGCAGATGGCATCGGCGATCGCGGTGCGCGCACGGCTAGAATTCGCTTGCTTTGATCTCCGAAGTCCAGCGCGCCGAGCGCGTCGCCCGGCTCTCGCCCATCGCCTTCGACCCCGCGCTTCCGGTCAACGCCCGGCGCGCGGAGATCCGAGCCGCGATCGAGCGCCATCCGGTGGTGATCGTCTGCGGCGAAACCGGCTCGGGCAAGACGACGCAGCTGCCGAAGATCCTGCTCGAGATGGGACGCGGCGCGCGCGGCCTGATCGGCCACACGCAGCCGCGGCGCATCGCCGCGCGCTCGGTGGCGGCGCGCCTCGCCGAGGAGCTGCGCACCGAGCCTGGCGACGTGGTCGGCTACAAGGTGCGCTATCAGGACCGGGTGCGGCCGCAATCCCTGGTCAAGCTGATGACCGACGGCATCCTGCTCGCGGAGACGCAGAGCGACCCGCGCCTCGCGCAGTACGAGGCGATCATCCTGGACGAGGCGCACGAGCGCAGCCTGAACATCGATTTCCTGCTCGGCTATCTCAAGCGGCTGCTGCCGCAGCGTCCCGAGCTCAGGCTGGTGATCACCTCGGCGACGATCGACGCCGAGCGCTTTTCGCGCCACTTCGACGGCGCACCGGCGATCGAGGTCTCCGGACGGCTCTATCCGGTCGAGGTGCGCTACCGGCCTGTAGAGGGCGATGCCGAGGACACGACCCGCGACGAAGAGGAACAGGCGCTCGCCGACGCGGTAGACGAGCTGTGCCGCGAAGGGCCGGGGGATGTGCTCGTCTTCCTGCCCGGGGAGCGCGAGATCCGGGATGCCGCCGAGGTGCTGCGCAAGCACCATCCGCCGGGCACCGAGATCCTGCCGCTGTACGCGCGCCTGTCCTCTGCCGAGCAGGACCGCGTGTTCCGCCCGGGCGCGGCGCGCCGCATCGTGCTGGCGACCAATGTCGCCGAGACCTCGCTCACCGTGCCGCGCATCCGCTACGTGGTCGACACCGGCGTCGCCCGTGTCAAGCGCTACAGCGTGCGCAACAAGGTCGAGATGCTGCGGGTCGAAGACATCTCGCAGGCGGCGGCGCGGCAGCGCGCGGGACGCTGCGGCCGGGTCGCCGACGGCATCTGCGTCCGCCTCTACGCCGAGGACGATCACGCACGCCGACCGGCATACACCGAACCGGAGCTGCTGCGCTCGTCGCTTGCAGCAGTCATCCTGCGCGCGATGAGCCTGCGCCTCGGCGGCATCGAGGAATTCCCGTTTCTCGATCCGCCGAGCCCGCGCGCAATCGCCGACGGCTACGCGCTGCTCGCCGAGCTCGGTGCGGTGGACGAGGCGAAGGCGCTCACCGCGGTGGGGCGCGCGCTCGCCAAGCTGCCGCTCGACCCGCGCATCGGCCGCATGCTGATCGGCGCGCGCGACGAAGGCTGCCTCGAGCAGATGCTGGTGATCGCGGCCGCGCTCTCGGTGCAGGATCCGCGCGAACGGCCGCTCGAGCGCGCCGGCGCGGCCGACGAGCGCCACGCGCGCTTCGCCGACGAGCGCTCCGACTTTCTCACTCTGCTCAAGCTGTGGAAGTTCTTCGGCGAGGCGCTCGAGCACAAGAAGTCGAACCGCAAGCTGGCGCAGCTGTGCCGGGAGAACTTTCTCTCGGTCGCGCGCATGCGCGAATGGCGCGACCTGCATGGCCAGCTGCACACGCTGGCTGCGGAGCTCGGCTGGAAGCTGTCGTCCGCGAATCCGGCGAAAGCCGAGGGCGCGGCGGCGATCCACCGCGCACTGCTCACCGGGCTGCTGGGCAACGTGGGGCTGCGCGACGAGGCGAGCGGGAACTACAGCGGCGCGCGCGGCATCAAGTTCTGGGTGCATCCCGGCTCCTGGACCCGCAAGCCCGGCAAGTGGATCATGGCTGCCGAGCTGGTGGAAACGACGCGCCTCTACGCGCGCACCGTCGCCGGCATCGATCCACGCTGGCTCGAGGAGCTGGGCGCTCAGCTGCTCAAGCGCCACCGCGAGAACCCGCACTGGGAAAAGAAGCGCGCCCAGGTCGTCGCGCTCGAGCGCGGCACGCTCTACGGGCTGCCGGTGTACAGCAATCGGCGGGTCCCCTACGGGCCGCTCGATCCCGCGGCGGCGCGCGAGATCTTCATCCGCTCGGCGCTGGTCGAGGGCGAGCTCGAGACTCGCGCGCCGTTCTTCGCCCACAACCGGCGCCTGGTCGCCGAGATCGAGCGGCTAGAGCACAAGTCCCGCCGGCCCGACATTCTGGTCGACGAGGCGCTGATCACCGCCTTCTACGACGCGCGCCTGCCCGAGGGCATGCACAACGGCGCGGACTTCGAGCGCTGGCGAAAGAGCATCGAGCGCGAGGACCCGAGGCATCTGTTCCTGCGGCGCGAGGACCTGATGCGCCACGAGGCGGCGGGCATCACGACCGACAACTTTCCGCCCGCGCTGCAGGGCGGACCGAACGCGTTCGCGCTCGAGTATCACTTCGAGCCGGGCGCGGCGCGCGACGGCGTGACGCTCACCGTGCCGGTCGCGCTGCTAAGCCAGCTCCCGGCGGCGCGCTGCGAGTGGCTGGTTCCCGGGCTGCTCAAGGAGAAGGTGCGCGCCTACGCCAAGTCGGTGCCGCAGAGGCTGCGTCACCGCCTCGGTCCGCTCGATGAATTTGCCGAGCGCTTCGTCGCCTCGGTGCAGGTTTCGGATCTCCCGCTCGCGACCGCGCTCGCGCGCTGGATCCGGCGCGAGCTGAATCTGGACGTTCCGCTCGACGCCTTCCGGCCCGACTCTGCGCCGCCGCATCTGCACATGAACTTCCGCGTCGTCGACGAGCACGGCCGGCAGCTCGCCATGGGGCGCAACCTTGCAGAGCTGAAGAGCGCCTGGGCGCCGCAGACGCGCGCCGCGCTGGCGGACTCTGCGAGCGTGCCGGAGGCGGCGCGCCACCGCAGCTGGGACTTCGGCGATCTCGCCGAGATCATGGAGCTGCGCGAGGCCGGGCAGACCCTGGTCGGCTACCCGGCGCTTGCGGACCTTGGCGACGCGGTCGCGCTGCAGGTGTTCGATTCGCCGGAGCATGCGCGCGCGGTGCACCGCGCCGGGCTGCGCCGGTTGCTGGCGATCAGCTTTCGCGAGCGCGTGCGCGACCTGGAAAAGCTCGTCGCGCGGGACAACGCGCTCAACCTGCAGTTCGCGCAGCTCGCCGGCGACGTCGCGCTGAAGGAGGAGATCGTCACCGCGGCGCTCGAGCGGACCTTTCTCGCAGAAAGCCTGCCCATGACACAGGCCGCATTCGAGCGCAGCGTGCAGGAGGGCCGCAGCCGCTTCAACCTGATCGGGCAGGAGCTGCTGCGCACGGTCGGGGTGATCCTGGCCGAGCAGGCGCAGCTGCAGAAACGCTTGAACGCGATGGCGAAGGCGTTCCCGCGCGTCGCCGACGAAGTGCGGTCGCAACTTGCGCGTCTGCTGCACCCGCGCTTCGTTTCCCAGACGCCCTGGCCGCGGCTGCAGCACTACCCGCGCTACCTCAAGGCCGTGACGGTGCGGCTCGACAAGCTGCGCGAAGACCCTGCGCGCGACGCGCGCATCGCGGCCGAGATTGCGCCGCTTGCAGCCGCCTGGCAGCGCGAAGTCGGCGCGCGGGCCAGGCTTGGCGCGCTCACGCCCGAGCTCGAGCAGTTCGGCTGGCTGCTCGAGGAGCTGCGGGTCGCGCTGTTCGCGCAGTCGCTGAAGACACCCGTCCCGGTTTCGCTCAAGCGCCTCGGCAAGTTGTGGCAAAGTATCCGTCACGCCTGAACCGATCCACGCAGTCTCCCGAAAACATGTTCGCTTCCCTTCTGTACGCGTTCCGCAACCTGCTGCATCCGCGCATGCTCTGGCTGATGGTCTGGCCGGTGCTGGTCGCGATCGGCCTCTGGGGCGTGGCGTTGTTCTTCATGTGGGCTCAGCTCGTGCTCTGGCTCGCGGAAAGGATCCGCGCCGGGATCGCCTACGCCACATTCTGGGTGGAATGGGATTCGACCGACGTGGCGCTGTTCGCGGCGAAGCTGCTGGTGCTGATCATGCTGGTGCCGCTGGTGCAGTTCACCGCGCTGCTGATTCTCGGCATCTTCGGCATGCCGTCCATGGTCGAGCATGTCGCCGCGCGCCAGTTCCAGACGCTTGCGCGCCGGCGCGGCGGCAACTTCGCGGGGAGCGTGATCAACAGCATCGTCGCGGTCGCCGGCCTGATCGGCCTGGGTCTGCTGTCGCTGCCATTCTGGTTCTTCCCGCCGCTCTGGCCGGCGATTCCGCTGCTGATCTTCGGCTGGGTGAACCAGCGGGTGCTGCGTTATGACGCGCTCGCCGAGCATGCTTCCGAGGACGAGATGTCGCGGATCTTTCGCGACCAGCGCTTCACGATGTACCTGCTCGGGGTGATCCTTGCACTGGTGGCCTACATCCCCTTCATCGGCCTGTTCGCACCGGTGGTGTTCGGGCTCGCGTTCATCCATTTCCTGCTCGAGGCCTTGCAGCGCTCGCGGGGAGCGCAGCCGGGGCGCGAGGTCACGCCGCAATGAGCGCCGCGATCGGCGCGCTGGTGATCGGCGACGAGATCCTGGTCGGCAAACGCAGCGACAAGCACTTCCCCTTTCTGGTCGAAGCGCTCACGCGGCGCGGCCTGCGGCTGGCTTTCTGCGAGTACCACGGCGACGATCCGGCGCGGCTGACCGCGACGCTCAGGCGCAGCTTCGCCGCAGGCGAGATCGTGTTCAGCTTCGGCGGCATCGGCGCGACGCCGGACGACCATACGCGAGCATGCGCGGCCGAGGCGCTGGGCCTGCGGCTCACGCTGCACCCGGACGCCGAGCGGGAGATCCGCGCGCGCTTCGGCGGCGAGGTGACGCCCAACCGTCTCGCGATGGGAACGTTCCCGGAAGGGGCGAGCATCATTCCGAATCCGGTCAACCGGATTCCGGGCTTTTCGCTGGCCGATCACCACTTCGTGCCGGGCTTTCCTCAGATGGCCTGGCCGATGATCGAATGGGTCCTCGATACGAAGTACCCGCAGCTCGTCGGCCGCGATCGCTGGCAGGAGGGCTCGATCCTCGTGCTCGAGGCGGGCGAAAGCCAGCTGATCGTGGCGATGCAGCAGGTCGGAGCGGAATTCCCGGGCGTCAAGGTGTTCAGCCTGCCGTCGATGGGCGCCGGCGGCGAGCGCAGGCATGTCGAGCTGGGGGTGCGCGGCCTGCCCGCCCAGGTCCCGGCTGCCCTGGAGAAACTTCGCGCTGCAGTGCGCGCGGCGGGCTTCCCCTTCCGCGAGCCCTGAAAAACAAAACGCCCCGCACAGGGCGGGGCGCGTACGGCTACGTCCGCTTTTTTGTCGTCACCGCTCGCTTCACGGGTGCGCGCGATGAACGGCGCCTCGCGCCATTTCGATCGCGCGCAGCCGGGGCGGCGCCGGCTCGCCGGCGTCCGCGTCCAGCCCGACTCAGGCGGCCTTTTTTGGCTTGGCGAAGCCTTTCACCGTCTCGGTCGCGGCCGCGACGTTGGCTTCCGCCATCTCGGTGGCCTGCCTGGCGACCTTGTTCAGGTTGTCATAGGCCGAATTGGCCGCGGTGAGCATCTGCTTCATCGCCGCAACCGCGACGTCCGAGCCGGCCGGCGCGTTCTTGCTGGCCTTCTCGAGGAACGAAGCAAAGGTTTCGTTCCACTCCGCGCTGCGCTTTTCGGCAAGCTTGGTCATTTCGGCATTGGTCGAGGTGGCGAGCTCGTACACGCCCTTCGACCAGTTGATCGCCTTCTCGAGCACCGGCTGGGCGAGGGTGTTCTGCAGGCCTACGAACTCCTGCATGTCCTTCGCGCCCATCAGCGCGCGTGCGTTGGCGACGCTGTCCTCGAATGCCGCCTTGACAGCATTGGCATTCAGGCTGGCGAGCTTCTCGACCGCACTGAACTGCGTGCTCGCCACGGCGAGCAGGGTTTCTACGTTGGCCTTCTGGGCCGCTTGGATTTGTTCGGGGGTGACGTACATGACTGCGCTCCTGTTGAAAGAATCGGGACTGTGACGGGTGAGATGATCAGTTGATGAGATTGGTGCACTGCAACAATTGTCATTATATGGACGAACCTATCTAAGTCAAGCACTTTGTGCAATGCAATATACAGTATTGATGTGACGCAACAATGACGTGGACAACCCTTTGTTTCGCCGTCAAAAGCGTTTGAAACGATAGGGGGCGCCTTGACGTCGGGTGGAGCAGCGGCTATAAACCAAACGATCGTTTGGTTTAGGCAATCCCCCTCATGCGGACCCAACGCACCGCGCGCGCGCCGCGTTCCGACAACCGGCTGCCCGCGGTGCTCGATGCCGCGGCGCGCCTGTTTGCGCAGCGCGGCTACGCCGCGACCTCGATGCGCGATATCGCGCAGGCCGCGTCGATGCTGCCGGGCTCGCTGTACTACCACTTCGCCGCAAAGGAAGATTTGCTTGCGGCGGTGTACGAAGCCGGTGTGGGCGACATCGTGGCGGCGGTGCGCGCCGCGGTGGCGCGCGAAACCGATCCCTGGAGTCGTCTCGAAGCCGCGTGCATCGCACACCTCGAGACCGTGCTGAAGCGCAGCGACACCGCCCAGGTCCTGATTCGCGTGCTGCCCGAGCAGGTCCCTGCGGCCGCGCTACGGCTCAAGCGCCTGCGTGCCCACTACGAGGCGGTGTTTCGCGAACTGGTCGACGCGCTGCCGCTCGCGCCGGGCAGCGACCGCCGCAGCCTGCGCCTCATGCTGCTCGGCGCGCTCAACTGGACGCGCTTCTGGTACCGCGAGGAGGGTGCCTGCACGCCGCGGGTGATCGCGCAACGCATGCTGCACCTGCTGCGCGAGAAGCAGGACGCGGGCCGCGAAGAGGTGGCGGCGCATGGCTGAACAGCGACCGCCGAAGGTGATCGTCACCAAGATCGGCTTCGACGGCCACGATCGGGGCAGCCGCGTCGTCGCAGCCTATCTGCGCGACGCCGGAATGGAGGTCGTCTACACGCCGCCCTGGCAGGAGTTTGCCGCGGTGGTCAAGCTGGCGACCGAAGAGGACGCGGACGTGATCGGCGTGTCCTCGCTCGCGACCGATCACCTCCTGGTACCGAAGCTGATGGTCGCGCTGCGTGCCGCCGGGCTGGACGACGTGCGCGTGATCGTCGGCGGCATCGTGCCGCCGAAGGACGAACGCGCTCTGCACGAAGCGGGAGTGGCGCGGGTGTTTCACCCCGGCGCCTCTCTCGAAGAGATTGCCGACGCGGTGCGCGAACTGACGCGCGGGCGCCGCGCCGAGCTGGAGGAAACGCCATGAACAAGCCGGCCCAGAAACCCGTCATGCAAACGGAGCTCGAGCAGGCCGCGGGCCGCTGGCAGGCGGCATTCGATGCGAGCCCCGCTGCCGTGCGCCACCCGGTCAATCGCTCGGGCATCGAGCTCAAGGCGCTCTATACGCCGCAGGACTGGTCGGGCGAGCGCTATCTTGAGACGCTCGGTTATCCGGGCGAGTATCCAAACACGCGCGGCATCTATGCCTCGATGCACCGCGGCCGCAGCTGGACGCAGCGCCAGCTGATCGGCCTCGGCGTGCCGGAGGACTACAACGCGCGCCTCAAGGAGCTGCTCGCGCATGGCGCGAGCGCGGTTTCGCTCATCCCCTGCAATTCGGTGTTCCGCGGCTACGACGCGGACGAGGCGCCCGAGGAGCTGCTCGGCACCTGCGGCACCGTCGTCAACACGGTAGACGACATGGCGCGCGCGCTCGCCGAGATTCCGATCGATCGCATTTCCTGCGCGCTGAACGACCCGTCGCCGTTCACCTTGCTCGCGCTGGTGCTCGCGGTCGCGCGGCGGCGCGGCATCGCCTGGACCAAGATCACGGGTACTTCGAACCAGTCGGACTGCATCTCCCATTTCGTCGCCAATCACATGTTCTTCCGCCTCGCGCTGCAAGGCGCGCGGCGCGTGCTGGTCGACCACATCGCGTTCTGCAATGCCGAGGTCCCCGGCTGGAACCCGCTTTCCGTGGTGGGTCAGCATATGCAGCAGGCGGGCGCGACGCCCGCCGAGGCGATGGCGTTTACGCTCGCCTCGGCGATCCAGTACGCCGAGGACTGCCAGGCGCGCGGCATGGCGCCG
>Ga0210102_1000358_pt1 | contig 12229 bp, 10 predicted proteins | sample RushOxbow_ThreeS_4_FD_185563 | JGI IMG/M metagenome (GOLD analysis project Ga0210102, IMG submission 185563) | Wetland microbial communities from San Francisco Bay, California, USA, that impact long-term carbon sequestration -... | ecosystem: Environmental > Aquatic > Marine > Wetlands ...
GTACAGGCTCTGTTCTATAAATTGTTTCTGTTACTTGCCTTACTTCTTGTCCTCTCACTAGTTTTTCACTATGTGTCAAATTAAAACTTCATAATTTCTCTTCTTTATCTACATATAAAAAATTTGGATGGATTAATTGCACAGTTTCCATTGATAAGCCATTATTACTAAAATTATTAACAATTTTATCAACATCTTTTTTTTGATACTGATAAGCAGTATAATAATTTCTATTTTGGTTTACTACATTATTACTCACTATTCCACTTTTTTTTACCTTTTTTATACTTACATACATTTTCTTCTTTTTCTTAAACTCAACACCTCTTTTAGTAAAAAAAATATACTAAAGATACATACAAAAGGTCATAGCACCTCTACAATAAAAAAATAAAAATAACTTTTTTGCATTAATATATTTATTTTTTATATAATTATCTATATAAACAAACAATCCCCCGTATAGGACTCGAACCTATATCACACGGGTTAAAAGCCCGGCACTCTACCATTAAGTTAACGAGGGATTATTCATTATAAATAAACAACAATTTATTATATAAAAAAAAACAACAATGTACAATAAACAACAAACAAAAAAACAAAAATATATCCACATAAGTATAATTAAAAAACATTAAATCAAAAAAACCTATAGAAGTTACTAACTTAACACAATTACCACTACCAAAAATCAAATTATAATGAATTAATTTATTATAATCATAACCATCATAAAATAATCCCATTACTTTATATGAATTTGCATTAAATTTAATTCTTCTTTTACCTCTTCTAAAAAATATTTTTGGAAAAAGCACATAATCTCATTGAATAGCTTGTGTAAAAAACAAAGGATAAAAATATTTAAAAAATAATAAAATAAATACCTCAAAATTATAAATAATTTTAGGAGACCTTCTGCTTTTTATTCAAACTTTAAAAAAGTGAAAACAAGTATTTAATGGTAAAAAAAAGACATGAAATATAAACATAGGTATAAACCCTTCAGAATCATAAGAAAACAAATTATATTTCTTATTGTTATAATCAAAAATTGACTCCTCTATTAAAGTATTTATTCTTCTATTATAAACCTCATCAACAAAATCTGTCTCAACATCTAATAATTCTTCATAAATACCCAAATCTACATACATATCATAACTTGTTTCATCAACCAATTCTGCTCTAAACTCTTCTTTAGACAAAACCAATTCTTCAAAATGATAACTAAAAAAACAATCTTTTAATCCAAGAATAAAATAATTATTAAAATAATTAACATTAATAACATCAATTCAGTCTAAATACCTATATATTTTATCAAAAATATACTGATATTCTATATTAATAAGAGGGCGTCCACTAGATAAAACATGAGGAAATTTAAGTTTACTATTACTAAATTTACGTATATTATCCAGAGATATAGAATCATCATAACCTCTTATATAATCTGTCATTTGTGTATACAAATTAAAATCATTTATCATTAAATCACTATAATTTCTAATATTACGTTTCTGTAAAAATCTATACCAATAAAAATGTTTATATATTTCATCTTTAAAATTAAAATAAAAAGTTTTATCTCTATATTTTTTTAATAAATATTCTAACACAAAATTACCATAAAAAGTGTCAATTCCCTCCATATACAGCATTCACTCTCTATTTTTTTCAACAAAAGTTGACAAATGATTAAAAGGTACTCAAAAATTTTTACTTACAAAATTATTATTTAACCACCTATAAGTCCTGATTCTTCTTTCATAAACAACATCTACTAAACTTTTAACAAAAAAAAATCTTTTATATCAATACTCATAAACCAAGCTAAATTCTTTAAACATACTAGAAAAATTACCCAATTTATTATAAAAATGAAGAAAATAATCCAATTGTACTTTTTCACGAGATTTTACTAAAGGTCTAACTTTACTTTCAACTACTATGTCTCCTTCTTCATTAACAATAATATCTGAGAAATCACTAAAAGTATAAAAAGTACCCATTCATTTTGTATCAGTTAATCACTCATGATCTAATATGGAAAACTTATGCAAATTCTTAAAGTCATCAAACAACATAAAAGGATATCCATACAAATAAAACCTTGTTCTAAAAATAATACGAAATTTTTTAAAAAAAATACATAAAATATAAAATAATATAACATATAATATATAATAGCGTACAAGATAAAAAAATCATCAAACATAATCATAATTATCTATATAAGCAAGAGAAAACAAATCTCATCTAAAAATACTTATATTATACAAACTAGAAATTACTACAAACTTTTCAAAATTATCTCTAAATAACTGATACTTTGCAGAAATTGAACCAAATATAATTCTTCTTCTATGGTGGACAAGTACCTTATCTATATCCATCATACCAAACTCTCTTGATACATAATCACCATAAGAAGAAAAAATTAAAGAAAAAAACTCATTAACATTAAAAAAACAATTTTCAACAAATTCATTAAAAAGTATAAACTGTAAAAAAATAGTATACATTGTATTCATATATACAACCAAAAATTTAAAATTATAATAAATATAATAATATATATAAGTATTTACATAAAAAAATCAATTAAGAAGATCTATATAAACAAAATATTTAGTACAATCATATTTTCATAAATGATAAATATATATATTAAAATTAACAACATAATCATAAACACTATTAATTAAAAGATTACTATAATAAAATATATAACCAAAACAAAATTTATTTACAAACAATAGATAAATTGCTTCTTTTACATAAATAACTAACAAACTATAATAAAACACAAAAAAACTTTTTACAGCTACAATATAATAAAAAAAATAACAAAACACTATATAAAACTTCAAATAAAAAAAATACACAATATGTAAATAAAATCAAAAAAAATTTTTAAAAAAAAAATAAGACAAATAAAAAAACCACAATTTAAAAGATAAATATATAACTATAAAATTATCACAAACTTTAACCAAATAATAATACAAAAACTGCATTTTATGATGAATAAAATAGAACAAATATCATTTTTTCAATCAAACAGGCAATAAAATTAATCTCTTTAAATGTTTTACACCATATGTATATTGATAAACATATTTCAAATACAATTTATCTCAATAAGGCATAAAAACATTATTATAATCAAAAAACAAATCTTCACCCCAAAAATAGAATTCATATAAATAATAAGTACACATACTACAAAAACAATTATAACTATAATAAACAAAAGAAATATCAAAAAGACTTGAATCAATATAATTAAACAAAATTTGTATAAAGCCTATAACACCAAAAGGATCTAAATGCCAACTATCCACTAAATTAATAACATGAAAAAAAAATATATTTACTGTAGCTAAATCATAATCATAATGAGACATATTAATAATAAGAACTAACAAAAAAAAAAATAAAAAACACCTTAGCAACAGACTATTAGTTAAAAATTTTATTACAGATTTTATTAATCCAAAAAAAAGAATAAAACCAAAAAAAATAGCTCTTATAAAAAAAAATACATAATTAAAATAATAAAAAATATAAATATATATCATCTTTAATCACTGAATAACAATAAAATATTGTGTTAATATTTTATTAAAAAACAAATTTATTTTTTTATTTAAATTTAAATAAACTTTAAAAAAAAAATATTCATTTAAAATATCTACAATAAAATATCTACAATAAAAAGATAAATAAGCCAAATTAAACTTCAATTTCATACCAGAAAAAAAATATAAAAAATAAAGATAAAAAAAATACTGATAAACTAAAACAAAAGAAAAAATAAATATGTTATATTTTAAAAAAATTTTTTTAAATTTAAAAAAGAAAAAACGCATTTTAAAAAAAATCAAAATTTTTCTTAAATATACTTCTCGAAAATCAAAAAACTTATCTATTTCAAATCAATCATTTAAATCATATTTAAAAACATCAATATATCCAAAAATATAATTATAAAGCTTATTATAAAAAAAAAATCTAAATCCATCTAATACGTCCTTTTCCCCAACACCAAAACGATAAAGAAATTTAACTGCATTATCATATTCTTCATAATCTAGAATACCATCCTCATTTTTAAAGATAATTTTCAACACTCTATTTAATAGCTTCCATTGCAAATATTTTATCTCTCATAAAACAGAAAGTTCTACAATCTCTGACAATTCTCAATAAAAATTTTCAATATAGAAATAAAAAAAAAATATAAAATCATTTTTTTTATAAGAATAACCTTTTATTTGGAAATAAAACAAAAAATTACTAATAATTTTTAAAAAATATTCTTTAAAAAAATATAATCAAATTTCTCATAAATAACCTTTGAATTCTACTAAGAGATCAAAAACTAACTTTAATCCAAAAAAAGTAATACCAAAAACATAAATATATATATTAAATAATTTAACAAAAAAAAATTCTTCATTATTCCTTTCAAAAAACTTCTTTCAATGCAAAAAATTTACACCATCTCAATAGAAATCAACAGCTCTCATCCTTCATTTACCCCCAATAATATGTAACAAACTAAACAAAAATTTTTTTTTAAAAAAAAGCCAACTATAACCTCACAACAAATAAAACACATTTTCATGTATATAACTAAAACAATTAATATAAAAATTTAGAAGTCTAACATAAAAATCAAAAGTAAATTTAAACAAAGTAAAATATATGGATCCTAAAGATAAAATTAATAATTCAAAAACAAAAAGAAAATATAAAAAATATTTAAAAAAAAAACTAAAATAAATAAGAAATCAATCTTTAAAAAATATAATTATTACCACATAATTATTTAAAAACAAACATTTTTGTAATAACAATACATGTGTATACAAAAACAAAAATCTCCCAAGCATATCTTGAATAAAAGTCAAAGTATAATAAAAATTATTTAAATAAAAATACATACCACTTGATTGAAATTCATTCTCTATATAAAATAAATAAGTAGGTATATTAAAATTATTTAAATAAGGATGAAACACAAAAGTTCTTAGAAAATTACGATACAAAAGCAAAAATTCAACATAACACACTTTTTCTTTAGTATTTACAAAAGTATCTTGAAAACTATAAGTACTTACTATAATACTATCAAAATAACCTTGAGATAATATAAAAAAATCTAAATTAAAATCTAAATTAACTCAATTCACAACATATTCTTCAATAAAAAAATACATTAAAATTTTAAATATTTTACAAAAGTTGTATTTCTATATATTTCCATAAATTTTTCCCTTTTTTCTAAATAAAGAATCAATACAATAGAACCTATCATTGCAATAAATAAAATAATACCTAGTATACAAAAATATATACCAAAATATGTATAAATCATATTACCTAATAAAAAAATATTTCCCTTAAAAAAAAATAATATACTTCAATCATAAAATAAAAAACTATTATCTACAAACAAAGCATCTACTTCTCTATAAACAAAAAAATAAACTTCCATTAAAAAAAACAAAAATACAAAAATACCAATAGGTAAATATTTCAAATATAAATAACTTAACTCCACTATTCTAACATTCAACATCATAACAACAAATAAAAACAAAACTGCAATAGCTCCTATATACACCATTAAAAATAATAATGCAATAAATTCAACACCCAATATTAACAATTCCATAATTACTAATATAAACGTCATAATTAACCATAACAAAGACTGTACAGGATTTTTAACAAATAAAACATTGATACTAGATATCAACACACACAACAAAATAATATTTTCTATATAGTTTAACATTTTTTTTTTAATTTCAATACTTGCAATAAACTTAAAATAATTTTATTTAAAAAAAACACTAAATTACTAAAGAACACTTTTAAAAAAAATGCAAAATTAAATAAACTTAAAGAACCTGATCTCCCTAGTACACTTTGAGAATAAACAACATTTTCATAATCTATATTAATACATTTTCCTTCTCTATACATTTTTCATAAAAAAATATTCTTACTTATTAATCTATCATTTCTTTTTGCTAATAAAAGAAGAAGCTCAAAAAAATGCTGTGATTCTACTTCTACAAAAAACGCATGCTTTTTCATTCCAAGAATTCTTCTCATAATACCTTTACCAAAAATAAAACCAGCTACAAAATCAATTTTTTCTCACCTATCACTTCCTACAAAACATAAGCAACAACCAGTAAAATTATAAAGTTTTTTCTGTTTCTTTTTCATTATATATATCATCAAATACTAATGACATTGAGCGCATAGTACCCAATACCATATTTAAATATTTTTTATCTAATAAACCAAACTTCAAGAAAGTTATCAAAAAAAAATCTTCCACACTAATAACTTTAATTAATCTTTTTTTCAAACCACCCATACTATTTACAAAAATAGCTTTATCATAAGAGACTAATCTTAAATAAAAAGAAGTAGATGGTTCAATTACATTATATTCATATGTTCTATCATCATATACAATAATAACAATCTTCAATAAAAAATAATCAGGCAAATCTTTTGTAAAATTATTAATATCTTCACAAAACTTAACTGTATTCAAACCATAATTACCTAATATAGTACTTAAAGGTGGTCCAGCCTCAATTAAACCTGCTCTCAAATACATACTGAATTTCTTAACTATTTCTTTTTCTTCCTTCATTATATATTTATTAAAAAAATTCATTACCAGCAAAATTAGCTGTGAACCCTATAGTTTTTCTATTATCACCAGTTAAGGCTATTTTATTTTTTTTATAATTAATCCTTTTTTTTAACATTCAAAGAGAAACTGAATCTTTCTTCCTTTTTTCAAAAAAATTTAATCTATACTCATCTCTTAACTCATTCATATAAACTTCTGCATATTTTCCACTAAGTGGTGGTTTATACTTTTTTTTATATCTTCTTAATAAATAAGAATTTTCATCAATTACATCATAAAATTTATTCTGCACGGAGAAAGCATTACCTCTTCTTCTAAGAGTATCCAACAAACTACTCTTAACATCATCATAATGTATTCCATGCATACTATATCTTTTACCTTTTAAAGACTTAAATAACCAAGTAAGCATTAAACCATATTTTTGATTACAATCTGGATCTTTAGCTACAAAATGGAAACGTTTACCTTTTTTTAAATAACCTTTAGCATAAATTGGAAATAAATTATTACATATATATAATAAAAGAGCAAATCCTTTTGCTCTACGTAAAGTAGCACGAAGCAAAGCCAATATCTCATCTACTCTACGAAAAGCTCTTAACCCGTTACCGGATTTAATAAAAAAATTATTAAATCTATAAAAAAGTAGAAACTTTTCCGGAATAAAACTCATATATATACGTCCTCTTCTTCTTTTAAAAATAAATTTATATAACATCTCCTCAAACTTCTGTTCCAAATAAGAGGATCAATCAAATTTAGCAGACATTACATCTACAAGATTTCTTTTTTGTCAATTATTTAATACAATATTTCTTTGATCTTCAAACTCATCTTTTACTACTTTACCTTTTTTTTTTTTTTTTATATTAAACAAATCATCTATTTTATGATAATCTGTTCTCTTTTGTATTTTAAATAGTAAAGCTTTACTATTTACACTACAGATATACATATTTTTATTAATATCCTCTTCTTTAAACTCATTAATATAAAAACTTAAACGTTTCCACACTGTACTAGGCACACGCTTAAAAATCATATATTTTTCTACACCCTTCATTATATTTTCTTTGTCTTTAATCCAAATTTTGATCTACTTTTTTTTCTCTTAAATACTTCTTCTTTATCAAAATCTAACTTACCTCTAATCAATGTATAATTTACACCAGGAGTATCTTTTGGACTACCTCCTTCAAACATAACAACAGAATATTCTTGTATTTCTGGTTTACCTATACCAGGTACTTTTGCATGTACTACTTTACCACTTACAATAACAGTTATTTTTGCATAACGTCTTTTTGCTGAATTTGGTTTTCTAGGAGTAGTAATTGCTATTTTTTTTATAACAGCTTTCCTATGTGGTGCACCTTGTAATGCACTTACAGTACAACGTCTAATTCTCTTGCCAAAACTTTTTGCACTATTTCTTAAACTAGACATTAATTTTTTTATTTTAAACTATATTCGAATTTCTCATTAACTACCCTTCAAATTCATATTTACTCATCAACCATTCTTCAAATTCATTTAAATTCAAAGCTTGTATAACAATAGGCATAAATCCATGCATTGGTCCACAAATTTCACTACATTGTCCATAAAAAACACCTGGCCTTTTTATTTCAACTAAAAATTGATTTATTCTTCCTGGTATAGCATCAACTTTTAAACCTAAAGCAGGTACTGCTCAACTATGTATTACATCAGTAGCTGTAATTAAAAACCTAATAGGTACACATACTGGTAAAATTAATCTATTGTCCACTTCTAACAATCTTAATTGTCCTTTTTCTAGATCAGATTCATTTTTCATAACACTATCAAAAACTAAATTAAAATAATTATCATTAGATTGTACTCCATCAAAAGCATAAGTTCAATATCATTGATGCCCAATAACTTTAACAGTATATACTGGATCAATATCAGGATCTAAAGAAAAAATTAAACTGAAAGTAGGTCCAATCAAAAGTATTAATATTAAAGCAGGCAACATACTCCAAATTACTTCTAATTTTTTATGCTCATTTAAATCAGAAATATTTAAAAATTCATATCTATCATAATTTAAATAAAAAACAGTAAAATTTATACTATCATTATCTACTCTATTTATCTTATACAAATTATTAATAACAGAATCCCTATTAAAAAAGAATATATGGACAAAACTTAAATAATAATCATGAAAAAAATTATAAAAAATTTTAAAATATTCAAATTTAACAATTTTCAAATTTCAAATAAATAAATATAAAATTCTAGTTAATAAAATAAAAACAAGTATTAAAACGAATGTTAAAAATATTCATATAAAATTATATAAATCAAATAAAGATTCTGCGAATGCTGAGCCAGGTTCTATAAAACCTAATTCAAATTGTCATACTCTCATGCCCACGAAACCAATTAGTAACGACACCAAAATAAAAACTAAAGAAAAATAAATAAATATTAGTGCTAAATTATCTTTAACTTCATTTGAACTATTAAACGGTCTTCTCATTATCTTGTATATTAATAAAAAAATACATTCCAAAAAATAAAACTAAAAACCCTTGTATGCCTATAAAAAGAAAAAAATAATAAAAAATAAATAAATACATAATACCAACCAAAATTAAAAAAATATAATCATAAATAAGTCCAGTATAAACCAACCCAAAAATACTGTAAACTTTATTAAAAATATTTTTAATAAAATCAGCCAAAAAATAATTTAAAACACCTTTTTCTACATATTTATACATACTAAAATAAGATATTTCTAATAATTTTTTAAAAAACAAATCTCCATAAATAACATCAAAAAAAAATGCTTTATTACTAAAAACATAAAATTTTTTCAAAAATTTATTTCTAAAAAACATAAAATAAAAATAATTATAAAAATAAATATATATATATACACAAACACTACCTAACATTGTTAAAAATAAAGGTATATATTTAACATAAAACAAACTAAACTCTGAATTAAGACTATTTACATTAAAATAATTAATATATATAGAATTACCTCAAAAATTACTACCTAACCCTAAAAATAACTCAAAAAATATATAACCTATAAAAACACTACAAATACTTAATATTAACATAGACAAACTCATATATATATTAGGCTCATGTAACAAACGTAAATTCGTTTTAAAAGAATTTAAATGTGAAAAAAAAACTCAATAAATCAAACGTAACGAATAAAAAGTTGTAAAAAAAGCAGCTAATACACCCAACACATAAATATATACACTATGCATACTATACATAGAAAATGTCAATTCCAATAAAAAATCTTTAGAATAATAACCTGTCAAGAAAGGAACACCCATCAAAGCTATTGAACCTATCATTATCATTACATAAGAGAAAGGTAACAATTTTAATAAACCACCCATTTTTCTTAAATCTTGTTCATCACTTAAAGCATGCAATATAGAGCCCATACTTAAAAATAATAATGCTTTAAAAAATGCATGATTAAATAAATGAAACAAACTAATATTATAATTAGATAAACTACAACTAAAAAACATATAACCCAATTGACTACACGTAGAATAAGCCACTATTCTTTTAATATCAAATTGAAAACAACCTATTATAGCAGAAAATAAACAAGTTATTCCACCTACAATACCAACAAAAATCAACACATTTGTACAATATTCAAACAATAACGAACTTCTAATAACCAAAAAAACACCAGCTGTTACCATAGTAGCCGCATGTATTAAAGCTGATACTGGTGTAGGACCTTCCATTGCATCCGGCAATCAAACATGCAATCCTATTTGAGCTGATTTACCCATTGCTCCAACAAATAAAAAAAAACAAATAACATTCAATACATTAAAATTAATAAAAAAAATATTAATAGTATATAAATACAAATAATCAACTAAACTAAAAATAACTAAATAATTAATAGTACCAAAAGTATAAACAATCAAACATATACTAACTAATAAAGCTAAATCACCTATTTTATTAACCAACATAGCTTTTATAGCTGCTTTATTTGCTAGTACTCTTGTATATCAGAAGCTAATCAACAAATAAGAAGCTAGTCCTACGCCTTCTCATCCTAAAAACATTTGTATGTAATTATCAGAAGTAACCAAAAATAACATAAAAAAAGTAAATATTGATAAATAGGCCATAAATCTGTTAAAACATGGATCATTTTTCATATAATCAATAGAATATAGATGAACAAAAAAAGATATAAAACAAACAACAAATAACATAACTGCAGTAATAGTATCAAAAAAAAAGCCAACATTAACTATAAAATAGCCTAAGTCAACTCAACTATACAAAATAATATGACAAACATAACCACTTAAAGAAACTTCATAAAAAATCAAAATAGATAAAATTAAACTAATAAACAAGCCACCGACAGAAAAAATAATACTACCTCTCTTGCCTATATAACTACCAGTTAATAATATCGAAAGCGCACTAAATAAAGGCATACAAATAGACAGTATGTACATTATATTTAGTTAATAGTAATAAATATCAAACCCACAATACCAATTTTAACTTTTTTATAAAATAAACCACAAAAAAAATATATAATTTTATAAATAACTCAAAAAAAATATATTGCTGTTTGAAAAAAAAACATACAAAAAAATATGTATAAAATACCTCCCCTTCCCGACCATTATGTCTACCTTTATAAACTACTAGCCTATAACTTATTCTATCTGCATAGGCCTATTATCCATTTTATTTAAACTTTAACCTCTTCTTCACTTTACTATTCTACTTCAAATTCTTCTTATTCTTGACTTAAACTTCTTTTCTTCTATCATTACTAACTCATATAACTCTTTATTTTTTACATAATTATCCATATATATTCTTGTTTTTTTTACCATTTATTCTCTTTATTTATATCTGTATCTATATACCTGGTATAACTTTATTTGCTCATCCCTTTATTAATTTTATTTCTTTACTCTTCTTACTAGAAACAAAGTCACCCTTTTTGAAGTCAGTATACAACTTAATCTCTCTTTCCTTCAATAACTTTACTAATTTATTTATTTAATATAAAACTATATTATTTTCACTCTTCTTCATCTCAACTACTACCACTTATACTATCACTATCACTTACTCTTTCTCTCTCTGCTATCTCCATTTCTAATTGATTTTTCATTCTTCTTAATTTTATTATCTTTCCCATTTCTGCTACTCTTTCTTTTTCCACTCTCTCTTCTATTTCTGCTATTTTTTTATTCTCTTTCTCTCAATCTATCATATCATCATTATTTATATTTGGATAATAACTCGCTTTTAAATTCATTTCTCTCCCTTCTGGTGTATATCTATAGAATTCCTCTTTTATTAGAATTCCCATCTCTATATTTCCTATTGTTTTTATATCTATTCCTCATAATGGATTATCTATTCTTTTCTCTTTCTCTATCATTGATATTGGTGATCATTCTTTACTCCAATCTATTATTGTTAACAAACATCCTGCTAAAAATTCTATTACTTCAG
>Ga0210102_1000361_pt1 | contig 12188 bp, 8 predicted proteins | sample RushOxbow_ThreeS_4_FD_185563 | JGI IMG/M metagenome (GOLD analysis project Ga0210102, IMG submission 185563) | Wetland microbial communities from San Francisco Bay, California, USA, that impact long-term carbon sequestration -... | ecosystem: Environmental > Aquatic > Marine > Wetlands ...
CGCTGACGTCCTTGCGATTGATCAGGTTGGGAATGTCGTGGCTGAAATCGCGTTGGTCGCGCTCGTGCGGGTAGTCGGAGGCCCAGATCAGCGCGTTGTCGTTGGCGACTTGGGCGGCGAGCGGCAGCGCCGACTCTTCGACTTCGACGGCGAAGTAGATGTTGCCTTGCTTGACGTAGTCGCTGGGTTTCAATCTGCAGCGCGGCGAGTAGTGGCCTTTGCGTTCTTGTTCTTCGTCCATGCGGTCCATCATGTAGGGCACCCAACCGACGCCGCACTCGATGCAGCCGAATTTGAAATTGGGGAAGAGCTCGAACACGCCTTCGAACATCAAAGCGGCGAACTGGCGAATCTGCGCAAAGGGATGCTCCAACGTGTGGCCGATGGTAAAATTGTTTACCGAATCCAAGCCCAGCGACGGCATGCTCAGGCCGCCATGGGTCGATACCGGCACGTCGAGTTTCTGCGCCTCTTCCCAGAGCGGATGGAACTCCGGTCCGCTGTAGAGCCGGCCGCCGGGCGCCACCGCCGGCAGTACCGCGCCGACCATGCCCAGCTCGTTGACCGCCCGGCGCAGCTCTTTCACAGCTTCACCGATATCCTGAATCGGCAGGAGCGCGACGCCGACCAAACGCGGGCTCACCGCCATGAACTTGTTGTAAAGCCAATCGTTATAGGCTCTGGCCATGCAGATCGCCCAGTCGTGATCCTGAATCGCGCCATGGGTCAATCCTTGGGTCGGGTAAAGCACGGTGATCTCGATTTTATTGATGTCGAGGAAGCGCAGCCAGTCTTGGGCATTGGGTCCGGTGCCGCCGCCGGCCCATCCGCCTTTCTTGCGCAGCGAACGCAGGAAGCCATCCATCGTGAGACCCGGCCAGAACGAGTAGCTGTGGTGCCACTCCAAGTCATTGTACGGCGCGCCAATGAATTCGCGCAATTCGGAGTCGAGCTCCATCACATGCCCGTCGGCGTCGATGATTCGGTAATCAGCCATGATTGCCTCCTAAGAGTTCCGGGTTTCGCGTTGAAATCCTGAGGTCGTTTACGGTTGCAGCTAGAAGTACATTATCAGGTCGTTCTGAACTTCCCCCTTTGAAAAAGGGGGGCACAACACTACGTTGAGCGAGTATTTGCGGTAAACAATTCCTCCACGGTCAAATTCCGCCCGAGCATGCCTTGCTGGCCGGCGAATTTGATCAAATTCTCGACGTCGTTGTAGTTTTCTTTCAGCCCCTGGTAGAACGGGTCCTTGCCGAAAAACTTCCGTTCTTCTTCCAAATACGATCGGCCCCAGGCGAAGCTCAACCGGTGCGGCTGTTCCATGAATTCATTGTAGGCTTTGCGCGACGCGAGCAGCGCTTCGTAGAGGCTGGTCGCCACCCAGGGGTCGCGGTCGAGGATTTCCTTCTTGATGACCACCGGGTGCATGATCGGGAAGATGCCGGTCTTTTTGTAGTAGGCGCGTTCTTCCTTCTCAAACTCCGGAAACAGCCGCTCGACGGTGCCTTCGCCGCGTATCCAGCGCTGCGGCAGGTCGGGCTCGACTTCGGCGTCGACCTTGCCTTCGACCAGCAAATCTTCGAGCTTGCGCTTGCCTTCGACGAATTCCACCTTGATATGCGGCGGCAGTTTGAAGCCGACATGCTCCTTGTTGACGATCACCCAGGTGACATCGCCGACGCCGAGCTCGTAGCTGTTCATCAACATGCCTTTGGTGACCAGGGCGAGCGTGTTCTCGTAACTGCGCAAGCCGATGCGGCCGCCTTTGAGATCGGCAGGCTTTTTGACGCCCGAGCCGGCCTTGATGAAGCAAAACTTATGGCCCCACATGCGCCGCGGAAAAAACGGTATGGCTTGCAGCCGCTCGATGTCCTGGCCGCGGGCGACCAGATAGGAAGACATGGAAAATTCGCAGGCGTCGTACTCGCCGTAGTGAAACATCCGTTCATGGCGGATGCCGCTTTCCACCGTGATGACGTTCAAGTCGAGACCTTGAGCCTCGATCTGGCCGTCGCGCAAAGGTTGCAGATAGTCGTATTTGTCGAATGCGATGGTGAGTTTCAGTTTAGCCATGAATGTCGCCTCGTGCTTTTAGGGTTTCTTGATGAAGGTGTCGTTAATGAATCCTTTGGTCACACTTCTCTGACTCATTCCATATCGGCAAATCGCTGCGGGTTCAATTCCGCTGCGCTGTTTGGCGCGATCATAAAAGTCAGCGGTGTTGCTGTCAATCAAGCGCCTGATTTCGTTGACACCCCTGGGAGCGGGTGTTAAGTGACACTTAAACTAAGTTAAAGGAGAACTTTATGCGCTTCCAAGGCAAGTCGGTGATTATTACGGGCGGCGGCGGCAAGATCGGCAAGGCTTATGCAATGGGTTTTGCAAAAGAAGGCGCAAAGGTAGCGTTGCCCGATATCGCCAGCGCGGATCATGTCGTCAAAGCGATTCAGGACATGGGCGGCACGGCGATCAGCATGGCGTGCGATGTCTCGGATGAAAAGAGCGTCAAGGCGATGGTCGACAGCGTCGCCAAACAATTCGGCAGCGTCGACGTGTTGGTCAATAACGCGGCTTACTTCATGACCGTCAAGAAAAGCCCCTTTTGGGAAATGGCAGTCGATGAGTTCGACAAGGCGATGGCGGTCAATGTGCGCGGCTCTTGGCTGTGTGCCAAGGCGGCGTTCCCGCATATGAAGCAGCAAGGCAAAGGCAAGATCATCAACATCTCTTCCGGCACCGCGCTCAACGGCGGGCAGAACTACATCCACTACGTAACCTCGAAAGGCGCGCTCATCGCCATGACCCGGGCGATGGCCCGGGAAGTCGGCGACTATGGCATATGCGTCAACACCGTCAGTCCCGGATTCGTCGTGACCGAGGGACGCGCGGTCGATCCGGCGTTCAATGCCAGCCGCGTCGCCAATCGCGCCATCAAACGCGTTCAGGTCGAGAACGATCTGGTCGGCACCGTGATGTATCTGGCTTCGCCGGAGAGCGATTTCATGACCGGGCAACTGCTTAACGTCGACGGCGGCGCCTATTTTGTCGGGTAAGAATCGTCAGGGGTAAAGGGTGAAGGGTTAGGCGATCCAAATCCAAACGCCTTACCCTTTACCCCTCACCCCTTACGTCTTTCAATGGAGATCCCATGCGTTTCAAAGACAAGTCCGTGATCATTACCGGCGGCGGCGGCAAGATCGCCAAGGCCTATGCCCTGGCATTTGCCAAAGAGGGTGCGAAGCTGAGTTTGCCGGATATCGCCAGCGCCGATCAGATCGTCACGAACATCAAGGACATCGGTGGCACGGCGATCAGCATGGGCTGCGATGTGTCGGACGAGGCGAGCGTCAAGGCGATGGTCGACGAAACCGTCAAACAGTTCGGCACGGTTGACGTCCTGATCAACAACGCCGCCTATTTCATGTCGGTGTGGAAGGGGCCGTTCTGGGAGATGACCGTCGAGGAGTTCGACAAGGCGATGGCGGTCAACGTGCGCGGCTCCTGGCTCTGCGCCAAAGCGGTGGCGCCGCATATGCAAAAGCAAAAGAGCGGCAAGATTATCAACATCTCCTCCAACGTCGCCCTCACCGGCAATCCCAACTACATCCACTACGTCACGTCGAAGGGCGCGCTCATCGCCATGACCCGGGCCATGGCGAAGGAGCTGGGCGACTGGAACATCTGCGTTAATTCCGTCAGCCCCGGCTTCGTCGTCACCGAAGGGCGCCAGGTCGATCCCGAGTACGAAAAGATCCGCGCCCAGCAGCGCAGCTTGAAAAAGACCCAGGTCGAAAGCGATCTGGTGGGTACGGTATTGTTCCTGTCGTCGAGCGAGAGCGACTTCATGACCGGGCAGTTATTGAACGTCGACGGCGGCTTTCATTTTGTCGGCTAGGTGCTGCGATTCGGAATATCTCCCGCAAAGGCGCGAAGGCGCAAAGTCAGGATCTTAACCTAGGGGCGAATTGCATTCGCCCTGTGAGCAGGATGCAGGCGATTGACATGTTTCGATAGCCGCGCCGCCTTTCCATCGGTCATTCCGGCGCGCGCTGGAATTCATCTTGGGTTGGTAATCGGGAACGAAACCTGGATGCCGGCTTGCACCGGCATGACGATCACAGCCTTCAATAACCGCGCTCCCAGTCTATTACATTCTCAAGCGGTTGGCCGTCGAGATAGCGGCGCAGGTTATCGCAAAATAATTGCACGCCTTGATGCTCGGAGATGTCGGCAGCCGCGGAGACATGCGGCGTGATGACGACGCGCTCATCATCCCAAAGGCGAAGGTCCGGCGGCCGTTCGAATTCGCCGTCGTAGACGTCGGTGGCGAAGCCACGCAGTTTGCCCTGGCTTAGCGCCAGGATTAAAGCCTCTTCATCGATGATTTCGCCGCGGGCGATATTGACCAGCACCGCGCCAGGCTTCATCGCGGAGAAGGCATCCGTGCCGATCAGGTGATGGGTCTCTTTGGTCCAGGGACAACAGATGGCGACGAATTCGCTCTCGCGCAGCAGATCGTGCAAACCCTGGGCAGATTCCATTCGCGCAAACGGAAACGGTAGCGCGGCGCCCGGCGAAACTTCCCGGCGCGTGCCGACCACACGCATGCCGGCGGCAGCGCAGAGATTGGCCACTTCCTGGCCGATGCCGCCGGCGCCGACGACGCAGACAGTCTTGCCGCGAATCGTGATCGGATCGTAGCTTCGATGATCGAACTGGCGGCGCTGTTTATCGCGGTAGCTCAAGTGCAGACCGCGGCTGAAGTGAAGAAAGCTCGCCAAAGCATATTCCGCCATTGGCCGGCGATTGGTTAGGCCCCGCGAAGTCGTTACGATGACGTTCGATGCCCATAAGTCGGTGCCGACGAGGTTGCTCGCGCCGGCAGGAAGCTGATGCAGTCATTTCAGCCGCGGCGCGCGGGCGCGAATGTCTTTGACCGGCGGCCAGCCGACGAGCATGACCTCGGCCGAGGCCAGCGCTTGGTTTCGCTGGTCGAGCGTTGTTTCAGGATATTCGCGCGCGCTGAGATAACGATCGACGGTCCATTGCGGCCATGTGGCGCGCAGCTCGCCGTCGAACCAGCCGCGGGCATCGACAATTTTGACGCGCGGATCGACGCCGGCAACGCGATCAATCACCGAATCGGGAACCTGCGGGATGAGCAAAACCTCGACGTTCGCCATAATTCAATTTGACAGTTATCGCAAAATGCCAGCAAAGAAAACTTCGCATCGCCGGCGAATCAGATCAAAAAACAATTCTAAATGGACGCCTGCAGAATAACGCAGCGCATGAGCGGCTCGCGGATACCCGCCATGAACGAGATACCTTCCTTTTGCAAAGGGAGGTTAGGAGGGATTTCCAACGGCTCGAATGCAACTCGACGCCGGCAGAATTTGCACGCAAGGAGCGGGCTCTGGGCTTGAGCCGGCGATTGTCGGTCAGCGCTTCTTGTACAGCCCGTCGATAAAGCCGCTGTCGTCGAACTCTTTGATCAGACTCGTGTCGACGAACTCTTCCGGTTTCGCCGCGCGCACCTTGGGATCCTTTTCGCCGAGCTCGGCGAGGGCTTCTTTGACCGCGTCTAGCGAGGGGTAGGGTTTGTTCGGCACCAGGCGGGAGAAAAACTGGTAGCTGTCTTCGAGGGCATCGTTGTCGTCGGTCTTGACGTACTTGCCGATGACTTTTTTGCTGAACTCCTTGTTGGTCTTGTAGAGGTGGATGCCTTCCAGCAGCGCTCGTGTAAAGCGGCGCGCGGTGTCGCGTTTATCTTTGAGGTATGAAATCCGCGCCGCCACCGGCGTGGTCGGGTAGGCGCCGCCGAAATCTTCGGGCTCGGCGATGATGTTCATGTTGAACTTGCGCGCCAGATTGGTCACCGGCGGCTGGGCGACCATGCCATGGACTTGCTTGGTTTGGATCGCCGCCAGGCGGGTCGGCTGGCCGCCCGGGATCTGCAGGATCGCGACATCGACATCGGGCTTCAAGCCCCATTTCAATAGTATCTTGCGTGTGGCGTAGTCGGAGTTGGAGCCGAAGCGGCTGACCGTGAGCTTTTTGCCGCGCAGCTCTTCGGGCTTTTTGATCTCCGGCGACACCACCATGCTATAGGCGAGAATATTGAGCAAGCCGGCGATCAATGTGACATCGGCGCCGCGCAGCTTGGCGACGATCGGCGCATTGCCGCCGACCTGGGCGATCGGCAGATCGCCGGACATCATCGCTTGCGTCGCCCGGGAACCGCCGTCGAGGTAGATCATGATCACGTCGAGGCCGTTCTTCTCGAACAGCCCCGCGTCCTTGGTGATCCAGAACGGCGCCTGCGAGCCGGCGATGGCGCTCCAGCCGAGCGTCAGTTTTTCCAACGGCGCCGAGGCCGCTAAAGCCGCGCGGGGCAGTGCCGTGATGAACACCGCAATTATTGCGAAGATCGAAACTGTAAATCTTGGTTTCCGCATATAACTAAATCGTTTCTCCCTGAATCGATGGGTATCGCTGCGCTCCATCCATCCTACGAATCTGACCTTCAACTTTTGAACCCTTGAACCTTGAACGAATTCGTTACGCCGCCGTCTCCCATTTATCGACGTCGACTTCCCAACCCTTGGTTTGCGACAAATCCAAGGCATTGCCTTCCAGGTCGCGGAAGCGAAACTCGGCGTACGGCCGGGTCGACGGCCGTGGTGCGATTTTCAAGACGCTGCTCAGTTCCGCCATGGTCGCCTGCATGGTGTTGGTGAGAAAGCCGATATGATTGATGCCGTACTTGGCTTCATGGCCTTCGACCTGGCTATAGAAGGGATGGATCGCTAGATTGGTTTTTCCATCAGCACAGAAGCGGTTGCCGCGTCCCTGCTGGCGGCGCAGATAGCTCGATGGCACTTCGCGCAGTCCGAGCACCTGGGTGTAGAACTGCAACATGGTTTCCGGGTCGAGGGCGTTGTAGGCGATATGGCGCACACGCGGAAATTTCTTCTCTTTGCTTGCCGGCACGCCGAAGCTCGTCGTCGACACCGTCACCGGCCGGCACTCCGGGTCGTGCAAGCGAATCTGGCCATGCTGCAAGTCGTTGGCCTCCGGGATGATCATGCCGCGCGGAAACAACCGGATGAACCGGCCTTTTACTTCTTCGAGGTCGTCGACCTGGACGCCGATATGGTGCAGGCCATTATTGGTCTGCATCTCGCCCAGCTCGGAGCGGTTTTTGAAAAAGGTCAGATTATAAAAACCGTCGGTGATGGTGATATCGCCGGCAGCGGTGCGGCCGAGCTCCTCGGTGCCGAGAAAACGGTGGTAAAAGTCGACCAGCTTGGCGGGATCTTCCGCGAGATAAGCAATGTAACGCAGCGTCGCCATAGAACACCTCCTGGGAGATTGGAGTGATGGAGTAATGGGTCAGATTCGGATTCCGGATTACCCAAAACTCCAGTACTCCATCACTCCATATTTCTTAGTCTCTTATATTTTGCGTGAACCATTCCAACGGCATCGGATGGCCTAGGCCTTTGGCTTTGGCCAAGTTATACGCCGTGCCGCCGACGGCGGCAAACTGCAGGCCTTGGGTGCCTTGATTGTTCAAGAAGGTGATCTGTTGGTCGTTGGCGCGGCCGATCCATTTGCCGGCCATGACGTCGGGGACCGTGCCGATGTTCGGGTTGTCGATCTCATGGTGCGGCGAGGATGGGATTTTGCCTTTTTCCTCCGGGCTGCCGGCGATGAAGCCGAACATGCCGTCGCTGCCGGTGACGACCTCGGGCGCGTTGCGGTCCGCCCATAGGGTTGAAGTTCCCAAACGCGCGCGCACGTCGGCGCGGGCGAGCACATCGGGGCCGGCTTCGTTGTTGCGCACGTTGTTGATATGCATGCCGGGTTCGAGCCAATCCGCCTTGATCACCGGCACCAGCGAGTCGGTGGTCAGCGAAACGATGGCGGCGCCCTTGAGCGCCTTTTCCGGCGAGTCGACGGCGATCACTTCGATGTCGAGCTTCTCGGTCATCTCGGCGGCGAAGGCTTCGCGGTTCTTTTTCGTCGGGCTGAACACGCGCATGACTTCAAGAGGGCGCACATGTTTGATCGCTTCGGCGTAGGTGCGCGCCATGCCGCCGGAGCCGATCATCGCCATGACCTTGGCATCCTTGCGCGCGAGATATTTCGTGCCGAGGCCGGCGCAGGCGCCGACGCGCATATGCTGGAGGTAGCCGTCGTTCATGATCGCCAGCGGCTCGCCGTTGCGCGTGCTGGTGAGGAAGATCAGGCCGCAGTAGGTGCCGCGCTCCATGCAGTATTTGTCCTCGACCATGAAACCGTCCTGATTTTCCCAGGCGAGCATGTCGGACTTCATGCGGATGGCGAACACGCCCAACTTGCGCGACGCCCCTTCCATGGTGCCCCAGCGATAGTAATGCGGCTCCTGCGGCACGTAGAAATCGATGCGCGGCCGGTAGCCGGCTTTGAGCTCGTTCAGTTCGCGGTAGGCGTCTTCCATGGCATCGATACAGGTTTTCATGTCGAGGACCTGTTGCACGTGTTCGTTGGTCAAAAAAATCATCTGCGCGGCTCCTTACATAATTTCTCCAATATTGTCACAAGTCGTTCGTATACCTCGTCCGTCTTGGCGTGTAAACCGTCGTCGAAAGCCATGACATCTGTTGTCACCGAGGTTCAAAAAGACCCGCCACTCCAAATTGCTAAAATCTTTCGCGATTACGCTTCCGGAAATTCCTCGAAAAATTCCGTACCCCAATTGAGATTCCTTAATTCGTGTCCTAAGATTTTTGAAGTGACGTTAATCGATGACGGGCTCCTAGCCTTCAAAACAGAAAGGAGCGCAATTTATGACTACAGCTTTGCACTCCACAGGGGGTGGCTCCACCCCTGGCTCGCGCCAAGCGATGCTTCAATATCAAAACCGGCAGCTTAAAAGATTGCTCGAGTATGTTTGGAGCCGATCGGCCTTTTATCGCGATTATTATACGAGCCATGGTATCAGCGAAAAGGATTTTGCCGATGTTTCGATAAGCAGCTTACCTTTGCTGCCTAAGAAGACGTTGATTGATAATTTTGATCGAGCAGTTACCGATCCGAGACTCAGGAAAAAAGAACTGGAAGATTGGTTTGAGGGCCATCGTGATCCGAGCGAGAATTTCTCCAAGGACTTTGTCGTCATTCATGGTTCCGGCACTTCCGGCGACATTGGTATTTTTCCTTACGATCGAGGCGCGTGGGCCATAGCGGATGCAACTGTAGCAGGCCGTCTGCCCCCGCCTGAAAATTATCCGAAAGGCAAAACGAAGGTTGCTTTTTATATTGTAGGGACTGGCCATTTCGCGTCCGCGACCATGGTCAACTCCATGCCGAAGAATATCTACGACACTTTGATACTGTCACTGCTGAGCTCATCGGAACAGACGGTCAATCAATTAAATGAGTTTCAACCGCATCGGCTCAGCGGCTATTCCAGCAGCGTAGCTCAGTTGGCGGAACTCGCGCTTAAGGGAAGCCTTCGGATTTACCCGCAGAGAGTAATTGTCTATGGGGATAAACTAACGCAAAGCATGGAACGAACAATTCGCGAGGCGTGGCGTGCACCCATTTATATACTCTATGCCGCGTCGGAGTCGAAATACATCGCTATAAAAACGCCTGAGTGCGATCAGATGATGGTCATGGATGATCTAAACATTGTCGAAGTGCTCGATGAAAAAGATCAAGCCGTGAATGATGGCAAAGAAGGTCGGGTTGTCCTTACGAATCTTTATAACTATACGTTGCCAATACTGCGCTACGAGCTTGGCGACTATGTCGTTAAAGGGACCCCACTGCCCGATCGGCCCTTTTCGACGCTTCGCGATATCAGAGGCAGAGTGAACGATGCTTTACCCGTCGTTCTGTCGAGCGGCGTGCACGACAGCATTCACCCCCTCGTGCTGACAACACTCTTCGTACCTACCATCGATAAGTTCCAGTTTGTTTCGGAGCGTCCCGAACATGTGCGCATCGACTATGTCGCGCCGCGGAACATCGACACCGCCGTCCGAGAAGAGTTTCAGAAAATGCTTGACGCAAAGGGTGCGATGAGAACGACGGTCGATGTCCGAAACGTACCTGCCATTGAGAACGACCCGAAGACCGGCAAGCTCCGGTTAGTAAAGTTTGAGGGACGACAAGCGAAACGAACCCACCGAATTATCGACAGGGAGGTTGCGGAGATCGCACCACGGTGGGTCTACGTTAAACCTGGACCTTCCTTCGTACCGTTCGCCCGGGTGGATATCGAACAATCAATCCCGGCTCGCTTCGAGCAACAAGTCGAGAAATATGGCGATCAATTGGCGTTGAAGAACGGCGATCTGTTGTTAAGCTATGGAGAACTGAACCGCGTGGCCAATCGGCTCGCGCGGGCCGTTGTCGACCGACTCGGTAGTAAACCAGAGCCGGTGGCATTGCTACTCAGGCAAGGCATTCCTGCCGTGTCATCGATCCTCGGTATTCTAAAAGCGGGAAAGTGTTATGTTCCGCTCGACCCTACCTATCCTGAAGCCACGCTGGTCAGTATCCTGGAGGAGTCTCAGGCCTCTCTGATCGTTACTAATGACGCGGATCTGTCGTCGACCATGGCACTTGTGCGCGAGCCCAGCAAGATTTTAAATATCGATCGGCTTGACGACGGCATACCAACGGACAATCCGAGTCAAACAATTTCTCCGGACTCGTTGGCCTATCTATTCTATACCTCAGGCTCCACCGGGCGGCCCAAGGGCGTCGTGCAAAACCACCGCAACGTCCTTCATCAAATCATGACCTATACCAATGGTCTTCAGCTTGCCCGAGACGACCGCGTTACGCAGCTTCATTCCCATGGTTTTAGTGCCTCTCGCCTAGATATCTTCGGCGCATTGCTCAATGGCGCCGCGCTATTTCCCATTTCGGTTGCACAGGAGGGTTTTGGCCGTTTTGCTCGCTTGCTGCGCGACGAAAGGATAACATTATTACATTGGGTGCCGACAGCATTTCGTCACTTTGCCAATACTCTCGATAAGGGCGACTTGTTTCCCAGGCTGCGTTTGCTTGTGCTCGGCAGCGAACCTCTTTCGTCACGCGATGTCGATCTGTATAAGCAGCATTTCTCTCCAGGTTGTGTTCTGGTGAACCGCTTCGGCACAACTGAAACAGGTAATATCCGCTGGTATTTCATGGACAAACAGACCGCTACTCCGAGCGAGCCGGTGCCGGTAGGCTACGCTGTAGAGGACACCACGGTGCTCTTGCTCGACGAGACGGGTAACGAGCTGAAGAACGGTCAGATCGGCGAGATCGCGGTCAAGAGCCATTACCTGTCGCCCGGGTATTGGCGCCGGCAGGATTTGACCGCGGCAGTGTTTTCGTTAGACCCTGTGGAACCGGACACGAAGATATATCGTACCGGAGATATGGGGCGAATACTGGCGGATGGATGCTTGCTGCATTTAGGGCGCAAAGACTTTCAGGTCAAGATCCGAGGTCACCGCGTTGAGGTGGGTGAAGTTGAAAGGATGTTGCTCGGGCATTCGGCCATTGCGGCGGCTGTGGTAGCGGCTCGGTTCGATCACCTGGGGGGCAAGCGTCTGGTGGCCTATTATGTTTGCGCCGATGCGCCGCCGCCCAGCAGCAGTACGCTGCGAAACTTTTTGGCAGCGCGGCTGCCTAGCTATATGGTGCCCTCGGCCTTCGTGCGCTTGGAGGTTCTGCCTCGCACGCCGAGCGGCAAGGTGGATCGGCAAGCACTTCCGGAGCCGAACATTGAGGCGCCTGACGCTGACGCACCGATAGCGGAAGGGCGCACGCCTGTTGAAAACAAGCTGGTGAAAATCTGGATCGATGTGTTAGGCATAGACAGCGTGGGAATAGAGCAAAACTTTTTTGATGTGGGCGGACAGTCCTTACACGCCATGAGCATAATCTCTCGCGCAAACGAAGTATTTAAAATCGAAATTCCCCTTCGCGAGTTCTTTGAATTACCCACCATCGCTCATATGGCCGCAGTGATCAGCAGTCAACAATTGACAAATCATGATGAGGCGGACTTGTCCGATGCATTGGCAGAAGTAGAATCGCTCTCGGACGAGCAAGCGTTGCACATCGTTGAAAAACAAACCAAGTAGTCGAGCGACAAACTACGCCGGACCTATTCCTGGCGTGACAGGACC
>Ga0210102_1000362_pt1 | contig 12168 bp, 8 predicted proteins | sample RushOxbow_ThreeS_4_FD_185563 | JGI IMG/M metagenome (GOLD analysis project Ga0210102, IMG submission 185563) | Wetland microbial communities from San Francisco Bay, California, USA, that impact long-term carbon sequestration -... | ecosystem: Environmental > Aquatic > Marine > Wetlands ...
GCCTCGCTCGTCTCGCTGGAGTCGGCGGTCACGGTGTTGTCGATGTCGCCGTCGCCGAGGCTGCCGCCGTCGGCCGAATCGCCCTTGGTGTCGATGTCTTCCTGGGCAACCGTGTAGGTGCCCGTGTAGGTCCAGGTCTCGCCGACATCGATATCGCCGTCGGTGGAGGCCGCATCGTCGACCAGCGTCAGGTTCGTCACCAGCGGGTCGTTCACGGTCACCCCGGTGAGGGTGACGTTGCCTTCGTTCGAGACCGTGACGGTGTAGTTGATGACGTCGTTCGCGGCGTCGACCGAATCCTGGGTCGCCACCTTGGTGACCTCGAGGCTCGGGTTGTAGACAATCGAGACCGAGGCGCTCGCGGTGAGAGTGGCGTCGCCCGGGACTGCGTCGACGAACACCCCCGTAGCGGTGTTGTCGATGTCGTCATCGCCCCCGCCCCGGCCGTCAATGTCGGCCTGGGTAACGGTGTAGTTCGCGCTGTAGGTCCAGGCTTCACCGTTATCCAATTCTCCGTCGGTGTTGGTGTCGCCGCTCACAAAAGTGACGCTCGGATCGAGCGTGTCGGTGATCGTTACGGTTGTGAAAGGCGAACCAGAAAGATTCGAGGCAACAATTTGGTAGGTAATGATGTCGCCGGCTTCGTCGACCACGCCAGACGGACCGCCACCGTCCACGTCGGTCACGATTTTGGTCAGCGCCGGCTCCCCCGCAGGAATAGCGGCATTAGTAAACGTGACAGTCCAGACTTCTCCGTCGGCAACAGTGATGGTTATGGAATTGCCGTTTATTACGGAGATATCGCCCGCAGTAGTATCTTCGGCACCGTTCTCTAACGGGGTGATTCCGGTCAGCTGCCAGCCGGTTTCGCCGACTTCGGTGAAGGTGTAATCGCCCGGCGCGAGATCGAGGAAGGTAATGCCTGTGCCGTCGTCAATTACCTCGAAGTTTCCGAAGCCTGAAACGTCACTTGTGAAAGAAAACGAGTCAATTGAATCACCGGAATCCTTCAAAATAGTTACGCGGCCTGCGGGAACGATTGCGTTTGGATTGATGCTGAGGGTGCTCTTGTCGCCGCTTGCAGCCGGGGAGAGGTCCACTTCGAATTTAGGCGATGCGCCGGGCCACTCGCCAGCGCCATTTCCGATACCGTAGTCACCCTGGGTTGCGAGATGTGCGCCCCAGGCAATGCCTACATTAAGAAACTCGCCCGACACTCCATCGCCGTCGCTGGGAGTGAACTGGATATCAATGAATTTCTCCGTTTGGTTCGCGTTGACGACGGTCTCGACATAACGGTCGCCAGGCGTGCCTGACACGAACGCGACAGAAGCGGGGTTGATATTGAACAGAGTAAAGTTACCCCCCGGGGTCCCTGCGACTTGCGGGTCGTCTGGAATGGCAAACGTCGAGAGGAGGCCGGTGGTAAACCCAGCTAGATCAGAGAAGGCGCCGAATGGATCCGTGACGCCACTCTCGGTCGCGTCGTAGGAGGTGATGTAGTCGATAAAGAACTTGCCTGGATTATTAGTTCCAGCGGCGTAAGCCCAATCCAGACGAATGATGTACGTGACCCCTTCTTGCAGCTGAGGAGCGGGATTGCCGCTCTCGATCGTCCAACGGAACGGAATGACATCGCCTTCGGCGAAAAGCGAGTTGGAACTCTGAATGGTTGTGCCCGCGTCCCATTCTTCGAAAGTCGGGCCCGGCTGGTTGCGCCACGCCCAAAGCTCTTGCTGTCCATCCGTAAACGTCGTCGTTGCCAATTGATCATCGGCTGTATCGAATGCGCTATCCGCACCGGCACCTGCTGCAGTCAGCAGGAACGTCGCGCCGATTGAATCGTCGGGATTGACATACCAGTTCGTGGTGATAATGCCGTCGGCGACGCCGTCGAGGTCGCCTTCGCCGCCGTCGGTGACATACCAGCTCTCGTGTCCCTCGCCGGAGTTGTCGCCGAGCACGTCGTCCAACGTGCCGTAGAGGCCGTCGTCGCCCGCGTCGATCACGTGCAGCACCTGGAATTCCAGCGTGCTGCCGATGATGAAATTTTCTGCCGTAATGGTGGCAGTGCTTCCCGGCGCGTAATCGAGCAGATCGGTCGTTACGGTCGGTGACAGTGTCGAGAGCGTATCCATGGTTTTCCCCTGCGAAAATTCGGTTGTAGCCGGTTGTTCAAATCAGCAGTTGCTTTGCATTTCTCCCACCACCCCGCCTCCTTCGGAGGCACCCCTCCTCGGGCAGGAGGGGAAATTAGTTTCTCTCCCACCACCCCGCCTCCTTTGGAGGCACCCCTCCTCGGGCAGAAGGAGAGTTCATTTTCTTGCGCGCTCTTAGTTACTTTGCGCGCGCTGCGTTAATCCTTGATTTCGATTTCCTGCCGTGCGGCGTTGCGCCGATTGGGTCCGCGGTTGTTGTCATCACCACAAATCGGTTGATGATGCGGAGCGTTATTGCGAGGGTCCTATGCCAGCCCGATACCCCCGGGAGTTTGTGAAATTTTCTATTTATTACGTAGGGTTATGCATGAGCGGGGTGTCCTGACGGTGTAGTACATAGCGCCCCCCTGAAATGCCTCAAAAGGGCGTGACATTTCACTCAGGACATGTAGTATTAGCTTCCCCGGGGTCGAGGCTGGTTCGGCGATTTGGGCGCTACGAAGCGGACCACCCCGCTTGGGACGCGCAAGCCAACTCATTCTGGGGAAAGAAATAACTCTGCAGGGAGGACCAGCGGACGTGGGCAGCACGCTCTCAGGAGAGGGCATTCCCGTGGACGGGCGTAAACGCCAGGGGGACGGGATTGTCGTGACGCAGGCCTATTCGCCGCCCGCGTCACCGGCGGACACAGCGCCGCCGCAAGCACCGCGGCCGGCGGCCAAGCGCTCGATGCCGCCGGTCGAGTCCGTGGCCGCGCGCATGGTGAACGCCATACGCATTGTCCTCGCGTTCTCCGCGCTGGCGGTGGTTCATGTCGCCGCTTCGGAAGCAGAACGCCCGAGCATTCTCACCTACGCTTCGCTCATCGCGTACTGCGTCTACAGCATCGTCGTGTACTACGTCGGGTCGCGCAGCCAGGCGGCCGGGGCGGCGAGGCTCAGTCACTGGGCGGACGTGTGCTTCTACGTCTACCTCGTCGCGTTGACGGGCGGCAGCAGCAGCATCTTCTTCCTGTTCTTTCTCTTCCCGATCCTGGTCGCGTCATTTTTCGGGGGCTACCGGGAAGGGCTGCAGGTCACGCTCGCATCTGCGATCCTGTTCATGCTGGTCGGCGTCACTGTCACACCGCCGCATACGCATTTCGGCCTCGGCGAAGCGCTCATCCGCTCCATCTATTTGCTCGCGATCGGTTACCTGATCGTGTATTGGGGCGGCTACGAGATCACGCTCAAGCGCGGGCTTACGCTGCTGAAGGAAGTGAACAACCTCTGGGATCCGCGCTTCGGAGTGGACCACACCATCGGGACCAACCTCGACCGCCTGGTCGATCACTTCGGCGCGAGCTCGTGCACGCTCGTGCTGCGGCGCCCGACCGAGCCCGCGAGATTCCTGCTCTACACCGCCTCGCCGCAGAACCCGGGACGCCTCGCGGAGCCAGGCGAGATCGTGGAATCGATGGCGCGCCGGCTGCTGTGCCTGCCGGAAACATTCGCGGCCGCCTACCACGATAGCGCGTCGCGCTGGCGGCGGGGCGCGCGGTTCATCGCCTATGACCTCGACCTGCGCGGCAACCGCAACGGCAACTATCTCGACGCCTGCAAGGACATCGCCGAGCTGCTCGAGAGCCGCACCTTCATCACCGTTCCCTACTCGCAGCGCGATGGCACCTCAGGACGGCTGTTCCTCACCTCCGCGGGCAAGGCGTTCACGCAGTCGGACATCGAATTTTTGTCCCAGGCGGCGGCGACCATTTCCCCGGTGGTCGAGAGCATGTACCTGATGGACGAGCTCGTCATGAAGGCCGCGGAGCATGAGCGGTTCAAGATTTCGCGGGACATACACGACACGACGATTCAGCCCTACATCGGGTTGAAGCTCGGGCTCGATGCGCTGCAGCGCGAAACCGGCGAAGGGGGGCCGCAGGCCCGGCGCATCAGCGAGCTGATCGAGATGGCGAACCTGACAATTCGCGATCTGCGCACCTACGCGGCGACGTTGCGGGACAAGGCGTCGGTGCCGGGGGATTTCCTGGTGTCGGCGGTGAACCGGCAGGCGGAGCGCTTCCGGCGCTTCTACCAGATCGACGTCGAGGTGAAGAGCCACGTCAACGGCCAGTTGAGCAACCGGCTCGCCGCCGAGGCGTTCCAGATCGTCTCGGAGGGCCTGAGCAACGTCCTGCGGCATACTTCCGCAAAGCGCGCGTTCGTGCATATACTATGCGAAGAACACCAGCTCCTGCTGAAGATCGGCAACGAAGCCCCCCGGAGTGCCGGCCCCGCGCCCGCCTTTGTCGCGTGGTCGATCCAGGAGAGGGCGAGCGATTTGGGCGGGACGGCGTTCACCGAACGCAGCGTGGATGACTACACGGTCGTCCACGTGAACATTCCGATCTGACGGGAGGGCATCACATGATTCTGCGCCGTGGCGGCGCCACGATACGGGTCCTGCTCGTCGACGATCACCGCACCGTGCTGTGGGGGCTGGAGCGGCTGATCAACGCCGAGAAGCCCAGGATGGAAGTCGTGGGAACGGCCACAACCCGCGCGGAAGCGATCGAGCTCGCGGGCACGGTGCGCCCGGACGTCATCGTTCTCGACATCGATCTCGGCAAGCACGACGGAATCAGCGCGATTCCCGAGCTTATCGCGCGGTCGAAGGCGCACGTGCTGGTGTTGACCGGCCTGCGCGATTCGACGGTACACGACAACGCGGTGATTGCCGGAGCGCGGGGGATCGTCCACAAGGAGGAGCCGGCCGAGACGATCATCAAGGCGATCGACAGGATCCAGCTGGGCGAGCTCTGGCTCGACCGCGCCACCACCGGGAGGATATTCATCGAGCTGGCGCGCAGCGGCGGGGCCTCGCGCCGGTATGCGGCCAAGTCCAAGGCATCGTTGCTCACGACGCGGGAGCGGGAGTTGATCGGCATGCTCGCGGCGGACCCGGGCGCAAATTACCGCAACATCGCCGAGAAGCTGAACATCAGCGAGCACACCGTGCGCAATCACGTGACGAGCATCTACGGCAAGCTCGGCATCCAGAACCGGCTCGAGCTGTTCGTCTACGCCAGCAAGCACGGGCTGCAGCCCTGACCACTCCCCTCCTTTTCAAGGAGGGGTGTCTGCGAAGCAGACGGGGTGGTTACACCTTGCTCATACTCCCACCACCCCGTCACCTTCGGTGCCACCCCTCCTCAGGCAGGAGGGGATCTTATTTGCGCTCATGAATCGACTGTTTTTCCTGCTTGGCTTGCTCCTAGCGCCCACGCTGGCGCAGGCGTCATGTCCCGGGCTGCTCGACCATCGCTACACCTCGCTGCAAGGCAAGCCCGTCAACCTCTGTGATTTCGCCGGTCGGCCGATACTGGTGGTCAACACCGCCAGCAAGTGCGGCTACACGCCCCAGTTCGAGAAGCTCGAAGCGCTACACAAGCGCTATGAGGCGCGCGGCCTCGTGGTGCTGGGATTTCCCTCGAACGACTTCAACCAGGAGCTGGCGACCAACCAGGAGATCGCGCAGTTCTGCAAGCTCACCTATTTCGTCGAGTTCCCGATGATCGAGAAGGGCTCGGTGACCGGTGCCGGCGCGAATGACTTCTTCAAGCAGCTTGCTGTTGCCACCGGTACGGCACCTCGGTGGAACTTCCACAAGTATCTGATCGCCCCCGACGGCAAGACCGTCCACAGCTTCGGCACCCGGGTCGAGCCCGACTCGCGCGAGGTCATGGGCAAGCTCCTGCCCATGCTCAAATAGATCGAGAGTGGCGATTGAAAACCCTCCCCTCCTGACCGAGGAGGGGTGCCCACGAAGTGGGCGGGGTGGTGGTTGGATTTAGCTGGACTTGAAATGCTGCCTGATTAAATCCAGCACGCCCTCCAGGTTCTCAATGACGTGACGATTTTCCAGTCGTAGCACAGTCCGGCCCATGGCGATGAGCAGCCGCTCGCGCGCGTTGTCCCGGATACTTGCACTCTCGCCGTCATGTGCAGATCCTTCCAGTTCGACAACGAGTCGCTCGCTTGGGCAGTAGAAGTCAACGACGTAACGCCCGACGCTGTGCTGTCGCCTGAATTTTCGCCCCTGCAATTGGGAATGCTGCAGCACCCGCCACAAACTTGCTTCGGCAGGTGTGAGATTTGCGCGAAGCGTTTTGCGTCTCTGATCTAGCGACGGATGGTTATTTATTCTTTTGCGTCCCATCCATCAATTAACGCCGAAGTCTGCGGAGCGCTGACAGGGCCTCCCACCACCCCGGCGGACTTCGCGCGCCACCCCTCCTCGGGCCTCCCACCACCCCGGCGGACTTCGCGCGCCACCCCTCCTCGGGCAGGAGGGGAAGCTCCCAATGCCCCGGGCGCTTCGCGCTAGGCCAGGCTCGAAAGCGGCTTGGCGAGCAGCGGCTTGTCCTTACGGGTGGCGTCAGCTGCAGTCAGCGCGCCGATGTCGCCGGAGAGCTCGCCGCCTTCCTCGATCGTGAGCTTGCCGTAGCGGATCTTGCCGGTGACCTTGCCGGTGGCGTGGATCACGAGCTGCTTGCGGGCGGTGAGCTCGCCTTCGAAACGGCCGTGGACCTCGGCGACGTCAATTCCGGCGGTGCCGCAAAACACGCCTTGCTGCGCAATCTGGATGACCCGGCTGTCCATCGAGGCCTCGACACGCCCCTCGACCACCAGCGTGTCGCAGTCGGTGATTTCCGCGCCCTTGAGCTTGATGTCCGGCCCGACGATCAGCTTGCTGCCCTTGCTCTCGCCGGCACGCGACGGCACCGGCGCAAGCTCCGGCTTCTGGAACTCGGGTTGAAGCGCGCGTTGCGGTGGAGGGGACTGACTTGCGGGTTGCGCCGTGCGTGGATCCTTCCGGGGAGCCTCGTCCTTCCTTGAAAACAGTCCGTCGCCATGGAACATGGTTGCGCCTCCTGGAGGTGATTGCGGTTCCGACCAGGACGACGCCGGAGCAAGCCCTGTGCCACTCCAGCGGTACGCTTTGCATTCAATGGGTTTCATCGAGACGACGCCGCACGATCGAGCTGGAATTGTCGTCCGCGAGCGACGCGCCGGGGCGCGAATTCTTCAACGGATTGTTTTCGCGCAGATTGCGTTGTAGCTGTCGTGCGACGCGCCGCGGGACGCGGAGTACAAAAAAACGCGGCGAGGTTATCGCCGCGTTCAAAAGGCCGCTTGCGCGGCCTTAACCGGGGAGGAGGAGGGGACCCCGGTTGAAGCCAGTTCGTCTTAGTGCTTCACGCTGGGCTTGAGGAACCAGGTGCCGATCACGGCGACCTTTTCCCGCGCCCAGAGGAGCGCGTTTGCGAAACTTTCGGCCATCCGCATCGCGTCGACTGCCCTTTGGCGCTCGAACTCGCTCATCTGCGCCTTCTGAATCAACGCGTATACGTCCGGTCCAAATCCTGTATGCTTACCTTTTCTCATCGTCTTACCCCTATTCAAACTGTCCTGTTATCCTGCCTTCAGTCATAACTCCGTAACGCAAGTTGGTGACTTTACACAGTGATATGGACCAGTATATAGGCACTTTGTTGCATTGCAATAGATGACTTATAATACGGGGTTAGATTAGCTAAACTAAGCTATAACCCGTGTACGCACGTCTGCCACCGCTCAACGCCCTGAAAGCTTTCGAAGCTGCCGGGCGTCACCTGAGTGTCAAGAAAGCCGCCGCCGAGCTGAATGTCACACCGGCCGCGGTGAGCCACCAGATCAAGGCCCTGGAGGACTTCCTGGGCGTCAAGTTGTTCCTCCGCCGCAACCGGGCGCTGGAGCTGACCGAAGCGGCGCGCGCGTGCCTGCCCAAGCTGCGCGAGGGCTTCGACAGCCTCCTGCAGGCGGTGGAGCGGATGCGCGCGCACAAGGGTGGCGGCATGCTGACGGTGAGCGTCGCGCCCTCGTTCGCCGCGCGCTGGCTCATGCTGCGGCTCCATCGCTTCCTTGAGTCGCATCCGGACACCGACGTGCGCGTATCGGCGCGCCTTCGGCAGGCCGCCGAGGGCAGCAGGCGGGGTGCCGCCGCGGAACGCGCGACCGTGGACACCTGGCTCGCGGATTCCGAGGTGGCGATACTCTACGGGCGCGGCGACTACCCCGGCTTCCAGGTGGACAAGTTATTCAAGCTGACCATCACGCCCATCTGCAGCCCCCGCCTGATCACCGACCCGGACCACCCGCTGCTGCGGCCGGCCGACCTCCGGCACCAGCTGCTGCTGCACGACGACACCGGCGATCTCTATGACGGGGTGTCGTTCTGGGAGGTGTGGCTGAAGGCGGCGGGCGTGGAGGACGTTGATCTGAGCCGGGGGGCTCATTTCAGCCACGCCGTGCTCGCGTTCGAAGCCGCCATCGAGGGCCATGGGGTGGTGGCGACGATGCCGCTGCTTGCCGAAAGCGATCTGCACTCCGCGCGCCTGGTGACGCCGTTCTCGCTGCGCGTCCCGCTCCAGTCTTCGTACTACCTCGTGTGCACGGAATCCGCGGCCACGAGAAAGGATGTCGCGGCGTTTCGCGAGTGGCTGCTGGCGGAGGCGGCGAAGGAAACTGAAACGGCGTGACTCCCACCACCCCGGCGGACTTCGTGCGCCACCCCTCCTCAGGCAGGAGGGGAGGTTACGCCGGCGCGACGGCCGGCCTGACGATCTGGCGGTCGTTGATCGGCAGGTTGATGAGCGCGGCGAGGATGCCGAGGGCGATGGTGAAGATCCACATCAACTGGTAGGAGCCGGTGGCATCGAACAGGTAGCCGCCGACCCACACCCCGAGAAAGCTCCCGACCTGGTGGAACAGGAAGGCGATGCCCGTCAGCGTGGACATGTACTTCACGCCGAAAATCTGGGCGATGAGCCCGCTCGTGACCGGCACCGTGCCGAGCCACAGGAAACCGATGACGGATGCGAACAGGTACACGCTGGCCGGCGTGATGGGCAGCGCGATGAAGATCGCGACCGCTAGCGCCCGCGTGAAATAGAGGACCGAGAGCACGTACTTCTTGGTGTAGCGGTGACCGAGCCAGCCCCAGAGAAAGGTGCCGAAGATGTTGAAGAGTCCGATCAGGGCAAGCGCCGCCATGCCGGTCTCGGGCGTCAGCCGCTGGTCCACGAGGAACGCGGGAAAGTGGACCGAAATGAACATGATCTGGAAGCCGCATACGAAATAACCCGAGCACAGCAGGAGGTAGCCGCGATGGCCGATTGCCTCGCGCAGTGCCTCGGGAATGGATTGTTTCCCGCCGAAATGCGCCAGCTTCTTGTTGTCCTCCATGAGCGCGGTCGAGAGCGGCAGTATCAGCAGCACCGTCACCGCGCAGATCACCAGCGCGTTGAGCCAGCCGATGTGCGTGATCAGCGTCTGGGCGTAGGGCAGCATCAGGAACTGCCCGAACGATCCCGCCGAGCTGACGATGGCGAGCGCCAGGGTGCGCTTCTCCGGCGGGAACGCGCGCGCGACCACTCCGAAGACGGGGGAAAATCCGGTGCAGGAGAGGCCGATGCCGACCAGCAGGCCGGCGTTCAGCGCGAATTCCGGCCCGGTCGTGGAATACGCCATCATCGCCACCCCCAGCGCGTAGAGCAGAGCGCCGGCGATGAGCACGCGCGCCGTGCCCCATCGGTCGGCGATCATGCCGGTCAGCGGGGTCGCGAAGCCGTAGACCAGGTTCTGGATCGCAATGGCGATGGCGAACGTCTCGCGGCTCCAGCTGAGGTCGAGCGTCATCGGCTGCAGGAACAGCCCGAAGGTGTGCCGCGTGCCGAGCGAGATCGTGAGGATGATGCCGCCGCAGATCAGCACCGCGAGCGGCGTCCGCCAGTTGGAATGTGCCATGAGCCGGGAACGCAAGAGCGCGCATTGTATCCGAATGAACGACCGACGGTTGACGCTCACGCGCACGAGGAAGGAAAATAGCTGCCCTCGTCGCGCGCGCGTCATCCGTTCCGGTGCGTCGCGCGTTGAGGCGAGATTTCCGGCGGGTCGCTAGCTCAACTGGTAGAGCAGCGGACTCTTAATCCGTTGGTTCGGGGTTCGAGTCCCCGGCGGCCTACCACTTTTCGTCCGGACGCGAAGCGCCGGACGAAACGCGCCGGTTCGAGACGGACGCCAAGCTCGCCGCTCAACCGGCGGGGACCGGACGCAGTGCACCGATTTAAGTCCACCGAATCCAGACGGACAGCGAGCTGCCGCTGATTCGGCGGCTCGGGCGCGGTGCGCCTGCGGTACAATACCGGCTCGGTTTTCCGGAATTCAGGGTGTGGCGCAGCTGGGTAGCGCGCGTGCCTTGGGCGCACGAGGTCGTGAGTTCGAATCTCACCACCCTGACCATTCTTCCGACGGGTGATCCACCACCCGGTCACGCTTCATTGCGGTTTTGTTACACTGCCGTGCATGGAGCAGGATTACATTGTCATCGTCACGCACCTGCTGATTGCGCTCGCGGCCGGCGGGATCATCGGGCTCGAGCGCAGCTATCACGGGCGCCCCGCGGGCTTCCGCACGCACGCGCTGGTGTGCGTTGCCTCCAGCGCGCTCATGCTGGTGACGATCTATCAATCCCACTGGTACCCGGAGGCGTTCGCCGGGCGCGTTGCCCTCGATCCCACGCGCATGGCGCAGGGGATCATGACCGGCATCGGCTTTCTCGGTGCCGGCGTGATCTTCAAGGAGGGCCTCACCGTGCGCGGGCTGACCACCGCCGCGTCGATCTGGATCACTGCGGCGATCGGCATCCTCGCGGGCATCGGCTTTTACTTTCCGCTGGCCATCACGACGGTGCTCACCCTGCTGACGCTGTCGGTCTTCCGCTGGATCGAGAGCAAGCTGCCGGGGGATTACTACGGCCATCTCGAGGTGCGATTCTCGCGCGGCGCCGCCATGCCCGAGGATGAGTTTCGCCTCTTCCTCAAGGAGCAGGGCTTCTCCATCGCCAACCTGAGCTATCGCTATAGTGCGGATGCGGCCTTCATCGAATACCGCATGGTGGTCCGCACCAGCCGCGGCGACGACGTCAAGCGCCTGGCCGAATCGCTGGAGACGATGAAGTCGGTCGTCGAGTTCCGGATGTTCCCGGCGGGCGACTAGCTCCCACCACCCCGGCGGACTTCGTGCGCCACCCCGCCCGTCCCGCCGCGCTGCATCGCGGCGGTCGTTCGCCGGCTCGGACACATGGTCCTCGAAACCCCGGCTCACCCTCAGGCAGGAGGGGAAGGGGCTTGATCAGATGCGCGCGGATTCTTCCTTCAGCGCCCGAACTGTTTCGAGAATTTGATCCTCGGTGTGTCCGCTGTTGATGAAGAAGCGCAGGCGCGCGGATTTCTCAGGAACTGCCGGGTAGAGGATCGGTTGTACGTGTATTCCGCGCTCGAACAGGGCGTGAGAGAGCCGCACGGCGCGCGCTGAGCTCCCGGTGAGCGCCGGAACGATGGCGAGGCCCGCGCACGACCCGACATCAACGCCTGCGGCGCGAGCGCTGTTCTTGAACAGCATGCCGCGATGCTGAAGGTCAGCAACCCGCTGGGGCTCGGCACGCATGCATTTGAGCGCCGCGAGCGCGGCGGCCGCTACAGGCGGCGCCATGCCAACGCTGTAGAGGAAACCCGACGACAGAAACTTCAAGTGCTCGACCAGCGCGGTGTCCCCGGCAATGAATCCGCCGCAGCTTGCCAGGGTCTTGCTGAGCGTGCCCATCCAGATATCGACGCTGCCGCTCGGCACCCCGAAGTGCTCCGCGATTCCGAGTCCCGTCTTTCCCATCACGCCCAGTGAATGCGCTTCGTCCACCATCAAAAAGGCGCGGTGCTTATGCTTTATTTCGACAAAGCGCGGGAGATCAGGATAGTCGCCGTCCATGCTGAACAGGCCCTCGGTCACGATCAGCACGCGCTCGAAACGTCTCCGCTGATCCGCGAGGATCGCATCCGCCGCGGCCCAGTCTCTGTGCGGATAGGGCAGGCGATGCGCGCCAGAGAGCCGGATGCCTTGAAGCACGCTGTTGTGGATCAACGCGTCGT
>Ga0210102_1000363_pt1 | contig 12145 bp, 11 predicted proteins | sample RushOxbow_ThreeS_4_FD_185563 | JGI IMG/M metagenome (GOLD analysis project Ga0210102, IMG submission 185563) | Wetland microbial communities from San Francisco Bay, California, USA, that impact long-term carbon sequestration -... | ecosystem: Environmental > Aquatic > Marine > Wetlands ...
GGGTCCGCCCGCCGCTCGCCCGGCGGGCCGTGCGCACCAGCTCGGCGAGACCGGGGATGAACCGGTCGTCGCCGATGCGAAGGAGCGGACCGCTGGGAATGTCGCGGATGCCCGTCGCCTCGACCACCAGCGCCCCGGGCTGCCCCCGGGCGAACCGCTCGTACCAGGCCAGGACCTCGGGCGTGACCACGCCATCCTCGGTGGCCCGCCAGGGGACCATCGCGGGCACCCAAGTACGCTCGGCCAGCTCGAGCCGGCCGGCACGCAGCGGGCTGAACCAGAGGGACCGGGCGGCCTGGTCCGCGGCGGGCGGATGGGTGCGCGGGATGGGATACTTGATGAAGGGATCGGGGTGCCACATGGGGGGAAGATATCCGCTACCGCCCTCGGGGCGTCCGGCTCCGAATCCCGATCAGGGCAGTCGCCATGGTACCCGCCTCTGACAGCTATCTTGCCTATCATGGAGTGCTGGGAGCCGCTGTTTCTCGCGGACAGCGAGCTGGGGCCCTATCGCCTGATCCGCGAGCTGGGCCGCGGCGGCATGTCCACCGTCTATCTGGCGGACGACCAGCGCCACGAGCGCCGGGTCGCGATCAAGGTCCTCCATCCCGAGATGGCCGCCGCCATCGGTCCGGAACGCTTCCGGCGGGAAATCCGCCTCGCCGCCCGGCTTCAGCATCCGCACATCCTCCCGGTGTTCGACTCCGGAGAGACCACGGGCCGGCTCTGGTTCGTCATGCCGTTCATCGCAGGCGAATCCCTGCGTGAGCGGCTCCGGCGTGAGAGACGGCTTCCGGTGGACGAGGCGATCCGGATCGCTCGCGAGATCGCGTTGGCTCTGGAGTACGCCCATCGGCACGGCGTGGTGCACCGCGACGTCAAGCCCGAGAACGTCCTCCTGGGTGAGACGGGAGAGGTGCTGCTGGCCGACTTCGGGATCGCCCGGGCCCTGGATGCCGGAGACGTGCACCTCACCGGGAGCGGGGTGCTGATCGGAACGCCGGCGTACATGAGCCCGGAGCAGGCCGAGGGGAGTAACGAGGTGGACGGCCGGGCCGATCAGTATGGCCTCGGCTGCGTCCTGTACGAGATGCTGACCGGAGAGCTGCCCTTCATCGGCCGCACGGCGCGGGCGGTCCTGCTCCAGCGACTCACCTCGGCCGCACCGGACGCCGCCGTTCTGCGGGATACGGTGCCCCCACCCGTGAGCCGGGCGCTCGGCCGGGCGCTAAGCCGCGACCCAGCCGACCGTTTCCCCTCCGTCGCCCTCTTCGCCGAAGCGCTGGTGGCGGCGGACCCGGTGACGCCGGACGCGGACGCCGCACGTCCGGCCGCTGTTCCTGCCGAGGTGGCGTCCGCGCGCACCCTGGACTCGATCGCCCGAACCCGCCGCTGGCGCATGGTGGTCGCGGGGGTGGCGGTGGTCGCCGCCTTCGTCGCTGCGTTCATCAGCTGGGGCCCCTCTACGGTGCCAGTCCCCGCTTCGCCTGGCGGTGAGGGGGCCGGCGCTCCGCGGATCGCGGTGCTGCCGTTCCGAAACCTGGGAAGCGCGGCCAACGACTACTTCGCCGACGGGCTGACCGAGGAGATCACCAGCCGGCTGGGCGACGTCCAGGGGCTGCGGGTCATCTCCCGGACCAGTGCGCTGCACTACCGGCAGAACGACAAGACCCTGCACCAGATCGGAGCCGAGCTCGAAGCGGGATACATCCTCGAGGGGAGTGTCCGCTGGGAAGGCGGCTCGGCCAATGCCGGCCGGGTGCGGGTGACACCACGGCTGGTGCGGGTGTCGGACGACACCCAGCTCTGGGGTGATCGCTTCGACGCCGAGCTGGCCGATGTGTTCCAGGTCCAGGCCGGGATCGCCGAGGCCGTCGCGGCGGCGCTGGACGTACGCCTCGGTGGTGAGGAGCGCGCCGCGATCGCCCAGCGTCCGACCGCGAGCGTGGAGGCGTACGACGCCTTTCTCCGGGCCAATGTCTACCTGGACCGGGGATGGACCGACATCGATGCACTCGACTCCGCGCTGGGGCAGTACCGCCGGGCGGTCGCCCTCGACCCTGCGTTCGGCATCGCATGGGCCCGGCTCTCGATCGCCCAGACCATGCAGTACCGCCGCATCCCAGGGGCGCGCGATTCCCTGCTGGTCCAGGCCAAGGCGGCGGCGGACAGCGTCTCCCGGCTCGAGCCGGGGCTGGGGACCGGTCATCTGGCGCTGGGCTACTATCAGTACTGGGGCAGGCGGGACTACGACCGGGCCCGATCGGAGTTCGCCGCCGCGTTGCGGACCAACCCCAGCGACGCCGACGCGCTCTACGGGCTCGGCGCGGTGTCGCGGCGGCAGGGTCGCTGGGACGAGGCGGTCTCCAACCTCTGCCGGGGCGCTGACCTCGATCCCCGCTCGGCCAGCAAGGCGTGGGACTGCGGCCTCGCGATGTTCTTCACCCGTGACTACCCCGCCGCCGAACGCTATTTCGACCGCACCATCGTGCTGGATCCCTCCAACGCGTTCGCCTACACCAGCAAGGCGCGGCTCGAGCTGGCCTGGCACGGGGACGTGGAACGCGCCCGGGAGATCCTGGCCCAGGCCCGGGGCCGAGTAGAGCTCGCCACCCTGGCGAGCGGCCTCAACGACGCGGCCTTTCTCGTCGCCGACTCGACCTGGAGCGAGGACCTGGAGCGCCTCACTCAGCGGGACTTCGAGGACAGTCCGGTGGATTACCTCGCCTGGAAGGGGCTCTGGCACCATGCTCGCGATGAGCCCGCCCGGGAGCGCGCGGCGTGGGACTCGCTGCTGGTTGCGGCGGGACGGGCCGCCCGGGAGCGCCCGTCCAGTGACGAGCCCTGGGTGGGGTTCGCGCTGGCGTATGCCGGGCTGGGACGGGCGGCGGCGACGCGGCAGGCGATCGCGCGAGCCGAGGAGGCACTCCCGCTCTCGCGCGACCACGCCTGGGGCGCGGACCGCGCGGTCTATTTCACCCAATGCTATGCCAGGCTGGGAGACGCGGACCGTGCTATCGCGGAGCTCGAGCGGCTGCTCGCGACGCCCTCCCCCATCTCGCCTGCCCGGCTGCGGGTGGATCCGGCCTACGCTCCCATCGCGGCGGACCCGCGCTTTCGCCGGCTCGCGGGAGAGGCACCCTGACGCCGATGGTCACGGCCGGTGTGCGCCTGAGTCGGCAGTCCGGAGGAATTTGCGGACGGCCTCGACCATCGCCTCGGGGGCATCCCAGGTGGTGATGTGCGCGGCGCCGGGAATGACGACCACCTGCGCCCTCGGCGTCATCCGGGCGAAACGCTCGATCGTCGGCGGGTCGGCCTCGTCGAACTGCCCCACGGTATACAGGGTCGGGACCTCGATGCCCTGGAGCAGCGGGGTCGCGTCATAGCTCTTGAGCGTGCCGGTGATGGTGAACTCGCTCGGTCCCTGCATGTGGTTGTAGATCGCCTCGTTGACCGTGCTCATGGTGCTGTCCAGGTCGGCCTCCACCGGGCGCCGCCACACGTACTTCCCATAGAACACGCCGAGCGCCGCCTGGTAGGCGGGCCCGTCGAACTTCCCCTGCTGCTCAGCCAGCCGAATGGCGCGCTGGGACGAGTCGGGGAGCGTGCCGACCAGCCGCCGGGCACTGCGCTCCCAGGCCGGGATGTCGAGCGCGGCACTCGCCAGCGTGAGGCTCGCCACCTGCTCGGGATGTGCCCGGTAGTATTCCACCGCGAGGATTGTCCCCCAGGAATGGCCGACGAGGTGGACCTTGGAATGTCCGAGATAGGACCGCAGGGAATCCAGCTCGCGCACGAAGTGGGGAATGGTGAAGAGGGTGGTATCGGAGATCCCATCGGACTTGCCGCCACCGAGCTGGTCGTAGCGGACCACGGGGGTGCCACTGCCGGTGCCCGAGACCCGGTACCAGATCCGCCCGTCCGGCACCTGGAGGTAGGCCTCGACCGGTTGGTTCTTCTCCGCGCAGGCAGCTACCCCGATCGAGAGGGTCAGGACCAGGCAGCCGAGTTACGCGCGATGACTCATGCCTCCCACCCTCCCTTCAGGACCTCGCCCGCGATGATCAACTGCTGGATTTCCGTGGTTCCCTCGTAAATGCGGAGCGCCCGGACCGCGCGATAGAGCCGGTCCACCGGGTGATCCGCCAGCACCCCGCGCCCGCCGATCAGCTGCACCGCGTCGTCCACCGCCCGCTGCGCCATTTCGGTGGCGAACGACTTCGCCATGGCCGCCTCGCTGGTGATCCGCTCCTGACCCTGGTCCTTCTCGTACGCCGCCCGATAGGTCAGGAGACGGGCGGCGGTGAGGTCGGTCGCGGTGCGGGCCAGCTTCTGCTGCACCAGCTGGAACTGGCCCAGCGGCTTCCCGAATTGCCGCCGCCGCTTCACGTGAGCGAGCGATTCCGCGAGCGCGCGCGCGGCCATCCCGCAGGCCGCGGCGGCGACCGTCGGACGGAGCCGGTCGAGCGATGCGAGCCCGATCCCGTACCCCTTTCCCTCGGCGCCGAGGAGGCCGTCCGTCGGAACTTGACATCCCTCGAAGGCGAGCTCCCCCAGCGGGTGCGGCGCGCTCAGCACCTGCGGGCCCGTGAACCGGAGCCCGGGTGCGTCCGCGGGCACCAGGAACGCGCTGATCCCCTTGGCGCCCTGGTCCGGGTCGGTCGAGGCGAAGACGACGTAAAGGTCGGCGATCCCGGCGTTGGAGATGAGGGTCTTGCGCCCGTCCAGCACGTAGTGCGATCCGTCGCGCCGGGCGGTGGTCGCGATGGCGGCCACGTCCGAACCCGCTTCCGGCTCGGTCATGGCGAACGCGGTCATCACCTTGCCCTGGGCGATCGGGCCGAGCCAGCGATCCTTCTGCGCCTGGGTGCCGGCCAGCAGGATCGGCGTGGTGCCCAATCCCTGGAGGGCGAAGACCGCGTCGGCCAGCGGTGACACCTCGCCCAGCGTCTCGCGGCTCAGGCAGCACCCGCGCAGGTCGAGGTCGAGGATCGGCTGGAGCCAGCCGCCGCCGAACAGCTCGAGCAGAGCGCGGGCCTCGGTGCGTGCCGTCGGGTCGTCGGCCGGCTCGGGGCGCCCGGCGATCTCGCCGGCCAGGCCGGCCAGCCGCCCGGCGAGCGCCAGGTGACTCGGCTCCAGGAAGGTGCGGACCGGCCGGGTGTCCGGCATCGCTAGACGAATCTCGGGTTGCGCCTGGCGCGGAAGGCCTCGTAGGCCTCCCGGAAGTTGGGGTTCCCCATGCAGGCCGCCTGGGCCTGGGCTTCCCATTCGATCGCGGCGACCAGGTCCATGTGCGCCTCCTGGTTGAGCGCCTGCTTGGTCACACCCAGCGCCACCGATGGGCCTCGCGCCAGCCGGGCAGCGACCTCGGTCGCCTCGGCCATCAGCCGGTCCCCCGGCACCACCCGGTTGTAGAGCCCGATCTGCGCCGCCCGCTCGGCGCTGACGAAATCGCCCAGCATGAGCAGCTCGCTCGCGTGGGCCATTCCGACGAGCCGGGGGAGGAGCCAGGCCGCGCCCATGTCGGCCCCGGTGAGGCCCACCCGCGAGAAGAGGAAGGCGATCTTCGCGGTCTCGGCGGCGATCCGGATGTCGCTCGCCGCCGCGATCACCGCCCCGGCACCGGCCACCGTCCCGTTGAGCGCCGCCACCACCGGCCGGCTGCACTGGCGGATGGAGAGGATCAGGTCACCGGTGAGCCGGGTGAACTCGAGCAGCCCTTCCGCGTCCCGGGAGAACAGTGCCCCGATGATGTCCTCGACATCGCCGCCGGTGCAGAACGCCCGCCCCGCGCCGGTGATGAGGATGGCGCGCACCCCGGGGTCGGTGTCGAGGGCACGGAAGGTATCCCGTAGCTCGGCATAGACCTCGAACGTGAGCGCGTTGAGGCGGTCGGGACGGTTCAGGGTGATCGTGGCGACGGAGGTCGCGGGATCCACCGAGTAGAGAAACGACCGGGGATTCAATGGGCCTCTGTTGCCGCTCTTTGGGGGACGATGAGGACGCAAAGCGCGATGAACCCGAGAAGCACCGCCGAGGCGGCATAGCGGCTCAAGGCCAGTCCACCGGCGCTGTCGGCTGTCCAATCGCCGATCGAACCGAGGCTGCGATCGGCGAAGTCGGCCAGGGTGGTCCCCAGGGTGGTGGAGGCGATGATCGTCGTCCAGTAGACGGCCGGGTGAAAGCGCCGCGCGGGTATCTGGGCGAGGACCTCGGCCACGAACATCGCCGCGAAGATCAGGGTCCCGACCAGATATCCGAGGTTCATCGACACGAGACCGCGTCCCCGGCGGTCTCTCCGAGGGTGGTGGCGGCGATCTTGATGATCCAGAAGACGAGGGCGACCGCGGGCACCTTGCTCACCGCGGCTACCAGCTCGTCTCGATCTCCAGCATCCGTCGGCGCCATCGCCGGGCTCCCTTCCTGGACCAGGGATGCGTCCAAGCTATGCGGGGGCCCGGCCGCTGGTACAGGTGCCGGCTCAGGCCGCTTCCTTGCGGACCAGCCCTTCCAGGGTCACCCGGTAGCCGGCGCTGGTCGGATCGTACCGGACGCAATAGCTGGTAGGATAATACCCTGCCGTGGCGTAGGCCTCGGGCACGCGGATCGGGGTGCACCGGCTGGGCCGGGAGGAGAGGAACGCGTGCGACACCATCGGTTCGAGGAAGATGAGCCGTCCGTCATAGGCGCCGTAGATGAAGGTACTCGAGAAGCCGAGGGTCGAGTCCGCGATCTCCGGGTCCCGGGCGTCGATCAGGTGGTTCCCCATGGCCGCGACCGCGGCGCCGACGTCGACGTAGTCGGGCGGGGCGTGCCGCGCGGGGAGCGGGGTGCTGGCCCGGACCGAGTCCTGGCAGTTAATGAACTCACCGCAGGGGCCGGTGCGGATCCCGTTGACCAGCGCCGGCGACGCAATGAAGAAATGGAAGTCGAAGTGGGCCCAGCCCCAGACCGGCGGGGCGGGATGGGCGTGGCCCTCCGGGTTCCAGTTCAGCGTGGCCCAGCGCAGCGGAAGGCCGAGCTCCTCCGCCTCCGCCGGGAGCGACAGCTCGACCTGGAAATCCCCCAGGCACTCACCGTGGCTGATCTCACCGTCCCGGTTCTTGTCGAAGCAGCGGCTGGTGGTGTTCATCCGGGTGGCGAGCCCGGTGAGGGCGCTCTCGGTGAGGGCGATGCCCACGGTGCGGGGCTCGCCCTTGGCCCCAAGCTCCACGAACATGCGGGCGGTGCCGTTGCCGACGGGCACCTCGGGCCCATGCAGGGTGCGGGAGCCGGGCGGGAGCGTCACTGCCGCGGTGAGTCCCAGCGCGGCTGCCGCCAGGGCGATGAAGCGTCGGGTCGTCCTCATGGTCGATGCCTCCGTTTGCAGGTCTAACGTGCCAAGGATAGTCGTTATCACGGATATATTCCGAATGGAAATGCGCGCCCCTTACCCGGACGGGCTCTCCAGGGGGAAGGGCCGGAACCCGGCGCGGGCCTGGTTCAGGAGGTCACGCAGCAGCTTGAGGCGCTTGGGACCGAGCCCGCCCAGCGCCTGCTCGAGGAACACTTCCACCGCCGGGTCCAGCCGGGCCAGCATCTCGAGACCCCTCTCCGTGATGAACAGCTTGACCACCCGCCGATCCTCGGTGTCGCGCATGCGCCGGGCGAGCCCTCGCCTGACCATGCCGTCGGCCAGGCGGGTGACGTCAGGGTCGCGGTTGATCATCCGGTCCGAGATCTCCCGCATCGTCCGCCCGCTCACCCCCGCCCCCCGGAGGATGCGGAGCAGGTTGTACTGGCTGGGCGAGATCCTCTCGGTCTTCCGCAGGTACCGGATCCAGGGCTGATCCATCACCTGGGAGGTGAGGCGGATGGCGATGTAGACCTCCTCCTCCAGGGAGCGGAACGGCCGGGTCTGCTGGATCTCGTGATAGACAGCTGTCATGCGTGCAGAGGATAGTCGTTGAAACGAGTATTGTCAAGGGTGACACAGTGACATGTGGTGATCTGCCGGAGCCTACGGCAGCACCGCGGTCGCCTCGATCTCCACCACCGCCAGCGGGTCCACCAGCGACCTCACCTCCACCAGCGCCATGGCCGGGAAGTGCTTCCCCATCTGCAGCCGGTACACCTCGCCGAGTGTCCTGAGGCTACCGCGATACTGCTCCATGTCGGTGACGTAGATGGTGAACCGGCCGATGTTCCCCGGCTCGCCGCCGGCGTGGCGGAGCACCGTCAGGACGTTCTCCAGCGCGCGGCCGAACTGGGTGACCAAGTCGGCCTGGGGCACCCGGCCCGAGCCATCGCGCCCGGTCTGGCCCGCGATGAAGAGCATCCGCCCCCCGGCCCGGGCCAGCATCCCATTGTTCCAGCCCTTGGGCGCGCCGAGCTCCTCCGGATTGATGATGGTGAATCCGCCGCTCATGGGGCCTCTCCCGTCCAGTACCAGGGTGTCGCCGTTGGGGGGCTCTGAGCCAGCCAGCGCGGCAAGCCGGAGGATGCCCGCCGCCACCTCCTCCACCGAGACGAGGCGGGTCTGGCCGGCAGAAGCGAGCGCCGCTGCCAGCGCCTCGTCCGGGGTGCGCCCGGTCCTGGCCACGATCCGGGCCACGGTCTCCGCGGTCATCCCGGTGTCCACGAACCCGGGACACACCGCGTTCACCGTGACCCCGGTGCCCGCCATCTCCGCCGCCGCCGAGCGGGTGAGCCCCATCAGCGCGTGCTTGGCGGCCGAATAGGCGGTGAGATACCTGCCGCCCCCCAGGCCGGCGGTGGACGCCACGTTCACCACCCGGCCCCACTTCCGCTCCAGCATCCCCGGCAGAAACGCCCGGGTGCAGAGGAAGGCGCCGGTGGCGTTGACCGCGATGAGCCGGTTCCAGTCCTCCAGCGAGGTCTTCACCAGCGGCATGGACCCGGCGGCGCCGGCGTTGTTCACCAGGACCGACACCGGCCCCAGCTCGGCTGCCTCCCGCGCGAGTGATTCGACGCTTCTCTCGTCGGTGACGTCGCACACGACCGCTCGCGCGGGCCGCCCCCGCGCGGTGAGCTCGGCGGCCTGCTGCTCGACCTGGTCACGACTCCGGGCGGCGACGACCAGGCGCAGGCCGGCATCGGAGAGCGCCCGGGCGGTGGCGGCTCCGATCCCCCGGCCCGCTCCGGTGACCACCGCAACGCCGCCGGCGGGAGGTGTCATTGGAGCTCCGCCTCGACTGCCTCGTCCAGGATCCCCCCCAGGGTCTCTACCGTCGCCCGGCCCTCTTCGGCGGTGGCTTCGGCGGGATAGCCGAAGTAGGCCCGGGGGCCGCCGGCCTCCTCGAAGGTCTGCTTGCCGTCCCGGATCGCCCGGGAGAGCGACTCCGGGTTGCCGGGCAGCGACGCCATCACCGCCCGCACCAGCTCCGGGCGCTCGGCCAGCACGATCGAGGTCTCGAACCGGCCGGCGTGACAGGCGCCGCTCCGGAACTCGTCTCCCAGGCGCAGCGCCCAGGGCCTGGTGGCGAGATTGGGGAAGGCCACCCGCAGGCCGAGGCCGTTCCGTACCCTCCTCACAGCGGTATCGAGCGAGGCGAGGTTGGCGGGATCGAGATGAGCATTGGCGATGGCCAGCACCGCGAAGCCGTGCCGGACGAGACTGTCGGCGATGTCCAGCAACGTCGCGGCGACCGTCTCCGGGCGCAGCGAGACCGTGCCGGCGAAACCCTCGGCGAAGCCGGCTGCGGTGTAGGTGATCGGCGGAAGCACGGTCGCCACGATACCTCGTGCGGCCAGCCGGGCGGCGCCGGCCCGCGCCATCGCCTCGGCGATGATCACGTCGGTGTCCAGCGGCAGGTGGGGGCCGTGGGCCTCGACCGCGCCCACCGGCAGGATGGCGACGGATCGCGGGCCGGCGGCGTCTCGTGCCTCTTCCCAGGTCATGGCGGCCAGCGGCTGCACGGTCATCGGGTCGAAGATACCCATGCCTCGGGCCCGGACACCATGCCGTTGCGGGTTGCGGTGGCAGGGTTATTCTGTCATCGTCATGGGTCAACCACTTCAGCCCGCCGACCACCTCAACGCCGCCGAGTACTTCCTGGACGCCCGGATTCGCGAGGGCCGGGGGGACCGGACCGCACTCATCACCGACACCGGGCGGTGGAGCTACCGCGAGGTCCAGGCGCTGGCCAACCGGTATGCCAACGTGCTGAGAGCCGCCGGCGTGGGTCCGGAGCAGAGGGTGATCATCGCCCTGCCGGACGAGCCCGACTACGTGGGGGCGCTGTTCGGGATCCTCAAGCTCGGCGCCGTGGTGGTGATGGTGAACCCGGACCTCAAGCCCGACGCGATCCGGTACTTCTACGAATACAGCCGCGCGGTTGCGGTGCTGGTGAGCGCGGGGCGGGCGGACACGTTTCGCGCGGCGGCGGAGGGGGCGGCCCACGCTCCCGCCCTGCTGCTGGTCGGCAGCGACGAATGGAAATCGCGGCTGGAGGCCGCGCCGGCCAGCTTCGAGAACTTCCCCACCCACCGTGACGACCCCGCCATCTGGCTCTTCTCCGGCGGCACCACCGGCCGGCCCAAGGGGGCGGTGCAGCCGCATCGCTCCTACGTCAACGCCGCGCAGTGCTATGGCGCCCAGATCATCGGCTACACCGAGGACGACATCACCCTCTCGGTGCCCAAGCTCTACTTCGGCTACGCCATGGGCGCCAATCTCTTCTTCCCCTTCGCCGCCGGCGGCGCCAGCGTCCTCTTCCCGGACCACTGCACCGCCGACGCCATCTTCACCCGGATCGTGCGGTATCGCCCGACCATCCTGGTCACCGTCCCGACCATGATCAACCAGATGGTGAGCCACCCGGAGGCCGGCCGGCAGGACCTCTCATCGCTGCGACTGGCGACCTCCGCGGGAGAGGGGCTGCCGGTGGAGCTGCACGCCCGGTGGGACAGCACCTTCGGTGTGCCGCTGCTCGATGGTCTGGGGACCGCGGAACAATGGCACATCTTCCTGTCCAATCGTCCGGGCCGGATCAGACGGGGGACGCTGGGCGAGGTGGTCCCGGGCTACGAGATCAAGGTGATGGACGACGAGGGACGCGAGGTGCCCGATAGGACGATGGGTCATCTCTGGGTGCGAGGCGGGTCGCGGGCGCTGGGCTACTGGCAGCAGCTGGAGAAGAGCCAGACCTGTTTCCGGGGCGAGTGGGTGGTGACGGGAGACCTGGTCCGGCGGGATGCCGACGGCTACTTCACCCACGGCGGCCGCGCGGACGAGCTGCTCAAGGTCTCGGGCAAATGGCTCTCGGCAACGGAAGTGGAGAGCTGCCTGCTCCAGCATCCGGCGGTCGCCCAGGCGGCAGTGGCGGGGGTGACGGATGCCAACGGGCTGGTGAAGCCGCACGCCTGGGTCGTTCCCCGCCAGCGCCGGGAGGGGCTCGCGGAGGAACTCAAGGCCTTCGTATGCGACCGGCTGGAGCCGTACAAGTGTCCGCGCGAGGTGATCTTCGTGGACTCGCTGCCGACCACGCACCTGGGGAAGGTGGATCGCGGGAAGCTGCGCGCAGGGGTGGGGCTGTAAGCCCGGGGGCGTGCACGAGGCAGGGGTTCCGGCGGGGGCGCCACCGCTCGCTTCGCTCGGAGCCCGGCACACCGCGCCGGTCTCCTCGTGTGCGCTCGCTAATGCGCCCCCGCCGGAGCCCCCACCTCGTGCATGCCCCCAAGCCCGCCCGCGCGAGCGCCGATCCGCGATCCCCGCCTACCCGCCGAGCCGCGCGAGCACGACGGTGACGTTGTCCTGCCCCCCGCCCGCGAGCGCCGCGTCCACCAGCTCGCGGCAGGCCGTCTCCGCGTCGGTGGGCCGGCCGAGCAGCTCGGCGATCCGCTCGTCGGAGACGTGCCGGGTCAGCCCGTCGGTGCAGAGCAGCAGGCTGTCGCCCGGCTGGAGGTCCACCAGGCCGATCGCGGGGGTCATCTCGCTCGCGCCGATCGCGCTCACCAGCGACCCGCCGACCGGGGCGCTGCGCGCCTGCTCCTCGGTCCAGGCGCCCACGTCCACCATGTACTCGCCGGTGGTCTGGTCGCGGGTGAGCTGCCGGAGCCGGCCCTTCCGGAGGTAGAAGGCCCGGCTGTCGCCTACGTGGACGATGTAGGCCCGGGGCCAGACCAGGAGCGCCATGGTGAG
>Ga0210102_1000364_pt1 | contig 12145 bp, 6 predicted proteins | sample RushOxbow_ThreeS_4_FD_185563 | JGI IMG/M metagenome (GOLD analysis project Ga0210102, IMG submission 185563) | Wetland microbial communities from San Francisco Bay, California, USA, that impact long-term carbon sequestration -... | ecosystem: Environmental > Aquatic > Marine > Wetlands ...
CCGCCACAGGGGCGGGCGACGATTCGGATCGTCGATTCGGCCGGAAATTTCGTTCCCGGCAAGGTTTCGTTCCACGGCCTCGACGTGACGCCGTCGCCCTATTTCCGCCCAGAAAATCCCACCTACGGCGATGACTATTGGGAGTCGTACAAGAATTCGGCCTTCCCCGACGAGAACGGCACCACACTCGCGCTACCCGTCGGTTCCTACCGGATCAGCGCTTCGAGGGGACCCGAATTTTCGATTGACGAGCGGACCGTGCAGATCTCCAGGGCGAAGACCGAAGACCTTGTCTTCCGGATCGACCGGGTGATCGATCGCCCCGACCTCATTTCGATGGATTCGCATCTCCACACGCTCGAATCCGACGGCGCCGTCGGCGTCGCGGAAAAGATCCGCGCGATCGTCGCAGAAGGCGTCGACGTCGCGATTGCAACCGACCACAATTTTCCGGTCGATTACCGCGCCGCCCTGCAACAGCTCGAGCTGGAGGACGAGTTGATCGTATTCGCGGGCACGGAGGTCACGGTTCCCGAGCGGCTCGACTACAACACCTACCCGATGGCAGTGCGGCCCGCGGAACACAATCACGGCGCCATCGACGCGCTCTCGACCGATCTCAGCGCGCTGTTCGAGGCGAGCCGCGCGCGGGATCCCGGTGTCGTCCTGCAGATCAATCACCCCCGATCCTGGCAATTCGACTACTTCAACTGGCACGCACTCGATCCAGAGAGCGCCGCTTTTGCGCGCGAAGGACTCGACCTCTCGTTCGACGTTCTCGAGGTCGTCAACGGAGCGGACTACGACACACCGAACAACCGGGCGGCCCGCAACGACTGGTTCAATCTCCTGCGTCGCGGCTATTTCTTTCCGCTCGTGGGAACCTCCGATTCGCACGAGATCGACCGCGACGAGCCCGGCTATTCCAGAACCTACATCGACCGCGGCGATTCGCTCGCTACACCCCCCGCAGCCGATCAGCTGATGCAGCGCGTTCGCGCGGGGCGCTCGTTCGCGACCAATGGCCCGATCCTCGATCTCAGCGTGTCCGGTCGCTACCGGCCCGGCGATACATTCACGGCAGCCGGCGGAGCGGTGAGCGTCGCGATCGATGTCTGGACGGCGCCGTCGATCGAGGCCTCGGAGGTCCAGCTCTACGTCAACGGTAAGCCTCAACGTGTACCGGCACGTTCGATCCCACACGCGACCGCTCGGCATCTTCGGGCCGATCTCGAATTACACCTGGATGCCGATGCGTTCCTGGTCGCCGAAGCGCGGGGCGCCAAGGAACTCTCTCCCTTGGTACAGGGGAGACCGGCCGCGGACGGACGCGACGGCGGCGTGCTCCCCTACGCGCTGACCAATCCGGTATTCGTCGACGTCGACGGCAACGGAAGGTTCGACGCGCCGCTGCCACACCAGATCGAACTTCGAGCGATCGGCTTCACGGAGAGTCCGCCGCCTTGATCTTCGTCCGCTCGCAAATATGATGCACGATTCGAGGCTCATAAAATGGAGAACCCGATGCAGAGAACGCCCAGACTCCGCTTTGCAGCTCTGATCCTGATCTTTTCGAGCATCAGTTGGGGGTGCTCGCCGGAAGCGATCGTGGCGCCTTCGGCTCCGATCTACGAGATCGGCATGCAAGAGGCCTGGATTCCGATGCCAGATGGCGTGCGATTGGCTGCGGATCTCTTCGTACCGGAAGGGGGAAGCGCCAACGAGCGGTTTCCGGTGCTGCTCGAGTATCTCCCTTACCGCAAGACGGAATCGCGGTCCCGCAACCATGCCGCGTACTCCTACTTCGTCACGCGCGGCTACATCGTCGCCCGTGTCGATATCCGTGGCACCGGAAACAGCGAGGGCCGGCTGATCCCCCACGAATACTCCGATCAGGAAAATGACGACGGCGAGGCCGTCATCGCCTGGCTTTCGAAGCAGCGCTTTTCCAACGGCAAAGTGGGCATGTTCGGCATCTCCTGGGGCGGCTTCAATTCGATCCACCTCGCGATGCGAAACCCACCGGCCCTCAAGGCCATCATCGCCGTCTGCGCCACCGACGACCTCTACCAGGACGACGTGCATTTCATGGACGGCGTGATCCACGTGGATTCATGGGAGATGAGCCAGGATCTCGACAATGCGCGTCCGGGCGCACCGGACTACGTGATCGACGAGGAATACTTCGAGAATCGCTTCGATACCGAGCCCTGGATGATGACCTACAAACGCATGCAGCGGTATGGTCCGTTCTGGGAGCGGACGACGCTCAAGGAGCGCTACGACTCGATCCGCGTTCCCACATTCGTGATCGGCGGTTGGTACGACGGCTACCGCGACAGCATACCGCGCATGCTCGAACACCTCGAAGCACCCGTGAAGGGGATGATCGGACCGTGGTCCCACTACTTCCCGCACGACGCGAGCCCGAAGCCGCAGGTTGAATGGCGCCACGAAGCGGTGCGCTGGTTCGACTACTGGCTCAAGGGGCGCAACACCGGGATCCTCGACGAGCCGCGCTTCGCGGTGTTCATCCGGCGCTGGCACCCCCCGGGCCCGATCCTCGAGCACGTCGACGGCGAGTGGCGCTGGGAGGAGGGTTGGCCGATCGAGCGCATCGAGGAGCGGACCTACTACCCGCAAGCAGATCACAGCCTCGCCCACAAGGCGTCGAAGAAGGTCACCCACCAGCTTCGCTATGTCGCGTCGACCGGCATCGAAGCCGGCGGCCCCGTGATGTGGTGGGGAGACGCGGCTCACGACCAGCGACCGACGGACGCGTTCAGCCTGGTCTACGACACCGAACCGATCGAGGCAGAGTTCGAAATCCTGGGCTTGCCGCGCGCGATCCTCCAGGTTTCGGCAGACGCGCCGCAGGCGAACTGGTTCGTGCGCCTGTCGGACGTAGCACCCGATGGCAGGGTCACGCAGGTCGCGGGCGCAGGATTCAACGGCACGCACCGGAACTCGGCCAAGAACCCGGAGTACCTGGTGCCGAACGAGCCGTTCGAACTCGAAATCGAGATGCACTTCACATCCTGGGTCTTCGAAAAGGGCCACCGGATGCGGCTCGCGGTCAACAACGCACAGTGGCCGATGCTCTGGCCGACTCCCTATCCGATGACCACCTCGCTGCGGCTCGGAGGGAAAGACGCGACCCGACTCCTGGTTCCGGTCGTACCGCCCGGCGAATGGCCGAAGCCAGCCTTCCTTGCTCCGGGAAAGGATCCAACGTTACCGGGTTTCGAAACCCTCGATGCCGGGACGGTCTCGGGATACGGCGAGATCTCATCGATCGACCGCAACCCCCAGACCAGAACGACGACGGTAAAGGCGACGAATGCCAGCGCGTCCCGCTTTCCGTGGGGCACGGAGCGCTACCGCGAGACGATTGCGCACGAGACGAACGACAATCACCCCGAGGCAACATCGGTGATGGGGACGTACCAGATGACGGTCGACCTCGATGACCGGACGCTCGCCTGGGAATCCGAAATGTCGTTTCGCAGCGATCTGGAAAACTTCTATTACGAGTACACCCGACGCCTGTTGCGAGACGGCGCAGTCGTTCGCGAGAAGAGCTGGGAAGATACGATCCCTCGGGATCATCAATAGGAGATCCCCATGACAAGCCCCGCCGACGACCGCGCGCAGGCGGCCGCGCACGAGATCAAGCCGGTTGGCCACTCTTTCGGATCGACCCGATCGAGCACGGGCGTGTGGGTATCGGTTTGGGCCTTTGGGATGGCGATCATGATGCATTTGTGGGGTTGCGCGAGCGTTCCGACGAAGCCCGCTGCCATGGTCGATGCGCTGTTCGCCGAGACGACCTCCACCGCGACACCGGGCGCGGCGATCATCGTGATCCGAGATGGAGTGGTGATGCAAAAGAGCGGCTACGGAATGGCCGACATCGAGCGCGGCATTCCGTTCGAGACCGACACGTCGACCCGTCTGGGTTCGGTCTCCAAACAGTTCACCGCGATGGCGATCATGATCCTCGAGGAGGAGGGCCGGCTCGACTTCGACGACCCGATCATCCGCTATCTGCCCGAACTCTCCCGCTTCGGCGACCAGATCACGATCCGCAATCTGTTGAATCACACAGGCGGCCTGCCCGACTACTACGACGTGATGGTCGAAGTCACCGGAGTGGAAAGACCTCTCACGCGCCACGCGCTCGACACCTACGCGGTCTGGGGTGTGCCGCTGTTCGCACCGGGCGAGCGTTACGAGTACAGCAACCCGGGCTACGAATTGCTGGCGCTGATCGTCGAGCGGGCGTCCGGCCAGGCGTTCGGCGATTTCGTCGAAGAGCGCATCTTTGCCGAGCTCGGGATGACGAACTCGGTGGTCCTCGACGACCGCCATCCGACGCTCGCGAAGCGCGCCTACGGTTACCGCGTCGACGGCGACGGTTTCGCGCTCAACGACGACGATCCTCTCAACTACATCATTGGATCGGGTGGCGTCTATTCGACCGTAGAGGACCTGTACCTCTGGGATCAGGCCCTCTACGGCGAGAACCTCGTGAGCAAGACGACCCTCGCGAAGGCATTCAGCCCCACGCGCCTCAACAGCGGTGAACTCTTCCCCTACGGTTTCGGCTGGCGCTTCGACGAACACCTCGGACGCCGGCGCATCGCGCACGGCGGCAGCTGGGTGGGATTCCGTACCTTCATCGGCCGCTATGTGGACGCTCGTTTCAGCGTCGTCGTTCTGACCAACCTCGCAGAAGCGGATCCCGAAGGCATCTCCGACACGATCGCGGCGATCTATCTCGCGCAGGGCGATGCGCCCGATCGCCCGACTTCCACCGTCGTCGTCAATGCGAAGGTTCTGGATGGCACCGGCGCCGCGGCGCGCTCGGAATCGGTGCGATTCATCGGTGATCGCATCGTCGAGGTCGGAGACCTCGAGCCCAGCCCACGCGATTCGGTCATCGATGCGGACGGGCTGGTGCTCGCGCCGGGATTCATCGACACCCACAGTCACGCCGACGACGACATTCTCGAGCATCCCGATGCCCTGGGTGCCGTGAACCAGGGAATCACCACGGTCGTGGTCGGACAGGATGGCGCCTCGGTCTTCCCGCTGGGTGATTTCTTCAACCGCCTCGAGGCGAAGAAGACCGCAATCAACGTCGCCTCCTATGCGGGCTTCGGAACGATCCGAAGCGAAGTCATGGGAGAGGATTTCCGACGCCCAGCGACGCCCGCAGAGATCGAGCAGATGCGCGCGCTGCTGCACCAAGAGATGGCGGCGGGTGCGCTCGGCCTCGCAACCGGCCTGGAGTACGACCCGGGCATCTACTCGTCCCGCGCAGAAGTGCTCGCGGTGGCGAGCGAGGCGGCGTCACTCGGCGGTCGCTACATCAGTCACATTCGCAGCGAAGATCGCTGGTTCTGGGAGGCGATCGACGAGATCATCGAAATCGGTCGCGTGACCGGTATGCCGGTCCAGATCTCGCACATCAAGCTCGCACTGCGCCGCGAGCTCGGAAAGGCGCAACAGCTGATCGAGATCCTCGATCGGGCGCGCGCTTCGGGTGTCGACATCAGTGCGGACATCTACCCCTACCCGTATTGGGAGTCGACCCTCACCGTGCTGTTTCCCGACCGCGATTTCGAGAACCGCGAGACCGCCGAGTTTGCGCTCACCCAGATCACCACGCCCGAGGGTGCACACCTCGGCGTCTACAAACCCAATCCCGCCTACGCGGGCAAGACGCTGCGCGAGATCTCGGATCTGCGCGGTACCGATCCCGCGGCGACGTTGATGGACCTGATTCGCGAGGTTCAGGCCTACGAGGCGAAGACGGGCGAGACCGACGTCGAGAGTGTGGTCGCGACGAGCATGGACGAAGCGGACATCGCGTTGTTGATGACCTGGCCCCATACCAACCTCTGCACCGATGGTTCTCTCGTGGCGTCGCACCCGCGCGGCTTTGGCTCCTATCCGCGCTTTCTCGGCCGCTATGTGCGCGAGCGCCAGATCATGGATCTCGCGACGGCCGTGCACAAATCGAGTGGACTCGCAGCCGAAAACACGGGGCTTCACGATCGCGGCGTGATCCGACCCGGCAAGAAGGCAGACCTGGTTCTGTTCGATCCCGATCGCGTGCTCGACCACGCGACGCCCGAAAGCCCCGAGGCGCTCTCGGTCGGAATCGAGCGGGTCTGGGTCAACGGCGAAATCGTCTTCGAAGACGGCGCGACCAGCGGCAAGCGCCCGGGCCAGGTCATCCGTTGATCCTCGGGAGCGCCGAGGTCCGCTCCGAGCGGCACTCGCGCAGCGCTGCGGCCTGCGAAGACATCGACGGCGTGCTCGCGCAGGGCTGCCCGCGCACATTTCCTCGAAAATCGAGAAGGAGGAATCTCGGGTGAGCATCGCGAAACGGATTTCGATCAGCAGCGTGCTATTGGCATTGCTGGCCCCTTCGGTCGCTGCGCTCTTGCCGGTCGATGCGCGCAGCGCGGATTCCGCGCGCAGGCTGGTCGTCGATGATCTGAGCGCGATCAGGCAGGTATCGGAGCCGCGGATTTCTCCCGATGGCCAATGGGTCGCCTACACGATCACCGAAGTCGACGCGAAGGCCGACGTCGAACGCAGCGACATCTGGTTGACGCGCTGGGACGGCTCCGAGACCGTCCGGCTCACTGCGACACTGGAGTCCGAACACACTCCGCGCTGGGCGCCGGACGGCAAGCGGCTGGCATTCCTATCAACGGGGACCGATCTGGAAGCTGTCGATCAGCTCTGGCTCGTCGACCCGAAAGCAGGCGAGTCCGAACGCATCACCTCGCTCGCGAACGGGGTGTCGGATTTCGATTGGGCGCCCGACTCGCGAACGCTCGTCCTGATCTCCGGCGTCGCGCCGGAGGGGAGCATCGCAGAGGCGAGCGGCGGGCCGATCGTGATCGATCGCATGCTGTTCAAGCGGGACGGCTACGGCTACCTCGGCAAGGCGCGCTCGCGGCTGCACGTGCTCGACCTCGAAGACCGCAGCGTCGTTCAGCTGACCAACGGGCCGCATGACGAGATCATGCCGTCGTTCTCGCCAGACGGTAAGCGCATCGCCTACGTGACGAAGTTGGGAGAAGACCCCGATCGCCACGAAAACTGGGACATCCTGACGATCGCACCCGCGCCCGGCGCGAAGCCGAAACGCGTGACCGAGGGCGACTTCATGGAATGCGATCCCGTCTGGGGCTGGAGTTGGGAGAGCAACCCGGCCTGGAGCCCGGATGGTCGTCAGATCGCGTGTATCCAGAGCGGCCCACTCGAATCGTCCTGGTTCACCCTGCAGCAGGTCGCGATCTTCTCGGTCGAGGGCGATCGCGGCAAACAGCCCACCGCCGCACTCGATCGCAACACCACCCGCCCCCGGTTCTCAAGCGATGGCTCGCGCGTGTACTTCATCCTCGAAGACGACCAGAGTGCGCTGTTGGCTTCGATCGCCATCGATGGCAGCGACCTGCGACGTTTGACGCCCGCCGGCCGCACGCTGAGCGCGTACGACCTCGGACCCGACGGAAAGATCGCAGTGCTCACGAGTACATCCGACGCACCGCCCGAGATCGCGGCCCTCGAGCGCGGCGAACTGCGACCGCTGACGCGCGCCAACGCGCAGTGGCTCGCATCCGTGCAGTTGTCGAAGGCCGAAACGCTGAGCTACCGGGCCGCCGATGGCACGGAATTGCACGGTCTGCTGATGAAGCCGCCCGACTTTCGCGAAGGCGTCCGGTATCCGACGGTGTTGCGGCTGCACGGCGGCCCGGTCGGGCAGTGGCAACACGAGTTCGAGTTGAGCTGGCAGGCCATCGCCGCTCGGGGCTACGTGGTCTTCGGACCCAACCCGCGCGGCAGTTCGGGGCGTGGCGAAGCGTTCCAGAAGGCGATTTTTGGCGACTGGGGGAACGCGGACGTGCCGGACGTGCTCGCGGCGGCCGATCACCTCGTCGCGATCGGCATCGCGGACGAAAAGCGGCTCGGGATCGGAGGCTGGAGTGCGGGTGCGATGCTGACCAACTACACGATCGCCTCGGACGCCCGCTTCCGCGCCGCAACGAGTGGCGCGGGCGTCTCCAACATGCTCGCGGGCTTCGGGACCGACGAATGGTGGCAGGACTGGGAGGCCGAGTTGGGCCTGCCCTGGGAGACGCCCGAAAACTGGCTGCGGGTCTCCTATCCGTTCCTGCACGCCGACCGGATCGAGACGCCGACCCTGTTCCTCTGCGGCCTCGAAGACTACAACGTGCCGGTGATCCACTCGGAACAGATGTACATGGCGCTGAAGCGCTTGGGGGTACCGACCCGGCTGGTCATCTACCCCGGGCAGAGCCACGGCATTTCGAAGCCGAGCTTCCAGCGCGACGTGCTGACGCGGTATGTCGCCTGGTACGACCAGTGGCTCCGGTGACGCGCCGCTCGCTCGCGCTGATGCAAACCGTCCCTTTCCCTTCCCAACGAGGAGCGACCACATGACTCGGGCTGCAAGACTTCTGCACGGCAGCATTCGACTTCGGCGCCTGTTCCGAACATTCCTCGCATCCCTGCTGCTGGCTGGCCTCTGCAGCGGCAGCGCAGCCGCCCAGATCCTCGCGCTGGTTCCGGATCGGGTGATCGACGGGCGCGCCGGCAAGGCGCGATCCGATGCCGTGGTATTGGTCGAGGGCGAACGCATCACTGCGGTGGCCGGCCGATCCGAGATTCCCGCAGACGCGACCGTGATCGAGCTGCCGGGAACCACGCTGATGCCGGGCATGATCAACGCCCACGAACACCCCCTGATGTACGCATCCGACTACCAGAACGCCCATCTCCAGGGCTCGTCGGCCCGCAAGGCGTTGATGGGCCTCGCGGGCGCCCAACTGCAACTGCTCGCGGGTTGGACATCGATCCGGGTCGTGGGCGATGCAGACGTCTTCTACGCCGCTCAGGACCTGCGGCGGGTCATCGACGAAGGGATCTTCATCGGACCGCGCCTGACGGGCGCCGGCCACTATCTCTCGATCACCGGGGGCGGCGGCGACATCAACTTCCTGAGCTCCGAGCAGGACGTGATCGCGGACGGACTCGTCGTAGACGGGCCCGAGGAAATCCGAAAGGCGGTGCGACGTGAAATCAAATACGGCTCGGACTGGATCAAGCTGCTCGTGACGGGCGCATTCCAGTCCGTTGGCGACAATCCCCGAAACGTCGCATTCAGCCCCGAGGAATTGCGTGCCGCTGTCGAGGAAGCCGGCCGACATGGCGTTCCGGTCGCCGCTCACGCGCACGCCGCGGAGGGCATCAAGCAGGCCGTTCAAGCCGGCGTGCGCTCGATCGAACACGGAACGTTCATCGACGAGGAAGCCAGCCGCATGATGGTCAAACGCGGCACCTTCCTGGTACCCACGATCTACGTCGGCGACCACTTCGCGGTGACGGGCGACCTGCTCGCCCAGCAGAAGAACGACGACTACATCAAGAACGACCGCGCCAATTTTCTCGCCGCGATCGGACGCGCCCACAAGGCCGGCGTCAAGATCACCGTGGGCGTCGACCTCGGCGGCTACGGCATCGACCCCAGCGTCTACGCGCGTGAATTTGCGGTGCTGCACGAAGCCGGCCTGACACCGATGGAGGCGATCCAGGCCGGAACGCGCGTGAACGCCGAGTTGCTCCAGTGGGATGACCGGCTCGGTACGATCGAAACCGGCAAGCTCGCGGACATCATCGCGGTCGTCGGCAACCCGCTCGAGGACATGAGCGCGTTGGAAGCGGTCTCGTTCGTGATGATCGGGGGGAAGGTCGTCAAACGTCCGGGGCGACCCGAAACGCTGAGCGGGTTGTTGATCAGCGCGCCGCCGGATTGATGCCGCGCTCGGGCGCATCGAACCAGGCTGCGACGGCCAGCGGAGGCAAGGCATGGCTGAACGTCCATCCGTGTGGCCGGGTTGGGTCGCGCTCAGCGGCCTCGTTCTCGTCGGGTGTGGCCCCGATCCCGATGGCCCGCCGCCGGGCACCCGCAGCGAGGCGGCGATTCGAATCGTCGCGCTGGGCGATTCGACCACCGAAGCCGGATGGGAGGGAAATGCTGCATCGGTCTACCCCGAGCGCCTGGAGTGGGCGCTCGAAGCGCGCGGGATCGACGCCGAGGTGATCAACGCGGGCATCAGCAACAGCACGAGCCTGCAGGCCGTCGCGCGCCTCGATTCCGATGTGCGCCGCTTCGATCCGGAGTACGTGATCATCCAGTTCGGCATCAACGACTCGTGGATCGACGCCTCGCTGGGCCGGACGGAACCGCGCCTGACCGTCGACGAATTCACCGGCAGTTTGAACATCCTGATCGAAACCTTGCGCGCCGACGGTGCGAAGCCGATCTTGATGACGCCCAACCCCATGCGCTGGTCCGAGTTGTACGGCGAAGAGTTGAGAGATCCCGCGCTGGGATTCGACTTCGACGATCCGCGCGGCATCAACCGCCTGCTCGATGTCTACGCGCAGCGAGTGCGCGACGTCGCGCACCAGCAAGCTGTGCCCCTGGTGGATGTTTCGGAGCGCTTCGAGGCCTACGATCGCGTGCCGGGCCAGAGCATCGATGATCTGCTGCTCGACGACGACGCGATGCACCCCAATGACACGGGCCACGCGCTGATCGCCGATTGGTTGACCGACATCCTGCTGGCCGAGCTGGCGGGAGACTAGTCGTGCGCCCCCGGAACGGGGGCGTACGGCGACGCAAAGCGAATCCGCAGGATTCGTCAGCTAGGCGGACCGAGCGCGACGCCGGACGCTCAGCAACAGCCGAGCGACGATTCGAGCCAGGTCACTTCGGACATTACGATCCGCTCCGACTGCTTGGCCTGGAGATCCTGCACGGCGGGCTCCTCTGCCATCAGGGCCTCGATCTGCCCGCGGAGCTCAGGGCTGATCGAATGGAACCGAAGCGCCACCGAGTCCCCGTCGTCGCGAAGCACCGTCGCTTCGAGCGCGATCGGCTCGGCGCCCGCGTTGCTGTGAAGCGCAACGCGCACCTCGGATCCGACTTCGATGTCTGGAAGTCCGACGACGCGCATTCCCTCGATCGACAGCTCCACGCCCATCACACTGTGCGATGGCGCGGTACCCTGCGCGCGGATCGCTTCGACGAGGTGCGGAAACGGCTGGCGCGGGTAGCGGCGGCGGTCCGCGTTCATCGCCATTTCGTCCCAGTTGGGGATCCCGGTTCCGTCGACGTAGGCGTCCGGCTCCCGCTCGGGAATCTCTGCTAGTGGGGTGACGCGGGTTCCGATCCGATCGCCGCGAATGATCGCCTCCAGCTGTGTGCGCACCTCGGAATCGATCTCTCCGAGCTGCATCACGACCACATCCCTGCCGCTGCGCTGCTTATCCGAGCGAAGCACCTTGCCGGAAATCTCGAATTCGCGGCCCCCGAGCGAGCTGGGGATCCTGACATGGACGGGTGTATCCCGATCGAGCACCCGCCCGCATTCGAATCGACATCCCTCGCGTGATAGCTCGAGCAGCTTCGCGCGGCTCTTCTCGCCATTGGAATGCGAGACATCGACCTGGCAGTCCATCGGAAGGCGCCGCGTTCCACGCCGGTCGGCGCCGCGATACAGGATCTGCTGCAACAGCAGGCGCAGTGCTTCGTCGTCCGTGGTCAGCTGCACGAGGTAGTGCACCCCCCGCTCCCGCAGTCGCTCGCGCAGGGGGAAGAAATCCTCGTTGTGCACACAGAGCCAGACCGGCCCATCCGCATCCGACGTCTGGGCCTCACCCGACGGCATCTGCAGCGCCTTTGCACCCGTGGTGACCAGCAGCGCGCGAGGCCGCGGCGGCGTTTCATCCGACGCATCGCGCCAGCGGATACAATCCACTCCAAGCCGAAGCACGAGCTTCTCGATTCGCGCGAGTTCATCCTCTTCGTCGATCACGAGTACCGAGGGCGTGTCTCCCATACTCGCCACTTCGGTCGATTGGAGAAGACCCTGAAGAACTGCGCGACGAACGCTCAAACGGATTCTTCCCCGCGGGGATCCAACTCGACCTCTTGGCGCCGGAGCGCACCGCTCAGGCCCACCAGGGACGCCCTGAAGACCCCCATGCCCGGGTCTGGATCAACTCGCCGGCGGGGTCCATGTACGCGTAGACC
>Ga0210102_1000366_pt1 | contig 12113 bp, 11 predicted proteins | sample RushOxbow_ThreeS_4_FD_185563 | JGI IMG/M metagenome (GOLD analysis project Ga0210102, IMG submission 185563) | Wetland microbial communities from San Francisco Bay, California, USA, that impact long-term carbon sequestration -... | ecosystem: Environmental > Aquatic > Marine > Wetlands ...
CTTCATCGGCGCCGAGAGCGTCGGCGACCGGCTGTTCTCGCTGTTCGTGTTCCTGCACATCGGCCTGCCGCTCGCGCTGCTCGCCGGGATGTGGATCCATGTGCAGCGCATCGGTCAGCCGAAGACGGTCGCGCCGCGCGGCCTGGTTGCGGGCACGCTCGGCATGCTGCTCATCGCGGCGCTTGCGCATCCGGCGGTGTCGCAGCCGCCCTGGGACCCGCTGCAGCTTCCCGCCACGATCGAGCTCGATTGGTTCATTCTCTTCATGCACCCGCTGATGGACGCGACCTCTCCCGCGTTCCTCTGGCTGCTCGCCGGCGGCGCAACGCTGCTGCTCGTGGCGCTCCCCGCGCTGTCTCCGGGCCCGAAGCCGCTCGCCGCGGTGGTCGACCCGGCGAACTGCAACGGCTGCGCGCGCTGCACCGTCGACTGTCCCTATCAGGCGGTGCTGCTGATCCCCTCGCCGAACGTGCGCACCGGCCGGCAGGTCGAGATCATGGCCGAGCGCTGCGCCGCGTGCGGGCTGTGCGCGGGGGCTTGCCCGTCGTCCACGCCGTTTCGCGGCACCGATGCGCTCGCCGCCGGCATCGACCTGCCGGATGCCGACGTGCAGCAGCAGCGCCTGAAGCTCGGAGCCGCGCTGGCGCGGATCGAACGCGGCGGGGCGGCACGCATCCTGGTCTTCGCCTGCGCCGAAGCGGCACGCGCCGCGCCGCTCGAGGACGCGCGCACCGCGGTGCTCGAGATGCGCTGCATCGGCATGCTGCCGCCCTCGTTCATCGAGTACGCGCTGCGCGCGGGAGCCGACGGCGCGCTGCTGGTCGCTTGCCGCGAGGGCGAGTGCCGCTTCCGCCTCGGCGCCGAGCTGACCGCACAGCGCCTCGCCGGAGAGCGCCAACCGATTCTGCGCGGGAGCGTGCCGCGCGAGCGCCTGCGCATGGTCGCGCTCGCCGCGGGGGAAGAGGGAGATCTGCTCGCCGCGCGCGACGCACTGCGCGAGGCGCTGCAGGCGATCGGCCCGGCGCCGCTCGCGCGGCCGAAGCGCGAAACCGCGGGGAGGGCGCATGCCGATGCCTAGGCGCGGCGCGGCTGCGCTCCTGCGCGGCCTCATCGCCTGGGGGGCGTTCGGCGCGCTCATCGTGCTGCTTTCGCACGCACCGTCGGTCGCGCCGCTGCCCGAAGGCGCGGCGCTGCTGCAGGTCAGCATCGCGCACGCCGGTGCGCGGCTTGCCGCCTGCCGGCGCCTGTCGGCCGGGGAGCTCGCTGCCCGCGCGCCGAACATGCGCGCACCGGAAATCTGCCCGCGCGGGCGCTCTCCCGTACGTGTCACCGTAGAGCTCGACGGGCGCGTGCTGCTCGATGAGATCCTGCCGCCCTCCGGGCTCGCGCGCGACGGCACATCCTCGCTGTACCGCCGCATTGCGATTCCGGCTGGAGAGCGCAGCCTGACGGTGCGCGTGTTCGACGACCTGCGGGACCTGCGCGCGCCGCTGCACGCCTTCGAGCGCCGGGCGCGCATTTCTCTGGCGCCGGGGCAGGTGCTGAGCATCGACTTCAAGCCGGCGCGCGGCGGCATCGTCCTGTCGTGAGACCATGAGGGCATAAGGCCATAAGACTATGAATACGCGAGCCCTGCTCGATGCGATCGCGGTTCCGCGCGCGCGCGCCGCGCACTACGCGCTGCCGGTGCCGGCCGATGCGCGGCGCCGGCTCGCCGCGGCCTGGACCCTGCTCGCGCTCGTCTCGCTCGCGGTCTCCGGCGTGTTCTCGGTGCTGCTGGTGCTCTCGCGCGCACCGGGCGTCAAGGACGTGTTCCCGCTGGTCGATTTTTTCCACGTCGCGCTGGTCGTGCACGTAGACCTCTCGGTGCTGGTGTGGTTCGTCGCCTTCGCTGGCGTGCTGTGGTCGCTCAACAGCACGCCGCGCGCCGCGGCGCTCGGCTGGGGCGCGTTCGTGCTGGCCAGCGCGGGCACTGCGGTGATGGCGCTCGCGCCTTTCCTGGGCGCGGGCCGCCCGGTGATGGCGAACTACATTCCGGTGCTCGACGAACCGGTGTTCCTGAGCGGCCTCGCGCTGCTCGCCCTCGGCGTCGCCGCGGCGGTGCTGCGCGGCATGTGGGTCGTGCCTCCGGTCGGCGCGCGGCTCGACGGGCCGGGCGCGCTGCGCTTCGGACTGAACACCTCTCTGGTCGCCGCGGGGATGGCGCTACTCGCCTTCGCCTGGTCGTTCTGGGCGCTGCGCGACCTGCCGCCCGGCATCGACGCCAAGGGGACCTACGAGCTCGCCTTCTGGGGCGGCGGCCATGTGCTGCAGTTCGCCTGGACGCTGCTCATGTTCGTCGCCTGGCTGTGGCTCGCCGAGGACGGCGGCGCGCCGCTGCCGCTCACGCCGCGCACTACGACGCTGCTGTTCGGCGTGGGCCTCGCCGCCGTGTTTCTCACACCGGTCATCACGCTCGCCTACGAGGTCGGCTCGGTCGAGCATCACCGGCTGCACACCTGGCTGATGCGCTTCGGCGGGGGGCTCGCGATCCTGCCGTTCGCCCTCGCGGTGCTGGTCGGTCTCGCGCGCGCGGCGCCGCCGCGCCCGGAGCAGGCGATGCTGCGCAGTGCGCTCGCGGCTTCGCTCGTCCTGTTCGGCGTGGGCGGCGCGATCGGGCTGATGATCAGCGGCTCGAACGTGCGCATTCCCGCGCATTACCACGGCAGCATCGTGGGCGTGACGCTCGCCTTCATGGGGCTCACCTACCTCCTGCTGCCGCGCCTCGGCTTCGCCGCGGTTTCGCCCCGCGCGGCGCGCTGGCAGCTGCGGCTCACCGCGGGCGGCCAGCTGCTGCACGTAGCGGGCCTCGTCTGGTCGGGCGGCTACGGCGTGCAGCGCAAGGTGGCGGGCGCGGCGCAGACCTTGCGCGGCACCGAGGAGACGATTGCGATGGGCGTCATGGGGCTCGGCGGCCTCATCGCGGTGATCGGCGGCACGCTGTTTCTGGTACTCGCCTTCGTCGCCGTGTTTCGCGGCCGACCCGCGTGCGGAGCGAAATGATCGAGCTCGTCTATTTCACCGTCATCGCGATCGGCCTGTATTTCGCGGCCGACGCGCTGCTCGAGTGGATCGAACGCAAGCGCGGGGCGCGCTTCGAGAACCGCCAGATGGTGTTCTTCGCGATCATCCTGCCGCTCGCGCTCGCCACGTTCTGGCTGCTGCGAACGTTTTCCGGCGGCCCCTGAGCGTCGCCCGGCCGATCGCCCGCTCGCGCAGCGTCGCTTTTTCCGGGCGTCCTGTTTCGACGACGCGGGTGGTCAGTCGCAACCCGGACGAGTAAACTTCGCGGGTTGCCGGTGAGCGCGCCGGCCTCGGCGTGCAACAGTGCGCGCAACCTCGGTTGTGCGTCCGGCGCTTGAGGCTACGCTGATGCGGCTGTCCCTGCGCTTCATTCTGCCGCTTGGAATCGCGCTCGCAGCGATCGCGTACGCGGTCGTGCCGCTGTTCGACCGGCTCGCGCTGCAGTGGTTCGTGCGCGACCTGGACGACCGCAGCGCGCTGATCGCGCGCGGGCTGAACGAGCGGCTCGCAGAGCTGATGCGCGAGCCCGGCGGCGAGCTCGTGGTCGGCCTGTTCGAGCGTGCGGTGCGCGACGAGCGCGTGTTCGCGCTCGGCCTGTGCACCCCCGCGGGTGCGCTCGCCTATGCCTCGGACCGCTTTCCGCGCGGCGTGGGATGCACGCCGGCCGCAACGCCTCCCGAAAATCACATCGTCCGGCTGGACGAAGGGCCGCTGCACGTCGCGGTGACGCCGCTCGAGAGCGAGCAGGGATTGCTCGGTTCGCTCGTCGTCATGCACGACATGAGCTTCGTCGAGCGGCGCAGCGCGGAGACGCGCAGGTACCTGGTGTACCTGTTCGCGGCAATCGCGGGCGTGGTTGCGCTGATCACCGTCGTCATCGCGGAGCTGTCCTGGCGCGGATGGGTCGCCGGCTTCAAGGCGCTCGTCTCGGGCGCAGGCTCCGAGCGCGGCGAAGCGAGGACGCGCGTACCCGAGCTGCGCCCGATCGAGGCCGACTTGAAGGCGCTGGTGCGCGATCTCGAAGCCGAGCGCAGCTCGCGCGACGAGTCGCAGACGCTGTGGGGACCTGCCGCGCTGCGGCGCATCCTGCGCGAGGACCTCAAGGGCGACGAGATCCTGATCGTGTCGAACCGCGAGCCCTACCTGCACGTGCGGCGCGAGGGCAACCTGATCGAGATCCAGCGCCCGGCGAGCGGCCTGGTCACCGCGCTCGAGCCGGTGATGCGCGCCTGCTCGGGCACCTGGATCGCGCACGGCGCGGGCTCGGCGGACCGCGAGGCGGTCGACGAGTACGACCGCGTGATGGTGCCGCCCGAAAAGCCCTCGTACCGCATCCGGCGCGTGTGGCTCAGCAAGGAGGAGGAGCAGGGCTATTACTACGGCTTCGCCAACGAGGGCCTCTGGCCGCTGTGCCACATCGCGCACGCGCGTCCGGTGTTCCGCATCGAGGACTGGGAGCACTACCGCGCGGTCAACCGGCGCTTTGCCGACGTCGTGGTAGACGAGGCGCGCAGCGAGGACCCGATCGTGCTGGTGCAGGATTACCACTTCGCGCTCGCGCCGCGCATGATCCGCGAGCGGCTGCCGCTCGCGACGATCATCACCTTCTGGCACATTCCCTGGCCCAACCCGGAAGTGTTCGGCATCCTGCCGTGGCGCGAGGAGGTGCTCGAGGGCATGCTCGGCTCGTCGATCCTCGGTTTTCACACGCAGTTCCACTGCAACAATTTCTTCGATACGGTCGACCGCTTTCTCGAGGCGCGCGTAGACCGCGAGACCTTCACCATCACCCACGGCGGCGAGCCGACCGAGGTGCGGCGCTATCCGATCTCGATCGAGTGGCCGCCGAGCGCGCTTGCCCGGCAGGCGCCGGTAGACGAATGCCGCCGGCGGGTGCGCGAGCGGCTCGGCCTGGCGGCCGATGCCTGGATCGGGCTCGGCGTCGACCGGCTCGACTACACCAAGGGCATTCTCGAGCGCTTCCTGGCGGTCGAGCGGCTGCTCGAGTCGAAGCCGCACTGGGTCGGCAAGTTCTGCTTCCTCCAGGTCGCGGCGCCTTCGCGCTCCTCGCTGGACGAGTACCAGAACCTCGAGCACCGGGTGCGCGCCGCGGCGCAGCGCATCAACAACCGCTTCGGCAGGCCCGGCTATCTGCCAATCCTGCTGCAGATCGAGCACCACAGCGCCGAGCAGGTCTACGAGCTCTACCGCGCCGCCGAGCTGTGCTACGTCTCGAGCCTGCACGACGGCATGAACCTGGTGGCCAAGGAATTCGTCGCCGCGCGCGAGGACGAGCAGGGCGTGCTGATCCTGTCGCAGTTCACCGGGGCGGCGCGCGAGCTGGTCGAGGCGCTGATCGTCAATCCCTACGACATCCAGCAGTGCGCGGAGGCGATGGATGCGGCGCTGTCGATGCATCCCGAGGAGCAGCGCGCGCGCATGCGCTCGATGCGCAACCTGGTCGAGGAGTTCAACGTCTACCGCTGGGCGGGACGGATGCTGATCGATGCCGCGCGCATGCGCCATCGGCGCCGTGTCCTGTCGCGGGCGCGCAGCGCGCGCCTCGCGCCCACCGGCACGAACGGATGAGCGTGAAGCCGCCCGCGCCGGCGGCGGCGTCGGGAGCGCCGCCCGTGCCGACGGCGCATTGTGCTCTGTTTCTCGACATCGACGGCACGCTGCTCACGCACGCCGAGACGCCGGACGCGGTCTACGTGGACGACGCGCTGCGCGAGCTGCTCGAGCGGCTGCGCGCGCTGTGCGGCGGGGCGCTCGCGCTGGTGAGCGGACGCGCGGTGGCCGATGTGGATGCGCTTTTCGCGCCGCTGGTGCTGCCGGTGGCGGGGCAGCATGGCGTAGAGCGGCGCGACGCCGCCGGCGTCGTGCATCGCCTGCCGTTTCCGGAAGACCATCTGCGCCAGATCGCACAGCGCTTCGCCGCGTTCAAGGCGCGCCACCCGGGCATCGTGTTCGAGGACAAGGGGCACAACCTCGCGCTGCACTACCGCCTGGCGCCGCAGCTCGAGCGCGAGGTGCGGCTGCTGGTCGAGCACGCAGTCGCGGACCTGGGCGAGAACTTCGAGCTGCAGGCCGGCAAGCTGGTGTTCGAGCTCAAGCCCGGCGGGCACGACAAGGGCAGCGCGATCGAGAGCTTCCTCGCCGAGCCGCCGTTCGCGGGGCGTACGCCGGTCTTCATCGGCGACGACCTGACCGACGAGTACGGCTTCGCCACGGTGCAGCGCCTGGGCGGGCATGGCGTGAAGGTCGGCGAAGGCGAGAGCGCCGCCGACTGGCATCTGCAGGACGTCGCCGCGGTGCGCGCCTGGCTGGCAGCCGCGGTAAAGTAGCGCCCGTCGCCGCGCGCCGCGCGGCATCTGCACGAGGAAAAGCGATGGGCGCAGACGAGCGCATCACGCGCATGCACCAGGAACTGACCGGCTGGCGGCGCGACATCCACGCCCACCCCGAGCTCGGCTTCGAGGAGAACCGCACCGCGGGGCTGGTGGCCGACCGGCTGCGCGCCTTCGGCTGCGATGTGCACACCGGGATCGGCAGGACCGGGGTGGTCGGCGTGCTGCGCGCCGGAAGCGGCAAGGCCACGCTCGGCCTGCGTGCCGACATGGACGCGCTGCCGATCCAGGAGGCGAACAGCTTCCCGCATCGCTCGAAGCGCGACGGCAAGATGCACGCCTGCGGCCACGACGGCCACACCACCATGCTGCTCGGGGCGGCGAAGTTTCTCGCCGAGACGAAGAACTTCGACGGCACCGTGCACTTCATTTTCCAGCCGGCCGAGGAGGGCATCGGCGGTGCGCAGGCGATGATCGAAGACGGCCTGTTCGAGCGCTTTCCCTGCGACAGCGTGTTCGGCATGCACAACCGTCCCGGGCTGCCGCTCGGCAAGTTCGCGGTGCGCTCGGGCCCGATGATGGCGGGCGGCGCGTTCTTCGACATCGACATCACCGGCAAGGGCGCGCACGGCGCGCGCCCCGAGTCGAGCGTGGACGCGGTGCTCGTCGCGGCGCATCTCACCGCCGCGCTGCAGACCATCGTCTCGCGCAACGCGCCGCCGGTAGAGACCGCAGTCGTGTCGGTCACGCAGATCCACGGCGGCAACGCCTACAATGTCATCCCGCAGACCGCGCGCCTCTCGGGCACGGTGCGCGCCTTCTCGCGCGACGTCATGGCGCTGGTCGAGCGCTCGATGAAGCGCATCGCCAAAGGCGTCGCGGAGGCTTTCGGCGCGCGCGCCGAGGTCGATTTCCGCTTCATCTTCGCGCCCACGGTGAACAATGCGGAGCAGGCCGAGTTCGCGGCGCGCATCTGCGCCGAGGTGGTCGGCAGCGAGAACGTGGTGCGCAACCCGCCGCTCATCATGGCCTCGGAGGACTTCTCCTTCATGCTCGAGAAAGTGCCGGGCTGCTACTTCAACGTCGGCAACGGCGCGGGCGAGAGCGTCTGCGAGGTGCACAACCCGGGCTACGACTTCAACGACGATGCGCTGCCGCTCGGGTCGACCGTGCTCGCGCGCATCGCAGAGACCAAGCTCGCCAGGCGCTAGGCGCGCATGCGTCACCCGGTTCCCGAGGGCTTCCGCCCGCTCAAGCTGGCGCGCAACCCCTACATCGAGGCGAACGGCCCGCTCTACGGCCGGCTCGATGGAAAGGCGTTTGTGCTCGGCTTCCGCTGCGAAAAGAAGCACTGCAACCCGATGGGCATGTGCCACGGCGGCATGCTGATGACGCTCGCCGACATGCTGCTGCTGCTCGGCTCGAACATCCAGGAGCGCATCGGCAGGTTCCTCGTCACCGTGCATCTGGCCACCGACTTCATCGGCGCGGTGCCCGAGGGCGCCTGGCTCGAGGGGCGCGTGCAGGTGCTCAAGATGACGCGCAGCCTGCTGTTCAGCCAGGGCACGATGGAGGTGGACGGCGCGCCGGTGGCGCGGGTGAGCGCGATCCTCAAGCCCACCGGCGAGCACGACCCGAACTACTCGCCCGATCGCTACTTCACCTGAGCCGATGGCGCTGCCGTTTCCCGAGCCGCGGACCGCCGAGGCGAAGCATTTCTTTGCCGCCGCGGCCGAGAATCGGCTCGAGCTGCAGCGCTGCGCCGCCTGCGGCAGGGTCTGGTTCTTCCCGCGCCCGGCCTGCGTCGCCTGCGGTTCGCAGGACTACGCCTGGCTCCGGGCCTCGGGCCGCGGCGGCGTGCACAGCTTCAGCATCGTGCGCCGCGCCCCGTCGCCGGAGTTCCGCGATCGCGTGCCCTACGTCGTCGCGCTGATCGATCTCGCCGAGGGTCCGCGCATGATGGCGAACGTCGTAGGCGAGGGCGCGCTCGAGGTTTCGATCGGCGATGCGCTCGAGCTCACGTTCGAGGATCGCGGCGAGGGACGCAAATTGCCGCAGTTCCGAAGAATCGCGCGCTGATGCTGCGCAACCGCGCGATCGTCGCCGGCGTAGGCGAATCGAGGATCGGCAAGGTGCCGGGCATGAGCGCGCTCGAGCTGTGTGCCGAGGCGGCACGCCATGCGCTCGCCGATGCAGGACTCGGCATCCGCGACATCGACGGGCTGCTGACTGCGTACACCATGACCGAGCCCTACCCGGTGTTCTACGGCGCGCTTGCGGAATTCATGGGGCTCGAGCTGCGCTACGGCGCGGAGGTGACCGCGGGCGGCGGCTCGAGCGGCGTGATGATCCGCGACGCCGCGCTCGCCGTCGTCTCGGGGCGGGCGGAGGCGGTGCTCGTAGTCTCGGGCGACAACCGCGCGACCGGCATGGAGCGCGACAGCGCGGTGGCCGCGCTCGCCGCCTGGGGCCATCCCTACTACGAGTATCCCTACGGCGGCTTCATCCCGGCCTACTACGCGCTCATCGCGCGGCGCTACATGCACGAAACCGGCGCGACGAGCGAGGACCTCGCGCGCGTCGCGGTGACCCAGCGCGCCTCGGCCTGCCGCCACCCGAACGCGCACATGAAAACGCCGATCACGCTCGAGGACGTGCTCGCCTCGAAGCCGATCGCCGAGCCTCTGCGCCTGTTCGACTGCTGCCTGATCTCGGATGCGGCGGGCGCGGTGGTGGTGATGCGCGCCGAGCGCGCCGCCGAGTTGCCGCAGAAAGCCGTGTACCTGCTCGGTGCGGGCGAGGCGTTTAGCCACGAGCACATCCTCGCCGCGCCCTCGCTCATCGACTCCGGCGCGCGCCGCTCGGCCGACGCGGCCTACGCGATGGCGGGAATCGGGCCGCGCGAGATCGACCTCGCGCTGCTCTACGACTGCTTCACCATCACGCCGATGCTGCTCGCCGAGGACTGCGGCTTCGCCGCGCGCGGCGCCGCGGCCGATCTGTGGAAGGACGGCCGCGCGACGATTGAAGGGCGCTTTCCGATCAACACGCATGGCGGGATGCTGAGCCATGCGCATGCGGGCGCGACCGGCGGCCTGTTCGAGTCGGTGGAAGCCGTGCGCCAGCTGCGCGGGGGCGAGGGCAAGCGCCAGGTCGCGCGCCACGAGGTCGCCCTGGTGCACGTGGAGGGCGGGATCATGTCGAACCATGCGACGCTGATCTACGGCGCGCAGCCGGTGTAGGAGTGAAGATGGCCGCACGCGGAATGTATTTCGAGGACTTCACGCTCGGGCAGGAGCTCGAGACGCCGGCGCGCACGGTGACCTCGACCGACATCGTCAACTTCGCCTGCCTCACGGGCGACTTCAACGAGGTTCACGCCAACTACGAGGTCGCGAAGACGACACCCTTCGGCGAGGTCGTTGCGCACGGGCCGTTGATCTACGGCATCGCCGGCGGGCTGCAGTACGCGAGCGGGATAAACGACGGCACGCTGCTGGCGCTCCTGCAGATCGACCAGTGGCGCATCCTGGTGCCGACCAAGCACGGCGACACCATCCGCATGGTCCAGAAGGTGATCGAGAAGAAGGAAACCTCGAAGCCCGATCGCGGCGTGGTGAAGTTCGCGCGCAAGGTGGTGAACCAGCGCGGCGAGACGGTGATGGAGATGGAGGCGACGATCCTCTACCGCAGGCGCGCCGGCGCGGGCTAGGGGTCCTCGGGCAGGCGTTGCCAATCACTGCTCGAAGCGCCCGCAGCGCCGGGTGGTCGCCGGATTCGAGGGGCTCGGATATTCCCGAGATGCTGATCGGCTGCGCCCAACCCGATGCGGGAACTCGCGCCAGCCAAAGCAGCCCCGCCGCCGAGCGTCCGCTTGGGGGAAATTCGGCAGCCGGCTGACGACCTGCAGGCGACGCTCAGGGAAAAGGGTTGATCTACCCTAGTACCCGAGTTCCACTGCCCTCGAAGCCAGCTCCCAGCGGCGCGCCACTATGGCGCACCCCTGGGTGGAGGCTGGCTCAGCGGGTACTGGGCGCACCCGCGGCCGGACCTGCCGACCGGACGCCCGCGGGACTCGCGACGACGCGGGCCCCGAGGTCCTTGAGCAGACGCTGGAAATCGGGCGAATCGAGGATGATGTTCGCCGCGGCGGCGCGCAGGCGGTCTACGGCCTCGTCGGACAGGACGAACGACGTGGGCAGTTCGTTCAGGTAGTCGCGCTCCGCCTCGTCCTTGAGCGCCGCGAACGACACGTCGATCACGTACAGCTCGGCATTGGGTACGTTCTTGATGAATGCCAGCGCCGGGTCCTTGTCCTTCTGGAATGCGATCGAATCGCGTACCTTGCGCATCGCCCGCCAGCGCGCCTGGATGTCCCGCAATTGTTCGATCTGTTCGTCGGAGTAGCGGTCGATCGGCACGCCGGCCGCCTTGATCAGGATCGGGATCGTGCCGGGCGGATCCTCCGACTGATCCCAGTCGGTGACCGGGACAGAAAGCGAATTGACGACGACGACGACGATGCGACGCACGTGGTCGAGCGGCGTGGGCAACCCCGCATCGTGCAGGGACTCGACGAGCTGCAGCATATCCAGCACGCCCCGTACCCCCAAGTTGTCGGACACGCCACCGTCCACCAGATGGAGGTACGGCTGGCCGGGCGCGGCGAGCCCCTGCAGTTCGTGCAGGCGTTTCAGCACGCGCGCGGAGGGCCGCGGCGGTTCGGGGTTATCGACAAACTGCTTCGTCCACGCAGGCAAGCGGTACCCGCAGCTGCCGCCGTAGACATTGATCGTCAGGGGCGAGAGCACGACCGGCACCGCGGAGGACGCCGCCGCAGCGCGCGCGATACGGATCGGGCCCAGGTCCGCGCACATAATGTCGAAATTGGGGGGAACGAACACCACGCGCGACCCGCTCGCGAGATCGGTGGCGGACACCGCGATGTAAGGCCCGTCGCTGCGCGCCAGGTCGGCGAACGTCGCCCCGTTGAACAGGATCTCGTCGTACAGGTCGGCCGCGAGCTCGGAGCGCCCCCATCCGGTAGATGACAGGGCGCCCCAGTTGAGGGGATTGAGGACGCGACCGATCAACTCGGACTGAACGTTGCGCTTGAGGAAGCGCTTTTCGTATTCGTCGAACAGCTTCTCGCCGTACAGGCGATACGCCAGCGCGGTGAAGCTGCCGCCCGAGACGCCGCTGATGGCATCGACCTGGTCGAGCAGCCGTCTCCTGTCGCCGGTCTTGGTCGCGACTTCGGTGCCCCGCAGGGTTTCCAGCACGCCGTAGGAGAACGCCGCGGCGCGCGTGCCCCCGCCGGAAAACGCCAGGATGACCAACCCATCCCGCTGTTCCGCGGTCTGCCCTTGGCGCTCGATGCTGTAGGGCTTGCTCTGGTCGACGTGCGTGAGCGGCGGATTGACCGGGCGCGTCGCGCAGCCTGCGATCACCAACAGCGAAGCGATGAGGACCCACCGCGCGGCGCGCACGCGCGGGCAGACGATCCCGCCATCGGCACTACTTGGGGTCAATCGGATCATCGAACGGCCGGAAGTGACTGTCAGCGACTATCGGCTGGCACATCGGCTTTGCATTGTCGTGAATCCGCGGCGAAGCGACAAATGGACTGCCTGGGATTTTCCTCGCTCCCCGCTGCAATCGCTGACAAGTGGTCCTCGAGCAGTCCTTCGTCCACAAAGC
>Ga0210102_1000367_pt1 | contig 12044 bp, 8 predicted proteins | sample RushOxbow_ThreeS_4_FD_185563 | JGI IMG/M metagenome (GOLD analysis project Ga0210102, IMG submission 185563) | Wetland microbial communities from San Francisco Bay, California, USA, that impact long-term carbon sequestration -... | ecosystem: Environmental > Aquatic > Marine > Wetlands ...
CCCGTGGGTTTCAATTCCGGCGGCTCCGGATCGGGCCTGAGAACTTGTGCATAGGTCATTACGGTTAGGGACAACGAGAGTACAACCAGGGTCAGCAACCTTAACTTCACAGAAAACCTCCTCGCGCAAGACGAATTCCAGCTAGCTAAAGGTGATTGGGACTCATGGGATGACACCCAAGTCACTCAAAATGCAGGTTCTAACGTAATTTTCTTGCTCGTTCCGCCGGGGTCGAATCAAGCTTCGCGCCTTCGGTTCTTCCCATCGAACTATGAGAAGCGGTGCCCGCATTCCCACACCGCACATCCAAACCGGATCGGCCCCCGAAACGATTGGCGACACCCTTACCTCTGTCCTGAGTTAGATGCTAGAGGGCGTGGCAGAAATTAGTCGAGAGGAAAAAAAGAATGAACCACAAACACTACCACTAGTGAAGCGTAATTCGAGCCGAAGGAGACTGATCAAAAAAGCTTGAAAAACGGTGCCAATGCCTAAAGTGCTCAGATGATCGGCGTGGGTGGATTTCGGCACCACCAGCCAAGCTAGTGGGGCCCCAAATCGCCTACCCCTCGCAGATCTGTCCGTGTGCATCCGCCTGCCGGGAGCTCCAAGATTAAAAGTTGGCTGTCAGGCTGAAGGAGACCGAGCGGCCACGTCCCGTAAGCGGCTGGATCTGTTCCATCTGCATGCCGGCGAGGAAGTCGTCCATGTTGACGCCTCCCAGCGGCAACTCATAACGTCTGTTGATGAGATTCTGCAGGCTGACGCCGGCCTGCAGAAAGCGGGTGCGATAACCGGCATGCAGGTCAAAGAGCACATATCCGGGTGTTGCCTGCTCCAGGCGATTCGGGTCGAGCCGCGACTTACGATCCACGGCAGCGGCGCCGAAGCCGAAGGTGACGCCCTTCAACTCCTCATCCAGCGCAAGACGAAGATTGAGCGGCATCATCTGGTACAGACCGGTGCCGCTGGCCGTGCGGGTGCCACGGACCCAGCCGCCCACGGTTGTTAGCCGGCCCTTGCCCGCGCGAACGTTATTCCAAAGCGTCACGCTGCCGGATAGACTGCCGCCGTAGAGCCGAGCGTCGTGATTGGCGAAGCGCAGGCGCGAGAAGGTGCTCATCCCCGCAACCACTGTGCCGAACACGTCCACATCCACGTAATTCTGCACGTAGGTGAAGTATGGGGTGAGACGCACCTCCCACCCATGCGTCTCGCCGCCGTGCAGCACCACGGTGCCGCTGACGGTGTTGCCTACCTCCGGCTTCAAATTCAGGTTGCCCACGTAGTAGTTGCCGTCATTGAACCAGCCGATCATGCCGCTCGTCATAATGCTGGTGGACCAGGCGTAGCGTTCGTAGAGGTTAGGCGCGCGGCTCTTGCGGGCGAAGCCGAACTCGAAGCCGCTGTATGCATTTGCGTCGTAACGCGCAAGAGCCGTCACATCCACATTCGCATCGGTGCGGGCATGGCTGACGGCATTGAACGCGTCGGCGTCGGCGGCGTACATGGGGGAGTAGCCTTGCACGTCACCGGCATCGGTCCATACGGTGTCATTCCGAACGCCGAAGATGGTGGACCACTTCGTGCTCCACCTGCTGAACACCTCCGCGTAGCTGCCGAGTCGAATTCGACGGCCATTGTTGATGTTCACAAAGGTATTGGGCCCCATCATGGGTTCTCTTCCCGGAACGGCTGGCCAGCGATCGTCCAGCACAAAGCGGTGCAGCTCATTGCCCACCCGCAGCGTCGCCCGCTGGGAGAGCGGGAGCTCATAGCGCGCCGAGTAGCCGATGTCACGGCCGTGACTGTTCATCGGCATATACATGGGCATGGGGAAGGTGGACTTGTCGTGCCCAATGTTCATCTCGTGGAAGGTGTTCTGCCAGAAGACGGTTGTGTCGAGCATGCCGTGGCCGATGTCGCGGCGGTAGCGCAGATTGAGCGAGTACGCGAGGTCGCGAATCAGGTCCATACGCGCTCCGGTAAAGCCCTCATACGGAGTGTGGTGCAGGCCCGCCCGCAGCGCGAAGAGATTCCCGCCGCCCCGTGCGGCAACAGTCACGACTTGGTCCGTGCTTTGCGCATAGCTGGAGGTGATCTTGTGCCCGGAGCCATCGGTGTAGTTGTCGCTGTTCGTGAAATAGCTGGTGTAGCCGATGCCGAGATTCCGTCCCGCGACCCACGCATTCATCGAGCCGCCGTAGCTGTTTCCGTTGGAACGGTAAAAGACCGTTGTGCTGCCCGACTGTTCGATCCGCGTATCGCGCTCGGCAAAGACGGGCAGGGCCGACTCGACCAGGATGGTACCTCCCACGCTGTCCCCGCCCAGGCTGACCGGCGTGATGCCGGGGAGCACTGTGATCATGGAGGCCTGCGCCGGGGCCGTGTAGGAGAGCTGAGGGTTCGTGTGATTGGGGCAGGAGTTGCCAATGGTCGCCCCGTCCACTCGAATCTTCGTGCGCTCGTCGCCGAGGCCGTTGAGCATGGGAATGGAGGCGAGCTCCCCGTTGCTGCGCAGGCTCACTCCCGGAACATTTGCGATCGTCTCGGCCGTGTTGCGGCTTCGTGCCAGCTCGCCTAGGCGCGGCTGATTTGCAGTTCCCGCGAGCGTGCTCGTGGCGTCTCCGCGAACCTCTATGGAGGTGGTCGCCGGAGCAATCTTCAATGTCGTACTTGCCGAGGCTTCCTCGCCCGGCCGCGCGGCCACGCCAAGCATGCGCTGGGGGAGAAAGCCGGCGGCGCTGACGCTGAGCTGGTAGTCTCCGGCAGCCAGCGAGGAGAACTCAAACTTGCCCCGATTGTCGGTGATTCGGGTTTGGTTTCCTTTGTTCGCGGCATCGCGCAATACGACGCTGGCACCTGGAATGACCGCTCCGGAGGGGTCTTTCACCACCCCTGCGATCCTGGCGGTTTCCTCCGGTGGATTGTGCTGGGCGAAGCCCGGCACGGCCTGCCAAAGCAGGCACACGACCGCCAGCAGGGCGGCCCTATGTTCGATTTTCATGGTACTTCCTCTCGCTATTCAGACGAGCCAATGCGGCGCGCGGAGCCGGACACGTCGGTTCCACACGCAGGACATCAGTTGGAGCTCAGGCGAGAGGTGAGGGAGGGCCGCGGTTCTGGCGGACGCGAATCGAGGTACGCCGCAGCCGCACCTGCGTCTGCGGGATGCCCGCCGGGTGCGCTACCGGACCGGCGCGCTCCACCTTCGCGGCAAGGATCGCATAGTGGCTGGAAAACGGTGAGGACGGCAGGCCGCGGCTGCAGGGACAGCGTTTTTTGTTCTGCGACTCGAGCGACGGGCGGCTCTCAGGGGGCGAGGGCGCGTGACTGTGCCTGTTGCACATGTTGCTGCAATGGCAAACGCCCTTGCAGCAGCACTCCGCTTGCGCGCTTCCACCGCGGGCGGCAGCCAGAGGAGCAAGCATGGGAAGCAGCAGAGCGATACCGAGCAGGGTCGCGCACAGGCAGTGAAAGCCGGCGGAGACGGCGGTCAGCCGCTCGCGTCTTCGGGATGGGGGGAGGAACTGCAAACTTCAAAATACACCGTATCGCGCATGGATCGACACTTCGAGCGGCCTTACATGACAGATTACGCGCGCGATATCAGCTCGGATAAGGTCTATGTGAATTGTATCCTGCGTCGCTCTGGGGGCAAACAGCGCAACGAGAGACCTTCGCCTTTTCATTCCGCAGGAGGCGCGACTGGCGCACGGCGTTCTGCTAGGAACTGGTCCAAAACTTTGAAATGCCACGTGCCGTATTTTAGCTTCCATGGTGGGAGGGTGAGACGCGCAATGAGCCGCGATGATCTGCTATCAATGCTGCCCGGCTGGTACATCACGCACGAAGAACCGTTCGATGCGAGTGGTTTGCCGCGGCCACTACGCAATGTCGAGCCGCGGTTGTATCGGTTGGAACGCAAATAAACAGCGTCAATCCATCGAGTCCTTGGTGCACGGGGTGCGCCCGCTAGTTTGGGTGTTTCATGGCTGCTGAGGCCTCACCCGCACGGTTTGCGATGGCGCGGAGCATTCCAGCGAAAATCCATCGATGGACGGGATACAGCGCATACCAGTAGAGGAGTCCTCCCAAGCCCACAGGGTCGAAGATCGCCGTCTGCCGGATGATCGAATCCTGACGGTCCGCCCCCTCTGTGACGGGCTCAACTTCAAACTCCAGCCACGCGCGGCCCGGCAGTTTCATTTCTGCAGCCAGACTTAGGCGGCGATGGGGCTCAAAGGCCTCCACGCGCCAGAAATCCAGCGCATCTCCTACCGCGAGAGTTTCCGCATTGCGACGGCCTCGGCGCAGTCCAACTCCGCCTGCCAGAACATCCAGAAAACCTCGCAGTCGCCACAGGCCGTTGGCAAAATACCATCCGTTCGTTCCTCCTATGCGCCGGATCGGAGCAAAGGCTGCGGCAGGTGGAGCTGAAACGCGCACCGTATGGGAGTCCACGAGCCTCGTTCCGAAATGCACGCCACCCCATGAAGCGGCCTTGCCGGCCGATGACAGCGCGTCCGACCAGCGCGTCTCGGCGAACTCGCGGTCCTCATTGCGCAGAGCTCTTTCGATGGCCTTCTTCAAGCCCATGGGTCTGATTTCAAACGCGGCGAGCGCGGATGAGTTCCGAACCAAAGTCGGATTGCGGAGGCTGTCAATGAGCTTTCGGCCTATGCGTGCATAGATGGGGGTGACCAGGCCCAACCATAAGCTGGAGAGCTGAGGAGTTAAGACCGGAACCGGAATCATGATGCGGTGCAGTCCTCGCTGCTTTGCATATTCGCGCATGATCTCACCGTAAGAGACCTGGTCGGCGCCGCCGATCTCGAATATGTGGCTTCCCCTGAAAGGCAAGTTCAGTGCCTGCACCAGGTACTGTACGAGGTCCTCGATGGCAATGGGTTGTGCCGTGACGGACACCCAGCGCGGACAGATCATCACCGGCAGGCGTTGCACCAGTGCGCGAATCATCTCGAAGGAAAGGCTGCCTGATCCCAGCACAATGGAAGCCTGAAATTCAATGACCTCTACACCCGATTGCCGCAGTATCTCGCCTACCTCCTGCCGGCTGCGTAAGTGCGAGGAAAGTGCTGAATCGGCTTCCCCCAATCCACCCAGGTAGATGATCCTCCGGACTCCGGCCTCCCTGGCTGCTGTTGCGAAGTTGCCGGCGGCGGTGCGGTCTTGCTCCTCGAATTTCCCAGCCGATCCCATGGAGTGAACCAGGTAATACGCTGTGTGGACACCCGCCAAGGCCGGCCGCAGGGAGGTGCCATCCAGGCAATCGCCCGCAACAACCTCGGTTTCTGCCCGTACGCGGGCGCGCAGAACTTCGGGGCGCCGGGCGAGGCAGCGAACTCTCCGGCCACCACTCTCCAGCGACGTCAGGAGTCTGCCTCCGACGTAGCCGGTGCCACCGGTCAACAGAATCAAGGCCGAGTTGTCAGGGGGCTCGAATCGCTCCATCACCACCCCATTGCGAAAGCGCCCAAATAGCGCAGGCAGCCCAGAACCCAAACCGGAACTGCTTTGCGCGCCGTGGCGCTGATCAGAGTGACGCGATCAGGATACGTGCTGGCATCGGGCACGCATCCAGGACTCAAAAGATGCGTCCTACCTGGAAGAAGGCCTTCGCATGGCCATAGTTGCCGACGGCCCCTCCCACCTGTACAGGTCCGAAGAGTGTGTTCACGATGATCGCTCCCACCACGTCTCCTGGGATGCGCGGCGGCAGGGGGCCAGAGGGGAGCTGGTAGGTCTTGCCCACTTCGACCATCCCTAGAAGATCAATGGTACTTCCCAGCAGGGGCGGCAAAGTTTTCAGTTGCCGAATGTACCCGAGCTGACCCAGGAAGTATTGGTTGGTGAGCAGCGAATTGGTGCCGTAGGCGGCAAAGCGCGTTACGCCGCCCAGCGGAAACAGCGGCACTCCCGCGTTGTAGCCGAAGCTGGTTCCACCGTATGCGTTGAAGAACACGGTGGACGGATCGGTGATGCGGAAGAAATTCTGGATTTGCAACTCCGTCGCCGGAAATGCTTCGGGGGCTCCGGGATTGGCGTTGTAAAACTTGAAATCGAAGGTAATGTGTTCACCATTGCGGGGAACCGTCTGGTCGTCCAGCGTGTTGAAGCTGTACTGCAGTCTGACATTGCCTGTCGCGCCGGCGAGGGTCGACAAAAGCTGGGGGCCGATTTGCGGTGAGAGGCTTTGGTAACCGCCTTCATACCCCAGGCGCAGTTCACCGGTGCGCCCGAAGCCGTAACCGAAATCAAGCCCGCCCAGTGCCATGCGGTTTCGATACAGAGCGACCAGCGTATTGTCGTTGTATAGCGGGTATTGTTCGCTGCTGACTCCGGACCGCGGCGCCACGAACCAGCTGCTCCTCGGGTTGAGCGGCCGGTAATACTCGCTGTTGAGCCCGAACTGCGAACCCACGATGACATCGTTGCGCAGCTCCCTGCGATATCCGCCGAAATCCAGAAAAGTGATGCGCGCCCCCGCGCTGAAGAAGACATCGTTGTAATCGGATCCGTCGATCACGATGAGAGGGCGCACGATCGGGGGCGAATACGACTTTGTCGCGGCTTGAATCTCCAAGCCCTGTTTGCCGTCTTGTTCAATCATCGAATAGTTAAGCGTGGCAAGGGACCCCATGCCCAGCATTTGCAGAATCTGGTCGTTCAGCCGGGCTGTCTCAAGGGGCTTACCGGCGAACGAGGACATCTCGGCGGCCATGGGGTCGGCGATCTGCGGAGGAACGCCCGTGACCGTCACAAATTGCGGCGTGGCTGACCGCTGGCGCCGGGCATTGCGTTCGGCGAGGTACTGCTGCCAGGCGGCCTCGTCTACCGAAAGGCCCAACAGCTTTGCAGAGTTTGCCTCCGCTGCCGCGTATCCGGCGCTGACGATCGCATCGCCCCGGTTATAGTCCGTGCCAGTGAACTTTTGCAGGGGCACGGAAACGACGATATCGGCTGCCTCCATGGACCGCCGCTCGTTGGCGATGATAACCGTGCTGATCGACTCATTCAGAACGGCGAAGCTGGACAGTGCCGTGTCAGGGTTCAGCGGAGCAGTCTCTAAATTAACGGCAACCGTAATCTCGGCTCCCATCTCCCTGGCGGCATCGACAGGAAGGTTGTTGAGCAAACCGCCGTCCACATAGATGTGATCGCCAGACCGCACCGGGCTGAAGATGCCTGGTAGCGACATGGTGGAGCGAAGCGCCAGCCCCAGGGAGCCGCTGCGAAAAACATGCTCGCTATGGGTCGTCAGGTCGGTAGCTACGCAGGCAAACGGAATGGGCAGCTCGTTGAAGTCATTGACACGGCTATAGGGCAGCGAAATTTCGTCAAGAATCAGATCAACCAGGGCGCCGGAGTTAAAGCCCGAGGGGAACTGCAATCCGTGGCGCAGGCCGAATTCTATGGTGCTGGGGTACTGGTGGGCATCCTGTTTGCGCCGAAAGGCGAGATACTTGAAGCGGGGCTGACCGCTCAATACCAGGTCCCAATCGATCTGCTTGACCAGGTCTCGCACCTCGGAGGCGTTCCTACCGGTGGCGTAAACGCCACCGACCAGGCCACCCATGCTGGTTCCGGCAACGACATTCACCGGTATTCGATGCTCTTCCAGCCACTGGAGCACGCCAATATGCGCCAAGCCGAGCGCACCTCCGCCTTCCAACACCAGGCCGAGCTTAGGGCGCTTCGCGTCGCTTGAACTCTCTTGGGAGAAAACGAATGTGGGAGAAAGACAGACCAGGACGACGGCAAGAAGACTTCGCACCTGAGCGATCATATGGCGCCGAACCTCGTGGATGGCATTTTTATGTACTGTGATGCATAAGCGGCCATTTGCGCTCGCTCAAAAAGTAGGAGCGGAACAAATTAGGAAAGCCTTTGCTGAATCGGGCGTCGTAGGACTCGCCGACGCCCCGTTCAGGACCGGCCTGCCGGCTCCGGGGCAAGGGTGAAAAACAGGTCGCGCTACCCCCCGGTCTCAGGATCCGTAGGTCCATGGCCCGACTTGGGATGATCAGTAAAAATTCGATCCCTGCGCTACACTATCACTCACGCTGGTACCATCGATCGCGCTCGCGAAAAGGAACTGCATTGCAAGTGTGGCGCATTGATGCTGTGTCTTGCATCTTTGTCGCCCCGACACTTCCTGCGTGGGTTTCTCCTGGCGTTGTGGTCGGATTGCGGGTATTGCGGAAGAGCTCGGTTGTTCTTGGGGAAGCGAGAAATGGAGTCTGGTTCAACACATAGTCCTTCGGCCCATCATGTTCAGTCGCCGCCCCTGGCTGTCCCTGAAAATCGCATCACGAATTCTCGAGTAATTAAAAGTGCTGCGGTATTTGCGCTTGCGGGGCGAATCATATTCTCCGCGATCGCCGCACTTTACTTCCCTTTCCTCCACCTGGATCCGAAGGTGGTGTATGCCAATCAACTCACGGATCACCTTATGCAGCCCACCGAAGGCTGGAAATACGCGTTGCTTGGCATGTGGGAGCGGTTCGATACCTTATGGTATGTGCACATCGCACAATTTGGTTATGATCGGCCCGATGCAATCGTGTTTTCTCCTGTGTACCCGGCACTCATTCACGTCACCTTTTTGCCTCCCCTGCTTGCGGCATTAGTTGTCTCCACTGTTGCGAGTTTCTTCTTTGCTTGGGGTTTTCAAAAGCTGGTTCTGCTGGACTATTCGCATGACGTTGCCCAACGAAGTCTAATTCTTTACCTGGCATGGCCGTCGGGTTTTATTCTGTTTGCCGGCTACCCGGAGAGTTTGCTGCTTTGTTGTGTCGTATGGGCGATTTATTTTGCCAGGACGGATCGTGCATGGGCCGCGGGATTGATGGCTTTGCTGGCGGGCGGAACCAAGGCAATCGGCGTCTTTGTGTTGCTTCCGATTGCATGGATCATGTTTGCTGAAAAAAAATGGAAGCTCATGGCGTCCGCACTATGCGCGGGCGTTGTACCAGTCGCAGTGGCGGGGTGGCTCCATGTTGCCGGACGCATGACTGTGAATCAAGCTTACGCGCAGTATTGGAGCACGACCCTATCGGACCCGGTTGATACACTTCTCGGCGCCTTGGCCACTCCAGCACCTTTCATAGCGCTTAATATGACGGCTTTGTGTGTGCTGCTGGTGTTCATGTTGGCCGTCAATGACCGCCACGAATACTCTATTTTCGTACTGGGGGTGGTGGGGCTGCTCCTTAGCGTCAGAATGACCCCTTTATTTCACAGCATGAACCGCTACGTATTAGTAATGTTTCCGGCATTTATCGCTGTCGGACGCATCTTTCAATCGAGGACACGCTTCACACTGCTCTTTGTTGCGCTATCTCAAATTTCACTACCGTTCTTTTTTATGTATCTCCGATGGGGTCTGGGGATCTGAATAGTCTGGCCTCCGAATTAATGCCGACTAAGACCAGAAAGACACTCCAGATTGACCAATACGTCCAGAAGTAAAGTCGCGTACGACCTTATCGTTGAGCATGGTCAGGATGGGTAGGTGTTTGCCTCACCAGTGAAGCTGCCGGGAACCCAGAACTGCCGACCCCTCGGAGGCGTTCCGGGCGCATCCGCTAGGCGGCTGCGCATCATCCCATTGGGGCGCTCGCGGTTGGCGCAGCAAGCCCGTACCGCGGATGGATTTCGTTGTGCAGGAAGTGAAATGGTCGGCCCTGGAGGACGGCTTTAGAACTTTTGTTCAGCATGTGCGGAGAGGAGCGGCGAACCAGTTACCGTCATGGCAGGCATCGGAGATTTTCCCTGCAAGCGTGGCCTCACCTTGCGTGGTTTGCCGACTCGTGAATGCGCAGCCGTTGCCGCGCCGCATAGGCCGCTACCTTTAGCCGGTTTCCACATAGCTGCATGCTGCACCAGCGCCGTGTTCCCTTCCTGCTTGTGTCATAGAAATGCAGCACGCACTGTCGGCACTTGCGCACGCGAGCGTGATCCATATGGGCAAACAACATCGCTGCGCTGTGCGCTACCGGAGCAAATAGATCTTCAGGTCGGCGCGTCTCAAACCGCAGCTCTGACACAGCGGCCTTCCCCGTCTTCGTCAGCCTTGTAAGCATCGGGTGTTCTGATAGAAGCCGGTTCAGATGCTGGACAGTTGTGTGGCGTACTGTGCCGCCATGTTCCCAGCCGAGCACCTCTTTTCTCAGTCCTTCCCTCAGATCACGCATGGCTTGCACGGTGTGTGTAGCCTGCGCTGATTCTTGCCAGTCCCGAGCAAGACGCGCTGCCTCGGAGGGAGCGAGCAACTCGGCTGCCTGAAACCAGCGTAAGAGAGCGCCGAAATCAGACAGCAATTCCACCGGTTCACCATTCTGGACGGGGCATGTGTTCAGGAAATCCAGGGCCAGATGGTTGCCCACGAAGAGAAATCCGCCCCTCCAGTCGGAGTTGTGAATTGGTTTTCCGCGGCCCATATTTTGCCCTCGATAAAAGTGTAACACCGATAATGAAACTTTTTATCGGTTAGCTAATCAGATGTCGTGAAGGCACGAGACGGTGCACGGAAAGCTCACTCGGTCGTCTGGCCTTCTAAGACCTTAGAGGAGGTACGTTATGACCACCTACCAGCATGCCGACGTGGACGGCATCAAAATCTTCTATCGCGAAGCCGGCCAAAAGGCAGCTCCTGCGATTCTGCTGCTTCATGGCTTCCCAACGTCGTCGCACATGTTTCGCAATCTCATTCCGGCGTTGGCCGACCAGTATCACGTGATCGCACCCGATCTTCCGGGATTCGGCTTTTCCGATGCACCTGACCGCAAGCAGTTCCGCTACACGTTTGAAAACCTGGCCAAGGTGATCGAGCGCTTCACCGAAACACTGGGTCTTGAGCGGTACTCGCTTTACGTATTCGATTATGGCGCGCCCGTGGGTCTTCGCATGGCATTGGCGCACCCCGAGCGGGTCCAGGCCATCATTTCGCAGAATGGCAATGCATATGAAGAAGGCCTGAGCGAGGGCTGGAACCCAATCCAGAAATATTGGAAGGAGCCAACCGCAGAGAATCGCGCCGCTCTGCGCGAGTTCCTTAAATCCGAGGCGACGAAATGGCAGTATCTGTACGGCGTCCGGGATGCGACGCTAGTCGCACCGGAAGCATACGAGCTGGATTCGGCGCTTCTGGCAAGGCCAGGCAACGACGAAATCCAGCTTGATCTTTTTCTCGATTACGCCAGCAATGTCGTGCTGTACCCCGAATTTCAGGAATATTTCCGTGTGAAGCAGCCGCCTCTGCTGGCGGTCTGGGGCAAGAGTGATCCGTTCTTCTTGCCTTCCGGCGCGGAAGCATTCAAACGGGACAGTCCCAATGCTGAGGTTCGGTTCTACGATACGGGGCACTTTGCTCTGGAAACCCACCATCCGGAAATTGCCAGCGCGATTCGGGAGTTTCTTGGCCGAGTTGTGACAATGCAGGTCGAGGCAGCGTAGATAGGTGTGTGGGAGGCTCCCTCGCACGCGTTCCCGGTAAGTCGCTGTTCGGGCGCGCATCCCAATAGGGGTGCGCGCCGAAGTTTAAAATAGCGTTCTCATACACATAGAAGGGACTTGAGAAGAAGGGTCGGGATGGGAAGATTTCCGCCCCACCAGTAAATCTGGCGGGGCGCCCGAACCGCTGGCCCCTCGCAGGCGTTTCCAGCGCTTCCTCTCCAGCATTCTCGCTCGTCAGAACCTCCACGCCGTCGATCGTCAGGCTGCCGCCCAAGTCCTGCCGGAACCCGCCGCCGTCCCACCGCCCGATGAGTGCCGTGTGGCCCGGGTCGCGCACGACGAGGTCCGTGCTCGCTCCCGCGATCAGAGGATTGGGCGAAGGGGAGAGCAGGCGCACCAAGCGGTTGCTGCGTTTGAACTGCGTGAAGTATTGGTAGCCGACGAGGTCGCCCGCTTCGTCGAATCCCTTGAGCTCGTAGAACGCGTCGCGCTTCACCTGGACCGGCCCGAAATGTCCGTTGGCGTCCGGTGTCAACGTGTAGATGGGTGGACCGGCGGCCTGT
>Ga0210102_1000368_pt1 | contig 12013 bp, 9 predicted proteins | sample RushOxbow_ThreeS_4_FD_185563 | JGI IMG/M metagenome (GOLD analysis project Ga0210102, IMG submission 185563) | Wetland microbial communities from San Francisco Bay, California, USA, that impact long-term carbon sequestration -... | ecosystem: Environmental > Aquatic > Marine > Wetlands ...
CGGAAGGTCTGCCGATGGGTGCCGCGGCCGTGGGTGATCGAGTGCAGGGTGGTGGAGTACTTGTAGAGCTCCGCCTCGGGCACGATCGCCCGCACCTTGGTGAGCCGGCCGTCGCGCTCGGTGCCGAGGATCTGGCCCCGCCGGGCGCTGAGATCGCCCATTACGTCGCCGAGGATGTCCTCCGGGGTCCAGACCTCCAGGTCCGCCAGCGGCTCGAGCAGGACCGGCCTGCACTTGGGCGCCACGTTCCGGAAGGCGAGGATGCCCGCCATCTTGAACGACATCTCGTTGCTGTCCACGTCGTGATAGGAGCCGTCGTAGCACTCGACCTGGAAGTCCACCATCGGGTAGCCGGCGATCACGCCGCGTTCCGCCGCCTCCTGCACCCCCTTGTCCACCGCCGGGATGTACTTGTTCGGAATCACCCCGCCGACGATGCTGTCCACGAACTCGTAGCCGCCGCCGCGGGGGAGCGGAGAGATCCGGATCCAGCAGTCGCCGTACTGGCCCCGGCCACCGGTCTGCTTCTTGTGCTTCCCCTGGCCCTCCGCCTTGCCCTTGATCGTCTCGCGGTAGGCGACCTTGGGCCGGGTCAGCTCGGCGTGCACGCCGAACTTGCGGTCCAGACGGTTGAGAATGGTGTCGAAGTGCCGCTCGCCCATCCCGTGGATCAAGGTCTGGCCCAGCTCCGAGCTGTACTCGAAGTGGAACGTCGGATCTTCCTCGTGCAGCTTGTGCAGCCCGGCGGCGAGCTTGTCCTCTTCCCCGCGCTGCTTCACCAGCACCGCCGACGTGGCCACGGCCTCCGGCAGCGGGAGCGGCGGCAGGCGCACCGGGTGGTCGCGCTGGCAGAAGGTGTCGCCGGTGTGAGTGTCGCGCAGCTTGGCCACCGAGCCGATGTCGCCGGCGCAGAGCCGCTCTACCTCTATCCGCTCCTTGCCCTGCTGGATCGACAGGTGGTTCAGCTTCTCCGCCACCTCGTGCTCCGCGTTCCAGACTTCGTCGCCGTTCCGGATCTCGCCCTGGTAGAGCCGGAACAGGGTTACGTCGCCCACGTGCGCCTCGGAGATGGTCTTGAAGACGCGGCCCAGCAGCGGTGCGTCGCGGTAGGCGGCGGCATCGGCCGCCACCACCTCGGACGGGGCGGGGAGCAGCTCGACCATCTTCTTCAGGAGCGTGCGGAGTCCGTAGGTGAGCGTGGCGCTGCCGCAGAAGAGCGGCACGATCTGGCCGGCCAGCATGGCCTTCTTCACCGCCCCGATGAACTGCTCTCTCGGGATCTCCTCGCCGGCGAGGTAGCGCTCGATCAGGGAGTCGTCGGTGGAGGCCACCGCCTCGACCAGCTGCTCGTTGTACTCCTGGTACCGCTGCTGGTACTCGGGCGGGATCGGCACCACGTCGTATTCGCCCTTGGCCGTCCCCTTCCGGTAGGTGTGGCAGTGACCGGAGAAGAGGTTGATGATCCCGTGGAAGCCGGGCCCGTCGCCGATGGGCACCTCGACCGGGACCACCTTGGGCGTGAGATGGGCCTTCACGTCCTGGAACACGCGCTCGAAGTCGGCGTGCTCCTTGTCCATCAGCGTTACGAACAGGATCCGGGGCAGGTGGAGCTGATCGCAGACCTCCCACACCTTCTCGGTACCGACCTCCACCCCGCCAGTTCCGCTCAGCACCACCACGGCGGCGTCGGCCGCGTGCAGGGCGGTCACCACCTCGCCGAAGTAGTCGAGGTAGCCCGGGGTGTCGATCAGGTTGATCTTGGTGTCGAGCCACTCGGCGTAGCCGAGGGCGAGATTGATGGAGTGCTTGCGGTCGATCTCGTCGGGGGAGTAATCGGTGAGCGTGGTGCCGTCCTTGACGCTGCCGTGCCTTCGGCTGGAGCCGGACACCCAGGCGAGCGCGTCCACCAGCGATGTCTTGCCACTCGCGCCGTGGCCGACGAACGCCACGTTTCGGATGGCGTCGGAGCCATAGACCTTCATGGCCTCCACCTCCTTGGACTGGTTGGATTTCCAAGGTGAAGGGCGGGGCGCGAGGGCGCAAGGGCGCGTTAGCGCTTAGCGCCTTAGCGCCTTAGCACCCTGTGCCTCACCGGTACCCCGCCGCCTGAAGCTGGAACAGCTCGGCGTAGAGGCCGCCCTGAGCCACTAGGGCCTGGTGCGTTCCCTGTTCCACCAACCGCCCGCCCTGCAACACCAGGATCCGGTCCGCCATCCGGACGGTCGAGAACCGGTGGGAGATGAGCACCGCCATCCGCCCCCGGGTCAGCTCGGAGAAACGGAGGAACACCTCGTACTCCGCCCGGGCGTCGAGCGCGGCGGTGGGCTCGTCCAGGATCAGGAGCTGGGCCTCCCTCATGTAGGCCCGCGCCAGGGCCACCTTCTGCCATTCTCCCCCCGACAGGTCCACCCCGCCCTCGAACCGGCGGCCCAGCATCTGGCCGTAGCCGGCGCCCAGCCGGGCCGCCACGGTGTCGGCCAGGCTCCGCTGCGCGGCGCTCTCGACGGCCGCTTCGTCCCCTACCCGCTCGATGTTTCCCACCGCGATGTTCTCCCGCAGCAGGAAGTCGTAGCGCACGAAGTCCTGGAAGATGACTCCGACGTTCCGCCGCAGGCTCTCGACGTCGTGCTCCCGGAGGTCCACCCCATCGAGCAGGATCCGCCCCTCGCTCGGGTCGTACAGCCGGGCCAGCAGCTTGACCAGCGTCGTCTTTCCCGCCCCGTTCTCCCCCACCAGGGCGAGCCGTTCGCCCGGCGCCAGCGCGAAGTCCAGCCCCCGCACCGCCCACGCCTCCGACCCGGGGTACCGGAACCCCACGTTCTCGAACACGAAACCGGTGCGGATCGGCACCGGAACCGGCCGGGCGCCCGCGCGCCGCACGATTCGGGGCTCCAGCGCCAGGAAGCTGAAGAGATCGTCGAGGTAGAGGCTCTGCTCGTACACCTGGCTCAGCGAGAGGAGGATCCGCTGGGTCACGTCCCGGCTCTGCCGGAAGGAGCCGGCGAGGAAGGTGAGCACGCCGATGGTGAAGACCCCGGCGGCTGACCGGTAGCCGATCACGGTGAGGTAGATGATGACGCCGTAGGCGGCGTAGTAGCCCAGCGTGCCCACGGCCGCGAGCAGGCTCGAGACGATGCTTCGCCGGACCGCCAGCGCCTTGTTGGCCTGGTAGAACTCGGTGGACAGAGCGTCGTAGCGACCCACCAGGAAATCGGAGAGCCCGAAGAGCTTGAGCTCCTTGGCGGAGATGTCGCTCGCCCCGATGTAGCGCAGGTAGTCGAGCTGCCGGCGCTGCGGCGTCCAGGAGTAGAGGAGGGAGTAGCCCAGGGAGGCGAAATGGGTCTCGCCCAGGAGCGACGGCAGCACCGCCACGAGCAGCAGGAGGAGCAGCCAGGGCACGTACAGCGCGAGTGCCGCGCTCAGGGTCACCAGGGTGATCGCGTCCTGGATCGAGGCGAGGAGCAGGGTGAACAGTCCGATCCGCCCCACCGTCTGGCGCCGGGCCCGCTCCAGCTTGTCGTACAGCTCGGCGTCCTCGAACTGCTCCATGTCCAGCGTCGCCGCGTGCCGCATCAGCTCGACGCTGGTCCGGTTGGCGAAGAGGTCGCCCAGGAGGCTCTCCAGCAGCGCCGACACCCGGGAGAGGCCCTCGCCCACCACCGCGATCCCCAGCTCGAGCGCCAGCAGCTCCCCGAGCCGGGCCCAGGGAACCGCGTGGCCCGCCTGGGTCAGGGCGACCGCGTCCACCACCTGGTCCACGATCAGCTTGCCCACCCAGAGCACCGCGAGGGGGACCAGCGACCGGAGCACCCGGAGGACCAGGATGCCCACCACGTATCGGGGCTCCGTCTGCCAGACCAGCTTCAGCAGCCGAGGCAGGTGGCGCAGCGCCTGCACCCGCTCCCGCCAGGACACCTCCCGGTCCTCCGGCCGGCGGCGACCGCTCGCATTGGGCCGGACCACGGGATGCTGGAGAGGCAGGACCATGGAGTGAAGGTAATGCTGCTATCTTCCCGCCATGCCAGACACCGCGCTCGTCACCGGCGGCACCCAGGGTATCGGACGCGCCACGGCGCTCGCGCTCGGCCGGGCGGGTTACCGCGTCGGCATCTGCGCCCGCTCAGGCCCCGCGGTCGAGTCCACCCTCGCAGAGCTGCGAGGTGAAGGCATCGAGGCCGCCGGCCGCGCCGCCGACGTATCCGACCGCGGGCAGATCGCGGCCCTGGTGGACCACGTGCGCGGCGCGCTGGGCGAGATCGACGTGCTGGTGAACAACGCGGGGATTCTCCTCACCCGACCGTTCGAGGAGCTCACCCTGGAGGAGTGGGACGCCACGATGGCCACCAACCTCCGGGGTCTGTATATCGTCACCCACGCCGTGATCCCCGGCATGCGCGCCCGCCGGCACGGGACCGTGATCAACGTGGCCAGCCTGGCCGGCCGCAACGGCTTCGTCGGCGGCACCGCCTACACCGCCTCCAAGCACGCCGTGCTCGGCTTCAGCCGCTCGCTCATGCTCGAGGTGCGGAAGGACAACGTCCGGGTGGTGGCGATCTGCCCCGGCTCCGTCTCTACCGGACTCTTCACCGGCCAGTCGATGCTGAAGCCGAATGCCGAGCGGATCCTCCGCCCGGAGGACGTGGCCGGGTCGATCCTCCACATCGTCGAGCTGCCCGAGCGGGCGCTGGTGAGCGAGCTCGACCTACGCCCCACCAACCCGTAATCGTCCGGCGTGCCGGGAGTGCTCGTCTCGACGTGCGTCTGCCGGGGCCAGCCCTTCGCCCGGCTGCTGCCGCTGGCTCGCGCCGGCTGCTGGACCCTGGCCGACCTCATGCGGGAGACCGGGTGCGGCGCGGGGTGCGGCCTGTGCCGGCCCTACCTGCGCCGGATGCTCGCCACCGGCGAAACCGCCTTCGGGGAGCTTCTCACCGATGACGCGAGCTGAGTGACGGCGGCGAGCGAGACGGCCGGTGCGCTGCCGCGGGCGGCCCGGACCTCGTCGCCCCGGGTTCTGGCGATCCTCGCCGTCGCCGTCGGCTGGCTCGGCGTCTACTTCGGCTTCCGGCAGACCTGGCTCGGGATCGCGCTCCCCCTCGGGGCCACGGTCCTGGCAGTCGCCGCGATGCGGGCCCGGGAGGCGACCGCCCGGCGCCAGAGCGCCGAGCTGGGCCAGGCGCTCGCCTCGGCCGCCGCGCGCAACCGGGAGCTGGGCCGACTTCACCACCTGGCGGCGGTCATGCTCGCGGGCGCGGATCTCTCGGGGCTGCTGGACGAGGTCGCCGAGGCGGCGGTCGAACTGCTCCAGGCCCAGAGCGGCGGCGTGACGCTGGTGGTCGAAGAGGGCCGGTTCCTCAAGGTCGCCGCCGCGACGGGTACCCTCGCCAGCACGGTGGGCCGCCTCATCCCGGTGGACGATTCGCTGCTGGGCTCGGTGGTGACCCACGGCACGCCGCTCCTCTCCAACGACATGGACGCGGACCCGCGGGCCTACCGAATGCCCGGACTTTCGGTGGCGCTGCACACCGTGGCGATCGTACCACTCCGCAGCGCGGGCGTGGTGATCGGGACCATCAGCGTCTACAACCGCCGCGACGGCCGGCCCTTCACCGACCACGACCTGCAGCTGCTGGAGACCCTGGGCGATCAGGTCGTGGTCGGGCTAGACCGCAACGCGGTGCTGGAGGAGAGCCGGCGGAACGAGCGGGCGCTGGCGGCCAAGAACGCCGAGCTGCAGCGGGTCACCCAGCTCAAGAGCGAGTTCCTCGCCAACATGAGCCACGAGCTGCGCACCCCGCTCAACGCCATCATCGGCTTCTCCGATCTCATCCTCTCCGGCGGCGCCGGACCGGTGGCGACCGGGCAGCGGGAGTTCCTCGAGGCGGTGCTCCGGAACGGCCGCCATCTGCTCGCGCTGATCAACAGCATTCTCGATCTCTCCAAGATCGAGGCCGGCCGGATGAACCTGCACCTGGCTCCCACCGACTTGCGGGAGGCCGTCACCGCGGCGGTGGCGGACACGGCGAGCCTGCGGAGCGGGAAGCGCCAGGAATGCCGGCTGGGGCTGGAGGACCGGCTCGAGGTGGTCGCCGACGGGGTCCGGCTGCGGCAGGTGCTCTTCAATCTCCTCTCCAACGCCTCGAAGTTCACCCCCGAGGCCGGGGTCATCACCGTCACCGCCATCAGGACCCGGGCTCCCCTGCCGACGCCGGCCGAGCGGGCGGGGGACGAGCAGCGGGCGGCCACCCGGGAGGTGGTCTGGGTGTCGGTGGCGGACACCGGCATCGGCATCCTGGAGGAGGACATGCCCAAGCTGTTTCAGGAGTTCACCCAGGTGGACAGCTCCCCCAGCCGACGGGCGCAGGGCACCGGGCTGGGGCTCGCACTGTGCCGGAAGTTCGTCGAGATGCACGGCGGCACCATCGGGGCCGAGTCGGTGGTCGGCCGGGGCTCGACCTTCTGGTTCCTGCTTCCGACCGAGGGCCCGGTCCGGCGGACCTCCCCCGCTTGAATCGCCGGCCGGCAGTGCTAGGCTTCTAGCGGATGCGCTCGAGCCGCCTAGCCTCGCTCCTGCTCGCCGCCCTGGTCCTGCTCCACGGGCTCGCCCTGGGCGCGGAAGCGCACGCGTCCTGGGTTGCCTCCGCCACCGCGGCAGCGGTCCACGAGCAACAGGACTCGGTTCCGCTCCACGTGCACGACGAGACCACCTGTGCCATCTGCAACGGGTCGGTCACCCTCCCCGCGCCCACCCTGGCCCGCACGGTCATCCCGGATGCTCCCGCCACGGTGCTGCCGGGCACCTTCGCCACCTGCCTTCGGCTCCCCCGCTCCGCGGAGAACCGGCCCCCCAGCTCCCGAGCCCCACCCGCGCTCCGTTCCGCCTGATTCCCGCCGCACCCACGCGGCGGCGACACTCATGCAACGGAGTCGCTCATGCACGTGCGTGCTCGCACGGTCATCCTTTCGGCCATCTGGTGGCTGGGGGTCGCATCCCTGGCCTCGGCACAGGTCCCGGCCGGCGGCGCCGACTCGCTCGGCCCCGCCATCCAACGGCTCACCGCCCGGATCGACTCGCTCGAGTCCGGGCTATGCCCCGATTCATCCGGCATCGCCCTCCCGGCCCCGATCGGTGTCCCGCGCACCGACAGCCTGATCACCGCGCTGGGCGCGCTCGAGCGCCGGCTCGCGGCGCTGCGCGACAGCCGCTGCCCGACCGGGGCAGCGGCGGCCCCCCCTGCCCCCGCCGACACCACCGACGAGCTCGCCGCGCTTCGCGCCGCGGCGGCAGTGGCGGCGGGAGCCGAGCCGGCCCCGGCCGCAGCCACCCCGGCCGATACTACTCGGCCTCCGCCGCTGCCGCCCGCCGCAACCCCCCGGCGCAGCGCCAATGCGCTCAATCCCGAGATCAGCGCCACCGGCGACATCCGGCTGGTGGCCCGGGAGGGACGCCAGCGCGATAACGGGGTGGCGCGCGAGTTCGAGTTCGCCTTCCAGTCGGCCCTCGACCCGTACTCCAACACCAAGATCTTCCTGACCTTCGAGGACGAGGAGATCGGGGTCGAGGAAGGGTACCTCTACTGGACCGGACTTCCCGGCCGGCTGCGCTTGGACGTGGGCAAGTTCCGCCAGCAGGTCGGCGACCTCAACCGCTGGCACCTGCACGCGCTGCCGGAGACCGAATACCCGCTGGTCTACCAACGCTTCCTCTCTCCCGAGGGACTGAGCGGGGTGGGACTCTCGCTCTATACCGCCCTCCCGGTATCGCTCGCCGGCGGGACCCACGAGGTCTGGGTCCAGGGCACCACCGCGGAGAGCGAGCCGCTCTTCGGCGAGGGCCGGGAGCCGAGCCTGCTCCTCCGGCTGCAGAACTTCTGGCAGCTCAACCGCAGCACCTACGCCCAGCTGGGGATCACCGGCGTCGGGGGTGACGATCACGATACCGATCTGCGGAGCCGGCTGGGCGGCCTCGACTTCAGGCTCACCTGGCGCCCGCCCGAGGCCGGCACCCGACGGGAAGTCACGCTCCGGGCGGAGGGATATCGGCTGCACGCCACCCAGGCAGGGGCCACCACCAACCGCTACGGCACCTTCGTGGACCTCACCGCGCGGGTGAGCCGCCGGTGGGTGTTGGGCACGCGCTACGACTGGGTCGAGGCGCCCCGGGGCCCCGACGACACCGAATGGCGTTTGACCCCGTCTCTGACCTGGTGGCAGAGCGAGTTCGTCTACCTCCGGTTGGAGGGGCAGCACCGGAACAGCGATCTCGAAGGGACCCGCAACCTGCTGTCCCTGCAAGCGGTGTGGGCGATGGGCCCGCACAAGCACGAGACCTACTGACATGGAAGGACGCCCGATGTCCATCGCCCTCTGGCTCGCCGCACTACTGGCGGTCCCCACCGGCAGCCCTGCTGCCGCACCACCGCGCCACGGCGGGACTGCGCCCCTGCGCATCGTCACCAGCCTCACCACCTACGGGGCCATCGCCCGGGAGATCGTGGGCGATCGCGCCACGGTCACCTCGATCGCCCAGGGCGACGAGGATCCCCACTTCGTCCAGCCCAAGCCGAGCTTCGTGGCGGTCCTCCGGAACGCCGACCTCTTCGTCACCACCGGGATGGACCTCGAGCTCTGGGTACCGCCGCTGCTCGACCGGGCGGGCAACCGGAAGGTGTCGGAGGGCGGCCCCGGCTACGTCACCGCCTTCACCGGGATCCACCTGCTGGAAGTGCCGACCTCGCTCAGCCGCTCCCAGGGCGATATCCACGTCGAGGGCAACCCCCACATCCATACCGATCCGCTCAACGGAATCATCATCGCCCGCAACATCCTGGGCGGGCTGCAGCGGGTCTCTCCCGAGAACGCGAGCTATTTCGCGACCCGGGAGCAGGACTTCGAGAAGCGGGTGCTCGAAGCCACCATGGGCGCCGAGCTGGTCCGCATTCTCACGCCGGCCACGGCGTACTCGCTGCTCGACAACGACAGGCTGTTCGACTTCCTTGGCCGGCAGCAGTACCAGGGCAAGCCGCTGCTCGACCGGCTGGGCGGATGGCTCAAGCAGGGGGTGGGCTTCCGGGGCAAGGAGATGGCCTGCTACCACAAGGAGTGGGCCTACTTCAGCCATCGGTTCCAGGTCACCTGCGCGGAGTACATCGAAGCCAAGCCCGGCATTCCGCCCACGCCCGGGCACGTGCAGGACGTGATGGCGTTGATGCGGGAGCGGAAGATCCCGGTGCTCTTCGCCTCGAACTACTTCGATCGGAAGCAGATCCAGCAGGTGGCGTCGCGCACCGGCGCCAGGGCGGTGATCGTGCCGGAGAACACCCAGGGTGCGCCCGGGGTGAACACCTATTTCGACCTGCTCAACACCTGGGTCAGCGGACTGGCCGCCGGATTCGGCGGAGGAGCCTCATGATGGATCTCAGCCTCTTCCTTCCGCCGCTGGTGGCCTGTCTGGTCATCGTGGCGATCCACTCCTACCTCGGCCTCCACGTGATCGCGCGCGAGGTGATCTTCGTGGACCTCTCGCTGGCCCAGATGGCCGCGCTCGGCTCCGCGGTGGCCATCCTGGCCGGGAGCCAGCCCGACTCCACCGTGGCGCTGGCCTACTCCCTCGGCTTCGCGACCCTGGGGGCGGGGGTCTTCGCGCTCACCCGTTCGGATGAGCGGGGGACAGTCCCCCAGGAGGCGATTATCGGGATCGTGTACGTGGTGGCCTCCGCGGCCGCGATCCTGGTGGCCGACCGGACCCCGCGCGGCGGTGAGGCGATCAAAGACATCCTGGTCGGCAGCCTGCTCTGGGTGGATTGGTCCACCATCGCCCGGCTGGCCGGGATCTACGCGGTGCTCGGGCTGTTCCACTGGGTGCTCCGGCGACGGTTCCTGACCATCTCGTTCGACCCCTCCGTCGCCATAGCGCGGGGATGGAGCATCCGCTGGTGGGATTTCCTGTTCTACCTGTCCTTCGGGATCGTGATCACCTTCTCGGTGCCGATCGCCGGGGTGCTGCTGGTGTTCTCCTTCCTGGTGGTACCCGCCGCTGTCGCCTTCCAGTTCACCCGACGCCAGCGCTCGCTCGCCGCCATCAGCTGGCTCGCCGGAACCCTCGCCTCCGCCGCCGGTCTCTGGGTGTCGTTCCGGTACGACCTGCCGACCGGGCCGGTGATCGTCTGCATGTTCGGCCTGGTGCTGCTGGGGGCGTATGGAGTGAGAAGGCTATCGGCTATCCGCTATCCGCTGTCCGCTGTCGGATCGCCGGACGAGCGCAGGCCCACGGAGCAGCGTGAGACGGTTAGTGGATAGCCGATAGCCGGTAGCGGCCCTATCTCCGCTCCTCCCGCTTCCAGCCCGGCCGGAACGGGGGGGGCAGCATGGCCGCCCGACGGACCAGCTCCAGGTGCGGGGCCACCACGTCGGCCAGGCGCTGGGCCGGCTCCAGGTGGGAGGAGTTGAGCACCGCGGGCGGAGCAGCGGTGAATACCAGGGCGCCGTGGACCCGACCCGCCACCCTGAGCGGCACGATGAGCCGCGCTTCTCCGTCCACCAGCGCGAAGAGGTGGGGCAGCTCGCCGGTGAGCACCCGGCCCAGACCGGTCCCGCCAACCGGAGTCGAGGGCAGATCGGGGATGGCGCGGCGCTCGCCCGGATCGAGGAGCACCACCCGGTCGCCCTCGCTCAGCCGCAGGGCGAAGCGCATCTCGTCGAAGGGAAGAAACCGACCGGCCAGCTCCGCCACCGCGCGGGTCGCTTCCGCGGGGTCGCTGCCGAGAGCAAGGATGCGGCCGATCTCGAGCAGGCGCTCGGCGATGGCCGCCTCCGCCGCCGGCGCCTCGCGAGCCCGCGCCCGCTCGATCAGCAGCGCCACCTGCGGTGCGATCAGCGCCCCCACTCGCGCCAGCAGGTCGCCATCCTCCTCGTCATACAGATCCGGTCCGACGCTGCCCGCCAGCAGCCACACCGGCAGCCGGGTGGGGCCCGTCACCTCGACGCCGACCACGGCGCGCAGCTCGGCGGCGGGCGGATCCACTGCGGTGAAATAGCCCCGAGGCCAACGCGGGTCGCGTCCCGCGTCGGCCAGGAGAATGCGGCCATGGGCGTCCGAGAGGCCGGCCAGGTCCAGCGATTCCCGCTCCAGCACCAGGGAGGGATCACTCCAGGGCGGGCCGCCCGCATGCTCGCTGAGGCGGTAGTAACGGTTACCGGTCGGATCGCCCAGCAGCAGCTCGAAACGGTCGTGGGGAATCAGCGGCTCGAGCGCGTGACCGAGCGCGAGGGTGAGATGCTGAGGCGTGGAGCCCGCCGTGCCGGCGCGCGCCACCGCGTCCAGCAACGCGGCAGTCCGCTCGAGCCTGAAGGTAGGCGACCCATGGGCCGCGTTCCACAACCGCGCCATCCGTCCCAGCATGGGAGCCAGTCGCTGGGTGACGAGATGGATCAGCGCGATCTCGTTCTCTCGATATCGCCCGGCCCTGAGGTCGGCCACGAGCATGAGACCCACGTCACGCCGGCCGAACCGCACCGCCACCGCCACGGTCGAGCCGTAGCCCGCGTCGCGGACGATCTCCTCCAGCAGCGCGAGCTGGGCCGGCTGAAGCTGGGGCGAGGGCAGCGGAATGGCGAGCTCGTCCTGGGCCAGGGCCTCCGGGCCCAGCAGCACCGACCCACCCTCCTGCGGGAACAGCCAGAGCCCCAGCAGGTCGTGGGAGACGTCGGCGGCGAGAGCATCGGAGAGGGCTTCGTGCCAGGTGGCGAGCGCGACCGGGTCGCCCAGGCCCTGGTCCATCCGGAGAAGGGGCACCAGGGGTCCGGCCCCGACGCCGGGGAAAGCGTCGCCGGGGACATCCTGCTCGCTTGGCCGAGGATGGTCCATGATGATGGCGATTCTGGCAGAACGTATGCCGGGTGGACGCCGAGACCAATTCGGTGATATGAAAGAGCTTGCCCCTGCTTCGCTGCAAGTAATGGCACGCTGCGCGCAGCCCCCGTCGCGTCCTGCCCACAGCTATTGCACGCTGCTGCC
>Ga0210102_1000369_pt1 | contig 12010 bp, 8 predicted proteins | sample RushOxbow_ThreeS_4_FD_185563 | JGI IMG/M metagenome (GOLD analysis project Ga0210102, IMG submission 185563) | Wetland microbial communities from San Francisco Bay, California, USA, that impact long-term carbon sequestration -... | ecosystem: Environmental > Aquatic > Marine > Wetlands ...
CCGCATGGCGCGGTCGATCTCCACCACGTTGGCGCTGATCTCCGGAATGCGGTTGGCCGAGTAGGTGAACAGCTCGGAGAGCAGCGTCCACAGGAACTCTCCCGCCTTGTCCAGCTTCTCGCCGCCAAAGCCGGTCAGCAGCCGCAGCCGCTCGCCCACCGAATCGAGGTTTTTGGCCATCTCCAGCACAGGGAATTTGGCGCGCTGGGAGGGACGGTACTCCAGCGTCTTCCAGTCGATACCCAGCCGCTCGCTGCCCTCCAACCCCTTCTGCCGCTTGTAGAAGCCGCCGCCGGTCTTGTCGCCCAGCAGCTTGCGCTCGATCATCTGCTCGTAGAAGTCGGGCAGGTCGAGAAGGTTTCGCTCATCCTGCACTGCATCGGCCGCATGCGCGGTCACCAGTCGCTTGGTGTTGTGCATCACGTGGGCCAGCACGTCGAGCCCCACCATGTCGAGCGTGCGGAAGGTGGCTGACTTGGGAAAGCCGGTTGCCGCGCCGGTCAGCGCATCCACCTCTTCGATGGAGAAATCAAACTCCTGCATCAGCCGGAAGGTGTTCACCACGCTGAAGCAGCCGATGCGGTTGGCGCAGAAGTTCGGCGTGTCACGCGCATAGACAATCCCCTTGCCCAGGCGCAGGCTGGCAAACTGCGCCACGGCGTCCATCGCCTCCGGATCGCTGTCCTTGGTGGGGATGATCTCCAGCAGCCGCATGTAACGCGGCGGATTGAAGAAGTGCGTGCCGAACCAGTTCCGCCGGAAATCCCCGCTGAAGCCCTCGGCGATATCCTGCAACGGCAGACCGCTGGTATTGGTCGTCACAATGCTTCCCGGAGCCCGCACCTGCTCCACCTTGCGCAGCAATTCGCGCTTCAGCTCCAGGTTTTCGACCACTGCCTCCAGAATCCAGTCGCAGCCGGCCAGCAAATCGAGGTTGTCCTCGAAGTTGCCGGGAATCACCAGCTGGGCCAGCCCCGGCTCCATAAAGGCCGCCGGTTTGGACTTGCGCGCGCCCTCCAGCCCGCGCAGCACCACACCATTGCGCCCGGCTGCATCGGTGGCGCCGGGAGCGGCGATATCCAGCAGAATGGGGCTCAGCCCGGCGTTGGCCAGGTGCGCGGCAATGCGGGAGCCCATGGTACCGGCACCCAGAACGGCAACTTTCTCAATTCGTTTCAGCAAAGCTCCTCCCGGGTGCACGGCCCGCAGACGCTCTCGAGTCAATTCCTCAGCCCTGCCATTTTGCCGCAACTTTCTGGAGTCGTCAGGGCCAAAGCCCGGTTTGGCAGGGCAAAAAAGTGCGGCAAAGGATGGGATGCAGAAAACCGCCGCCGGGTGCGAGAAGTCCGTGAGGAAGAATTACCAAAGGGCATTGCGGCGTACGGGGGCGCCCGTGCAAAACACCGGGAAGGCTCGGAACGGCGGAATTAAAGAAGGAAAAAAGCGCGCAAAAAGAGGCGGCGCGCGCCGGGAATGTGGGGTGAGGATGGCAACGGCGCGCGCCTTATGTAATTGAACTGAGTGTAGCCGGATCCACCTACCCTGTCAAGAAAAATATTGGCATAACCTGTTAAAAACAAAAGTGTTAAAATTGAATTTCAAATTCAAAAGCGGCGCCAAACGCAAGTGCATGCGTCACCCCGCAATGTGATCGGCGTCCCTGCGGCCGGCAGAGTTTGCATCACCGCATCGCGAAGAAAAATTGCTCTTAAATTTGGTGCAGTGTGCTTGGGGCCTGCGCGTGAGAAATGCGCCATGACGCTCCACTCCTCGCGCCGCCCACGGCCCTTCGGAGCACTTTGCCGCCTGGGCTAAGTTCGGGAGGAGGACTGGCCTCTGGTCTTGGAGCCTTGGCGCGAGCCTGCGCCCCGCGAGGGGCCCTGCCGCGTCCCGGCCGCCGGACGCACCAAACCGTTGGTAAGGGGTGATCCGCTGCGCTGCTGCGCCACCGGCCGCTCCACCTCCGGCCCGCTCAGCTGGCGCTTGCGAGGAGGAGGCGTCAGCCGCTCCGGGTGCTCGCGAACGATCTTCTGTGCGAGCTTCAGCACCTCCCGCTCACCGCGATAGGTGAGCTTGCGGTGGGCTTTGTCCAGGGGAAACCAGAACGCCCGGCGGACCTCGTCGCGCATCTCCGGGTCGATCTGCCCCAAACGCCCCGACTGGTAGAGGAAGAGAAAGAAGCTCACCGCCTTGGAGACATGCTCCCGCCCGCCCCAGCTGCGCTGGTACAGATAGCGGATCGTGGTCAGCCGGAACAGTGGCAAGCCGCGCACGCCGGTTTCCTCCAAGACCTCCCGGCCCGCGCTTTGCTCCGGGGTCTCTCCCTCGTCCACCGCGCCCTTGGGCAAGGCAAAAACAGTGCCTTCCGGGCGAGCCTTTGACCTTCGCGACACCGTATCGGCGTTGATGATATTCGGCTCGATAATGGCGACCTGCCAGACGCCGCGAATGTGCCGTAAGACCACACCTCCGGCCGAGGTCTCAAAGACCGTGCTTTTGCCCTCTGGAGATTGGGCTGGCTGCGTAGGATTGGCGCTGCCCCGCAATGTTCTTTTGCGAACCGGTGAGTTGGGCACGTGGGGACCTGAACGTGAGCTAATCGAATCATGTTCGCAAACAATGCCCACCGGGGCAAGCGTTAGTTACCCTTCCAGACACCAGAGGGAAATTGCGCCCCCTAATCTTTAAAAAGCGCATTTTCAGGGCAATTCGGCAACTTTCAGGGCAATTTGCGAATCCAATGAAGCCGGGGATGGGCGAAACTCGGGCTGCCTCTAGGGGTTCATAGGAAAAGAGGATATGAATCAGCTCACGCAAATCTCGCATTCGGTACAAGCGTTCTTCCGGCAGCTGATCGCCCAGCGGGAACGCCAGGGGAAAGTTGAACAACGTTCGCTCGGCCTCGCGCTGGGCGGAGGCTTCGCCCGTGGCCTGGTGCACATCGGCGTCCTTAAGGTATTGGAAGAAGAGAAGATACCCGTGACCGCCGTGGCCGGCACCAGCGCTGGCGCCGTTGTGGGAGCCTGTTTTTGCAGTGGACTTTCCGCGGCGGAGATGGCGAGCATTGCGCGCCGTCTGCGCTTCAAGGACTTCGCCCGCTGGACTCTCGACCGTGGCGGTTTTTACTCCAACGACCGCCTTACTCACTTTCTCCACCACGTCCTCCCCTTTCAGAATTTTGACGAGTTGAAGGTTCCTCTGGCGGTGGTGGCGACAGAGTTTCCCACCGGTCACCCGGCCATCTTCGAAAGCGGCCCGATTGCCGATGCGGTGCGCGCAAGCTGCGCCTACCCCGGAGTCTTTACCCCGGTCGTGGTCAACGGCGTTCAGCACGTGGACGGCATGTTGAGCTACGAGGTGCCCACGACGCCGCTGAAACAGCGTGGAATTGAATGCGTGCTCGGCGTGCTGCTACGGCCCGAGCCCAACCTGAGCGCGGCGCCGCGCCACTTCCTGGATGTCACCGTGCAGTGCTTCGCCATTGCCCAGGCGCGGATGAGCTCGCAGTGGATGCAAGATGCGGATATGATTCTTCAGCCCGATGTGAACGGCTATGCCTTCGACCAGTTCGAAAAAGCCGATGAGCTGATTGCCATCGGCGAAGCGGCGATGCGGGCTGAGCTTCCGGCGCTGAAAGAGCACCTGCGGGTGAGGAAGGGCCCCTCAACCGCGTCCGAGCCGCTGGCGCAGCAGCCGGCCCACCGCCCCACAGGCCTGCACACCAGCGCCTGAGCCGTCCGCTTGAGCCTATTTCACCTGCTGCATCTCCGCCGGCACAATGACCTCGCGCAGAAACTTCGCGCTCTCCTCCGGAGGCGTGGGATTCATGTAGAAGCCCGTGCCCCATTCAAAGCCCGCCGCCTGCGTCAGCTTGGGAATGAATTCCAGGTGCCAGTGGTAATACTCCACCGGGCCTTCCTGCACCGGCGAGGTGTGCAGCGCCAGGTTATAGGAGGGACTATCCAGCGAAATCTCGCATTTCAGCAGCAGGTGCTTCAGGATCGATGCCAGGTTGATCATCTGGTGGGCCGAGATGTTCTCAAAGGCCGACTCGTGGCGTTGCGGAAAGATCCACGCTTCGAAGGGAAAGCGCGGCGCAAAGGGCGCGAAGATTACAAAATCGTCGTTTTCGCAGATCATGCGCACCGGGTTTTCCATCTCCTGCCGGATCATGTCGCAGAAGATGCAGCGCTCCTTGATGGTGTAGTACTGCTTCGCGCCCTCCAATTCCTCGGCAACGCGCTTGGGCACGATGGGCAGCGCAATCAGCTGCGCGTGCGAATGCTCCAGATGGGCTCCGGCCGCCTCGCCGTGGTTTTTGAAGAGCATGATGTATTTGAAGCGCCGGTCCTGCTTCAAATCGACGATGCGGTCGCGCCAAGCCCACAGCGCGCTCTCGATCTGCTTATTCGGCATCAGCGCCAGGTGCGCCGCGTGATCCGGGGTCTCCACGATCACCTCATGCGCCCCCAGCCCGTTCATCTTGTCGAACATTCCCTCGGCCTGGCGGTTCAGCGTGCCCTCGATCCCCAGCGCGGGAAACTTGTTGGGCACCACACGCACCGACCAGCCGGGACCGTTCTTCTCCCCGCTGCCGTTGGCGCCAGGACGGTAGGCCAGCACCTCGGAGGGGGTCTTCGACTCGTTGCCCGGGCATAACGGGCAAAAACCGCCCTTCTGCTCCACCCTCCGGCGCAAAAAGTCGCTGGGCCGCTTGGCGCGGTCGGTGGAGATAATCACCCAACGTCCCACAACTGGATCTTTTCTCAGCTCAGGCACGTCTACCCCCTTGCGCCGCGAATCGGCTTACCGTGGGCGGCGCGATCCACTCATACTACGCCACGCAAATGCGTTCCGGAAAAGCTCGATCTCCGGCGGCCGCCCGGCCTCCAGATAGACGCTCACCACGTCGAAACGAGATGCCGGGCGCAGCTCGCGATTTTTGCGCTGACGCCGCAGATACAGAGCCGCCATGCCGCGCAGCTCACGCTGCTTCTCCCGGTCCACGGCCGCTTCCGCCGTAGCTACCGCGTGGCTGCTGCGCGTCTTTACCTCAATGAAGCACAACACGCCTTCCTCCCAGCCGATCAGGTCGATCTCCCCCTTGCGCCCGCGCGTCCGCCAGTTGCGCGCCACCATGGTATAGCCCTGCCGCCGCAGATAGTAGTAGGCAAGCCGCTCTCCTTCGCGGCCGGTGCGCAGATGCTCCGCCTCGGGCTGGCTGCGGCCCAGCAGCCGCACAAGGCGCTCCGCGGCCGCCGTCGCCCGCTCGGCGACGTTTGCGCTCCACCGGGCCATCCATCGCGCAGCCTGTGTCTGTGGCGGCATGGGGCTGCAGTGTACCGCAGATGCGCCGCCCACAGCGGCGGAATTCGCGGCGGCGAGGCGCGAGCGAATGACCGGGGAGCCCTTGACTTGAGATCGAAGGGGGAATTTATGATCGATGCCGGAGGTCGTGCAAGCCATCTTGAAGAAACTGATCGTCTTCGATCTCGACGGGACGCTGGCCGAGAGCAAGTCCGCCCTCGATGCCGAGATGTCCGCACTGCTGGCCGGTTTGCTCGTGGTGGCCAAGGTCGCCGTCATCAGCGGCGGCGACTGGCCGCAGTTTGAACGGCAACTGGTCTCCAACCTGCCTCCGGACCAGGGCATGGAAAATCTGCTGCTGCTGCCCACCTGCGGCACCAAGTTCTTCCAGTTCAACGGAGGCTGGAAGAAGCTCTACTCCGACGACCTTTCGGCGGCGGAGAAGGAAAAGATTCTGGCCTCCTTCCAGAAGGCGCTGGCCGAGACCGGCTTCCAGCCCGAGCAGACCTGGGGCGAGATCATCGAGGACCGTGGCAGCCAGATCACCTTCAGCGCCCTGGGCCAGCAGGCCCCGCTGGTGGAAAAGGAGAAGTGGGACCCGGATTACGCCAAGCGCAGGAAGATTCAGGCGGTTTTGGACACGCTCATTCCCGAGTTCAGCGTGCGGCTGGGCGGAACAACCTCCATCGACGTCACCAAGCCGGGCATCGACAAGGCGTACGGCATCCGCAAGCTGAGCGATGTGCTGGGAGTCACGATCGAGGAGATGATCTTCATCGGCGACGCCATCTTCCCCGGCGGCAACGACTACCCACCCAAAGAAATCGGCGTCGACTCCATCCAGGTCCGCGACACTACCGAGACCAAACGCGTCGTCGAGTCGATCATCGCCTGCCTGGCAAGCTGAAGGCCGACTGCGGCGCAATCATCGCGTACAAGAAAGGGGGGCGATGAATGCGCCCCCTTGCAATTTAGAGCCCGAGCTCCGCAACCCGCCGGCTCCCTTGCTTCGCGCGACTCCGAAAGAAGATGAGTGCGTGGCGCGGAGCCTTTCGCCGCGCGCCACGCGCCCCCTGTTTCTGTTACTTAGGCAAACAGACCTTGTTCCTGCTGTTCCATAAGCAGCTCGCCTGCGCGTTGCACGAGTTCCGGTCGGTGTAATCCGAGCAGTTCACCTGGCCGGTCACCGTGATGTTCACGGTGGCCGCCCCGGAGATGCCGCCGTTGTTGTCGTGCGCCGCGTAGGTGAAGCTGTCGCTGCCTGTGAACCCGCCATTTGGCGTGTAGCTGAACGAGCCGTCGGCATGCAGCGTCGCCACGCCATTGGAGGCGCCGGAGAGCTGCTGCGCCGTCAGCGGGTCGCTGTCCGCGTCGGTGTCGTTACCGAGCACGCCCGGCGCAGCCACGTTCAGCAACGTATCCTGCTGCGTGCTGTAGCTGTCGTCGTTGGCAACCGGCGCGTTATTGGCGGGACCAGGCTCGTTCCCCCAAGTGACGGAAGCCATCACCACTGGCGGCACCATCTTGCGGTCGCCGCCAACCACCATGGCCACCGGAACCTCGGCGTTGATCCAGGCGTCTAGCATGTTGACGCCCTCCTGGCCGAGGAACGCGTTCTGCCCGTTGTTGGCCTTCCAGAGGAACTGGATGTACTCCCAGCTGGTTCCCTGGTAGAGCAGGTCCACGGTGGCGTAGACCGCGCCTCCCGGCGGGTTCAGCCCGAAATCATCCCAGTATTGGTACGTACTGCCCGCGCTGCCGCCTCCGTACTGGTTGGCGGGCACCGGCAGCGCATTGCGCCGCTTCGCTTCGTTGTAGCTCATCCCGTAGGGCGGGATGCGGTTGTCGCTGGCGACGTAGTCGTTCAGCGCGAAGTGGAAAGTTTCGTGATAGGTGCCAGCCGACTGAGCGGCCAGCTGTCCCAGCGTGTAGTCCACGTTGCCGGTCATGCGGTCGAAGCTGAGTGCCATGCTGGACGAATATCCCAGAGTGAGCAGCTTCGCAGCCCATTCCTGGGTCATCGCATAATGGGCCTGGTAGATCTTCGTGTTGGGATCGTTCAGGTTCAGGATCGATTCCACCTGCACGTTCGGACCGCCGGCGGGGTTCGCGACGCTCGCCCCAATGGGGCCGTAGGCGCCGTCTTCCCGCAGCAGATTGTTGCTGCTGTCGTACCACTTGATGTTCAACCACATCCGGCGCCCCTCCGGGTAGCCGGTGATGAGCTTGTGGCCGGTGAGGTTGGTGATGCGCACGGTGTTGCCATTGACCGCCAGCGAAGCCGCCTGGGTCAGGTGCGCTACGGCGCGCTGCTGGCCCATCGCCATGGCCGTGAGCTGGGTATTGGTCAGTCCTCCACCCAAGCGCAACGTGCCCCGCGTGTCCTGATATTGGGCCATGTTGGCAAACCAGTAGTTGCCGCCGGTCTGGTCGTGCTTGGGCAGGTCGGTGCGCAGCGGCGCGCCGGCCTTGTTGCATCCTTCGCCCACAACCGGACGCATGTGGCAGCTCTGGCAGCTGAAGTAACGAGTGGCGCCGTCGGCGTAGTTGCCGCCGGTGCCCGCCTGCAGCGCGGCCTGGTAGGTAACTTCGAGCGATCCCCCGGCGATCCGAAGGTCGGCGGGCAAGCTGCCAAAGTTGGAAACCGGCGTGGTGGGAAACAGGCTGGATTTGTACTCGCTGAAGGTACGCTCGACGACGCCGTAGGCATAGGGCGGATTGTTGAAGGCCGCCTTGGCGGGGTTGGGTGAAGGATCGTTCAGCAAATTCAGAATTCCTTCCGCAACCGGGATCGGAGCACCAGGCTGGATGCCATGGTTCGGCGCCAGGTCGCCCACCACCGGGTTGGAGACGTCGTGGCAGGAGCCGCAGAAGTTCACGCTGCGGTGGTACTGCGACTGCAGGAAACGATGGCGGGCCTCGGCGTCGCTATAGGGTCCCAGCTTGTCGCTGTTGCCCCACAGGGAAAGCATGCCGCTTCCGTAGTATCCCTCCACCGAGGACTGGCAGGTGCCGTTGGGCGCGATCAGATCGCCCGTGCAGTTGGCCGTGAAGGGCGGAGTCATCTCGCCCAGGTGCTCAGAGTTGTCCTGGTTCGTCATTGTGTGGCAGGTATCGCAGTCCACTCCGTTCGTATCGGAAGCCGCCAGACCGGAGCCGTCGGTCGGCGTGGAGTGCCCGCCGTACCATCCGCCGGTGCTGTGGCAGCGGATACACAAATCACCCACACCGTCGAAGTCCTGCTCGGCGACGCCGAGCGTCGCCCAGAAGACGGGATCGCGGGATGCATTGCCCATTGCCGCGCCGCGCCAGCCAGTGGCCGGTTCGTTGTCCGGCTGGGCCGCATTGAAACCGGAGTGACAGTTGTCGCACTTGTCCGGCGTTTCGAGGTTGCCGACCTCGTTTGGCTGGGTGCCGGGCATCTGGACTTCATTGGGAACCGTGTTGGCAGCGAAGGCAGGGACGGTCGCAAGCGAAAGAATCAGAGCAGTGAAATAGAGAGCGGTAAGACCTCTACGAATGGTGACCATGACGGATATCCTCCAAATCTAGTCGGGTGCGGCGAGACACCGAGCCCGGCGACAAGGCGCGTGGGGAACCCTGGACTGGCTTCCTATAACTGTCGTGTGATGTGCCATGTTACTACGATTCGTAGCGCAATTTAGGATGTTTCCCTGATTAACATAATAAGTAATGAAATCCGTTTTTTTATTAATGCATACCGGACGATTATGGTCGGAGTTAGCAATGTTCGTGAAATGAAACCGGCATCAGTGATCGGATAAAGTGCGGACTTGAAATTCTGAAGCATGCAACTTGTGTTATTTACAGGCGTGTAAATGCGATCAAATACGTCGGGAAATAACTCTCGCTTCATCAACGGAAAAGCCATCCATGGATGGCCTCCCCACACAGCGCAGAGTTTTCACAATAATTTCAACGCTGCAGGAGGATGCTCTGCGCCGACTCCGGGATCAAGATTCTTCCTGCTACCGCTTCCGTGATCCTCTGCGCGGGGGCGACGGAGGGATTGCGGGGATATGTTCTGCCGTTGAAGGAAAGTCCAGCCTCGTAGCCGGGCAGAATCCCTCCTCCTCGCACCATGACTCCCAGATCGTGCCATCCATGCGATTTCGTAGCCAGCGCGCGAATAGGCAATTGAACGATAGAGATTTGGGTTATGGCGCGGTACGAGGAGCCTTCCGGCGCCAGCACCCAGGTTTCGCACCCGCCGCTGCCGCAGTGAAATGGCCCCATCAAGTAGACGATGGCTTCGTCGCGCTCGTCGTCGTCCAGATCAAAGAAGGCGGCAACGTATCGGGTACCCGTCTCTTCGCTTAGCGCACCGCGCAAATACGCCGCAAGACGCTCGCTTCGTACCTGCTTCGGCGACTGAGCTTTGCAGAGGAAGCCACATAGGAGGCAGCAGGCGAACGCCACTGAAGACAGCGCGCGACTAAGATTCACTCCGGCCGTTCTTTCCTTCCTGCCGGACATCCGCTTCCTCCTTCTAAAGCTCAAAGACCGCTCCCGTATCCGCACTGGTCACCTGCAACAGATACCGCGCCAGCCAGCCGCGCTTGACCTTGGGCTCGAACTCGGGCAGCTCGGCCAGCCGCCGCGCGATCTCTTCGTCGCTCACCTTCAGCTCCAGCCGGCAGGTTGCCGCGTTGATGTAGATGCGGTCTCCTTCACGAACCGCGGCGATGGGGCCGCCCGCGGCCGCCTCCGGCGAAACATGTCCGATGCACAGCCCGCGGGTGCCGCCGCTGAAGCGCCCATCTGTAATCAGCGCCGCCTTCACGCCCGCTCCCACCAGCGCCGCGGTGGGCGATAGCATCTCCTGCATACCGGGCCCACCGCGCGGCCCCTCGTAGCGGATGATGGCCACGTCGCCATCCTGCACCTCGCCAGCCAGAATACCGCGCAGCGCGTCCTCCTGCGACTCGTAAATCTTTGCCGGCCCTTCGAACTCCATCATTCCCTTGTCCACGCCGGCCACCTTCACCACCGCGCCCTTGGGCGCCAGATTGCCGAAGAGCACGGCCAGCCCGCCGGTGGCGGAAAACGGCTTGTCGACCGTGCGGATGACGTCGCCGTCGGCGGCGGGCGCAGCCAGTACCGCATCGCTCAGCCGCCCGGCGATGGTCGGCACGTCGAGCTTCAGTCCGCTGCCTCCGGCGCGGTCCAGCTCCTTCAGAATCGCGGGGATTCCACCGCAGCGGTGGACATCCTCTATGTGCACCTCGGGGCGGCTGGGCGAGACCTTGCAGATGTTGGCCGTTCGCGCCGAAATTTCGTTCAGCTTGTGCAGGTCAAAGGGGACCTGCGCCGAGCGGGCCAGCGCCAGCGTGTGCAGAATGGTGTTAGTCGAGCCGCCCATCGCCATGTCCAGTACAAAGGCGTTGGTCAGCGACCGTTCGTTGATAATGTCCAGCGGGCGGATCTTCTCCTCCACGCAGCGCTTCAGGGCGTGCGCGGCGCGGCGGGAGAGCTCCAGCCGCTCGGGATTCGGCTCGGTGCGCCGCTGGCCGCCGTCCACCCAGCGCTCGGCGGGAATAGTTCCCGTACCCGGCAGCGAGAGTCCAATCGCCTCACCCAGGCAGTTCATCGAATTGGCCGTGAACATGCCAGCGCAGCTTCCGCAACCGGGACAGGCCTTCTCCGCCAGATCTCGCAGCTCGCCGTCGCTCATCTTTCCCACGCTGTGCTTTCCCACGCCCTCGAAGACGGTGATCAGGTCGCTCCCGCCCGGCCCGGCCAGCATGGGCCCGCCGCTCAAATAGACCGCCGGAATGTTGATGCGCGCCATGGCGTTGTACATCGCCGGCACGATCTTGTCGCAGTTGGCTATGCCGATCCAGCCGTCGCAGGGATGCGCGCCCAGGATCGTCTCGATCTGGTCGCTGATCAGCTCGCGCGAGGGCAGCGAATACTTCATGCCGAAGTGCCCCATGGCGATGCCGTCGCAAACCGCGCCGCCCACGTTGGCGTACCAGACGTTGAAGCCCAGCGCCTGCAGCTCGTCGCGCACAAGAGCGCCGATCTTGTCCAGGTGCGCGTGCCCCGGAATCTGAGTGGTGTAGGAGTTGATGACGGTGACGAAAGGCCGCTTCAAATCGTCCAGCGAGCCCAGCAGTCCCTCCGCCTTCATCAGCGAGGCCGCGGGCAGCATGTGCGAGCCTTCGGCCACAATGCGGCTGCCCCGTTTGCGAATGTCTTCGATTCCCTTGTTCATAGCCATTTAGTGTAGCGGAGCCGCACGTTCCCTGCCCTGCCGCAGCCCACCCGATGCCTCCCCCTAGCTTGCTAAGTCCGCAATTTCGGCCCCGGCCAGGTTCGAGGCGACATAGGTCGTTGTAGAGGCGGGGGAACCTGAATGGTTATGCCTATGTCACAGATTTTTCAGTGCTTTTTCCGGTAAATTCCCGATGGGCGAAATCGCGGAACTATTGAAGAGTTCGCGATCATTCCGAGTATGGCCGCCACGGGCGCCACCATTATGCGAATTCGACCGGGCCCTTCGTAAAACAAGCCGTCAAATGATTCACCCAAGGAGGCTCGTACGACCTTGCAGTTTCCTTACTTGAATCAGGTGCCCTCAGAGCTCAACACCGCCTTTTACGAACGCGTGCTTGACAGCTTGCAGGACGGGGTCTACTACGTCGACCGCGACCGCAAGATCCTTTACTGGAACAAAGGA
>Ga0210102_1000370_pt1 | contig 12008 bp, 12 predicted proteins | sample RushOxbow_ThreeS_4_FD_185563 | JGI IMG/M metagenome (GOLD analysis project Ga0210102, IMG submission 185563) | Wetland microbial communities from San Francisco Bay, California, USA, that impact long-term carbon sequestration -... | ecosystem: Environmental > Aquatic > Marine > Wetlands ...
GAGCCCGGGCTGGGCTTCAGGAACCGGTGCCGGTTCCACGAATTCCTCACCGCCGAGGAGCTGGAGGCGGTGCGCGCACGGCAGAACGAGGTGATCGCGGCGCTCATGCCGCCTCCGCCGCGCCACTGGAGCGAGCAGCTCGAGGGTTGCGCTCGCGACTGGTATCGGCAGCAGTTCCAGCCGGTCACCGAGCCGTACGAGTCGCGCCAGGACGTCTGGTTGCGCTACGGGCGCGAGGAGGACGTCGAGGCCTGGGCCGAGTTCCTGCTGCCCCGGATCCCACGGATGCTGCTCGAGTTCGAGACCCGGGCGGGATCCTGAGCCTCCCCGCCGACACGGCCGAGCGGGCGGATGCGCCCTTCGTCGTCCATGCCACATGGCCCCAGGCACGGACGACGGGCATGACGGCCCGGGTGACGCCCGAGCTCGCCCTGGGCGACTGCGGGCTGCGCTGCGACACGTTCAACCTCATCTGCCGCGCGCGGCTGGACCGGACCAACGCGCGCGATGCGGCGCTCGAGGCGCTGTCGCACTTCGTCCGGGTCGATCGGCCGTTCTCCTGGTGGCTCGGCCCGGCCGACCGGCCGGAGCGGCTCGGCGCGATCCTGGAGGACCTCGGGCTGGCCCGGGCCGAGAGCGAGCTGGCGATGGCGCTGCCGCTCCAGGCCGCGCCGGATCCTAGGCGGACGGTGCCGGGGCTGGAGGTGCGCCGGGTCCGCAACGCCTCCGAGCTGGAAGCGTTCGCCCGGCTCGGCGCGGCCAACTGGGACCCGCCTGACTCCGACGTGCTCGCGTTCTACCGCCTGACGGCCCCGGCGCTCCTCGGTCCCGACGCTCCGCTCCGGATGTACCTCGGGTATTTGGACGGGGAGCCAGTGGCGACGGCGGAGGCGAGCGTCGAGGCCGGGACGGCGGCACTGTTCAACGTGGGCACCCGGGAGAGATTCCGAGGGCGCGGGATCGCGAGCGGGGTGATGCGGCGGGTGCTGCGCGACGTGCACGCGGCAGGGTGCGATCTCGCCGTGCTTCAGGCCGCCGAAGCGGGGGTCGGGCTCTATCGCCGGCTGGGGTTCGTGCCCTTCGGCGAGATCACGGAGTTCAAGCTCCGGACACCGTAACCGGCGAGTGGCCGCTTCGTGGCGCTCGGCGCCGGACTCGAGAACGAACTGCGCCCCCGGACGCGGTGGGGGCGCGCACGGGGGCTCGCAAGCGATCGGCGTCGATCGCTCACTGCTGACCAAGCTGTCGGGTGAGCGTGAATCGCGCGTGAAAGCCACCATCTGTGACTGGACGGGGGGTGTACGGAAGGAGGATCGGGGAGGTGGGGTCAGGTCTGGCCGGTCACATTGGTGATGCCGAGGAAGAGGACGGTTCCCGAGAGACGCTGCCGGATCAGAAAGGCGAAGGGCCGGTCCACCATCAGGTCGAAGACCTGCGGCACGCTGGTTTCGCCGAGGCCGACGGACGTGGCCGCCCCGGCCTCGGTCCCTTCCTCGTTCACCTCGACGAAGGTCTTCTGCTCCACCCGGCTCAGGTAGAGCCGTTCGGGGCGCACGTCGGCGATGCCGGAGAAGTCGGCGCGCCCCCTGTCGAACGCGACCCCCATGCCGAGCGCCGCGAGGTCGTCGTTCAGGCTGCGGGCGTACTCCAGGCGGAATCGGGGAAGAGTGAGCCGGACGGTCGCCTCGGCGAAGCCGGCGGCCAGCGCGCGCCAGGAGGCGGCGTCGAGGCCGCCCAGCAGCTCGGCCGGCGAGTGGCCCGGCCTCGGCAGCAGCACCGTCATCGCGTACGCGCCATTCCCGTAGAGGAGGTCCACCGCCTGGAGATCGCCGGTCTCCAGGTAAAGCAGCTGCTCCTCCTGGCGCATCAGATCCGCGGTGCGGTCGATCCCATCGGCTCCGTGGAACGCGCCGCTCCGGGTATCGCTCCGACCGAAGGCGCTTCGCCACTGCCCCTTGAAATAGATCGCGTTGATCAGGAAGAGCACTTCGTCGGCCCGGATGCTCTCCAGCAGCCGGGGGATCTTCCCGCCGGTTTGATCGCTCACCCAGTCGTTGATGGTCTCGACCGCGGCCGGGCTCGTGAAATCGAGGGTGGCGACCTCCGCGTCGAAGTAGTCCCTGCCGGCACCGACGAACGCCGGCTCCAGCGCCAGGCCTTCGCGCGCCCAGATCGAGTTGGCGATCGTCATCTCGGTCCGCGAGTCGAGCCCATCGAGCAGCTGGATGAGACCCCGGTATCCCTCCCCGATCTCGGACTCCGACATCCCCTCGAACCTCAGTCCGCTCCGCATGGCCTCGAAGGTCTCCCCCTCGGCACCGGCCATCGCCAGGCCCAGCGCCATCGAGGCGCTCAGGGGTGAGAGGAGCAGGTTGGAGTCCGGCGGCAGCGCCCGGGCCGCCTCCCGCAGCAGGTCGAACGCGAAGGCGTTGGCCCCGTCCACGATGCGGAGCTCGGCGGGGGTGAGGGCGCGCGGGAGTGCCTCGAGCAGCGGCGGCGGCCCGCCCGGCTCGGTAGGCCCGCCGCAGGCGGCGAGCAGGGGAAGGGCGAGAGTGAGACGGAACGGGAGACGCATCATACGGGATGACTCACCGGACGCCGGGTAACGTGACAGGAACCCCCGGCAATCCGGTTGAGCCCGGCGTCCTGAGACCCGGCGATGGAACGCTATATTGCCGGGCATCATGGAAGGCCGGCCGCGGGATCCGGATGCGCTGGTGATCGGCTCGGGGCCCAACGGCCTCGTCGCCGCGTGCGTGCTGGCCGGCGCCGGCCTCGACGTGCTGGTGCTGGAGGCCAACCCCACCCGTGCCGGCGGCGCGGTCGGCTCGGAGGCAGCCACTCGTGCTGGCTTCGTGCACGACGTGGGCGCCGCGTTCTTCCCCTGGGGCGCTCTCAGCCCGGCCTTCCGGGACCTCGCGCTGACGGAGCACGGGTTGCGCTGGCGTTGGGCCGGTTTCGAGAGCTGCCATCCCGCACCGGACGGTAGCTACGCCTGCATCGCCCGGGACGCCGATCGCACCGCCGGCAACTTCGGGAGGCCGGAGGACGGCGAGCGCTGGCGCCGCACCGCCGCCTGGTATGCCTCGATCGAGCCGCCGCTGATCGACCTGCTGCTGGGCCCCTTTCCCTCCTTCGGCCCGCTCGGCCGTCTCGGCCCAGGCAATCTGGCGCGACTGGCCGCCGTGTTCGCCTCCAGCGGCCGCGGCCTGGCGCAGCGCTGGTTCGCCGGTGACGCGGCACGCCGGGTCCTGCCGGCGCTGGCCCTGCACGTGGACGTGGGTCCCGACGACCGCTTCGGCGCCGCACTCGGCTTCATGCTCGGCATGACCGCGACCACCGGCGGCTACGCCGTGCCGGAGGGTGGCGCGCGCGCGGTCGCCGGGGCCCTGGTGCGCTGCCTCCACGCGCGGGGCGGAAAGGTGGGGTTGGGTGCAAGGGTAACGCGGGTGCTGGTGCGGAAGGGCCGCGCCGTCGCGGTGCGACTCGCCGGCGGCGAGGAGATCCCGGCGCGAGTGATCCTCGCCGATACCGACGTAGCCGCCCTGCTGCTCGACCTGGTGCGGGCCGAGCACCTGCCCGCGCGGGTGAGCGGCTTCATGCGCCGCTTTCCCCGCGGCTGGGGCACCTTCAAGGTAGACTGGGCGCTCGACGGGCCGGTGCCGTGGGCCGTGGCCGCCGCCCGCGAGAGCGCGGTGGTGCACGCCGGCGACAGCCTCGACGACCTCTCCCGGTTCACCGCTGAGGTGCGCGCGGGATCGCTGCCCGAGCATCCCTACCTGGTAGTCGGGCAGCAGAGCCTGGCCGATCCTACACGCGCGCCGGAGGGCTGCCACACGCTCTGGGCCTACACCCGGGTGCCGCCGGTGGTGGAGGGCGGCTGGGCGGCGCAGGCCGAGCGGATGGCGGACCGGATGGACCAGCGGATCGAGGGGCTCGCGCCGGGGTTCCGGAGCCGGGTGCTCGCCCGGCGGGCAGTCCCGCCCGACCAGCTCGAGGCCATGGACGCCAACCTCGTCGGCGGCGACCTCGGGGGCGGCTCCAACGCCTGGCACCGCCAGCTCCTGTTCCGGCCCCAGTTCCCCTGGTTCCGCTACCGCATGCCGGTGGAGCGGCTCTACCTCTGCTCCAGCTACGCCCATCCCGGCGCCGGGGTCCACGGGATGTGCGGGTACAACGCGGCCCGGCAGGTGCTCCGGGACCTGGGCTGATGTCGAGCCCCACCCCGGCCGGACGACTATCTGGCATCCACCGCCGTTCCATTCCGACCGGGAGGAAGCCATGAAATACATCTGCCTGATCTACGACGAGGAAGCCACGCTGAACGCCATGTCGCCCAGCGACTGGGAAGGGCTGATGGGGGAGTACTTCGCCTTCGGCGACTCGATTCGGACCAGCGGCCACTACCTGGCCGGCGACGCGCTCCAGCCGGTGGCCACCGCCACGACGGTCCGGGTCCGGAACGGCCGGACCTCCACCATCGACGGCCCCTTCGCCGAGACCAAGGAGCAGCTCGGCGGCTACTACCTGATCGAGGCCCGCGACCTCAACGACGCGATCCAGGTGGCGGCCCGGATCCCCTCGGCCCGGCTGGGCAGCATCGAGGTCCGGCCGATCCAGGAGTTCGAGCGGCCAGGATGAGCGAGGACGCGGCCGCAGGGGCGCGTGAGATGGTGGAGTCGGTCTATCGGGCCGACTCGCGCCGGGTGCTCGCCACGCTGATCCGCCTGCTGGGCGACTTCGACCTGGCCGAGGAGGCGATGCACGAGGCGTTCGCCGCCGCGGTGCAGCGCTGGCCGACGGACGGCATCCCGGCCAACCCCCGGGCCTGGCTGGTGTCGGCCGGCCGGTTCAAGGCGATCGACGGCATCCGGCGGCGGGCCCGGTTCGACGCGTCGCTGGGCAAGCTGGCCGAGCGGCTGGATACCGAGGCCGCCCAGCCTGAGCTGCCCGACGACGACCGGGTGGAGGACGACCAGCTCCGCCTCATCTTCACCTGCTGCCATCCGGCGCTGTCACAGGAGGGGCAGGTCGCCCTCACACTGCGCGAGGTGTGCGGGCTCACCACCGAGGAGATCGCCCGCGCGTTCCTGGCCTCGGCACCTACCGTGGCGCAGCGGATCGTCCGGGCCAAGGCGAAAATCCGGGACGCCCGCATTCCCTACCAGGTGCCCGCGCGGGCCGAGCTGCCCGAGCGGCTCGACATGGTGCTCAAGGTGGTTTACCTGGTGTTCAACGAGGGCTATTCGGCCTCCGCGGGAGCCTCCCTCATTCGGTCCGACCTCTCGGCCGAGGCCATCCGGCTGGGACGCCTCCTGCTCGAGCTTCTGGCCGAGCCGGAGGTGGAGGGCCTGCTCGCCCTCATGCTGCTGCACGACTCGCGGCGGGCGACCCGCGCCACGCCCGAGGGCGAGCTGGTGCTGCTGGCCGATCAGGACCGCTCGCGCTGGGACCGGGACCGGATCGCCGAGGGAGTGGCGCTGCTCGAGCGCGCGCTCGCCTCACGGCGGGTCGGCCCCTACACCCTCCAGGCGGCGATCGCCGCGGTGCACGCGCAGGCGCCCAGCACGGAGGCCACCGACTGGGCCGAGATCGCGGCGCTGTACGACGTGCTGCTCCGGCTGGAGCCCTCGCCGGTGGTCGAGCTCAACCGCGCTGCGGCGGTGGCGATGCGGGATGGTGCCGAGTCGGGGCTCGCGCTGGTGGATGCGATCCTGGCCCGGGGCGAGTTGGGGGACTATCACCTGGCCCACGCGGCCCGGGCCGACCTCTGCCGCCGGCTGGGCCGCAGGGAGGAGGCGCGGGCGTCCTATCGGCGCGCGCTGGAGCTTACCCGGCAGGACGCGGAGCGGCGGTTTCTCGAGCGGCGCCTGGCCGAGCTGGCCTGAGCCAGCTCACTCGGGCCGAAAGACCGGCGTGCCGCCGGGCGGGGTGACGTTGTGCGAGGCACCGCTCGCCACCGAGCGGGCGAGCAGGGCGGGGAAATCCGGGGCCGCCACCTCCCACTCCTCTCGCAAGCAGCTGACGACCCGGCACTCGTAGTCCGTCATCAGCTCCAGGGTGACGTGGGTATCGGCCTCGGTGCGGCGCACCTCGGGCCGGACCCGTACGAACCAGATCCGGCGGTCCGGCGCGATGAATACGCGTTCCATCATTTCGGCCCCCAATCGCGATGGGGACCGCGGACGGCCGGTCCCCGTGTCCACTATCGGGAGGGTCGCGGGCTCCGGTCAATTCCCAAGAGTTCGACGCTGTCGAGGACGGTGACGGGATGGTGCAGCGCCTGTCAGCCGCGCAAGCCGATTCAGGTGCAAGATCGCGTGCCGGTATGCCCGGCAGCGTACGCCGTCTGCTCGCGGCAGGCCTGCTCACAGCAGGCCTGCTCGCGGTCGCCTGCGGGCGCGACTCCTCCGGCCCGAGCGCACCCACCGGGCCCTACCTCATGGGCTTCTCCGCGGCAGCTGGTGAGCGTGCAGGTGGAAGCCGCCTGGGGCGGCCTCCAGGGGGCGGCTACGCGGGCATCGACCGGGACCTGTACCCAGCCGGAGCAGATCCCGCTGGACTACTACAGTCGGCTGACCGCGGGGCGCACGCTCCCAGAACGGGTGCTGGAGGGCGGCTGGGGCCGCCGTCATCACGGCTGGCTCAGGTCCACCAACTCGGTCCGCTCCCCGCTCTGCCCCACCTCGAGCACGGTCCCGATGTCGGGGCAGTAGCTCTTGTGCTCCCGGCCGGACTCGAGCCCGCTCCAGTCCTCGGTCTCGATGCAGCCGGTGAAGGAACCGGAGGGGACGGTGACGCCCTGGTTCAGGGCCACCACCTTCCCCCAGTCCTCGGCCACCCCCTTGAGGAACTCCTGGCGGTACGCCTCGTCCACATGGGCCGAGGGGTCGGCCCACATGATGACGCCGGGCAACGCTCCGTCCACGCCCCACTCCCACGAGCCTTCGGTGCTGACCACCTGTCCGTTCTCGATCTCCTTGCTGTCCTCACCGAGATACCAGACGTTCCCGTCGCCGTCCTCGGCGTACCAGTCCTCGGTGTCCTCGATCAGCTCCCCGTCGAGGAAGACCCGGTCGTGCACCGCGGTCGCGGTGACGCCGTGAACCACCCTGGTCTGGTCCAGCACCTCGGTCGTGGTGGTCTCCACGCCATCACCCGTCTCCGAGCGATACTGCCAGGTCGTTCCCGGTGCCAGCGGGAAAAACGGGTTGGTGACGGCCGCGGCCCAGGTCGAGGGGATTACGGGATCATACGGAGGTGAAGTGGAGCCGCCGCCGCAGGCGGCCAGGGCCGCCAAGACGGCCGGCAGGAAACGAGCGGAAGTTCTCGACATCGGCGCGCCCTCTGAGCTCCGCGATTCAACGGCGAGGACGCAGAGAGAAGGGCCTTCGCATTGACCCCCCTCCGAGCCTACTCGCGCGACGTCGCGTCGCCCCGGTAGGTGACCTCGAAGTCGCCGCTGCAGTTGCCGCTGCTCCAGACGACGGACCCGTAGTAGCCCCAGTTCGATCCGTCCCTGCAGCGTCCCCGACTCCGCTCCCGGATCAGCCGGACGGCGGTGATCTTCCCGCCGGCCTGGCATTCCACCCGCTCGCCCTCTCCGGCGCTGCAGCTCATCACCCGCACCGCCGCTCGGGTGGGCTTTTCGGGCTCGCTCCGGCGGTAGATGATCTCGAACTCGGCCCGGCACCCGCTGTGGGCCCAGATGAGGGTCTCGGTGTGACCCCACGTCGTACCCTTGCGGCAGCGGTTCTTGCTCAGCTCCCGCACCATCCGCACCTCAGCGGCGGCCCCATCGGTGCCGCACTGGCGCTGTGCGCCGCTGGTGCTGCCGCAGGTGATGCGGCGGGTCTCACGGGAGGACCTCCGGTCGGGCGTCGAGGGGGCGGGGGCGGCCTGCACCGGGGCGGGCGCCGGCGCCGCTTCGTACGTGACCATGAAGTCGCCCCTGCACTTGTTGGTCCAGATGTGGTCGGCGGTGAAGCCCCAGGCCTGCGGCCGAGAGCAGGAGCGGAGCGCCAGGTCGCGCACCAGGCTCACCCGGACGGCCCGGCCGCCGGTGGCGCACTTGATGTCGGGGTCGGAAGTGGAGCCGCACCGGACGAGCTTGCTGGAAGAGACCTGGGCGGCGAGCGGCGGCGCGGACAGAACGAAGGCGAGCGCGACCAGCGCGAGCGGCTGCGGGGCGAGGCCCATGCGGTCTCCATCGGCGGGATGGTCCAAGCTACCGGGCCGGTCCCTCGCTGTCGATGGCGGGGCCCCGGGGCCTCGCCGCCCCGGGCCCGCCGCCGACGCGCCGCTAGCCCGCCTTGGGCCCGATCGCAGCGGCCATCTTCCCCGAGGCCGAGCCGAAGAGGGCGCCGAGTGCCATCGAGATGATCACGAGGATCAGCGCATTGGCAAGCCCGGCCGACATCAGCTTCTCCTTGGCCATGGTCTCCGGCGTCTGGAGCAGATAAGCGAAGATGGAGGCATAGCCGTACACGCTGGCCGGAATGAGCGCGAACGCCTTGATCTGCGACGCGAGGCACAGCAGCAGGACGGTGAGGCCCACCACGATCGCTGCCCAGAGCGGGAGCCCCAGCGTGTCGGCCATGGGCAAGGAGAGGATGACGACCGCGGCCACCCAGGCCAAGAACGCGCCGAAGGCGTTGCAGATGATAGTGTTCTTGAGCGCCGCGGCGTCGGCGCCCGAATGGAAGTAGCAGGCCCAGGCGATGAACCCGGCCCAGATCAGAAGCCCCACAGTGAGGTACAGCCAGGTGGCGACCGCTCCAAGTATCCCGATGCTGACCGACAGCGCGACGAGTTGCGACATGCGATGCCTCCCTCGTGACTGGACCAGGTGCAGGACACGCCCTCCCGGACGGAGCCGGGTCGGCGGGGGACATTATGCCAGGGGGACCGCATTCATGTACCACGTGCACGCGGAGTTGTCAAATCGCCCGGGGTGAAACCGGCCTCGGCGGCCCTCCGTCCGGAACCGCACCACCGACCTCCAGGACCACATGGATCCACGGCCGCATGGACCTGACCCCGCCGATCCTCGAGGGCCCGCCGGTGCGCGCGGCCACGCCTTCGAGCACTGGGGCGTGGCGCGGGTGGAGCTCGAGACCAACACTCTAGTGGCCGCGGGTGAAGGCCGGCCTGGATGAGGACGCCGAGGCTACTGGGAGGTTGAGCCGGTATCGCCGCCGCGATTCATCGCGCTGTCGCCGCTCGTCGAGGTATCGTGGCTCATTCCGGTGTCGCCGTGGGTCCCGGTGCTGTCCACCGGCATGGCGTTGCTGTCAGGCGGCATCATGGTGGTCGTGTCCACCTGACCGGTGCCGCCCGGCACCGCGCCGGTCTCCGCTCCCGGGCCGGCCGGTGGAGCGGTGTCGTTCCGGTTGGGCCCGCCGCAGCCTACCAGCAGCAGCGCGGCCAAGCCGGGTGTTGCCATCAACTTGAGTCCCATAGGTCGTCCCTCGCTCGAGTCGTTCAGGTGCTACAGGCACCGCAACGCTACCGCGAGGCAGCGGCGGGGCAGGTGACCCTGATCACCGATCCAGCCCCGGCCCCGGACGGCCCCCCAGGCCCGCTCGACCAGGACCCGCATGGTAGCGCTTTCGGCCACGGCCGGCATTGTCAGCCGCCACCCCGCCCCGTACTCTCTCTCCTCATGTCGCGCCGCCTGCCGTTGCGCCCCCGGATCAAGACCTGGCTGGTCGCGGGCGAGGAGTTCCTGATGGGGCCGCGCTACGTGCGGCTGCTGGAAGAGATCGATCGGCACGGGAGCATCAGCCAGGCGTGCCGGGAGGTCGGACTCAGCTATCGGACCTGCCTGAACCGGTTGCGCCAGATGGAGCGGGTCCTGGGCGCGCCGGTGGTGATCACGACCCGCGGCGGCGCGTCGGGCGGGGGAGCGCGGGTGACAGCCGAGGCCCGCGAGATCATCGGACTCTACCGCGGTTGGCGGCTGGAGGTCGAGCGGTTGAGCGACGAGGCGTTCCGGCGAATCCGGAAGCTCGGCACCACCCCCTGACCCATCCCGCAGCCTGTCCGGTCTCCCACCGGATCGCGCATCCTCGGGGCAGACGCGGCCGCCATGTCTTGTCCGGCTAGCCCATGTACGACGTGATCGTCTGCGGCACGCGCTGTGCCGGCGCCCCTACCGCGATGCTCCTGGCCCGCAAGGGCTATGAGGTCCTGCTGCTCGATCGGGCCGGCTTCCCGAGCGACCTGCCCCACGGACATCTCATTCACCGCGACGGGCCTGGCCGGCTCGCGGCCTGGGGGCTGCTCGACCGGGTGACCGCCACCACCTGCCCCCCGATCACCACCATGACCACGGACTACGGCGACCACCCGCTGACCGGGATGGGGCTCGAGCGGCGCGGCGTGGCCATGGGCTACCCCCCCCCGCGATGGGCGTTGGACCAGGTGCTGGTGGAGGCCGCCGTCGAGGCGGGCGCCGAGCTGCGGACCGGGTTCCGGGTTCTGGAGTACATCCCCGAAGGCGGCCGGATCACCGGCATTCGCGGTGGCGGCCACGACGGCCGAGGCGTCACCGAGCACGCGATCGTGACCGTCGGCGCCGATGGCCGGCGCTCGCTGCTGGCGCGCACCGTCCATGCGCCGCGCTACGACGCGACCCCCCCTTTCACCTGCTGGTACTTCTCTTGCTGGAGCGGGCTGGGCGACCGCGGTCTCGAGGTGTATCTCAGGGACCAGATGGTGATCATCGCCTTTCCCATCAACGACGGCTTGACCGGCATCTTCGTCGCCTGGCCGGCGGCCCAGGTGGACCAGGTGCGCCGGGACATCGAGGCGAGCTTCCTGGCCGCGCTGGACGAGGTTCCCGAGCTGTGCGAGCGGGTGCGGGCGGGCCGCCGCGAGGAGCGATTTCTCGGCGCCACGGACCTTCCCAATTTCTTCCGCACCCCGTTCGGGCCGGGGTGGGCGCTGGTCGGCGACGCCGAGCTGCTGGCCGAGGCCATCGACGCGGGACTGTCCGGCCGCAGGCCCATTGAGGAGGCCATGGCCGCGTACCAGCAGATCCGCGACGAGTCCGCCGGCGCCGACTACCGCCCCAATCTGGAGCTGGCCCGGTTCGCGCCTCTTCCGCCGGACCTGATGCGGATCCGCGCCGCGATCCGGGGCGACCAGGAAGCGACCAACCAGTACTTCCTCGCGATGCAGGGACTCATTCCGCGCGAGCAGCTCTTCAATCCGGAGAACCTGGAGCGGCTGGCCAGCCGGGCCAACGCCGCGTAACGCATTCCCGCACGCTCTTGAGCCGGCCGGTCACCCGGGGGTAAGTTGTCAGGCTTCACCTCACTGCGGCTCCGTTTCATGGGCGTGCCCGAGCAAACCATCAGGTTCTGCACCTCCGCCGATGGCGTACGCATCGCGTTCGCCACCTCCGGCACTGGCCCGCCCCTGGTCAAGGCCGCCAACTGGCTCAACCACCTCGAGTTCGACTGGAACAGCCCGGTCTGGCGCCACTGGATCGGGGAGTTGTCCCGTCACCATACCCTGGTCCGGTATGACGAGCGCGGCTGCGGACTTTCCGACTGGTCGGTGGAGGAGATGTCGGTGGACGCCTGGGTCCGCGATCTCGAGGCGGTGGTGGACGCGCTCGGGCTGGAGCGGTTCCCCCTGCTCGGCATCTCCCAGGGCGCGCCGATCGCCCTGTCGTACGCGGTCCGCCACCCGGAGCGGGTGAGCCACCTGATCCTCTACGGCGGCTACCTGCGGGGACGGAAGAACCGGGGGGGCACTCGCCGCGAGATGGAGGAACGGGAGCTCATGATCCGAATGGTCCGGGTGGGCTGGGGACAGGACCACGCGGCCTTCCGGCAGGTCTTCACCAGCCTCTTCATCCCCGACGGCAGCCCGGAGCAGGCCGAGTGGTTCAACGAGCTGCAGCGGGTCTCGGCGACGCCGGAGAACGCCGCCCGGTTGCTCGAGGCGTTCGACACGATCGACGTCCGGACCGATGCCGGGAAAGTGGCCGCGCCCAC
>Ga0210102_1000371_pt1 | contig 11997 bp, 7 predicted proteins | sample RushOxbow_ThreeS_4_FD_185563 | JGI IMG/M metagenome (GOLD analysis project Ga0210102, IMG submission 185563) | Wetland microbial communities from San Francisco Bay, California, USA, that impact long-term carbon sequestration -... | ecosystem: Environmental > Aquatic > Marine > Wetlands ...
TTCTGTCTGCCGGGCGTTCCGAACGAAATGACGCGCATGATGGACGAGCAGGTCATGCCGCGAATCGCTTCGATCCGGGGCGCAGGGCTCGCGGTCCGGGCGCGGCTGATCCGGACCTTCGGAATGGGCGAGTCGACCCTCGACGACGAACTGAAGGACATCGCGGTGTCGGGCGATCTGAGCCTGGGATTCCGAACCGCGTTTCCCGACAACTACTTGCGGCCACTCGCGCGCGCGACCACCGCTGAACAGGCCGAGGCTGCACTCGCGCAGATCTGCGACGCGATCAAGCAGCGACTCGGCCCGCTCGTCTACGGCGAAGACGAACAGACCCTCGAAGCCGTCGTCGGCCAGATGCTCGCAGAACGAAAAATGACACTCGCCGTCGCAGAATCCTGCACGGGTGGATTGATCGCCAAGCGCATCACCGACAACCCGGGTTCGTCGGCCTACTTTGCGGGCGGCGTGGTTGCGTATTCCGACGCGGTGAAATCCGAGTTGCTCGGCGTATCCGCGGCGGTTCTCGAAGCGCACGGCGCGGTCTCCGATCCCGTGGTCCGCGCGATGGCCGGGGGCGTGCGCGAGCGCTTCGGTGTGGACATCGGCATCGCAACCACGGGCATTTCGGGCCCGGACGGGGGGACGGCCAGCAAGCCCGTCGGCCTGGTGCACATCGCGCTCGCACGCGAAGGCGCGACCTACGCCGACTCCTTCGTGTTCCGCATGGACCGCGCCCGTCACCGGATCCTGACCTCGCAAATCGCGCTCGACTGGGTCCGGCGAACCCTGCTGGGTGTGGAACTGGTCGGCCCGAAGTGGGCGCAGCGTTGAGCGCGACGCGCGAGCGGAGGCAGCCGTCGTGAAGCGGCGTTTTTTCGAGGAGCGCAGCCCTGGGTGAAGCAAACGAGACCGTGCGCGCTTTTTTTGCAATCGACCTCGACGAGCGTGCGCGCCGCGCAGCCGCAGCGGTCGCCGACCAGCTGCGCGCATGCCCGGGGGGCGACGCGGTTCGCTGGGCACGCGAGGAGACCCTCCACGTGACGCTGCGCTTCCTCGGGGATGTCGATGGCGGGCGCATTGCTCGCCTCGCGGGCTGCGTTCGGGCGCAAACCGCCGCACTGACCCCGTTTCGGTTTCAGCTCGGCGGCGTCCGACTCTTCCCTTCCCGACGCCGCCCGCTCGCCGTGGTTCTCGATGTCGGGCCCGCGGAGCCGCTCGCAGAACTCGCCGACGCGGTCGAGCGGGGCGTCGTGGCAGCGGGTCTTGGCCCGGAGACGCGCCCGTTCAACGCGCACTTGACCCTGGGGCGAATCCGCAAGAAACGTTTTTCACTTGTGACCGGGGGCGTCACGAGCCCCGGCGAGAGTTTCCCTGTGAATGAAGCGGTGCTCTTCAAAAGCGAGCTGCAACCCTCGGGTGCACACTACACCCTCATCGAACGCGCGCCGCTTGGCGGTGAACCATCACCCCTTTTGACTGAAACAGATCAATCGATCTACAACCCGAAAATTGGAGGATGACCAAAATGGCATTGAACACGAAGAATCGACGGAGCGGGGCGAAATCGAAGTCGGACTCGAACGTGAGTCCGATCGGATCCGCAGGACCGGAGGACCACAAGGACCGCGCCATCGCGCTCGCGGTTTCGACCATCGAGAAACAATTCGGCAAGGGGGCCATCCTCAAAATGGGTGATGACAGTGTCGACCGCGAGATCGGGGTCTTTTCTTCCGGGTCGCCGAGCCTCGACCTCGCGCTCGGCGTTGGGGGATTCCCGACTGGGCGGGTCGTCGAGATCTACGGACCCGAGTCGAGCGGCAAGACGACACTCGCACTCCACGCCGTTGCGGAGGTCCAGAAAAATGGCGGCGTGGCCGCCTTCATCGACGCCGAACACGCGCTCGACATCGGCTACGCGCGCAAACTCGGCGTCCAGGTGGACGACCTGCTCGTCTCGCAACCCGACACCGGCGAGCAAGCCCTCGAGATCGTCGACGTCCTGTTGCGCTCGGGCGCGATCGATCTCGTCATCGTCGACTCGGTCGCGGCACTCGTTCCGAGGGCCGAGATCGAAGGCGAGATGGGCGATCACCATGTGGGCCTCCAGGCCAGACTGATGAGCCAGGCCCTGCGAAAACTCACCGGAACGGTCTCGAAATCGCAGGCGACCGTGATCTTCATCAACCAGATCCGGATGAAGATCGGCGTGATGTTCGGCAACCCCGAGACCACCTCTGGTGGCAATGCGCTCAAGTTCTACGCCTCGGTTCGCCTCGACATCCGGCGCATCGCGGCTCTCAAGGACGGGGACACCGTGGTCGGAAACCGCACGCGCGTGAAGGTCGTGAAGAACAAGGTCGCGCCGCCGTTCCGTCAGGCCGAGTTCGACATCCTCTACAACGAGGGGATCTCGATCGAGGGAGATCTCCTCGATCTGGGCGTCGACGAAGGCATCGTGGAGAAGAGCGGAGCCTGGTACTCCTACAACAACGAGCGCATCGGCCAGGGACGCGAAAACGCGCGCCAATTCCTCAAGGAAAACCCGGATGCGCGCGAGCATCTCGCGAGCGCGGTGTACGCCGCCAAGGGGCTCAAGCGCCTCGTGCGGTCGAACGCTGCCCCCGTCGGGGAAGTCGGGGAAATCGGGGAACTCGGGGAGTCCGAAAATGCACCCCCGATTCCGGCCGTCGCCGAGTGAGTCGCCGCAGAGACGACGTCACCGCGCGGCCGGATTGCGCCGAGGAGGAGGGTTAGAGGGGCTCCAGCCTGGGACGCGCCGTCGCACCACGGACGTTCGAAATGCCGCCGATGTTCGAATCGCCACCGAGCGTGGTGACTTCGATGCGCCGCAGTGGTGTGTCGAGCGGAAAACGCGGCACTTCGATCGTCATGGACTCGCCCGAAAACCTGCGGGTGTCGAGTCGGGTCGTGCCATCCGCTTCGATTCGGAGCGCATACGCGGCGGCCGGGTCGGCTCCAGCTTGGAAGATCGCGGATTCGAGTTCGCGGGTGTAGCCGCGCAAAGCCGTCTGGAATTCGGTCGGCTGAACGCGGCGCGCGGCGCGACAAACTCCCGGTCGATCGGTGGCGTCGAGAATCGACCACTCGCCGTTCTCGAGATCCGTGCGCACCACGTGGCAACCGCCGTTGACGAAGCGCAAGTCGAGACTCGTGCGACTGTCCGCGGTAATCCGATATTGGGGTCGGCCAAAGCGACCGCGTGGACCGCAGACCTCGCCAGGCAGCGCCAGCGTATAACTCGTCGCATCTTCGCGGTAGACGCGCAGATCGTCCTGGGGCAGGCCGGAGGCGGGATTGGGTCTCTGTTGGAGTGCGAACGAGCGACCTCGCCAGCGCGAATCACCCTCGTCGTTGAGGTCCTCGGGTGCGAGCACGGGCGCCGCCGTCTCCACGCGCAGGAGCGGTGACGCCTCCCCATAGCCCGCTGCATGCGAAGCGGGCCCCGTGGCGGACCAGATCTGCTCGAATTTTCCCGCCGAGAAGACCGATGGAGAGACCGCTTGATAGGAATCTTGAGAAGGCTCCCAGAGCACCAGATCGCCCGATTTGATCCATGCCAGACGCTCCGCCGAGGATGGGTCGTCGCGCGGGATCACCTGAGAAAGCTTCGATTGACCAGCCCGCAGCTCCACGACGTGAACCTCGGATGCTCGATCTCCGGAAACCGCAAACGCCGCTCGGCGCCCATCGGGCGCCAACGCGAGATCGAGCACCGGGCCTTCGCAGTTGTCCCCGAATCCGAATGCCGATCGGGCCGAAAGCAGGCGCTCGAGCTGGTGGACTTCGTCGGCGCCCGGACCCGCGGCCGTATCGGGATACAAATTGCGCCAAGCCGTCATGTAGGCGACCGCCTCGCCCTTTTCGGCAGGCACGGGACGACAGGAGTCGCGCCGGTCGTTTTCATCGAGCGCGCGTTGGATGCCGACTTGAATCTCGCGGGAATCCGGGACGGGCTGCGGCCGCGGGCAGCGGTATCCGTCGTTCATCACCGCGACGACGCGCGCCTCCGTGCGAAATGACGGCCAGGCCGAGACGCCGGGCCTGATCATCGCGCCGATCGAAAAATGCCCGCGGGCGTCGGTCTTCGCTTCTCGGTGCCCGAGTACTTCGCGATCCGGCAGGATGTCGTCGTAGTGGCCGTCGAAACGCACCACCACGAGCGCTCCCTCTACGGGTCTGCCGGTCGCCTCGTCGACGATCGTGCCAGAAACACCGGGCGCGACGCGAACGGGTAGAAGCACACAGGAAATCTGCAATAGGGCGAGAACCGCGCCACACCCCCATGCAGCCGTTCGAAGCCACCGTCGAGCAAACGATTGGCCGCAAGAGCCCCCATCGACTCGATTCGTTGCAACCATGTGCAGCTCTCCTCGTGATCAATCGCCGTCCATACATCGCCGTCCACACGCCAATTCGACGCCTCCACCACTTCGACCGGCAAGGTCCGAAACCTGAGTGTGGACGTCACGTTCCACCCAGACCGTGCGCCGGAGCCTGGGCGACTTGGGCTTCGCGGGGCCGACCCGGACAGCACCGCACTCAAGGCAAAGCGACGACAGGACGATCAGAGGCGCCGTGAGGTCGCACGAGCGGCCCTGGGGGGAGTGGGCGTGGAGCTCAACGACATCCTGAAGATCGCCCTCAAGGGCGGCGCCTCGGACATCCATCTGAAGCCCGGACTACCGCCGATGTTTCGGGTGGACGGCGCGCTGGTTCCGCTCAAGAACGGCGAGCGGATTCCGCCGGACGAACTCCAGAAGATGGCCTTCGACATCATGAACGAGACCCAGAGGGCTCGTTTCGACGAGACTCGCGAAACCGACCTCGCCTACGGCATCGCCGGACTCGGTCGTTTTCGCGTCAATGTCTTTCAGCAACGCGGAACCGTCGGAATCGTCTTCCGGGTGATTCCCTTTGGTGTCAAGTCGATCGAACACCTGCATCTTCCCAAGATCATCGAATCCATCTCGATGGAACAGCGCGGGTTGGTGCTCGTGACGGGAACGACCGGTTCGGGAAAATCGACGACCCTGGCCGGTATGATCGATTACATCAACTCGAATCGAACCTGCCACATCATGACGATCGAGGACCCGATCGAATTCCTGATTCGCGATCGGCGCTCGATCGTCAACCAACGCGAAATCGGCGTCGACACCCAGAGCTTCGCCAACGCACTGCGCGCCGCACTTCGTCAGGATCCAGACGTGATCCTCGTCGGTGAGATGCGTGACTTCGAGACGATCGAAACCGCCCTCACAGCGGCCGAGACCGGGCATCTGGTGATGAGCACCCTGCATACCCTCGACGCGACCGAAACCATCAACCGGATCATTTCGGTGTTCCCCCCCTACCAGCAAAAGCAGGTTCGACTGCAGCTCGCTGCGATCCTCAAGGCGGTGATTTCCCAGCGCCTCGTACCTCGCGCCGACGGAAAGGGACGGGTTCCCGCACTGGAAGTGCTGATCAGCACGGCTCGGGTTCGCGAGTGCATCGCCGACAAGGATCGCACCAAGGAACTCCACGATGCGATCGCCAAGGGCTTCACCACCTATGGCATGCAGACCTTCGACCAATCCCTCATGCACCTGGTAAAGCAGGAATTGGTCACCTACGAGGAAGCCCTCAAGCACGTCTCCAACCCGGACGACTTCGCGCTGCGCTTCCGCGGGATCGCGTCCACATCCGACGGAACCTGGGACGACTTCGAGGCGAGCGACGAAAAGCCCGAAGAGGAGGCCCCCGCCGGCAAGAAGGCAGCCGACGAAGTCGACGACGACTTCATCCAACGCTTCTAGCCCGCGCCGATCCTGGGTCGCTGCCTCGCTGCGCCCACCGGCTACCCGGCAGTTCCGTTTTCATTCGAGATAGCGCCACCGGCCCAGGGAGCGCTTGGGCGGGTCGTGCGCGGCGAGCAGGTGCCGGCGCCTCCCGGGCGGGGTCTGCGGGGCTGTGTGGGCTCGGGTATAGTCCGGAATCACGCGTGATCCCGGTGAGTTGGAGGGGTGATGGCTCGGAGTGCGAGCGAAATCCGAGAGCGGTTTCTGCGCTTTTTCGAAGCGAAGGGGCACCAGATCGTCGGGAGCGCCTCGCTGGTCCCCGAAGGCGATCCGACCCTGTTGTTCACCAACGCCGGAATGGTCCCGTTCAAGAATACCTTCCTGGGGTTGGAGACGCGCGACTACGTGCGTGCGGCGACCTCCCAGAAGTGCCTGCGCGTATCGGGCAAGCACAACGACCTCGAAAATGTCGGTCGCACGCCCCGCCACAACACCTTCTTCGAGATGCTCGGCAATTTTTCTTTTGGCGATTATTTCAAGCTCGAGGCGATCGAATACAGCTGGGAGCTGCTCACCGAGCACTTTGAAATCGATCCCGGCAGGCTCGCCGCCTCGGTCTTTCGCGAAGACGACGAGGCCTATGACCTCTGGCGCGAGAAGATCGGGCTTCCGGCGGAGAAGGTCTTTCGGCTCGACGAGGACGAGAACTTCTGGTCGATGGGCGAAACCGGGCCCTGCGGACCCTGCGCCGAGATCCACATCGATTTCGGCGCCAACAGCAGCTGCGAGAGCGCCCACTGCGACCCCTCCTGCGATTGCGGGCGTTGGCTCGAAATCTGGAATCTCGTCTTCATGCAGTTCGATCGCGACGCGGCGGGGAACATGACGCCGCTGCCGAAGCCATCCATCGACACGGGTGCGAGCCTCGAGCGTCTCGCGTCCGTCCTCCAGGCTGTTCCGTCGAATTTTGACACCGATCTCTTTCGCGGAATCATGGACCGGATCCAGGAGATCTCCGAGCTCAAACGGGGCGAGCACTCCGAACACGACGTCTCGATGAACGTCATTGCCGACCATGCTCGCGCGCTGGTCTTTCTGATCGGCGACGGCGTCCTGCCCGGAAACGAAGGCCGGGGTTATGTGCTGCGCCGCCTGCTGCGTCGGGCCGCGCGCCACGGCGTGCTGCTGGGCGTCGAACGCCCCTTCTTGTTCAGCGTCGGCGACGCGGTGATCGACGAGATGGCCTCCGCGTATCCAGAGCTCCGCGACCGGCGCGCCTACATCACCGGCCGGATCCAGCGTGAAGAAGAGCGCTTCCTGGAGACGCTCTCGAAGGGACTCGCTCGGCTCGAAGAAGACATCGCCGCACTCGAAAGGGCCGGCTCGAGGGTGCTGCCCGGCGAGGCAGTCTTCAAACTCTACGACACGTTTGGGTTTCCCGTCGATCTGACGGCGGACATCCTGTCCAGCCGCAACCTCGAAATCGATGAAGTGGGCTTCAACACCGCGATGACCGCCCAGCGAAAGCGGGCGCGCGCGGCGTGGAAGGGGAGCGGCGACGAACGCGTCGCCGAAATCTACGGCCGCCTCGCATCCGACATCAGCACGCGCTTCACCGGGTATTCGGCGTTGACCGGAACTGCGACGATACGCGCACTGTTGGTGGATGGTGAGAGCCGCGAATTCGCGGCCTGCGGCGAAGCGGTGGAGATCGTCGTCGACGAAACCCCCTTCTATGCCGAGAGCGGTGGACAGGTGGGCGACCGGGGCTTGCTGCGCGTGTCCGGGGGGGCGGCGGAAATCCGCGATGCCCAGCGCCCGGTGCTGGAACTCGTGGTTCACCGCGGTGTGGTGACCGAGGGCGAGCTTCGCGTCGACACCGAAGCCGAGCTGGCCGTCGACGTCGACGCGCGTGCGGCGACGGTGCGCAACCACTCCGGAACCCATCTGCTGCACGCGGCGCTGCGCGCCGTGCTCGGAAACCAGGCCATGCAGAAGGGCTCGCTGGTCGGCCCCGATCGCCTGCGCTTCGACTTCACCCACGACGCGGCGCTCGACTACAGCCAGATCGAGGCCATCGAAGATCTCGCAAACGGCTGGATCGAGCAGAACGCTCCGGCGAGCGTACGCGAAATGGCGTACTCCGAGGCGATCGGGGCCGGGGCCGTCGCAATCTTCGACGAAAAATATGGTGACGTCGTGCGCGTGGTCCAGTTCGGAGATTTCTCGACCGAACTCTGCGGCGGCACGCACGCTCGCGCGACCGGAGACATCGGCCTGCTCAAGATCCTGTCCGAATCTGGCATTGCTTCGGGAGTACGACGCATCGAGGCGCTCACGGGCCTCGGCGCGCTGCACCACCTCCGCAACCAGGAAAGAACGCTCCGAAGCGCTTCGGAGTTGCTGCGGGTGTCGGCGACAGAGGTTCCCGCACGGATCGAGAAGCTTCTCGCGGACCGCCGCAACGCGGAGCGAGAGATCGAACAGCTCCGATCGGCCCAGCGCGGCGAAGCGTCCAGGGATCTCACACGAGACGCCAGGGAAATCGCCGGTGTGCGGGTGATCACCACCCGGGTGGCGGGCGCGGAGACCAGGGAGCTGCGCGGAATCGTGGACGACTTGCGCAACCAGCTCACAAGCGGGATCGTCCTGCTGGCCGCCGAGACGAACGGCCAGGTATCCCTCGCGCTCGGCGTCACCAGGGATCTCACAGACCGCTTCCGAGCCGGCGACATGATCCGCGAGATCGCGACCATCGTTGGCGGCAAGGGCGGCGGAAGGTCGGATTTCGCCCAGGCGGGCGGCAGCGATCCGAGCCAGATCGACGCTGCGTTCGGACGACTCGACGCGCTGATCGCAGGGAGCTGAAGTGGCACGACCCTATATCGCCAATCCGTTCGCCCCCCATCGGCGCCGCACCCGCGAGGTGCGCGTGGGCGACGTGGGCATCGGCGGATCGAACCCGATCCGGATCCAGTCGATGACGACCACCGACACCCGCGACACCCGGGGAACGGTCGATCAGACCGAACTTCTCGCATCGGTCGGCTGTGAGATCGTTCGCATCACCGCGCCCTCGTTGACCGATGCCGAAAACCTCGCCGCGATTCGCAAGGAACTCGATCGGCGAAAGGTTCGCGTCCCGCTGGTCGCCGACATCCACTTCACGCCAAATGCCGCGATGGTCGCAGCCAAGTACGTCGAAAAGATCCGGATCAATCCTGGGAATTTCGCAGACAAGAAGAAGTTTGCGGTACTCGAGTACACGGACGCCGCCTACGCGGAAGAGATCGAGCGCGTCGCAGAGAAATTCCGCCCGCTCGTGCGACGCTGCAAGGAACTCGGCCGCGCGATACGAATCGGCACGAACCACGGATCCCTTTCCGATCGGATCATGAATCGTTTTGGCGACACACCCGCCGGAATGGTGGAGAGTGCGCTCGAATTCGTCGACGTTTGCGAGAGCGAGGGCTTTCGCGACATCGTGTTCAGCATGAAATCGAGCAACACACAGGTCGCCGTCCAGGCCTACCGACTGCTCGCCGCGCGGCTCGCGGAGCGCTCCCCGGGCGAGCCGAGCTATCCGTTTCACGTGGGCGTCACCGAAGCGGGAGACGGCGAGGACGGCCGGATCAAGAGTGCGATCGGAATCGGCGCCCTGCTGGTCGATGGAATAGGAGACACGATTCGCGTGTCGCTCACCGAGCCCCCCGAGAAGGAAGTTCCGGTCGCGGCGGCAATCGCTTCGATCGGCTCCGAGAACTGGAACGTCGCGGCGAAAGTTGGTGATCCCGGAGCCCCTTTCACCGCGAACCCCTACGCGCACAACCGACGCGTCACCCGCAGCGTGGGACGGCCCGAAACCGAAATCGGCAGCAACCACCCGGTACGGGTCGAAATCGATCTCGGTAGCGTTCCATCCGATCCGAAGCAAACCGCCGAAGAACTCGTCCGCAGCCTCAAGAAATTCCCGGATCTCGTGTGCGAGAGCCTGGCGGTGCACGTCTCCGACCCGAACAGTGTTCGCGCGCTGCAGACTTTTTCGGACGCTGTCACCGATGCGGGAATGTCGATTCCGCTGGCCGTCCGCGTCGCACCGGATACGGTCGCGCAGTGGCCGGCGTGTGTCGCACGCGTCGTGGTCCGGACGGATGCGACGAGCGACGCCGCGCAGCTCGACGCCGCGGCAGCGCGCTGCGCGGAATCCCGCACTGCGCTCGAGTGGAATCTCTGCGGGGAGATCGCCGAAATTGCCGACCGACTCGACCGCGCGCTCGAAGCGAGCGCGCGCGCCGGACTCGGCGAAATCCTCGTGTCGGTCGAGTCGGATCTGCCGGTGCACGCCGCTCGTCTCGTCGCTGCCCGTCTCGAAGCGCGAGGTGCCACGGATGTACCGATCGTGCTCCGACATCGACGCGTCGCAGATGACTCGGACCTGACCGCCGTGCTTCGGCTGGCCCACGTGCTCGGCGCGTCGCTGTGCGACGGCATCGGCGACGCGATCGCGCTCGAGGGATACGGAGAGCCCGCGCGGGCCGTCGATCTCGCCTACCGCATCCTGCAAGGGGCGCGACTGCGAACGTCACGCACGGAATTCATCTCGTGCCCCTCGTGCGGGCGGACCCTCTTCGATCTCGTCGAGACGACCGAGCGCATCAAGGCGCACACGGGTCACCTCGTGGGCGTCAAGATTGCGATCATGGGATGCATCGTGAACGGTCCGGGCGAGATGGCCGATGCCGACTTCGGCTATGTGGGTTCCGGGCCCGGCCGCGTCAACCTCTACGTCGGCAAGGATCTCGTCGTGCGCAACGTACCGGATGCGACGGCCGACGAGCGACTGGTGGAACTGATCCGGGAATGCGGCCGCTGGGTCGACCCCGCCTGAAGCTTCGCGCCGCGGTTCAGTTCGACCTGGGCGGACTCGCCACGTCGACTTCCGCTGGCGGCGCTTCGCGGGCCAACAGTTCCATCTGCTCCAGTGCAGCCAGCGTCCGACTACCGGCGATGGCGGGGTGATCGCGACCGATCCGGTCACCGACCAGCATGATGAGCATGACGACCACCAGCACACCCTCGGTCGCCCCGAGCAAGGCGCCGCCCACCCGGTCCACGAAGCCGAGCCCCACCGCGCGCGCGCCGCGCCGGACGATGCGCCCGATGGTCGTCACCGCCCCGATCGTCACGAGCACCAGCAGTGCGCCGGCCGCCCAGGGCTCGAGCGCCGGATTGATCCGACCCTCGCTGATTTCGCCGATCCAGGCGGCGACGGGGCCCAGGAACGCCCGAACCACCATATAGGCGGCCCCGAGCGAGCCGAGCGAGAAAGCCTCTCGGATCAGCCCGAGGAGGAAACCGCGCAGGCACGCGATCCCGATGATGGTGGCGACGACGATGTCAACGGATTCGAATTCCGCCAAGGCGGGCCGAGTGTAGCCCATGCTGGGAGTGCCGTTGGCGGAGCGGCGCGGGGGCAATAGGATTGGAGCCGATGGCCGGTCCGCTCGAAAATCCGCCGCTTTCCGAGTGGCGCCAGAAGCTGCGCGTCATCATCTTTGAAGCCGATAGCCCGGCCGGCAAAGCCTTCGACGTCGCCCTGCTGGTGGCGATCCTGCTGAGCGTCCTCGCGGTCATGCTCGACAGCGTGAGTGCGTTTCGCAGCCAACACGGCCGGCTGCTCAACCTCGCGGAATGGGCGTTCACGCTGCTCTTCAGCGTCGAGTACGTGTTGCGCTTGATCTGCTCACCCTACCCGGTCAAGTATGCGCGCAGCTTCTTCGGCGTCGTCTACCTGCTCGCGATTCTCCCGACCTATTTGAGCCTGCTGCTCCCGGGCGCGCAGTCGATGATCGTCATCAGGGGATTGCGACTGCTGCGGATCTTCCGGGTGTTCAAACTCGGACAGTTTCTCGGCGAAGCCAGCGTGTTGCGCAACGCACTGTCGTCCAGCCGCCACAAGATCACGGTGTTCCTCGGAACGATCTGCATCCTGGTCACGATTCTCGGCTCGGCGATGTACTTGATCGAAGGCGAAGAAAGCGGCTTCACGAGCATCCCTGCCGCGATCTACTGGTCGATCGTGACGATGACCACCGTGGGTTACGGAGACATGGCACCGATCACGGTTTCGGGCAAGGTGCTCGCCTCGATCGTGATGATTCTCGGTTACAGCATCATCGCGGTACCGACGGGCATC
>Ga0210102_1000372_pt1 | contig 11935 bp, 11 predicted proteins | sample RushOxbow_ThreeS_4_FD_185563 | JGI IMG/M metagenome (GOLD analysis project Ga0210102, IMG submission 185563) | Wetland microbial communities from San Francisco Bay, California, USA, that impact long-term carbon sequestration -... | ecosystem: Environmental > Aquatic > Marine > Wetlands ...
AGCTGGCCATTTCGCTGCAGTGGGTTCGCGTCCCGCACACCGGCGGCGTGGCATTGCGCTGCGACGTCCGGGGTGAATGGCGCCAGATCCAGGGCGGCTCGCGCTGGCTCTCGGGTAGCGCCCAGAGGCCCTTCCTTGCCGCGCGCGCGCCGTCCTCGAGTTCGATGAACTCCGTCGTCTGCGCGTACTTCGTGTACGCCCACGCGTGCCCTTCGCGAACCATCTCGCGGTTCACGTCGATGTCGTCGACGAAGACCGCGCCGACGCTGCGCCCATAGCGATCGATGTCGCCTACTTCGACGCGGGCCTGCCTCTGGAAGGCCAGCGCCGAAAGCGCGGCTTTCGACTTCCGTCCATAGGGCTGGTCGGACTCCGGCGCATCGATCCCGGCGAGCCGAACGCGGACCTGCTCGTGATCCACGAGCAGCGTCAGCGTATCGCCATCGGCAATGCCGACGACACGCCCATGGAGGGTGTGGGTTTCGGTGTCGGTATTCGAGCTGGGCGGTGTCGGTGTCGGACACCTCACTGCCATGGAACACACCGCAGCGAGCACGACCAGCCAGAGCCTCCGCGCTCCGGTGTTCGCCAGCGGCTGAAGTTGCCGTCCCACAGTGTTACGGGTGAACGGGGTGCTCGACGGCAGCGCGGTTCGTGAAATCGCGGATGCTGTCTTCGAATTGGTCGAGTTCGTCGGCGAGGGCCACGCCGGCCGGGAGCGGCTCGATGCGTTGGGCTGCGGCGCCACCGATCCAGACGTCGACGCTTCGATCGAGATCGCCGCGCAGCGTGTGAAGGTACGCAACGCTGTCGGCGGGATCGAGTGCGACGACCCCGAGCGCAATTCCGCGCGCATTCAGCTGTGCGGCAGCGCGCGCGACTTCGCGCGCGGGCAGGTCGGCGCCGAGATAGACTGCGTTGGCGCCCGCGATTGCGGCGACCAGTGCGGCCACCAGTGACCCAAATTCGTGCTGCTCTCCTGTGGGCGTGGAGAACAGGATCGGCGGCCGCTGTTCCCGCACGGGCGCCGCGCGGAGCGCGCCGCCCAGCAGGTTCCCGACCACGAAGGTCGCCAGGTGTTCCGCGGCGATCGACAACCGCCCACTTTCCCAGCGCGCCCCGATCTCCGTGAACAGCGGCAACACGAAATCCCGCGCAAAGCCGCGCGGCCCGCGCGCAAACAGCTGAAACGCGAGCAGTCGCTCGACTTCTCGCGCGTCGAGCTGTGCAATCGCGTCGAGCACCTCGGCGTACGGCAGTTCCGGCGCGTGACCGTGCTGTTCGAGCAGCGCCGAGATCGATGCATCGGAGAGCGGGGCGAGCGCGCTGATCGCATGCCCGTTGTCGACCGCCGTGCCGAGCAGCCGCAGGCGAGCGACGTCGGCTTCCGTGTAGCGGCGCGAGCCGCGTGGAGTCCGCTGCGGCTGCACGGCGCCGTAGCGCCGCTCCCACGAACGGAGCACGTGGACCGACAACCCGGTCAGCCGAGCCACGACGCCGACCGCGAATGGCGCCTCGAGCCGTCTGGTCTGGTTCATCGCGGGGCCCCTTTGCGGCCGATCCTACCTTCGCCGCCTGCCGGGGGGCGGGGTGCGGGCGGAAACGCGACTGGCTGATGTCTAGATATAATCTAGATTCCTATAAGAATGTCGCAAAAATAGGCAAAAAAATCGCTAAAATGCCGTTTTGTCGAACCATCTTGATCATTTGTCTAAATCGTGTATAAAGATGGGCAGACGAAGAGTCGAGTCTTTTTTTGTCCTTCAACGCTCACGATCACGCCTCTGCCCCGCCTCTCGCTGACCCCCTCATGGAGGGCATCCGGTGCGGCTCCGGGTCCTGACGCTCAACGCCTGGGCACTTCCCTGGCCACTGGCCGACGCGCCCAACGCGCGCATGGAGGCGATCGGCGGGCGACTTGCCGAGCTGGACGCCGACGTCGTCGCATTCCAGGAAGCCTGGTCGCCGTCCGCGCGCCGAACGCTGATCGCGGCCGGGCGCCGTGCGGGATACAGCGAGGTGTGGTCGAAGCCGGGCAGCATTGGCGCGAGCGGCATGCTCGTCTTGTCGCGCCTGCCGATCCGCGCGGCGCGCTTCATTCGCTTTTCGCTCTGCGGCCTCCCGCAAGACGTCACGCATGGCGACTACTACGGCGGCAAGGGCATCGCGACCCTCACGCTCGAAACCCAGGCGGGACCGGTTGCGCTGCTGACGACCCACCTGATTCCGCATTACGGCGACTACGGGCCCGACGACACCTACCTGGGACATCGAATCGCCGAGGTGGTGGAACTCGCCGACGCGCTCGCCCAGATCGAAATTCCCGCAATCGTCGTCGGTGACTTCAATTTCACCGAGCGCGAACCCGAATACGAAGTGCTCATCGGTCTCTCCGGTCTCGCCGACGCCGCGGCCGTGCTCGAGTGGCGCGAGGTCACGATCATTCCGGGCCCCCCGTACCGCGCGAACGAAAGCCCGCCCGGTGTGCGGATCGATTACGTGTTTGCGCGCGACGGCATCGAGCGCGCCATCGTGCCGTACTCGATTGAAAGGGTGCTCGACGAGACGATCGAGATCGACGGAAGACCCGCCGGTTATTCCGACCACGCCGGTCTCCTGGCCGAGGTCGCCCTCGAGACGGCGCGGCCCGTGCGTCCAGCGCCGACTGCAGCCGCGGTCGCGCGCGCGGCAGACTTTCTGCGCGAGGGCAGGGAGCGGGCAGAGCGGCGCCGGACCGACCAACTTGGTGTTGCCGCGGGCGGAGGTGTGGCTGCACTCGCGGCCGTGGGGTCTGCATCGATGGTCCCGGTTTCGCGGCGCCGGTTGCTGCGCGCGGCGCTGATCGGCCTGCCGGCGATCGCGTTGGCGTCGAGTGCAGGCGTCGGGGTGCTCGCCGACCGCTCCGTTGCGGCTGAACTCGCGGGCTACGACAAGGTCGACCGCCTGCTCGAGCGGATCGGGCGCGCGAGCGCGGCCGCCGCGAGCGGCGCCGGCGGCGCCGAAAGGAGCCCCCGGCCGGCTTCCGCAGCAGACCCGGGCGATCCACGGGGCGCAGAAGCATGAGTGTTCTGTCGTCGTCGCGGGTGCCGGCGATCGCGCTGGCCAACCTGATCCTGCTGACCCTCGGTGGCGCGGCCCACGCAGACGAAATCGAGGCGTCCCCGCCGCCCCCGAGCGTGCTGCTCTCCAGCATGTTGCCGCCGAGCGTGCCGCTCGCCGAAGACGACTTCGCGCCGAAATTCGGGGTTCGCAAGGGTCGCGGTTTCGAGTTCGTCCAACCGATCGAAGTCAACGATCGCACGTACGAATTCAACCTGAGCGGCCCCTTCGTCAAAGCCGGATCCAAGCAGAAGAATCTCGGCCTGGTATTCGAGTTGCGCTTCTAGTCACGCGCGAGTGTCGATTCCGGCAGCTCGCCCTACTCGATGATCATGTAGACCTTGCGGACCGTTTCGACCACTTCGCTGGTGCCCTTCCAGCCTTTCGGGAAGACCCAGCTGTCACCGGCCCGCAGATCGGTGACCTGCCCGGACTCCGAAGTCAGCACCCAGTGGCCCTTCAGCAGATGGCAGAACTCCGTGACCTCGAGGTCGAGTTGGAGTTTGCCGGGTCCGCATTCCCAGGTACCGGCGGTGAGGTTGCCCTGCTCGAAAAAGCTGGCATTGCTCTGGACGGGGAGGTCGCCGATCGGAACACCGAAAGACTCCACGTCTCCGAGGTTGGTCAGTCCGAGGCACTGCTTCTGAACGGAAATCTCCGGCATGCTTCATCTCCTCTGTTGGATCCCAGTGATCCGATCGAACCGATGGATCCGGGCGGTGTGAGTGGGCGCTCGTCGCTCGGCGACCCGTGAAAACGCGAAACCCAGCTTTCCCGATCTCGTCGATCGCGGCAATGGGCCCTGATGCTTTCGCTGCCAGCACGGGCCTCTTTTGCGTCGAGCAGGGCGTCCTATTCTATCCTGGAGCCGCCCGCCTCCGACTCGGGGGCAATTTTCCAACGGATTGCCGATGAAGCTCAGTCGCCGCGAAAATCTGGTCTGGAAGGCCAATCGATTCTATCTGCGATATGGCTCCGAAGTCGAAAATCTGCGCAGGCTCGTCGAGGTCAACCTCACCCAGCTGTGCCTCGCGTATGCGCTCAACAACCAGTTGCCGCGCGAAGCGCTCGAAGTGGTCACGCGCGTCAAGCCACTGACCAGTTTTCTCGACAAGCTCGAGCGCCTCGGCTGGCCCGACTTCTACTACCCGACCGACGTGATCCGGGACCTGATCGGCGCCCGGGTCGTCTGCTGGTTCGTCGACGACTGTTACGGCATGCGGAAGATGCTCGAACAATCACACGGCTTCCGCGTCAACCTCCACGAGACCGAGGATTTCATCGCGAACCCCAAGCCCTCGGGTTACCGGTCGATCCACCTGATGGCCGATTTTACCTACGACAGTGTCACCGGAGACAATGGCTGCCACCAGCTAACCCCGCGCACGATGGTGTGCGAGATCCAGATCCGCACCCGTCTGCAGGACGCCTTCGGTCAATTGACCCACGATTTCCCGTATAAATCCTCGGCTCTCGAAATCGGCGCACAGTACCAGGAGATGGTCGCCCGGATGGCCGAATCCCTCGACGAGCAGGATCGCGCCGCCTGTCAGATCCGCGAAATCATCCGCAGCGTCTACCAGCACGAGAAGCGCGCCGGCTTCTCGACGGATGACACCCCAGAGCCCGGCATGTCGCCGCGGCTGCCGGAGCCGGACTCGAGCGCCTAGGAGCCTGACCCAAGATTCGCATTGAGATGCAGCTCCGAGGCAGGTCGGTGTGCGAAGTGGGGACGTTGTTGAATTGTTGAATAACTCCCGAGGCGGGGACGTCGAGACGGAGCGTTCTCGAGGAGTGAATTTCCGGCGAGTCGCATTCTGACGGCCGAACGATCCGCCGCCGCATCGGCTACGCTACGCGCAGATCCATCTGGAGGCCCAAACCCATGAAGGCTCAGTCTGTCACACTCGCAATCGCCGCACTCGTGCTCTGGCTGGTACCGACCGGCGGCCTGGCCCAGGGCAACTCCGGCAAGTCGCGCCTGACGATTTGCCATATCCCGCCGGGCAATTCCGATGCCCGGAAGACAATGACCGTGCCCGAGTCGGCCTGGTCTGCTCACGAAGCGCACGGCGACCTGCTGGGTCCCTGTGAGGAATACAGCGATCGAACTGGCGACGACTCGAAGCCCGCGAAGAAGGGCAAGAAGGCGAAGCAGAAGGACCGCAACAAATCCCGCAGCGGATCCGACGTCGACGCTGCGGATGAAGAGATCGCATCGGACGATCGCTCGGACGATGACCAAATGGACGATCGCTCGGACGATGACCAAATGGACGATCGCTCGGACGCCGGCGAATCCGTCGACGAAGCCGATCCCGGATCCGCTGACGCGGAGGCCGATGCGGCCGCCCGGCGCGCGAGGCGCGAACAGCGCAGTGCGGAGCGGCGCGCGGGCCGCGAAGAGACGGTTCGCGATCGGAACGCGAGGGCCGGGGATGCAAGCCAGCCGGAAGCAGGCGCGACTTCGGATGGCGCAGACGCGGTGAAAGCGGATGATGGCGGAACCGCGACGGATGACGCCCAGCCAGCCGAAACGCGCGGCGGACGCAAAGCGCGCACGGCGGACCGCGATGCGCGCGACACCCAGCCCGACGCCAAGACCGAGGATCCGCCCGAGGAAGAGCGCGGCTTCTTCCGCGGAATGCGGCAGTTCTTCGGCTTCGGTGGCGACGAAGGCGAGAAGCCGAGCGGAGACGTTGCCGAATAATCGAGCGGTCGATCGCGCGTTCGGATCTGGCTTCGCGCTGCGTTCGACTCCCGCTCGGATTCGGTAGAGTCCCCGCCGCCGCTCGGGTACTCGTCGAATCGCGAACGCGTCGCGGCGGCGGACGAGCGACGCAATCGCTTCTTCGGTGGAATCGCAGCGGATGCCCGAAATCGCCAGCGGTCTCGACGTCGCGCCTCGGCTTGCGCTCGCCGGTCCGTTCTACGCCGCGCTCGCATGCTATGCGGCCGCGCTCGTGGCCTCCTTCGTGCGTCCGCGGGCGGGTCCCTGGCTGCTGGGTCTGGGCGTCGTGGTTCAGTTCGGTGCCACGCTCGGCCGGGGTTGGGCGATCGGATTCTTTCCGCTGACCAACAAGATGGAGTCGTTCTCGGCGGCGGCGCTCGCCGTGGCCGTGGTCACTGCTGTTTCGTGGCGCGACGTTCGTCTCTACACCGTTCCGCTGTTGGCATTGGTGTGCATCGCGCTGTTCAGCGCGCTGTCGTTTCCGCTCGAGCTGAGCTTTCCGCCGCCCCTGATGCGCACCCTCTGGTACCCGCTGCACGTGCCGCTCTCGTTCTTCGCCTATGCGAGTTGGGCGGCTGCTGCGGCCGCGGCAGGGGCGTGGCTTCGCGATCGCGACCCGACGTGGCTTGCGCGCATCGATCGGCTGGCGCTGAACGGCTTCGCGCTGTGGTCTTTCTCGATGATCTGCGGCGGTTTCTGGGGCGTGGTCGCGTGGGGGGCCTACTTCATGTGGGACGTCAAGATCATCTGGTCGGTGATCCTGTGGTTCCACTACGCGAGTTTCATCCACCTGCACCTCACGCCATCGCTCTTCCCGCGACCCTGGGTGCGGCCGACACTGGCAATCGTCGGATTCGTCTGGGTGATCGTCGCCTACGTGGGGACTTCGTTCTTCTTCGGGAGGTCGAGCCATGCCTTCTGATCCGAACGGCTCGCGCGCCGATGCGGGCGGCACGGCCTGGTTGTTCTCACAGGGGCTCGGGGTGATCTGCGGCCAGGCGACGGTGCTCTTGTTGGCGATCGGATCCGTCGTGCTCGCAACCACGCGCGAGGGCGCGTCGGCGTCGATCGAGATGGACGACATGCGCGCCTTCTTTGCGGCGCCGTCCGTCGTCCATCTGTGGTTCTACCTGTTGGTCGTGGTTTTGACCCTCTACGCACTCAACACGACGCTCGCCACCTGCCAGAACGTCGCGAAGAAATGGCGTGCGGGAATCCGGGCGCCGCGCTTCTACGCACCGGCGGTGATCCACGCGGCGTTTCTGGTCGGGCTGCTGGCGCACGGCGTCGGCGGTGTCGGAGGCGCCGAACTCGCGCAGTTGACGCTCGGGCCGGGCTGGACGGAGCTGACTGACGGCCGCGAGGCGCGCGTCACGGCGCTTGCGGTCGAGCCCAATCCCGACGGAAGCATCAAGCAGGTGCGCGCAAGCGTCCAGACGCGCGACGGCCGCGGAGCATTGGAGCAGAAGGTCGTCGACTACAACGGGCCGCTGTCGTGGGGGCTCGGCAGCGAACTCATGCTCCTCGTCCGCCTCCAGAGCGTGCCGACGCTGCGGCTCGCGCGCGGAGGGGCGCGCTGCGATGTCGGGGTGGCGGGCCGCTGCGATCTCGGCGACGTGCGCGCCGAGCTGCTGTATCTGCACCCCCCGCTGCAAGCCGGCCAGCCCGGGTTCGCGCAGCTGCGCGTGCAGCGCGCCGGTGGAGGTGACGCAGAAGTGTTGTCGCTGACGCCGGGCAAGCCGAAGCAGCTGTCGGACGGCTCGCTGCTCACGGTCGAGAGCCTCGAGGCGCGGCCCGCGATCCTGCTGCGGCATCGGCTGGCGCCCGGCAACCCGCTGGCGCTGCTCGCCAGCATCCTGCTCGGGCTCGGACTGCTGCTGATGTGGCGCCGCTTCATCCCACGGGAAAGCACGGCCTGAAGCGCGGCGAGATCATCGACGCCCTCGTTGCGTGACGGCTAGGGCTTGGAAGAAGCCAGCGCCTGCTCGACGAGCGCCTTCAGCGGCTCGTAACCAAATTGCGTCAGCGGTTGTCCGTTCACGAAGAACGACGGTGTCTTGGTCACATTCAGCGCCTTCGCATCCGCGAGGTCCTGCGCGACCGCGCGTGCGATCGCGGGTGACGCCATGTCGGCCCGAACCTGGTCGAGATCCAGGCCGAGCCCTTCGAGCTGCGCCCACACCAGTCCCACCTGCGCGACGTGGTTCTTCGTCCATTGGGCCTGCGACCCCAGCAGGGCTTCCAGCGCCGGCCAGTACTTGTCCTGTTTCCGGGTCGCCTCGAGCACCGCCACCACCGCGCTCGCGCCCTGGTGGAACGGCGCGTAACGCAGCACCAGGCGGATCTCGTCGGGATTTTCCGCAAGGATCTGCTTGACCAACGGATAGAATCTCGCGCAGGCTCCGCACGCGGGATCGAAGAACTCGACGAGCTGCACCCTCGCATCCGGCTTGCCGAGCGTCGGTGAGTGCATTCGCACGAGGTTCGAGTAGGAGTTCTGGACGGGTTGCGCGGGCTCGTCGACCTGCCCGCTCTTGTAGATCCATGCCGCCACCACGAACGCCAACAGCAAGACCGCGGCGGCGATGACGATCAGCGCCTTCTGTTTCATCTGGAACCTCGAAAATGCGCCAGTACCAACAGCGCGATGACGGCTGCAAAGGCCAGGGCCGAAAGCAGCGGAATCGTCACGAAGCCGAACCATTCGATCACGGTTTCCGAGCACGGCACACCCTGCGTGCAGGGCTCGAGTTTTTCGGGAATGATGCCGGCAACCAGCAACAGCTGGAATACGGCGACCAGCCAGCCGACGACCGCCAGCGGCAACGCATATCGGACCACATTCCGGTCGAACGGAAACAGCCCGACCGGCAGGATCAGCACCAGCGGAAACATGCAGATGCGTTGGTACCAGCAGAGCGCGCAGGGCGGCAGCTGCATGATTTCGCTGAAGAACAGCGAAGTCAGCGCTGAGACGCTCGCGATCAGCCAGGCGCCGAAGGTCAGCATCCACGCCGTCGAAGCGTCGTCGCGCGTCTGCGCAGAGGGTTGCGGGTCAATCATCGCTGCGTTGCTCTCGTCCAGTCCTACGTTGATGTTGATCTTCCTGATGGTGACGATCCCGACGGTGACGATCCTGATGGTCATGTTCCCTGGCGACAATTCTTCCAACGAGCTTGCGCGTACGCCCACGCCCGCCCGCTGCGCGAGCGGACCTACGGCGCGAAGCGGCCTGCCTGGCGCCGCGCCGCGCCCGAGCGCAGCGGCGCTTGTTGCGCGTGAACCAGTGCCGGATTCTCGCCCTTCGGGAGGAATTTCAGCAATTCCCAGCCTCCCTTGAATGCGTCGTCGGCGCCCGCTCGCAGGTTCATCGCGTTCGCGGACCCGATGTAGAGGTACGCGTCGTCGGCGAGCAGCACGCGGCCGCCGTAGTTCAAGAAGTTGCCAAATCCGCTCTGGCTCTCGAGGACCGCGGGCTCGTCGGCCGAAGCGAAGCGCCAGAGATCGGCGCCGAAGTCGTCGGGATCGATCGGAACCGGCGGCACCGGGAAACCGCTGTCGGCGAGCGCCTCGGAAGCGACGAAGCTCCAGTCCATCGTGACGACGTAGAGTTCATCGCGGTACACCTGCATGCCCCAGGTGTAGTTGTTGAAGATGTTGCCGAAGCCGGACGGCCCGAACAGCGGCGCCATGCCCATGCTGTTGGGCGTGACCACCCAGCCCAACGCGGGCCTGAAGGGATTGAAGGCTGGCAGTGCCTCCGAGCCGTAGACCAGCTCGATCTGCTGCTGATCCGTTCCGAAGTCCTTGCCCCGGAAGATCGAAATCGCGCGCGAGGAGTTCAGCAGCGTTTCGACGGGGTCGATCTCGTAGCCGAACTGTGTGGCTGCGATCTGGTGGGCGACGAGGCCGACCGTCGGCACGTGCATCGGTCCGAAGAAGAGGTAACCGTCGAACGACGCGAGCGCGCCCATCCCGGTGGCGATCGAGGTGACGAGATCGGGATCGTACTGCGCGTAGGAGAAGACCTGCTGCCACTGTTCCGCGCCGGATGCCGGGTTCGCGTGGTCCGCGGTGAGTCCGCCTTCGGGAATCGGCGCGCTCATCCAGATCGCGCCCGGCGCCGGAAAGCCGCCGCCACCACCTGCGAGATTCGGCCAGGTCGAGGCGAACAGGCGGCCTTCGTGAACCGCCAGCTCGGATCCGTCGCCGTCGAGGATACCCACGATGGTGTAGTCGAAGGGGAAGTTCGCTGACTCGCGGTCGGCGTCGAAACGCAGCACGCTTCCGCCACCGGCCGCGTTTCCGACCGTCGTGTAGAGCACGCCGTCGTGCAACAGCCATTTCCGGATGTTGCTGAATTCCGGGAAGTGTCTCGATCCGAGATAGCGCCCCGTGATGGCGCTGAACGCGAACAGGTTGATGCCGCCGCTGAGGCTGGGCCCGCCGACGTAGACGTAGCGGGCACTCGCCCCGGCCGCGCGCATGCCGAGCGTGTCGAAGATCATCGGGTCGTCGGGCGTGCGGTCGACGTAGCGGTCCGCCACGACGTCGTAGGAGAAGATCGTTCCGGGCCGCCAGTCGCCGGTGCCCTCGGTAGCCGGCGGGATGTACGGCCCGGCGCCGTACTCGCACACCCAGGAGTCGTTGCGCGACGGCGTGCCGGTACCCAGCAGCGTGCCGCCGATCAGGCAGAGGATGTTGGGGCCGCTGCCACCCCAGAGCCGACCGCGCGTCTTGGTGAGGCCCCAGACGTAGCTCTCGTTCACCTTGGGGATGCCCGCGTCGCAGCTGCCGTCGTCGTTGATCGGGCGCCGATCGCCGAAATCGACGAAGCACTCGTCGGGCGGGGCCTTGGCCAGCAGCACACCGTCGAGCGAGGCGAGCTCGATCGAGCCCCAGGGGTGGCTGGCGCCCAAGAGGCCCAGCGCGAGCAGCGAAGAACAGACCAAGGCGACGCGGCGAAACCAGTCTCTCGACAGCAAGGGGAGCCCTCCTTGGGACGCAGTCTAGGCGCCTCCGGTGCGCTGTGTCCATCGCCGCGATGCTGCGCGGGGGAGAAGTGGGCGCTGTCCTCGCCCGCCGCAGTCAGCGCACGGGGTGCGGCTTCGCTCCTCATCGCTCCGTCGGAGGAGAGGCGTTTCGCCCCGCAGCGCCGAGCAGCGGGTGCGCTTCCGGCGCCTGCTAGCGAGAGGGCGCGGCAAGGATCTTGCACTCCCAATCCGTGGATCATCTCGATCGAAATGGCGATGCGGAGATCGAGGCGCGCCGAGGGTTCGCGGGAATTCGCAGGTACCCACAGCGCGTTGGCGGGAGTTCGAAGGGAGTCCGAAAAACGGGAGGTCCCAATGTCGTTTCGCAATCCGGGTGAGCGAGTGGATGCCGGCGGGCGCCGCTCATTGGCTTCGGTGCTTCTGTGCGGAGCACTGTTGATCCCAGCCCTTCCTCTCGCAGCGGCGACCGTCGTTCCGACGGATGTCGAACTTCCCGGCACCCAGCCGGGCGAGGTCGGGAGCCTCGAAGCGGCGACCAACTGCGACAACTGCCACGGAGCCGATGCCGCCGTGATCTCGCACGAGTGGCGCGGCAGCATGATGTCCCACGCGGGTCGCGACCCGATCTTCTGGGCGACGATGGCGATCGCCGAGCAGGATTTCGACGGTTCCGGCGACCTCTGCCTGCGCTGTCACGCGACCGCGGGCTGGCTGGGCGGGCGCTCCACACCCACCGATGGCTCGGGCCTCGCCGCGAGCGACGACGATGCGGTCGAGTGCGCGTACTGCCACGGGCTCACGAATCCCGACCAGTCGGAACTGCTCGGCGAGCAGTTTGCGCCCTATATCGCCAACGACGAAGGCGATCCGCCGGTCGGCTACTACGGCAGCGGCATGGGGGTGCTGTGGAACGGCAACGAGAAGCTCGGCCCCTACGCGGACGCGGTCCCGAAACACCAGTTCATTCCGTCGAACTTCCACCGCTCCGTCGACTTCTGCGGTACCTGTCACGACGTCTCGAACTCCGTCGTCGGCAACCTCGCCCACAATGGCGGCGCCCAGGACACCGCGGACCCGCCGATCGCAAACGGCGTGCTCGGCGGACCCGTGG
>Ga0210102_1000373_pt1 | contig 11927 bp, 9 predicted proteins | sample RushOxbow_ThreeS_4_FD_185563 | JGI IMG/M metagenome (GOLD analysis project Ga0210102, IMG submission 185563) | Wetland microbial communities from San Francisco Bay, California, USA, that impact long-term carbon sequestration -... | ecosystem: Environmental > Aquatic > Marine > Wetlands ...
TCGTGCCGGGGCCGAGCAGCCACGGCAGATAGTCCTGCACTCCGCCCGGCCACACGTGACCGGCGCCGGTGAGCTTCCACAGCACGACCTCGGTTCCATCGCGGCAGGGCCGGTAGGCGAAGCGGGTCGCCGTGTGTGCGGCGTCCGCTTGTCCGGGCCGGCCGCGCACCGGCTCCGCGACTTGCGCTTTCGCGGGGCAGCCGTTGCGGACAATCCACTTCTGGAGCATGGCGTCCACTGGAGCGTGAAAGACCCGCGTGTTGGTGAAGGGAAACGCCGGGCCGAGCCCGCCGTCGTAGAGCGCGCGTTCATCGTCCACGCTGTGGATGTGCATGACCGGCACCGGCAACGCGGGCTCGAACCTGGGCAATGTCATGGCGCCGGCCACGCCCGCCACTGCCGCGATCCGGTGTGCCGCTTCGGCTGCAAGGCGGTACGCCATCATCGAGCCGTTGGACAGCCCGGTCGCGTATATCCGTTCCTTGTCGAGCGCCATGCGCCTGGCAAGATCGTCGAGCAGCGCGATCGCGAAGCCGACATCGTCGATGCGGCTCGCCGCTGCCCAGCCGCAGCAGGCACCGGCATTCCAGGTGAGCAGCCGCCCGCCGATGCCGCCGCTGCCGTTGGGATAGATGGCAATGAAACCCTCGCGGTCGGCGGCCGCATCCATGCGCGAGTATTGCTTCTGGACCTCGGCGTGCGCGCCGCCGCCGTGAAAATTCAGAACTGCCGGCAGCGGTTTCCCGCCGCGGGCCTGCGGCGGAACGTGCACGATGTAGCTGCGGTGCAACTCCCCGTGAATCAGCGTGAGCTCATGGTCCCCCGGCGCGAGCGTCGCGGCGCACGCGCCCGCTGCTCCCGCAAGCAAGCCAAGTACAAGTGCGAGCTTGAGTCGATTCACGATCCACTATCCACCAGCCACGAGCCGCGCCTTCTAATTGAGCTGTATGCGCTCGCCCCACGGCACCCCGCCCCTGCCTTTCACCAGCCAGATCACCGGAAAGGCGGGCGCATGGCGCGGGAACTCGCCTTCGGCGTCGGTGAAATAAACCAGGAGATCCGGCCGCCGGTGCCCTGCTGCGATCCAGTCGAATACGGGCACGAAACTAGTGCCGCCTCCGCCGCCGACAGCGGGCGGCAGCGCGATGGGCTCCCAGTGCTGGAATTCCCACGGCCCGCGGGGATCGAGCCGCTCGTCGCAGGCGTGCAGCGTGACGCGGGCGCGGATCTGTCCCTTCATCGCGTCGACTTCGGACACGAACTGCGCGAGCTCCTCCGCGCCGATCGATCCGCTCGTGTCGAGCGCAACGCACAGATCAACCTCGCCGCTCGCAAGGCGCGGCAGCAGCGCATCGCCTTCGCGCCGCGGCGGCCGCTGGAAGCTGTAATCGTCCCGCGCCGTGCTCACGAGATAGCGCGCCAGCAGCATGCGCCACGGGAGTTGCGGCTGGATCATCCCGTCGACCCGTCGCAGCCAAGACTCGCCGAGACGTCCCGCGCGCCGGGCCTGCTGGGCGGCGGAGACGGTGCGGCTCTGCCAGCGCCGCGCCAGCTCCGCGCGCTCGTCCAGCCCGGCATCGGGCGCCGGCAGGACAGCGTGTCCGGAATCGAGCGCGCGCTCTTCTCCGTCCGTGCCCGGTGCACCCGGATGTGAATCCGTTTCGTGTCCGTCGAACAGGTGGCGATCGAGCGTGCTTTCCACCGGCTCTGGCGGGATCAGCGGATAGATCTCCTCCGCCGACAGTCCCCGGAAATCGGCATTGGCGAGCGCGCCTTGCGGCGGCCGCATCCCTTCCTCCACCAGCAGCAGATTGACGGCATGGTCGCACGCGACGTCCCAGCGCCGGCGCACGCGGTGGGCGCGGCGGGCAAAGTGCCCAAGCGCGCAGTGCATCGCCTCGTGCGCCAGCACGAACTGGACCTCGGCCAGCGTCAGGGCCGCAATGTACGCAGGGTTGTAATAGAGAGCGCGCGCATCGGTAGCCACGGTCTCGCACCGTCTCGCCGCGACCGGGACGAGCGGGAGATGCATGACGAGCGCGCCGATGAACGGGCGCTCCAGGATCAGGCGCGTGCGCGCCGCTCCCAGCTTGGTCACAATATCCGAGATTTCGCTCAATGCGTCTGCGCCAGTTTCAGATCGTAGAGCATGAGGTCGGTGATGCTGGCCGCCCATTCGGAGAATTCCGGCACCGCGATGAGCGGCCTGCCGATCGAGCGGTGCAGGTCGGTCACCAGCATCACGCCCATCTCGCGCTGCGGGAAGCACTTCGCGTACTTCAGGATGTGGCCATGCACCACCGTCGCGTGCGGCATGTCGCGCACCTGGACCGCGCGCCGCACCAGCGCCGCCGCCACGCCGTACTGGAGGTCGATGCCGCGCGGCACCAGTGCGCTCTCGCCCCGCGCGATGGCATCGATATCCGGCAGCTCGTGCATGTTATCCACGAACGCCTTGAACTCCACCCCGGCGGCCGGACCGACGCATGCCTGCAGCGCGTCGAGCAGCAGCTCCGGGCTGTCGTCGAACTTGACGAGCGCCCGGTGCACATACTCCCACGAGCGCGGGCTGGGAAACGCGACGGGATTGCGCGCCAGATCGAAATCGAACAGGAGATCGGGCCGGAAGCGCAGGAAGGCGATCACGCGGGCATCGATAGCGGCCGCGTGCGCCCACGCCACCCAGTCGTCGAGGTGGGGCTCGATTTCGAAGTGGGTGAAGCGGTTGGCCAGCGGCGTGGGCATGACGTAGGTCACCCCGCGGTCACCGTAGCGGTTGCCCGCGGCGAAGATCACCCACCCGTCCGGGGCACGGTATTCCCCGAGGCGGCGGTCGAGGATCAGCTGGTAGGCCGCCGCGGTAACGGTCGGCGGCGCGGACGTGATTTCATCCAGAAACAGGATTCCGCTCGGCCCGTGCCGCGTCGCGTCCGGCAGCAGCGCCGGCACCGACCATTCGACGCGGTCGCCGGCCCGGAACGGTATGCCGCGGAGATCGGTGGGCTCCATCTGCGAGAGCCGGACGTCGATCAGGGGCACGCCGTGCTTGCGGGCGATCTGCGCGATGATCTGCGACTTGCCGACTCCCGGCGGCCCCCACAGCATGACCGGGGTGTGCGCCGCGGCGGCCGTGCTGGCAAACTCCCGCTCGAGGATCTGGAAAATGTGCGATGGGCGCATCGCATTTCATCATAGCACCGCGTTGCGTCGTAGTATCATCGTCCGTGCCAGAGCCGCGAAACCTTCCCGAATGAAATTCTGCAGCAATTGCGGCGCACCGCTCACGCTCAAAGTCCCGGCCGGCGACACGCTCCCGCGCCACGTCTGCGACGCCTGCAGCACCATCCATTACCAGAACCCGCGCATGGTGGTGGGCTGCATCGCCGAGTGGGAGGATCGCATCCTGCTGTGCCGGCGCGGCATCGAGCCGCGGCATGGCCTGTGGACGGTGCCGGCCGGCTACATGGAAAACGGCGAGACGACGTTCCAGGGCGCCGTCCGCGAAACGCTGGAGGAAGCCAACGCCCGGGTGGAGATCGGCTCCCTCTACGCGCTCTACAACATCCCCCACGTCAGCCAGGTCTACCTCCTGTTCCGTGCCCGGCTGCTCGATGCCGACGTGCGGCCGGGAGCCGAAACGCTCGAAGTGCGGCTGTTTGCGGAGCCCGAGATTCCGTGGGACCGGATCGCCTTCGCCAGCGTGCGCAACGCGCTTGCCCATTACTGCGACGACCGCAGGAGGGGCGAATTCCCGTTCCACATGGGGACGATCGAGCAGCCCAGGAAACCGTGACCGGTGACCCGTGAACGGTGACCAGTGTTCGGTCTTGCGCTGTGAGGCAAAGCGTAAAATACGAGCATTCCTCCTGAGAGGCGGCATATGACTGCACCGATTCCGACCACCAAGCCGGCGTTTCAGTGGGACGATCCGCTGCTGCTCGAGGAGCAGCTGACGGACGAGGAGCGCATGGTGCGCGACACCGCGCGCGCCTACTGCCAGGAAAAGCTCATGCCGCGCGTTCTGGAAGCGCACCGGCACGAGCGCTTCGACCGCGGCATCCTGCACGAAATGGGAAAGCTCGGCTTCCTCGGCTCGACGATAGCGGGCTACGGATGCGCGGGCGTGAACCACGTGTGCTACGGCCTGCTGGCGCGCGAGCTGGAGCGCGTGGACAGCGGCTACCGCTCGGCAATGTCCGCGCAGTCGACCCTCGTCATGCACCCCATCCACGAGTTCGGCAGCGAGGCGCAGCGTCAGAAATATTTGCCGCGGCTCGCGACCGGCGAATGGATCGGCTGCTTCGGCCTGACCGAGCCGGACTCCGGGTCCGATCCCTACAGCATGGTGACCCGGGCGCGGAAAGCGGACCGCGGCTACGTGCTCCAGGGAAGCAAGATGTGGATCACCCATGCGCCGATCGCGGATGTGCTGCTGGTCTGGGCCAAGGACGAGAGCGGAGAGATCCGCGGTTTCCTCCTGGAGCGGGGCATGAAGGGATTGTCGACGCCAAAGATCGAGGGCAAGTTCAGCCTGCGCGTATCGCCCACGGGCATGGTGGTCATGGAGCAGGTGTTCGTGCCGGAGGAAAATCTGTTGCCCGGAGTGTCGGGATTGAAGGGACCCTTCTCCTGCCTCAACAAGGCGCGTTACGGCATCTCCTGGGGCGCGCTCGGCGCGGCGGAATTCTGCTGGCACGCCGCGCGCAACTACGTCATGGACCGCAAGCAGTTCGGCCGCCCGCTCGCCGCCAACCAGCTGATCCAGCTGAAGCTCGCCAACATGCAGACCGAGATCACCCTCGGCCTGCAGGTCGCGCTGCGGATCGGACGCCTGATGGACGAGGGCCGTGCGGCGCCCGAGATGATCTCACTCGCCAAGCGCAATGCCGCGGGCAAGTCACTCGACATCGCGCGCGCCGCCCGCGACATGCACGGGGGCAACGGCATCTCCGACGAGTTTCACGTCATCCGCCACGTGATGAACCTGGAGGCGGTCAATACCTACGAGGGCACGCACGACATCCACGCGCTCGTCCTCGGTCGCGCCCAGACCGGAATCGCGGCGTTCAGCTGAGCCGGGGCGGCGTCAGCGCCGCTTGCGGCGTTCTCCCGGCACGTGGCGGCGCAGGTGCACGGCCTGCCGCATGCGGGCGCGCACCCTGATATTGAGCATTTCCACCGCCACCGCGAACGCCATCGCGAAGTAAATGTACCCCTTTGGAATGTGCAGGTCCCAGCCCTCGCCGATCAGCGCCACGCCGATCAGTATCAGGAACGACAGTGCCAGCATCTTGATCGTCGGATGGCGGTCCACGAACTCGCCGATCGGCCCCGCCGAGAACAGCATCACGCCGACCGCGAGGACGATTGCAATCACCATGATCGCGAGCTCATCCACCATCCCCACCGCGGTAATGACGGAATCGAGCGAGAACACGATGTCGATCACCGCAATCTGGGCAATCACCGCTCCGAATCCCGCTACCACGGCGACGCCCCGCGCGTCCTCTTCCTCGCCTTCGAGTGCATTGTGGATCTCGTGAACGCTCTTCCAGAGCAGGAACAGTCCGCCGCTGATCAGGATGAGATCGCGTCCGGAAATCGGCTTGCCCAGCACGGGCACCTCGAACAGCGGGGCGGTGAGCGTCATGATCCAGGTGAGCGTGAACAGCAACGCCAGCCGGGTGAGCATTGCGAGTGCAAGCCCGATGGTCCGGGCCCTTGCCCGCTGGTGCTCCGGCAGCCGCCCGCACAGGACGGAGATGAAGATAATGTTGTCCACGCCGAGCACGATCTCGAGCGCGGTTAGCGTCGCCAGCGCAAGCCAGGCGTGCGGATCGAGTAGCCATTCCATCGGACCGTCTCCTCTTTCTGTTATCTTTGCGATTATTGCCGTCGCTGCCAAAGCGATCAATCATCAAATCCTTCAAAGTGGCCGGAACAAACGCCATTGCCACGGAGCGGCTGAAGGCCTGGATCGGCCGGACGGAATCACGCACCGACGTGGTGACCTCATGGCCTGCCGTTGCGCTCGCGGCGACGCTCGACCGCCGCGACCCCGAGCCGAAGCCCGGGGAGGCGCTCCCGCCGGGCTGGCACTGGCTCTATTTTCTCGAGGCCGCTCCCGCGTCGGAGCTCGGGCCCGACGGTCACCCGAAGCGCGGCGGCTTTCTGCCGCCGGTGGAGCTGCCGCGGCGCATGTGGGCGGGCGGCAGGATCGAGTTCAGGCTGCCGTTACGGGTGGGCGACAAGATCCGTCGCGAGTCGCGGATCGTGTCGATCGAGCCAAAGCAGGGCCGCAGCGGCAGCCTCGTCTTCGTCACCGTGCGCCACTCGGTGTCCGCCGGCGGGGAGCTTGCCGTCATCGAGGATCACGATATCGTCTACCGCGAGGCCGCCAGGTCCGGGGACCCTCCGTCGCCGCCCATTCCCGCGCCCCGCGAAGCAAGCTGGCGGCGCGAGCTCGCAGCCGATCCGGTGATGCTGTTCCGCTACTCTGCCCTGACTTTCATCGGCCAGCGCATCCATTACGATTTCGAATACTGCCGCAACGTCGAAGGCTATCCGGGGCTCGTCGTCCACGGTCCGCTCCAGGTCATCCTCCTCCTCGATCTCGCCCGGCGGAATGAGCCGCGACCGGTGAAAAGGATCGAATACCGCGCGCTCCATCCGCTGTTTCACTTCGAGCGCTTCACCGTCAACGGCAATCCGGCGCCCGACGGCGGCGAGGCCCAGCTCTGGACCGCCAACTCCGCCGGGAACCAAGCGCTGGCGGCAACTGCCTATATTTAAGAGTGTTTTGTGCAGCACGGAAAACCCTCAAGTTGACCCCGGAATCATGTAAGCTTGCTGTAAGAAAGCCTTTTCAATTCGGTCACTTAGGCGTAATATCTGCGCACCTTTCGCGGGGCTGGCGCTGTCATCGTGCGGGGCTGCAGCAGCGTTAAGGCAGGTACGAGCAAACAAGCAGGATCGGGATGAAACCCACCGACATCGGTGCGCCTGACTACTTTCACAAGGTAGTGGATTGTCAGTGGGCCTGCCCGGCCCACACCCCCGTCCCCGAGTACATCCGGTTGATCGCCGCTGGCCGCTACGGCGATGCCTACATGGTCAACTGGCAATCGAACGTCTTTCCCGGCATCCTCGGCCGCACCTGCGACCGCCCGTGCGAGCCGGCCTGCCGCCGCGGACGGGTCGAGGAGCGCAACGCCGAAAAGCCCGAGCCGGTCGCGATCTGCCGCCTGAAGCGCGTCGCCGCGGATAACAAGGAAGACATCCGCGACCGCCTGCCCAAACCGCCGAAACAGAAGAACGGCAAGCGCATCGCCTGCATTGGTTCCGGCCCCGCCTCCCTTACCGTCGCCCGCGATCTCGTTCCCCTCGGTTACACCGTCACCGTGTTCGACCAGGACCCGCGCGCGGGCGGCATGATCTGGTCGCAGATCCCGCGCTTCCGTCTGCCGATGGAAGTGATCGACGAAGAAGTCGGCTACATCCTCGATCTCGGCGTCGACTTCAAGCCGGGCGTGCGGATCGACAGCCTGAAGCAGCTCATGGCCGAGGGCTACGACGCGATTTTCGTCGGCAGCGGCGCGCCGCGCGGCCGCGATCTCGACATCCCGGGACGCAAGGAAGCGGCTGCCCACATCCATATCGGCATCGACTGGCTGTCGAACGTCTCGTTCGGCCACATCGACCGGATCGGCAAGCGCGTGGTGGTGCTGGGCGGCGGCAACACCGCGATGGATTGCTGCCGCACGAGCCGGCGCCTCGGCGGCGAGGACGTGAAGGTTATCGTGCGCTCGGGTTTCGAGGAAATGAAGGCTTCGCCGTGGGAAAAGGAAGACGCCCAGCACGAAGGCATCCCGATCCTCAATTATCTCGTCCCCAAGGCCTTCACTCATGAGAACGGCAAACTCAACGGCATCACTTTCGAGAAAGTGAAGGCCGTCTATGACGCGAAAGGCAGGCGCGACCTGGTGCCGACCGGCGAGCCGGACCAGCACTTCGAATGCGACGACGTGCTGGTCGCCGTCGGCCAGGAAAATGCCTTCCCCTGGATCGAGCGCGACATCGGCATCGAGTTCGACGCGCGGGGCATGCCGGTGGTCGACAAGGTCACGATGCAATCGACGCTGCCCAATATTTTCTTCGGCGGCGATGCGGCGTTCGGGCCCAAGAACATCATCTGGGCCGTGGCGCACGGCCACGACGCCGCGATCTCGATGGACAAGCTGTGCAACAGCGAGGACATCACACTACGGCCGTCGCCGCTGGTGAACCTCGCGTCGCAAAAAATGGGGATCCACGAGTGGAGCTACGACAACGACATCTCGCTCGCCAACCGCTATAAGGTGCCGTGGCGCGACAAGAAGGTCACGCTGAAGGACATCAAGGTCGAGGTCGAGATGGGCTTTGACACCAAGACCGGCTTTGCCGAAGCGCAGCGCTGCCTGAACTGCGACGTACAGACGGTGTTCACCAGCAAGCTCTGCATCGAGTGCGATGCGTGCGTGGACATCTGCCCGATGGATTGCATCACCTTCACGCCGAACGGCGAGGAGCAGGAGCTACGCGGGCGGCTCAACGCACCGGCGACGACGCTCAGCCAGGACCTCTACGTCTCGGACACCCTTAAGACCGGCCGCATCATGGCAAAAGATGAGGATGTCTGCCTGCACTGCGGGCTGTGCGCCGAACGCTGCCCGACCGGCGCGTGGGACATGCAGAAGTTCCTGCTCGACATGACGCACGCCGGTCCCGCGTGCCGCACGCCGAAGAGAAAGGCCGCATGAAGCGTATCGAATCCATTAACGACTGCGTCGTCAAGTTCGCCAACGTCAACGGCTCGGGATCGGCCTCCGCCAACGAGCTTTTTGCCCGCTCGATCCTGCGCATGGGGGTGCCGGTCTCGCCCCGCAACATCTTTCCGTCCAACATCCAGGGCCTGCCGACATGGTACGAGGTCCGCGTCAACGAGACCGGCTACCAGGGACGGCGCGGCGGCGTCGATCTCATGGTCGCGATGAACCCGCAGACCTGGGCGCAGGACGTGAAGGAAATCGAGGCCGGCGGCTACCTGTTCTACGACAATTCCAGGCCGCTGCCGAAATCGAAGTTCCGCGACGACATCAACGTCATCGGCATGCCGTTGACCGAGATCTGCAACGCCACCTACAGCGACCCCCGTCAGCGGCAGCTGTTCAAGAACATCATCTACGTCGGCGCCCTTTCCGCGCTGATGGAGATCGACCCCGGCGAGATCGAGAAGCTGTTCTCGGAGCAGTACAAAGGCAAGGAGGCGCTGCTGCAGTCGAACATCAAGGCGCTGCGCCTGGGACGCGACTACGCGCTGCAGAATCTCCCCTGCCCGATCGGGCTGCGCGTCAAGCGTGCCAACAACGTCGGCAACAAGATCTTCGTGGACGGCAACTCCGCGGCCGCCCTCGGTGCGGTCTACGGCGGCGCGACCGTGTGCGCCTGGTATCCGATCACGCCCTCCTCCTCGCTCGCAGAGGCGTTCATCAAGCATTGCCAGAAGCACCGTATCGACCCGGCCACCGGCAGGAACCGCTTCGCGATCATCCAGGCCGAGGACGAGCTGGCGTCGGTCGGCATTGCCATCGGCGCCGGCTGGAACGGCGCCCGCTCCTTTACCTGCACCTCGGGACCGGGCATCTCGCTCATGCAGGAGTTCATCGGTCTCGCCTACTTCGCCGAGATCCCGGTGGTGCTGATCGACGTGCAGCGCGGCGGACCCTCGACCGGCATGCCGACGCGCACCCAGCAGTCGGACCTCCTGTCCTGCGCCTACGCCTCGCACGGGGACACGCGGCACGTGATGCTGTTTCCCGAGGATCCGACCGAGTGCTTCGAATTCGCCGCGCAGGCATTCGATCTCGCCGAGCGCCTGCAGACCCCCGTGTTCGTGATGACCGACCTCGACATCGGCATGAACACGCGCCTCACCGATCCCTTCCAGTGGAACGACTCGCGCGCCTACGACCGCGGCAAGGTGATGACCCACGACGATCTCGAGGCCGGCAAGGAGTTCGGCCGCTACCTCGACGTGGACGGCGACGGCATCTCCTACCGCACCTATCCGGGCACGCACCCGACGCGCGGCGCCTACTTCACCCGCGGCACCACCAAGGACCGCTACGCGCGCTACAGCGAGGCCGGCCCGGACTACGTCGACAACATGCAGCGGCTCGTGCGCAAGTTCGAGACCGCGAAGCAGCTGTTGCCGAAGCCGCTCCTGCGGCCGGCCGCGAAGCCGGCGCGCTTCGGCGCGATCTACTACGGCTCGACCAGCCCGGCGATGCAGGAGGCGCTCGATGTCCTCGCCCAGCGCGGCATCCACGTCAACGCGCTGCGCGTGCGGGGCTTCCCGTTCCAGGACGAGATCGCGGATTTCGTCGCCGCGCACCCCTGGGTGTTCGTGATCGAGCAGAACCGCGACGCGCAGCTGAAGACGCTGCTGGTGAACGAGGCAAAGGTGAACGCCTCGCGCCTGCTCTCGGTGCTGCACTACGACGGCACGCCGATCACCGCGCGCTTCATCGTCGAGCAGATCTCACAGCATTCCGCCGCGCGCACCGTGGTACCGCTGAAGCGGGTCGGGGCGTAAAGGCAGGATTGAGGATCCAGGATTGAGGATTGAGCAATGACGTATATCGCAAAACCGAAGCTGCACCATCCGACTCTGGCCAGGAACAGCGTGGGCTACACCCGCCGCGACTACGAGGGCACGGTGTCGACGCTCTGCGCGGGCTGCGGCCACGACTCGATCTCCGCCGCGATCGTGCAGGCGTGCTGGGAGCTCGATATCGAGCCGCACCGCGTCGCCAAGCTCTCCGGCATCGGCTGCTCGTCCAAGACTCCGACCTACTTCCTCGGCAATTCGCACGGCTTCAACAGCGTGCATGGGCGCATGCCCTCGGTGCTGACCGGCGCGAACCTCGCCAACCGCGACCTGCTCTACCTGGGAGTATCCGGCGACGGCGACACGGCTTCGATCGGGCTCGGGCAGTTCGCCCACAGCGTGCGGCGCGGCGTGAACATGGTCTATATCGTCGAGAACAACGGCGTCTACGGCCTGACCAAGGGCCAGTTCTCCGCCACCGCCGACAAGGGCTCAAAATCCAAGCGCGGCGTCGCCAACACCGACGAGCCGCTCGACATGATCGGGATGGCGCTGCTGCTCGGCGCGAGCTTCGTCGCGCGCAGCTTCTCGGGCGACAAGCAGCAACTGGTGCCGCTCATCAAGGCCGCGATCGAGCACCGGGGAGCGGCGTTCATCGACGTGATCTCGCCGTGCGTCGCCTTCAACAACCACCCGGGGTCGACCAAGAGCTACGATTACGTGCGCGAGCACAACGAGGCGGTCAACCGGCTCGACTTCATGGAGGCCCGCGAGGAGATCACGGCCGACTACGCGGCGGGCACGGTCATCGACGTGGCGCAGCACGACGGATCGGTGGTGCGCCTGCGCAAGCTCGCGGCGGATTACGATCCGACCGACCGCATCAAGGTGATGAATTACCTGCAGGAGCGCGCTGCCGCGGGAGAGGTGGTGACCGGCCTGCTCTACGTCCAGCCGGACTCGGCCGACCTCCACCAGCACTTGAATACCGTCGAACCCCCGCTCGGCCAGCTGACCGAGCGCGAGCTGTGCCCGGGCAGCGTGGCGCTGGAGCGCATCAACGCCGCATTGCGTTGAGGGCGCGGCCTCTGAATTGTTCGCGGCAAGTATCCAGGAATATCACGTCGGCCGCCTGCCCGCCTTCAGGGTCGCATCCCCAGGAAATCTTGGGGCCCCTGCTCCTCCCTCCGGCGTGCTACTTCAGCTTTATTGCCAGTCCGTAGCAGATGTAGCCGCTGCCCCAGCCCTCGGTGTCGTTCAGGCAGTGCAGGTTGATGAC
>Ga0210102_1000374_pt1 | contig 11925 bp, 14 predicted proteins | sample RushOxbow_ThreeS_4_FD_185563 | JGI IMG/M metagenome (GOLD analysis project Ga0210102, IMG submission 185563) | Wetland microbial communities from San Francisco Bay, California, USA, that impact long-term carbon sequestration -... | ecosystem: Environmental > Aquatic > Marine > Wetlands ...
GTCCTCACGAGTCGCCTTCAGTTCGGCAGTCGCCCGCTCCAAATCGGCCTTGTTCTTGTAGGCAATCAAAGTGCCCAAAGCCAATTCGACATGGCCCTCCGGGCTGCGGTCACTCAAAAAGGACTTCAACCGATTGAGACTCTCCTGTGCAAACTGGTTCTCAGCCTCAATTTGGGTTTTCTGCTCTTGCGTGGCGCCGGCAGGAATCTCCTTCTCGGCAGTCCATGCCAGACCAGCCAGGCCCTCGTTCGCCAACTCCATGAGTTGTTTCGCCTCAACAGTCTTTTGCTCAGCCTTGTATTTCTCCGCGTTTTGACGAGCGTCTTCCAACGCGACCTCGCGGGCTTCCTTCAGATTCTCATTGTCGAGAATCTTAGCCTCGACGACGCGACGAACAGCGATAGGCAGCTTGGGTAAAATCGGGTCCCAGTCCACATTCTCAATGCCGAGGTCCTTGATTTTTGCAATCGCCTCGGTAGACAGTGAACCTTCGAGTCGCTTCAGGACTGATTCCACGTTCGACTTGATCTTGCCGTCGTATTCCTGAAACTTCGGGTCCGATGTTACTTCGTGCGCGAGCTTGAACTTGCGCAAGCTCTCCAACTCAGACTTGAGGTTATCATCCAGGGCCGGCATGTCCTTGGCCCGCTTCAACTCGGCACGGATTTGGTCGAGTTCCTGAGTCTTCGCCGCCAGTTCGGTTTGAAGCTGTGTCTGAGTTTCGCGAGCCATCTTCTTGATGGCAGCAAAAGCATCGGCTGACTTCGGCGTCGTGTGCGGAGGAAGCTGAATCTTGTCGAGGTCGTCTTTTACTTCAGGTGCGGGCTTACCGTCCCCGGCGTTGGGATCGGCGCTCCCAGCGGCAGGCTTGCCGTCCCCAGTGGCCGCGGCAGCGTCCCCAAGTTTTGTCTGATCGGTGTCCCCAGAGGCCGCGGCAGCGTCCCCAGACTTCCCATCACCGTCGATCTTATCATCGGTATTTTCATCATTCTTTGCAGGGGTTCCTTCGCCTCCTTCGGTGCTGTCACCGTCGGTCTTGGCGCGGACAACAACATTTCCGTTGTCGTCGGTGTCACCCTTCCCCTCCTTGTCCTTGTATTGCGCGGCTAGCGCGTCCAAGGCCTCGATCGAATCCGCAGAATCTCCAGGTGACAGGCTCAGGTCCTCACCTTTGGCAAGGACAGTTGTAGGGTCGGCAGTTTTTCTCATGGTTCTTTCTGTTCAGGTTGGTCCGGCCACTTGGAATCGTCATCCGGGTCCGGGTAGGCATCGAGATTCTGTCCGGTTTCCTCATCAGGAGGTTCGGCCAGTCTCAAAATAGAGTTAAAGGCGAGTTCAAAGCCCTCAATCTTCCGCGCTTGAAGCGCGACGGCATGAATATCGTTGGAAATCTCAGGAGCAGGACGAAAAGAGGCGAGATGAGACAAAAACTCGGCTCCGACACCGCCCTCCAGAAATTGTTTCAGGAGGTCAGAGGAATCGCGGGTCCAGATAGAGGTAGGTTCGGACTTCAAGCGGCTTGGATTGCGACTGGGGGTTGCTGGGCCTGGTTCTGGGCATTTGCCTCGCCCAATTTTTGAAGTGTTTGAGCCAAGGCCTGCGCCCATTGACGAAACTCGGCTACGGCCTGCTTCTGGCCCTGCTGTTCGGCTGCCATTATGTGCTGGGTAGCGTGGTTGCCGATAGCATTGAGGAAATCTTCGACTTCAGGGTTGTCAACGGCGTGCTGAAGCACTCCCATCGTGGTATCACGCAAGATACTCAGGTGGATGACGTGATTGTCACGCGGGCTGGTGGGCACCGGCGCCCCTTGCTGCAACAAAACGAGTTCGAGTTGCTGTAGTCGGGCCTGTTCGGCCTGCTCCGTCGGATCGTTTTCCGGCAGAAGCACGTCGTCGGCGAAATCCGAGCTAACCCGGGCCGTTAAACTGCGATGTTCGAGCTTGCGCTGATTGTAAAGCGGATTGCCGCGGGCTTCCTGCGCGATCAGAACAACCTGCTGGCGCTCGCGGTCGGAAAAATCAGCTACGGTGTTGACCGCGGGCTGGTCGGCGAGATAAGCCAGTTCTTCCTCGGACAAAAACTTGAGCAAGCGAGCCTGCATCTCCTTCGCTTGGGCATCCTGAGTGTCCGGATCACAGAGCCGACGCTGAATAGTTGACATCGCGACGGCGAACTGGGACAAAAAGCGTTCGATCAGAGCGTCGCGGCGTTCTTCCTCGCGGGCCGCGTGCAATTCGACGGCGGCTTTGGTCACGCGCTCGCCTTCAAATACCTTCGGGCTCGCCGAACCGGCGATCTGGTCGAGTAATTCAGACAGGAACCGGTCCAAAGTGAAGAAAGACTCGACGTTGCCGTCAATTTTGTTCTGCTGAACCTGGTATCCGGACGCAATCAGAATCGCGTTGCCGACGACGGACATCCGGAACCGCTTGATCTCCTTCTCGTCGCAACTCAGGATCAGTTTTCCACTCAACTGAAGCCGATCAACGGCCTCATTGCGGGCACGATCAAGCACTCCGGCCATCGCGTATAGCTCACGACCAATGCCTTTGCTCGAATGGAGCTTGCCGTTGCCATGTTGAAAGCTGAAAAAGGCTGCCATGTCGGCGATTCGAGGCACGACTTTGTCCCGCCAGAGTAATTCGTCACCGGAATGGTTCTCGAAGGCGACATGCGTCACGTTCCCGTCCACCTCGGCGACTAAAACATGCCAGACCTCGACGGCTTTCGCGCCGGTAAAGCTGGCCAGCGTCGAGTTCTCGCGGATCAGGTCGGCGTAAACCAGTTCCAGGTTGGAATTCTGGCTCCGGTGATCCTGCGGCATGGCCTCATTCAAGGCCTTGATGACATTATCCACGTTCCAGCCGTTCGCTTCGGCGGCTTCGCGGTCCCGGATCAGGTCGAAAAGTTCGTGCAACAGGTATGAATGACGGAAGCAGACCAGGGGCGCGGTGCGGGCCGCGTGTTTTGTGCCTTGCGGCACCATGAAGGCATCCTGACGATACATCGTCGGGAACCAGTTGTAGGGATCGAGCCAGCCCAGCGCGGTGAACCCGAATAAAACGTCTTCCTGCGCGACCTCAAACAGGAGATCATCCCAGCCCTCGCGGGCCCGACAGGTATTAGTAATCTCAGTGCGGAAAAGTTCGGTCTTTTTGTCCGCGTCGGGAAAGCGATCGGGCAACTGGCTAGCGGTCAGATACCGCATGTTTTTCAACGCAGTCGTAAAGCGGGGCACGACTTTCTCCACCAGGTTGGAAAGCGGCTTCGTTGTGAAGTTCGACTTCCAAGACAGCCCGTCAGACCGAAGCTGTTGCGGGCTGTAGGGCCGCTCGGCGTTCACCTTCGAGGCGATACGCGAGTTCTTGAGCACGCGTTCCCGGTTATCGTTCTCTAAAGCCCGAACGATCTGCGCCGCCTGTGCAATGTTTTGCAGGGCTGGTGCATGCGTTTTCCCGTCCTTCTTTAGTTCGGGAGAGTTCGGGGCCGTTGCGGTGCCAGAAAATTCCAACATCTCTATTAAGTTGCGTTTGAGAAGGTCCGAAATTTAGTAAAATCTTGGCGCAAGCTCTTTTAAGTATCGGCACATGTCATGGTTCAGGCCCCGGTTACCGACGGAAAACAGCGCCCGGCCTGCGACTCGGGCCCGGATTTCGGCCTCGGTCAACGAAACATCTATCTTCAAGTCCTTGAACGGAGTCGGTTTTAGCTTCAGCGCATTCCCGTATAAGCTCTTGATTACCAAGCCTTCAGGACGATCCCATTCGGGGGCATATCGAGCCATCACCTGCGGGAATAAGGCCTTGTCGTAGACAATGGGACAATGCACGTCGAAGTAATGTGTCCTGAGTGCCCTCTGATTTAATGCCCGGCGTGTGGCATCCATACTTTTCCAGTAAATATCCCGACTAATTCTTGTCCTTAGCCTCCCTTCTAAGGTGCCCTCGGCATAGTTCGGCCAGTCTTGCCAGGCGGACGAACACGGCTGGAGCAAAAAATAGTCGTCGTTCCAGAGCAAAAACTTGTCGCTGACATCCGGGTGCCGGCAGGCGAGTAACAGCTTGTCCTTGATGTTGACCTCTTTACACCCGTTCAGGTCCCGGGCGGGTATGTGAACCAGGTCAAAAGGAAAACGGTCTTGTATACCGGCCTTCGGCCAGCGACCGACGAGGAACACCCGACGGATGTCGGGCATGAATTTGGCCACTGACCGCAGCGAATACCTGATCTCGTTATCATCCCAGATTGTGCCGGCGCCGAGCGGACATACCATGTCCGTCATTTCTTATGCCTCCAGCACTCCGTCGGCACCAGAGTTGACTGATCCTGATTCCGCAGGGTAACCGCCACCGATAGTTCATCACCGACCTGCGAACAGGTCTGACCCTTCAGCGGATCATAAGGGCGGAGGCAAGCCATCCGGGAAAACAATTTCTTACCGCAGGGCGGACACTTCTTGTCCCAGTTGACATTGAACCGGCACGCGGAGCAGATTTTCGCACGTTGAAGTTGCTCGTCGGCCTCGACCCGGCGCAACCGATTCGCCGCCTTCTCGGTAAGAACGGTTTCAATGTAGTCCTGCACCCGGGCCAACCGGGTCCGCGACGTCTCGCGGATGCAGAGACGAGGGTGCGCCTTGCACAACTGCTCCGTGATCTCCAACTCGGGATTGCCCCGGGGCAGATTACCGAGTCGCCGGTATTCGGTAACGACGGCGACAAGCTGGCGGAAATCGGGGGCAGTAATAGCAACACCGTCCGGATTGGTATACTGCAATCCGTCGGCGGGCACCAGGTTGGGGTTGAGTCGTATCATTCGAGATCGTCGAACTTGTTTGTGGAGTCCACGGTATGCGGGACGGCGTCGCGATCGCTACTGCCGCCGACGACGTTACCCGAGTTCGGGCTCACCGCAGAGGGGACGAATTTTTCCGCGAGCCGGACTCCGTGAACCAAAAGGGTTAGGGCGTCAGCCTTATTCGGGCTGTGATTTCCGCGGTTGATATAGTCTTTCTTTTTCTCAACTCGGTTCACCTTGCCCGGCGCGTAGCGACGCCCTGTGATCTGCGATTCGAGTTCAGGAGTCAACGCAACAGCAGAAGCCTTGACGACATCGAACTCAGCAAATTTTTTCAGCGCGAACCATAGCTCGGAATGTGCGCGGTCATACTCATCCTTGGCCTTCTTCGTATCTTCTTCGAGTATCTTACGGTCAGTGGCCGAGTTCTGGTAGTTCACGCCCATGACCTCGGGATTCCAGTCGTTCAAAAGGTAGTCATGGACGCCGGCGCCGTTGCCGGTGCGATCCAGCATAAGGTGTCCAGGTGCAATGCCTAATTTGATCGCCGTCGTCTTGACCTGCTTCGCCATCACGACGGTATCACCTCGGACCAGCGTGAATAACTGTTCTACCTGGATGGCATAGCGCAAAACTTTATTGCCATGGGGGTCCTTGAAAAAGACCTCCGTGCCTGTTGGATTTTCAAGGTCCGGTAGAGTGCGGTATCCGATGGCTCGACCGAACTTTCCGGAACAGAACTCGGCCAGGTCCTTGCCTTCCAGTGCGAGGTCCACGCTGCCAAACGGGACCGGAGTCTCCGCGAAGATAAACTCTCCGCGCAGCTTGGCGTAGATTGTGGACGAGATCAGGCTGAAGAACGCGGTTTCCGTCGGGAACCAGCCACGGTCCATCGTCATTGCTCCCGGTGACTCGGGCCCGCCTGAATCTTTTTCGATGCGCTCGTAGGCCTCGCGGGTCAGCAAACCCGGATAGACCTCGCGACCCTCAATCACATTCTCGCACTTCTTGCCGTCGAGACGGACGACGCGCCAATCTTTCTTGGAGTCCCATTCCTCGTCGTAGTCGAGGTCAATCGAATGCAGACCAGCCGAGGGCGCGGCACGTTCAGCGACGGGACCATGCGGATTCGATGGGTTGAACGCCAGGACTAGCTTGAAACTATCGGGATCGTCCTTGGATAACCCGGAGTAAACATTGTTAATGTCCTTCCAGAGACCGGGCGGGCATTCCTCGGCTTCATCAATCAGAAACCGAAGGCGAGACAGTGGGCCAAAAACGGGGTGCGGCTTCGGCCTGGGCACGCGCTTCGTTCCCTGGAGGCGTGCTCCTTTCTTTCCGATAGGCAGCACAACGCCGCGGATGGCCGACTTGCGTTGCTTCGGATTCAGCCCGATGAAAAGATCGCCAATAATGCCGGGTATCGGCAAGCTGGCCTGCTCGTGCATATTGACCAGATGCGAGAACAGGTTGTCCTTGAGATGGTTTTCACTGGGCCCGACGACATTAACATTGGTAAACTCAGGGTCTCGAATCCAGTCGAGGAACATCCAGACACCGGTCGAGTAGGTCTTGCTGGTCGAGGCGGCGCCGGAGAGTAACAGGGTCGAGTGCGATCTCAGATTAGCCCAGATTAGCTTGACGAAATGCGGGTCCGGGTGGAACAGATTCTTTGGGAGTAAAATTTCCGCCGCCCATTCATAGTGATCGTTGTTCAGGCACCAGTAGAAAAGAGAGTTACACCACTCCAGAGCGTCGTCGGCCTCGATGGCGCCCTCGTGCCCGGAGAATGCGGCAATAAGCCGGGCGGCTTCTACCCGCTGGTCTGCGTGTAGATGGCCGGCGACTTGCGTTACTAATTCCCTGCGTTGTTTCACCGAAATTGAAACGACCTCCGAGGACCGTGCTGCGAGGTAAGAACCGGCAAACCAATCCGGTATACAACGCGCTATTCTACCCCGGTCTCTAGGTCCCTGGTTGGGGTGCTTTGGCTGGCCGGAGGTCGTTAAGATGGACGAGCCAACTGGTTCCGATTTGGTCAATCCGCTCTGGCGGGAAATGGTATTTCACGCCCTCGTAAACCAGACGGTAGTCGTGCCCACCGATGATGGCGCCCGGGCCCAGCTTTGGCAGCCAGGCCGCGATCTCGGCCCGCATGTGAGCGTGGGTATGGCTGTCATCCAGCCAGAGCGCGGAGACCGAGGCATCATCGAAAAAGCGAGCTGCAACGATGGCGTCGGATTGAATCAACTCGACACCGGCCCGGAAGCCGCAGGCTGCTAAATTATCGAGGCATTGCTGGTAGACAGTGCGGCTATCCCCGGCTCTGACATCCTGAGCGCGGAGATCGCGGTATATCTGTTCTTCGTCATTCTTCCACGCATCTATGCCAAAGATTTTGAGCCCTCTGCCGGAGAGCCGGGCAATATCGGCCAGGTAGATCAGGCTACGGCCTTTCCAGACTCCACACTCAACGATGATATCGCCGGACAGCGCCCGCGAGACGAAGTAGTTATAGATGCTGGCGTAGTTAAACCAGCCACCGACTTTTTCCCAGTGCTTGAGTTGGGTCGGGTTCATGGCGTAAACCAGTCAAGGTTTGGCACCGAGTTTTTCAAATCCTTCAAGTCTTCTCGGGTAAGCCAGGTAAAAAAGAAGTCTCCAAACAGATGATAGCGGCATCCGGCAATCTTCGGCGAAGGGGTCGCCGTGGAATAAATGTGTCCGACCATAACCAAACCTATTTAGCTTACGGTAGCGAAAGAACCCTTTGCCTAAGACTAGTCGCCCATGCCTCATTTCCAGCGGGCGGCTCGGCGAGCGCGACTGGCGGCACGACGGGCCTTGTTCGCCTCGGTGCGCTTGAACTGGCGCTCGTAATAGTTTTTCTTGACGCGACTGCGTCTACCCTTGGCCTGATTCATTTCAAAACGATCTCCTTGATTCGGTCCCGCAACGCCGGCAGCAACCGGTCAAGCTGCTCGTTCAGAAATTGCTCCTGATCCTCGGGATGGCGTGCGTCATCCACGTTTAACTCAATACCAAAGCCGTGCTCGAAAAGAGCATCGCGCCAGACCTGGGTATGTATGGTGAACGTTAGTATCAATGTAAAATTACGGGTTGGTGACGACGTGGATACAGGCTTTCGCCTAGTTTGAGGCTACGTCTGGCCTCGGGCCAAACTCCACGAGCATTGTTTATTTACCTCTGACCCCACCACCAACCCTTAACATCTTGAGATGCGTTTTGAACGGCCCGCCATCCACCAGTTTTTCAAATTATTTAGGATGAACAACAGAAGCACAGCCTCAAACGCCAGCGCGGCAACGAAGGCAGCTAACCCGACCGCCGCGGGAAAGATTAACACCGGTATTGCGAGCCAAATAAGCATCACCGACCCATTGCGTATTCGACATGGTTGGACCGGGCCCATGCTAGGATAACGCGGGTCGGGACGTAGGCAGCGTAAGGCGGGCTAGACCTTAACCCGAGACCGACGCAGCCTCCGCGGCGGTTGAAAAAAGGTCCACCGGAACAGCCGGGAGCAACGGGTGCCGTCGAGAGATCGAAGGTGCCGACCGGAGTCTCGACGCCTAAACGCATGACGACGCCGGGACACACCGAGTTCGCACCGTCTAACCCGAATGGCGAGCCGATATGTGTCACCGAGTCCCCCTTGTTTGGCAGCCGGTAGTCGAATCGGCCCACCGAGGGTATTACTTCGTCAATGGCTAGAACCGCGAGGTCGGCCTCCGGATCGCAGATTACGACGTGAGCGACGCGGGTAACACTCCCGACCACGGTGCCGTTCTTGACGATAAGCTGAACCACGCGCAGGCAGCCATTGGTATCGGCTCTAGCTGCGACATGGCCCGCCGTCCAGACGTAGGTGTTGGTGCGACCCGTGACCAACATGCCGGAGCCGAACCCGGTCTCGGCTACGAGAGTGACGGCAGCGTAGTCAAGCTGTTTTAGGGTCGGCGTCGAAGCCGACAAAATAATCAGCACGGCGAGAAGGAGCGGTATCGCGATGATGAGGCTGCCTCCCAACACACTTAGTAGCTTCCGACGCATGACGTCAGGATTCGGTAACGTCAGAGGGCACATGTTACTTCTTCAGTGCGTTAATCGCGGAGTTGACTCGGTTGACCTTCTTCGGGTTGTTACGGATGAATAACCAGGTGCCGACGACGGCGCCTGCCAGTGCGAGAATTACCAATGCGGCGATCCACATACTTAGAGATGCGTCTGAGATTCAAAAAATAGACGAATTTCTTTCAGTAAATTCCCTGGTCTTGGATCGAAAGCGTTACCCTAACCCGGCGCCGCCCGAGACGTTGCCATCCACCACTTTCGGAAAAAAGTTAGAGTTGGCCATCGGCCAGCCTCCGGCTGTCCTCGTGGCGCCGTAGAATCCCTTCAGTAAGTCTTTGGAGCCTCGAAATTATTGTCTCTCTTTGGGACAGGTGTGTCGTGCGGTCGGACCAGAGACTCAGAATGCAATCACGAATGAGCCGGAACCTGGTGCGAGGTGACAGGTGCGGAGGGATAGGGGATAGGTGATAGAGCACAGTGTATCGGTCGCAATGGGCGCACCGGCCTACCAGGTTGCCATCGCGGAGGCCGAGGTAATAGCCAGCGTCTTTCGGCTCTTTCGATGGAAGTGTAAGATTTTCCGACACTTGTGAATCATGACTATTCGAGTCAGGATTGGCCTCACGATCTCCAGAACATACCGCGCTCGGACCATCGAGCGGATGTGCGGGGGTCGGGTCGCCCCCCGGGGAGGGGCCGGCCTGGCGGGCGCCGGGCGGAAGTGCCTGGACTAGAGACACTTGGAGCACAGCATCAAGCACCTGGTCGCAAAGTGTAAAGTTTTCCGACAAAGCCAAAGGATTGAGGGTTCTAGGGTTGTCCGAATCCGGACCTTGGGCCAGAACGGCTAGCGCCGGTTGGCGCCGCGGATAGTGGGTAAATTGGTGCGAAAGAATGTCGAGGACGACCGAAACCGTAAGAGTTTTTAGGGGGTCGTGCAAAATGCAATGCTTTGCCTTATCCGCAATCTTACGGAACCGGGGACTGGCCAGAATTCGCTCATCGTAAAGATGAGTGCTTTGCTTAGGATTCCAGCCTAATGAACGGGCCACCGCCTCAACGCGGTCAATGCTCTTTAAGCTTGGCATCCGCTCCGGAGTATGCCCCGGGATTTGCAACCATATAGGCGGAGCAAATCCGGCACTGCGCTTGAAGCCTGCCTTCCAGCCATGGCCGGGATAGCTGAATCGAGCCCGAAAGAAGTCACGAAGCTCGACAGCGCGGGAATAGACCTTGCTTGCCCACATTCTCCTTAAGTTGCACCTGAGATAACTCGCCGTTGAAATTTTTCTTGATGCATGTCTTGACAAGATTCAAGTTGCCCCTTATCTTCCTAGAACAATGATCTTAATCATTCTCGCAATTATAGGCGGTCTCTGGGTGTTGGACTTCATTTGTGGCTGTCTTGAAATCCTGATGCACGCCATGAAACAAACTAAACGCAACCGGCTTACGATAGAGTGAAGCCATGAAAACGAACCTGTCCGAAACTCCGATGAAAGAAACCCTCTACGTGACCGCGAAGGCCACCGTGTCCTGCTCGCAATTCAAGGCTGGCGAATACGTCAGCGTGAAGTTCTTCCACCACGGCGACAACGGCGAAGCGTGGTATCTCATCAACCGCAGCCAGAACGGGCCGCTCGCCAACGAAGTGGCCTATCCGGCCAGTCACCTGACGCAATTCTGCCTGTGACAAAACCGCCAGAAATACCCGACAACGTAACTCTATGCCAAAAACTAAACTGAAACGCGGGGCGGCAGTTCGCTCCAACCGGATTGTTAAAATGCGCGGCGACGACAGCGGATACACATGCGCGTGCGAAAGGACTCATAAATATCCAGCGTATGTGTATGCCCACTGGAACGATGAACTGACGCACACCTGCGAATGCGGGCGGACTGCGACAATCCAAAACGGTGTCGCAGTAGGAAAGCATTCTAACACCAAGCGCAGCGACGGCACGAAAGGATCAACACCATGAGCGACTCGACGACTCCACAAACATGAAGAAATATCTTGCAACGCAACCGGCTTACGATAGAGTGAGGGCATGAAAACAAACATGAACAGCAACTCGCAAATCCAAGATAAATACATCCGCGTGATGGCGGTGTATGACCAACTCGCGTTCAACGGCAACGGCAACGGCGACATCAAATTCATGGTCGGAAAAGTCGCTGTGGCGCTCCGCGATGAATGGGCTGGGGTCGGTCACATCATCGGCTACGCGGAGAAGATGATGGCCGCTTTCAAGCCGGAAAGCCGCGAGCGGGCAATCATGGGATGCGTGCTCAACATCTTGGTCGGCGGAATCTGGAGCGCGAGGAACTGATATGACGACGACCGACATCAAAAACGAAATCAAAAACGGAAACACAACTCGCGCCCGCAAGGCCGTTAGAAACGCGCTTCGGACGAAGGTAATCAACGCCATGAAAGCCGGATTCAGCGCCGACTGCGAACTCGACAAGCTGGACTACCTGACGTTCACGGACAGCGCCGTGTGCGCTGGGGCTGCCGGAATCATCAACTGCCGCAATCACACATTTGAGGTCGCCATCCCCTATGCCGACCTCATCTGAAATCAAAGCATACCTCGCCGAAATCGGTCGGCGAGGCGGACAAAAGAGCAAGCGCAAGCTCACGAAAGCGCAGGCACGGGCAATGGTGCGCGCACGAACGGCCAAGCGCGCGGCTCTGCGCCCTAACAGGTGAGCTGACCGACCGCTACCCGGCGGCCAGCGTAGAAAGCAAAATGAACCAACAAATAACCAGAACGCATGGCCGAAGCCAAGGGGCGGGTAGCGGTTCGTGTCCAGCGCATTGTTAGGCGATTATGAAACATATATTACTAAACCTTGCCCTTATTGACCTGGGTAACTTTTGCAAAGAAAACAACATTCCGGCCAACGGTCACAATGGTGAAGGCTCACGAGTGATAAAGCGTGGGCGCGGATTTATTTACGACCTCGTGAGTCAGACCACTGGAAAACCGATTGCGTCCGTTCGCTTTAGCAAAAACCAATTGC
>Ga0210102_1000376_pt1 | contig 11897 bp, 10 predicted proteins | sample RushOxbow_ThreeS_4_FD_185563 | JGI IMG/M metagenome (GOLD analysis project Ga0210102, IMG submission 185563) | Wetland microbial communities from San Francisco Bay, California, USA, that impact long-term carbon sequestration -... | ecosystem: Environmental > Aquatic > Marine > Wetlands ...
AAATATGCGAATCGGAGAGCCATCCGTTATAATCGCAGCAACCCGCAGCGCGGAGAGATGGCCGAGAGGCTGAAGGCGGCGGTTTGCTAAACCGTTATACGGGCCTAAACCTGTATCGAGGGTTCGAATCCCTCTCTCTCCGCCAGTCAGTCATTAATATCTAAGTGATATATGAGAGATGCCCGGAATCTGCAGATTTCCGGGCCTTTTTCTCTTATTGTCGCAGCAACATGCACCAGAGAGCTGAGGCCCACCCGGCGCGCCCTGGCAAATCGTCTTCAGTTTCTCTGAAGCCCAATGCAATAGTGCAGGTTCAGTTAATGCGAGAACCTGAACTGCAGTTCGCATTGAACACCGGGCGACGGCCAGTCAGCGAACCTGTATCGGAAGTTCGAAGCATACCTCCATTAAACCCATGATTTCCAATTGATTAACCTTTAGATCCTAGTGACCTGCTCCCGGTTTTGGTTTGGCTCCGAGCCTAGCTCGCAGCCGCCGTCGAGACGGTGGGAACGTGGAAAACGCAACGCGTTTTCCACGTTCCCACCGGCCCTTTGCCGAAACTCCTCCGGCGTCAGGTAATCCAGTCCGCTGTGCGGCCGCTCGCAGTTGTATTCCTTCCGCCAGTCTTCCAGGGTTCGTCTCACATCCTGCAGCGTGCGGAACCAATGCGCGTTGAGATACTCAACCAACTCCGGGCAGAGCGGCGGTATCCCACACACCGATCAGGAAATCTCAGCCCTTGACATCGCCTTCGTCTTTATCGATGGTACAAAGCAAGCCGGGCACTCCAGGGGTACACGCAGAATCTAGAGCGACCTCGGTCCCCTGTTGACCGCATCGGAATACCCCGAATTGCTGTTGAAAATTCTCTGATCGGATTGGACACGAGGAATCCCGTCTGTCGCAGAAGTCTTGCAGCGTCCTCGCAGAAAAGCCAAGATGCCGGGACGCGGCGAAAAGGGCGGATACAATTTGCAGAAACTGCTCAACGCCTCGTCAAAACCGGAGTGCGGCAACCGGTCCGTATGCGTTCCGAGGTAAAGCATCGCGATACCGGGCGAGCGGGACATCGCCATCTGGCAGTGCAGGAAGACCCGTCCCCCCGCCACCAGTTGCTCATGAATGAATGCCACGGCGGCATCCATGGCCGTGTCCGGGATGCCGGCCGGGTCGCGTGCGTCGGTGAGATTGAGGCACAGCCGATTGCCACGCCGAGCGACGAAGAACTCCGGGTGATTTGTGTCCGGCTCCGGCGCGCTATATCCGACCGCCTGGCGATGGTATGGCTCCTTGCAGGCATGCACCACGGCCCAACCGCTCTCGAGCCGGATGCGCGACTCATATTCGCTTTGCGGACCGACAAACAATCCGGGATGGACTTCGATCATGCTCGCCTCTCAGAAGAAATTATTGGGGCTTCCTCCGGCGTTCAGCGCGAGGTTTCCGCCGTCCACGGGGAGCAGAATGCCCGTGACCGCTTGCGCTGCTTCGGAGGCAAGGAAAATGGCTGGCCCCACCAACTCTTCCGGCTCGAGCAGGCGACCGATCGGCAGCCCGTTCAGCATCCGTGGCAGCACGGTGTCGTGGAAGTGCGGATCGTCCAGGTGGTGCCGCAGTCCCGGCGTCACGACCTGCGCCGGAACCAGAGCATTGACCCGGATGTTGCGGCCGGCATATTCCACCGCCAGTTCCTTGGTCATCTGGTGAATCGCCGCCTTGGCGCTGCCATAGGCGAACGCTCCCCGGCCCAGGGCGCTGACGCCGGCGTTGGAGCCGATATTGATAATGCTGCCTCCGCCGCATTGCATCATGCGGCGGAGCGCCGCCCGAATACACAGGAAGTATCCGGTGAGATTCACCGAGAGCATCTGCTGCCAGTCGTCCAATGAAAGTTCGTGTGGAACCACACGCCGTGCAAACAGGAACGGGACGTTGACCAGCACATCCAGCCGGCCGTACTGCCGGTCCACAGCCGCGAATAGATCTTCCACATCGGCGGACTTGGCAATGTCGCAGCGCGATGCCAGTACCGGTGCGCCTAGCGCCGCGAGTTCCTGGGCCGTCTGCTCCAGGCCGGCCTCATCGATGTCGCCGATCGCCAATCGCGCGCCAGCCCGCGCGTAGCCGAGAGCGATGGCATGTCCAATGCCGCCGTTGGCGCCGGCGCCGGTTACAATTGCGACCTTTCCGTCGAGACGAAACATGCTCACGCCCGGCACCGGAATTCCGTCAGCGCCGTGGGGGTGCAGGACGCCTGCTGGGGCTCAAGCAGCTCGACGATGCCGGTTTCCCCATCTATCCGCACCGGCATTCCATCGCGCAGCACGAGCATTGCGTCCGGCAGAACCACCGCCGGAATCCCGCTCTCACGTGCCTGGCAGGCAGCGTGCGCCAGCACTCCGCCCACCTCCACAATCAGCCCGGCGGCCATCCGCATCAGGGGTGCGAGTCCGAGATTGGCCGAGCGCGCCACGATGACTTCATCTGCCCGCACATCCGTCAGGGCTGGGGTTTCGCTGGAGCAGTCATAGAGCCGGATCACGCCGACTACGTTTCCCGATGCGACCGGAGTGCCGACGAGTTGGCGCGATGCGGCAAGTTCACGGCGTCTGCCAATTTCGTTGAGGCGCGAGCCGAAAAGGACCGAGGGCTGCCCATGCTGACGCGCCAGCCGGACTGCCAGCCGGTGTTCCCGGCGGCGCATGGCGATCTGCTCTTGGAGCGCCGCGCCTTCCGAAACGCACCGCGGAATCTCCTCCGGCAGCAGATAGAAGACATCCTCCGGTTGCCAGCCAAGTGCGTCGTTCAGTCGCAGCAGCAGTGAGCGGATCACCGCGTATTCGGCGGCGTAGTAGTACTTCACGGTCTCACGCAGGGGCAGAAACGCCTGCGCCAGGCGGAGGTCCACATGCAGTTGCTGCACGTCCATTTCGGAGACCTGCGCCCTTTCCAAACGTTCGCGCAATTCCTCTTCGGCAGCGCGCCGCAGGCTCTGCTGATGCCGAAATTCCTCGGAGGGGCGGCGGTTCGTTGCTAGAAGGTTGCGGAGCAAAGCGTCGAGAGTCGAAGGAGATTCCGCCATGCGCGGCATGGAGATCTCCAGCTCATTGGCCGCCAGATGCCCGTGGCTTTCGAGGAATTCTTCCAGCTGCATCTGTCCACGGGCCAGGCGTTCGAGATCGAGGGACTGTTGCGTGATGCGGCTGCCTTCGAGCCCCTGCAGTAGATGAGGGGTTAGATCCGGACCGCCGGTAAGCCGCGCGATTCGTGAGCGCACCATCTCGGCAAAGAAGAAGCCCAGCCGCGCAGCCATGACGAAGACGACGCAGGAGCCGCGCTTCAGCCGTTCCACGCGCAGTCCGATTGCGGCGACCAAATGCGGAACGGTCAATTCAGCGTCGGCCTCGTGCCGTGCTTCTGCAACGGCGCGGCGTAATTCAGGCTCTATCTCGCCGGTAAAGCGCTCAAGCAAGTCATCCCCAGCGGCCACCATGCGGTCGCGGAAGCATCGCCGAAGCTCGCTGGGTTTCGCCCCTGTCTCACCAATCGAACGTTCGCTGATATTCGCCTCGGACGCCTGCTGGTATAAGCCCAACTCGGGATAGTTCGCCAGCTTTGGATTCTCAATGACGTGCCGCAGGATTTCGTCGATATCGATGGGAGCGCCGATGTGGAAGGTGCCGGCGTCCACCTCCAGGTTGAAATAGGGCTGTCCACAGATCAGTTCAAAAAGACCGTCAGTTGCGTTCTCGGACAACCGGTAACCGAGCCTGCTGCGACCGGTGATGATGGCGCCGCCGCGTCCGGCAAAGATTTCGCGGAATAGATCGAAGCTCATCGGCGTGGGCGTGGGCAGCAACTCGCCAATATTGCCATTGCTGAATACCACCTCTGTGCCGCAAAGCCTGCCCGCGCGCCGCAGCGCCGTGATCCGCGCCTCGATGCGCCGACGCTCGCGTTCTACGAACGCCTGCAGATCATCGCCGTGAGTCCGCTGGCCGGTGATGGGACGCGCCTGAAGAATGCTGATACGCCCATCGGCCACCGCAAACTCAATATCCTGCGGAGAGCCAAAAAGCTCTTCGATCTCCAGCGCCAATTTGGCAAGGGCAGCCGCTCCTTGTTGGCATACGGCGGGAAGCTCGCAGCATTCAGCAGGGACGGGGACCACGCCATGACGGGTGCTGCGGAATGGCTTCGCGGACACGATTTGTCGCCGGATGGCGCCATCGCGGCCCACGACGATGGTGTCGCCGGTAACCGTGCCGGCGGCCAGAGCGCAGCCCAGTCCATGGATGGCGTTGATGACGATCTCATCCCGCGTGCCGCTCACCGGGTTCGCGGTGAAGACCATGCCTGCCGCCTCGGCCTCCACCAACTCCTGCACCAGTACCGCCATAGCAGGTGTCGGCGCGCCGCCATGGCGCGAGCGGTACTGGCGTGCTTCGGGAGCATGCAGAGCGCCGAAACAGCGCTCGACGGCGGCAAGCAGGGAGGCTTCGTCTTCCACCGCCAGCTCGGTGGGGAAGACTCCCGCCCAACTGGTCGTGTCTCCATCCTCCTCCGTGGCCGAGCTGCGAACCGCGGCCACGGAAAAGCCCGCGCGACGCCAGGCGGTGACGATCAGCTCGCGAAGAAATCCAGACAGGATGATCTTGCCCGCCTCACTGCCGCCCGCCATCCTGAAGGCTTCCGAGGTGATGCAAAAGCCTTTGGGAACGCGGAATCCGTGACGCATCAGCAGGGCGAGAGAGTGCGCCTTTCCGCCGACCAGCGCCGCTTCGTGTTCGCCGATCTCGGCCAGATCGCGAATCAGGTCCGGATAGCAGCAGACGTGCTTCGGCCCGGCGTGCCGCGTTTGCGGCCGATCACATGGCGGCACGGTGTTCAACGTTCTCACTGCGGCACGCTCATCGCCGCCGTGGTGATGCGGCTGGAGTCGCGCCGGCCTCGTTCCCTTGCCCAGCGCTCGCGAACGCTTTGCCATTCCGCCGCAAAGGCGGAGACATACGGCGAGCCGCCCTGGATATGATCGAGGACCTTGCGGTAGAAGGCGACGATGTCACCGACCAGCGCCACGGAACGCTCGCGCCCCGGAATCTTGAAGCGGCTCACGCCCAGGGCGACATACTCCGGCATCTCCCACAGCAGCAGCTCCGGCGTGGCTTTCAGATCCGGAGTTTCCGGCTGCATCGCATCTCCCACCGCAAGGTCCCACTCGGCACGGCAGATGCGGTGACAGCTTCCGCCACGGCTGGCGCTGCCGACGAAGTGGTTCTTTCCGTCTCCGTCCATTGTGTGCTGGACGTGAAAGTAGCTGCTCGAGTAGCAGCGCCCGGGACAGATGCGTCCGCGCTTTACGGTCTGGAAGAGAAATGCCTCCAGCTGAATTTGCGCCTGGTCGCGAATGGCTTCCAGCTCCGCCACGCCCCAGCGGTAGGGGATCACCACGATGTTGGCGCCCAGATCGCGGTAAAGGTGAATGTCCTCAAGATTGAAGACGCCGGCGGTGACACTGACGTGAATGTCGAGGCCGGGAAAGCTGCGCCGCACCAGCTGGATGCAGCCAGGATCGCAGATCATCACGCCGCCCGCTCCCCAGGCGGCAAAGCGCTCCACCTTTGCCAGAAACTTGGGAATCTCCTCGGGAGTTGGCATTACGTTGATCGCTATGCGAATGTCTTTGCCCGAGCGGCTTGCGTAGGCGATGACCTCGCGAATCTCTGCATCGCTCAGCTCGTCGGAGGCGGGACGACGGCTCCACCCTTTGGGGCCGACGAAGACCGAATCGCAGCCGCGGTCCAGCGCCGTAATTGCCATCTCCAGCGTGCCTCCCGGACCCATCAGTACCACCATCGTTTCTCTCCTCACTTCGCCCATGCCGGAGCAAAGATCTCCGGCGGAATCGCCTCGATGCCGCCCACCGCATCGGCTCCCCCGATGTCTTTGAGGCGAGCGAACAGCGCGGCGAGCGCGGCGCAATCGTCCGCGCTCCAATCTGTACAGATGCGTCGCTGCCAGCTTGCGCGCAGCGCCCGCATGCCTTCTCCGTTGCTGCAATCCATGCTTCGGGCGGCCTCGCTCCAGGCCTGTTCGTCTTCGCGCAGCAAGGCAACGGCGTCGCAATAGGCCGCAACAAACGCCCGCAGCAGGTCGCCTTTTTCCGTGATGAATTCCTCGCGGCAGACAAAGAATGTGGTGGGAGGATTTACCCCGCATAGAGCACAGACGAGGTCCAGCACGTCATGCAGCTGCCGGAAATAACCGCCCGCCGTCAGCCGGGGAATCAGGTGCCAGTAGAGCACTGCCGCATCCACTACACCGTGTTCCAACCAATCGAGCAGCACCGTCTTGGATCCCGCCTCGCGAAGCTCGGCCTCGGTCTCAAGATCGAAGCCGTGCCATTGCAGGCAGGCTGAGCGCACCACCAGCCAGTTTTTGTCCAGGCGGCGAACCACGCCAATGCGCCGCCCCCGGAGGTGCGACAGGTCGAGGATTTCCGACAGATCCGGAACCACGATGCCGCCCATGATCCTGCCGTAGGGATACACTGCCTGCACGGAAAGTCCGTCGCGGCGCATGCGCGCGATCGACAACCAATCGGTGTCGATCAGATCCGCCGCGCCCTCGGCCAGCCGCGCTTCGGTGGCCTGAAACGAGCGCCGCACCGCGTCTCCGCCCAGGTCGAGCTCCAGAACAAAGCCGTGGCGGCGGTCGAGTGCACGGCGGCGGATCGTCCGCATGATCCACGATGGGCTGCCGGTGGCCTCAAAGGCGGCGCGCAGCCTCCCCAGCGGCGCAGATGGTTCGGGGCTGCTCATTGCGCGGCGATCCCATAGATGGCGGCGCGGTCCATCAGGGTGCCGACCCGCTTGCGCTTCTCCCGCACCCAGCGGGTACGCAGCTCTGCCGCTTCGTCGCAATAGACAGCCATGTCGGTCTGCGTGCCGCTGGTGATACCGTCCAGCACCTTGCGGTAGAAGCGGACCAGGTCGCACATCAGCGGGGCGGGCCGTTCGCGGCCGGAGAGCTTGAAGCACTCCACTCCGAGCTCGACCATGCGCGGAAGCTGCTCCAGCATGAGGCGCGCATCGCGGCGGAGCTTCAGCTTCTCCGGTTCGTCTCCCAACCGCGCGAACTCCCACTCAGCCTGGCAGACTCGATAGCACTCCTTGGCACCGCGGTTGGCGCTGCCGTGAAAGGCCTCCTTGCCCTCGATCTCCAGCCAGTCGCGGAACTTCAGATAGCTCGACATGATGCACTTGCCGGGACACACTTTGCCCGTCTGCACCGTCTCAAACATGAAGACCTCGAGGCCGATCCTGGAGACCTTCCGAATCGCCATGACCTCTTCCTCGCCCCATCGGTACGGCAGGATGATGACATCGGCTCCCAGCTCGTGATAGAAGCGCGCATCCCAGGCGTTTGTAATGCCGCTGCCGATGCTGACGTGGATCAGCGTCTCGGGAAGTACGCGCCGGATCAGCGGAATCGCTCCGGGATCGGTGACGATGAATCCCGCGGCGCCCCAGGCGGCGTAGCGCTCAAACCTGGCGAGAAAGTCGGCCTGATCGAACGGACTGGGAAAGGTGTTGAGCACCACCCGGACCTGTTTGCCCCGGTGCCCGGCGTAGTCGATCGCGGCGCGAATATCGTCGTCCGTCATCTCGGACTCGTACGGCCGCCGGCTCCAGCCTAGCGGGCCGACGTAGACGATGTCGGCCCCCTCGTCGATGACACCGCATGCCATCTCGAGGGTTCCCCCTGGCGCAAGCAGCATCGGCATCTCACACCCTCCCCACGTAGCGCCTTCCGGCGCCCTCGAAGTAGTAGCCGTTGCACAGCCCCATGCGCGCCAGAACGGAAAGCTCGGCCACCTGCGGCGCCAGATCGCCAACCGGCTGGCCGGCAAAGGCAGCCGTGAGCGCCTGGCGGTAGATGCGTCCGACCTTGCCGGCAAACTCGGGCGTCTCGCCGTGGCTCTGCACGTAGAAGGCGTTCAGCCGGGCCGCGGCCAGCTCCTCGACGTGCTCCAGCATGCACAGATCACTGCCGCTCAGCGTCATCCGTCCTGTATCTTTCAGCGACCACTGTCCCTCGGAGCGGGTGAGCCAATGCTCTTCGTCGCACAGGAAGGTGCAGGGATTGTCTTCGCCGCGGCCGCGCTCCAGGATGAAGCAGGTCTCGGAGATGACCAGCGGAATCTTTCCGTGCACCGGAACCAGCACCTCGATCGGGGTATGGTCGCGAATGTAGATAACTTCTTTCAGGCTCAGCTCGGGATTGGGATAGACGCGGGTGACGCCGTATTCCTTCACCACGCGCGCGGTCGCGTCGGTGTACAGATTGCCGAAGACCCCCAGGTGCAGCGGTTTGCTGCATCCCATCTCGCGCAGCATGCGCAGCAGTCCCAGGTTGTGAACCTCGAGCGCATCGAAGGGCAGCGCCATTGCGGCTTCGACCAGCTCGCGCACCCAGCCAAGATCGTGATTGCTGGGCACGGCGTAAAGCCGCAGATAGCATTTCTGCCCGCGGCCTTTGACCAGCTCGGCAGCCTCCGCCAGCAGCTCCGGATGCGAGGTGAAATTGTCGGGAAACTTGGGGCAGGAGAAATCGCCCAGGTACAGGGCGTCGTAGGCCGAGTAATCTCCCTGCTGCAGCAGTTTGGGGGAAGCGACGTTGGTGGACAGTTCAAACATGACGATGACTCCTTACCGGATAAGTTCGAAAGTTGCCGATGGGTTTTGAGCAGCGGCGCGATCGGCGCGCAGTGCCTCGCGCTCGGCCTCGCCGATCAGCCTGCGGTCCCGGTGGCCGCGCTCAATCGTCCAGCGATGCCGGAATGTCTCTAGCTGCTCGCGGAAGGGCGACAAGTCGGGATGATCCTGCTCGGCGATGCGGTCGAGAACGCGCCGATAGAAGCGAACCAGGTCGCGCACTAGCTCGTCGGAGCGGTCGCGTCCTGGAACCTTCAGGCAGTTCACGCCGGCGGCCAGATAGGCGGGCAACTCCTCCAGCCACAGCGAGGGATTGGATTTGATGGTCATGCCGCGATAAGAAGCGTCTTCAATGTTGAAGAGCCAGTTCGACTGGCAGACGCGCAGGCAGTCTCCGCCCCGGCTGGCGCTGCCGAAGAAGTGGTCCTTGCCGTTCTCGTCGAGCCAGCGGCGGTAGCTGAAATAGCTGCTCATCATGCACTTTCCCGGGCAGATCTTTCCTCCCGACGGCGTCTTGAACAGAAAGAACTCGATGCCGATGCCGCTGTTGGCCCGAATCTGCGCCACCTCGTCGGGCGTCATCCGGTAGGGCAGCACGACATAGGTCGCGCCCATTTCAGCCAGGCAGCGAACGTCCTCGTAGTTGGTGATGCCGCAGCCCACGCTGGTGTGAATATCCACGTTCGGCAGCCGCTCATGCACCAGCCGCATACAGCCGACGTCGCTGATCATGAAACCCTTCGCGCCCCAGCCGGCGTACATTTCGATTCGCTCCAGAAACATCGGAATCTCGATGGAGCTGGGCAGGGTGTTGACGACCACGCGCACCTCTTTGCCCCGCTCGCCGGCGTAGTCGATCAACTCGTGGATATCCGCGTCGGTCAGCTCGTGCTCGGAGCCGCGACGGCTCCAGCCGATCACTCCCACATAGACGGCCTCGGCTCCCTCCTCCAAGGCCATGCGGGCCATCTGCTTGGTCCCGCCGGGCGCCATCATCATCACCATCTCCGATCCTCCTGTTCTCATCTCGCTTCAACGCCGTGTGACCGCGGGGTGGCCGCGCTCGCCAGCGCCTCCAGAAAGCGTTTGTTCTCCTCCGGCCGGCCCACGCTGACGCGAATGGCGTCCGGCAGCCCGAACGCCTCGAGCCGCTTCACCAATACGCCCTGCCGGCGCAGTTGCTCGTGCACCCGGGCCGCATCTGCCATTCGCACCAGGAGGAAATTGGTCTGCGAGGGGGCCACGGAAAAGCCCATGGCCGAGAGTTCGCGCTGCAAATAGAGCCTTCCCTGCGCGTTCATCGCAATACAGCGAGCGAGGTGATCCTTGTCGCCCAGCGCAGCCAGCGCGGCCACCTGCGCCATGCGATTTGTGTTGTAGTGCTGGAGCTGTGCCTCGATGCGCTGCCGTAAAGGCACCGGTGCCACGCCATATCCAATCCGCAGGCCGGCCAGGCCATACGCCTTGGAGAACGAGCGCAGCACAATCACGTTGCGCCCATCCGCTACCGCCTTCAGCGTCTGCGGATACTCCGGCAGGCTCACATATTCGAAATAGGCCTCGTCGGCAACCACGACCACGTGACTGGGGACCTGCGCCAGGAACTCCTCCCACTGCGCCGCGCCGAAGGCGCCTCCCGCCGGATTGTTCGGATTGGCAAGGATGACGAGGCGGGTGCGTTCGCAGATCCGGCGCGCCATTCTGGCCAGGTCTTCGGCGCCGTCGCGCAAGGGAACGGCAACCGCAGTGCCGTCGGCCCGCGCGATGCAGGAGCGATAGGCGGGAAACGAAGGCACTCCGAGGATCGCCTCGTCGCCGGGCCACAGCGTCGCCCGGGCGATGCCATCGAGCAGCTCCGCCGAGCCGTTTCCCAGCAGGAGTTGCTCCGGCTCCACCTCCAATCGCGCTGCCAGCGCCCCTTTCAGAGCGGTACCCTCTTTTTCCGGGTAGCGGTGTATCTGCCGCGCCGCCTTGGTGATCGCTGCCAGAGCATAGGGGGAGGGGCCGAGGGGGTTTTCATTGGCGGAGAGATCGATGAGAGCTCGTGCCGGATGCGGTGCGCACTCCGGAGCGCTGCGTCCCGTGGCCTCTCCGACTCGCACCCCGTCCAGTGCGCACGAGCTCCCAACCGATGCCATGCCTACTCCAACCAGGAGGCTATCGTGGGTCCCGGGGCACTCTGGACCCCACAGATAACCGACAAACCTGCAAAACCTAATCGAGAATGTGAAGAACTGTAAACCCACTGTAAAGTTATGTAAAGCGCGCTGGCTCGCTTTTTTCCGGCATATTCAGGAGTTTTCCGCGAATGGGATTGCCGGGCTCGGCAGAACCCGGCAGCAGACAGGACGCACCCGCCGGGCTGGGTGGCAATTCTTTTCTATTCGGTGATTTCCGGTGCGGAGTTGGGGATCAGCCGGACGGGAGTGTCGCTAGTGCGCGGCGCCGGCGCCAGCATTCCATGTTGCAGGTAGAGGGGCCGAAGCGCCCGCCCGATGGCAGGCAGGAAGGCGAAATATACGGCAGCGGCCACTGTGCAGAGGGCCCCGCTGAGCGCCAGCGTGTGGGGCGCCCCAAAACGGCTGGCCGCCGCCCCGCCCATAAGCGAGCCGAAGGGCATCATTCCCATGAAGGCCATGGTGAAGTAGCCCATTACCCGCCCACGTTTGCCCGGTTCGGCAATGATCTGCAGGATGGTGTTGATCGTCGCCGACAGCTGCATCATGGCAAAGCCGGCGACCACCAGCATGGCAACCGAAAGCGCCAGGCTGCGCGAGAAGCCAAAGAGGAAGATAGAGGCGCCAAACAGCAGTGCCGCAAAGCCGATGTTGCGCGAAAGTCCAGCAACCGAGCGGCTTGCCGCCATGCTGATGGCGGCGATCAGGGCGCCTACTCCCGCCGAACTCATCAGAAGGCCGAGCGTGCGCGGCCCGCGGTGCAGAATCTTCTGCGCAAAGACGGGCAGCAGCGCGGCATAGGGCATGCCCACCAGGCTCATGACGGCAAGCATCAGCAGGAGAGCGCGAATCGGGACTGAGCCGCAGATATGCCGGAAGCCCTCGCGCATCTCACGCCACAGATCTTCCTCTTCGCGGCGGCGTGGCGGCACAGCGGACACACGCATCAGCAGAAGGCTGCCGACGACCGCTCCATAGCTGATGGCGTCTGCCGTGAAGC
>Ga0210102_1000377_pt1 | contig 11895 bp, 10 predicted proteins | sample RushOxbow_ThreeS_4_FD_185563 | JGI IMG/M metagenome (GOLD analysis project Ga0210102, IMG submission 185563) | Wetland microbial communities from San Francisco Bay, California, USA, that impact long-term carbon sequestration -... | ecosystem: Environmental > Aquatic > Marine > Wetlands ...
CCGTCGTCGCGAGCGGCGTGCCGGGTTCGCCGGTCACCGGCAAGGCCGCGTTCAACAACCCGCCGTACGCGTACGGCATCGTCGAGCGCACCTTCAGCGAGTCGAAGTCGGGGCGCCTGATCGAGATGCGGGTCGGGGAGTACCCCACGCTGCCCGATGATCTCAAGGCCGGCGCGATCGCCGAGGCCTACCAGCGATCCATGCTGGCCGGCACGAATGGCGACTACGAGGACGGCGCTCCGCGCTACTTCAGCTGCCAGACCTGTCACATGGGTCCGACGGAGGGCGTCGGATGCAACAAGAACGGCGTTCCCGTGCGCAAGGACCTGCCGAGCCACGACATGACCGGTGGCAACTACTGGATGGCTTCCGTGATTCAGTACCTGGACGGATTGGGAAAACTGCGCCTGGGCGGAGGACTCACCGACGACGAGATTGCGGGCCTCGATGCGGGTGCCCTGCGCGCCCAGCACACCCTGGAGAACGCGGCCTCACTCTCCGCGAACGGCACCACCGTGCGCGTCACGAACCTGACCGGCCACAAGGTCATCTCCGGCTATCCGGAGGGCCGCCGCATGTGGATCAACGTCAAGTGGTACGCGGGAGCCAGCCTGCTGCGTGAGGATGGCGCCTACGGTCTGCTCGAGGACGAACTCGGCAATCCCATCCAGGTGGTGAATCCGGCTGACGGCCAATTGGTCCAGGTGAAGTCGATCCTCGATCTCGAAAACACGCGCATCTACGAAGTGCACCACGCGCTCACCCAGGAGTGGGCGAATCAGCTGCTCGGGCTCGGCTATCCGGCCAGCCTGCCGCTGAGCTACGACCGCTACACGGGCGCCGTGGAGCACACCCTCGGCGAACTCGGCGCGGAGGAGCCCGGCAGTTACGAAGAGTCGTTTCACTTCGTGCTGAACAACGCGGTGGTCTCGGACAACCGGATACCCACCTACGGCATGCGCTACGACACGGCGCGCGTGCGCAACGTGCTGCCGGTGCCGCCCGATCAATACGGCAACCCGGGGCCCGGCGGCGAGTACCAGCACTGGGACGACGTCGCGCTCGATCCTCCCTCGGAATGGAGCAACGCGACGGTCACGCTGTTCTATCAACCGACCAGCTGGGAGTACATCCAGTTCCTGGATCTCGCCAACAACGGGAGCATTCCGTTCCTCGCGAACGAAGGCGAGTACATGCTCGAAGCGTGGATCGCCACGGGCATGGCGGAGCCGCACGCGATCGCGACGATCGAACTTCCCGAGCCGGGTGGAATCGCGATGCTGGTTGCCGGGAGTGGCCTGCTCTCGCCGCTCGCGCGCCGGCGCCGGCGCGCAGGATAGGATCGGCAAGTTCGAGCGCTTGCCTGCCGCGGGCGGCTCGCGAATGGATCCGCGAGCCGCCGGAGCTGCATTCTGTCATCCTGGAGCGGAGGAGTGTGGGGTCGACTGGCGTGCCCTTCCGAGGTTGCCGCTTCCCACACGCGACCGATCCGCCCCGACAAGGGATCGAAAACTTCACCACGCAAGGAGACGAAGCAATGGAACGATTCAAGCGAGCCGGGCTCTTTGGCGGATTGCTCGCCGTGCTGACGCTATCGGGTGTTGGGTCCGCCTGTCCGCCGTTTGCTTCGCCGGGCTCCCAGCGCGATCCCGGGCTCTTCTTCGAGGAAAACGCCGAGGCGCTCAGTCTCGATGGCGAGACGCTCCGCTCGATCCGCAGCATCGTCGAGAAAACGAAGGCTAGCGGGGATTCGCTCCACGCCAGGCTTCGCGAATTGCAGGAGGGGATGAGGGCACTTCTCGACCAGAGCGCGCCCGATGAATCCGCAGTGATGAAACAGGCCGATGCCATCGGAGCGGCCGAGGCCGAGATCCACAAGCAGCGTCTCGGCACGCTGCTCGAGATTCGCGCACTGCTCACCCCCGAGCAGCGCGAGAAGCTCTCGGCGATGCACGGCGTTCACGCGGGTTGCCCAATGCAGCAAGGGGCGGACTGCCCGATGCATCAGAAAGCGGGTTGCCCGATGCACCAGGGAGCGGGTTGTCCGATGCAACAGGGGGGCGATTGCCCGATGCACCAGGGTGCGGGCTGCCCGATGCAGCAGGGAGGAGACTGCCCGATGCATCGAGGGGCGGGCCGTTCAGCGAAGCCCGAGGCGAGCGGCGCCTACTGAGCGGTCAGCGGCAGCATGCGCGATGCGATCAGGATCTCTGCGAGTCCCACCAGCGAGATCACTGCGAGGCTCAGCGTCCAGCTCGCGAGGGTTTCCCGCTCGCTGAATCCGCTGAGTTTGCAGACCACCCAGAATCCGCTGTCGTTCATCCACGAGATCATCATCGATCCGAAGCCGATCGCGAGGTAGATCCAGATCGGGTGATAGGGCAGCGCGGCGCCGTCGCCGATCAACGCCGCCATGATTGCCGAGGTCGCGATGATCGCGACGGTTCCCGATCCCTGCGCGATCTTCATCACGGCAGCGGAGACCCACGCCACCCAGATCAGGTTGACACCCGTGCCCGAAGTCAACGCCTCGAGCGAGGCGCCCACGCCGGCGTGTTGGATCATCGCGCCGAAAGCGCCTCCGGCCGAGGTGATCAGAATGATGACGCCGGCCGTGGCGAGCGGTCGGACCATGACCTCGGCCCAGTGATCCCGACCCGGCTGTTTCTGCCTTGCGAGCACGCCGAGCGCGATCGCGGCGCCGAGAAACATCGCGAAATGTTTGTTGCCCAGGACCTCGATGACCGCGTAGGCAGCACCGAACGTCCGCCCCCAATCCAGCGCGGCTGCGACCGAAGCCAGCGCGATCAAGACGACCGGCAATGCGACGGGCAGAATGGAGAGGAGCAGCGGAGGCAGATCGCGCTCGGGTTTGTCGACGATCGCTTTCAATTCCGAAAGCGCGCTGCCCGATGTCATGCGCAGCTCGATCGGCGAGCGCGCGTTCAACCGATTGCCCAGTGCGATCGCGGCCAGCGCGGGGACCACGCCCGCGCCTACACCGGCCAGGATGCACCAGCCGAGATCCATGCCGGGCAGGGTTTCGGCCATGAACAGCGGGCCCGGTGTCGGTGGGACGATGGAATGCGTGATGATCGGCCCGCTCGCGATGGCGACGACATAGAGCAGGTAATTCTTTCCGAGTCGCAGGCTCAATGCCTGCGCGAGCGGAATCAGCAGGAAGAAGACGGTGTCGAAAAATACCGGAATGCCCAGCACGAAGCCGCAGATCAGCAACGCCCAGGCGGCCCGGCGCTCGCCGAGAACGCGCAGCAGGCTTCTGACGATCTTGTCCGCGGCCCCGCTTTCCATCAGGCAGACGCCGATGAGTGCGGCGAGTGCGATCACCCAGGCGATCTTTCCCGCAGTGGCGCCAAACTCGAGCATCGGAAGCTCGATCGCCTGGATCAGGTGATTCCGTCCCGGCAAACCCGGAAGCGTTTCGGACATCGCGCCTGCCAGCATCGCCGCGAGCATCAGCGCGAAAAAGGCGTGGATGCGAAACACGACGATCGCAGCCGCGACGAAGACCACGCTGGTTGCCAACACGAAGAAAGGCCAATACGAGACCGCTTCGCCGGGGCCGGGCATGGCGCCAGCATAGCCACGTCGGCGCGGGTGGCGTCACGCGTTTCTTGGGAGCGCCTCACGGTGGCGCTTCGGGCCCGAGCCGGATCGGCGCGACGTCTCGAAAGACCTGCGTCGGATTCTCAGACCAGACGGCTCCAGAGCGACGACTGCAACGCGCTCCGGATGTCGCTGTAGACGACTTCGGTGCTCGCAGGCTTCGCCTGGCTGCTCGATTGGGCGGCTGCGCGGGGCTGCACCTTTTTGGGCGCGGCGGTCTTCTTCGCGCTGGCCTTCTTCTTCGGAGCGGCCTTCTTCTTCGAAGTCGTCTTCTTCTTGGGAGCGGCTTGCTTCTTCGGAGCCGCCTTCTTCTTGGGGGCGGTTTTCCTCTTCGTAGCCGCCTTCTTCTTGGATCCCGTCTGGTTCTTTCCCGCGCTCTTCTTCTTGCGAATTGCCATGGCCGTTCTTCTGACCTCCCGCTACGTCGAATGAGTTCGACGAGCGGCTGAAGACTAACGCTCCTCGGTTCGCGCCGCCTCGAATTTGTTCAGCTTCGGCGGTCTTTCCGCGCGGCCCAGCGGTAGCCGGTGCGCGTCCTGCGCTCGCCGTCGCGCGGAGATCCCGCCTCGCCGGACGGCTTCTTCTTGGCCGCCTTCGCGTCGCGCGCCTGCTGCGAGGGGCGCGCCGGAATCAGACACTCCGGTCCGTCGCCGATCAGGTCTTCGCGGCCGGCGCGTTTCAGCGCCTTCTTCACCTCGAAATAGTTCTCGGGCAAGAAGAACTGCAGCAGCGCGCGCTGCAGCGCTCGATCGCTCGGGCGGGTCGCGACCGGCACGGGTTTCAGCGTCTCCGGATCGATGCCCGTATGGAACATGCAGGTGGCGATGTCCATCGGCGCCGGGATGAAATCCTGTACCTGGCGCGGCCGATGGCCGTTCTGCTTGAGGAAGAGCGCGAGTTCGATCATCTCGTCGAGCCCGCTGCCGGGGTGGCTGGCGATGAAGTAGGGCACGAGGAACTGATCCTTGCCGGCCCGCTTCGACGCCGCGCGGAAGCGGGCCGTGAATTCCTCGAACGTCGACTGCGCGGGCTTTTTCATCAGGGCGAGCACTTTGTCGCTCACGTGCTCGGGCGCCACCTTGAGGTGGCCGCCGACGTGATGCTTCACCAGCTCGCTCAGGTACTCGGGCTCGTTGCGGGCGAGGTCCATCCGGATACCCGAGGCGATGTGGACCTTCTTCACGCCCTTCAGGTTGCGGCTCTCGCGCATCAATTCGACCAGCGGTGCGTGGCTGGTATCGAGCAACTTGCAGACCTTCGGGCTGACGCAGGAGAGCCGGCGGCACTTCGCTTCGGTCTTCGGCTGCGAGCAGCGCATGCGGTACATGTTCGCGGTCGGGCCGCCGAGATCGCTGATCTGCCCCTTGAAGTCGGGGAGCTGCGCGAGGCCGCGTATTTCGGCCAGCACGGACGCTTTGCTGCGGCTCTGGATCGTGCGTCCCTGGTGGAGCGTGATCGAGCAGAACGTGCAGCCGCCGAAACAGCCGCGCATGATCTGCACCGAGTCGGCGATCGTGCGCCAGGCCGGGATTTCGCCCGCGCCGGCATAACTCGGGTGTGGCTTGCGGGTGTAGGGAAGCCCGTGCACCGCGTCCATTTCGGCTTCCGAAAGCCCGTGCGGGGGCGGGTTGATGACGACGCGGCGCTGGCCGTGCGCCTGGATCAGGCGCCGTGCGTTCAGCGGGTTGGTCTCGCGGTGCAGCAGCCGCGTCGCTCGCGCGAACGCGATCGGATCTTGCGAGACGGCTTCGTGGCTCGGCAGTTCGACCGACACGCCGTCGTTGGCGGCGTCGAAAACGTGATCTTCCGCGAGCGCTTCGCTCTGTCCGAGCAGGTAGGCGACGCCGCGCAGCCGCCGCAGGTCGCGGATGCTCTCGCCGCGATCGAGTCCCCGTGCGATCTCGAGGATCGTTCGCTCGCCGGTTCCGAACGCCACGAGGTCGGCCTTCGAACTGACCAGACTGCTCGGCATCACGCGGTCCGACCAGTAGTCGAAATGCGAAACCCGCCGCAGCGACGCTTCCACGCCGCCGGCCACGACTGGAACGCCCTTGAAGGCTTCGCGGCAGCGCTGTGCGTACACCGCGTTGGCGCGATCCGGTCGGCGCCCGATCGCACCGCCGGGCGAATAGGCGTCCGCGTTGCGGCGCTTCCGGTTCGCCGTGTAGTGATTGATCATCGAGTCCATCGCACCCGCACTCACCGCATAGAACAGGCGCGGCGCACCGAGTCGCCGCCAGGGATCGGCGCTGCGCCAATCGGGCTGTGCAAGCACGGCGACCTTGAAGCCGTGGTGCGCGAGCCAGCGCCCGAGGATCGCGGCCGCGAATGATGGATGATCCACATAGGCGTCGCCCGACACGAAGACGATGTCGGGCTGCTCCCAGCCGAGCGCGTCGATCTCTTCGCGCCGGGTTGGCAAGAAGCTCGCGCTGTCGGTCCAAACGGCGATCTCGGTCGTGGAGCCCATGGGCGGGGAGCGCTCGCGCGTCGCGCCGCAGGGCCGGCGACCGGTGTGGTCGCAGCCCGCAGCCAAAGCGGGAGCCTAGCCGCGCGTTGGCCTTCGGCCAAAGCTTTGGCGGCGTCGCGCGGCCCATCGGGCCGCGCTCCTGGCCGCGCGTTGGCCTTCGGCCAAGGCTTTGGCGGCGTCGCGCGGCCCCGCTCAGCCGCTCCACCGCCGATTTCCGGTTCCCCCGGGCGCTGGCGCCCCCGGTCAGGCTGCGTCCCAATTGGAGCGAAGCCAGGCCCCGGGGAGGTGCGCGCAGCACGCCATCACGTGGGTGATCGCGTCGCGGTCGTATTCGTCTCCCGAGCGGTGCGTCTCGAAGAAGCGGTGCAGCCGCTCCACGCGGTCCTTCATCTCGCCGACCGCCTGCAATCCGAGCGATACACCGAAATTGGTGAACGCGAACACCACCCCTGGTGCGTAGGGTTCGCGGCAAAAATAGCCCGGCGGATCGACCCACATGCGATTGAGCGTTGCCAGGCAGCGGGGTCGCTGGGTGAGCGCCCACGCCTCTTCGGGAAAGACGTGGCAGAGCCAGAGCATCATGCCCAGGGCCAGATCCTGGGTGATGTCCATCTGCGGAAAACAGCGGTCGATGATTTCGCGCATGTCGCGGATCGGTCCGGCGAGCGCGCGCTCGTCGAGCAGCCGGTAGGCGACGTAGCCGTCGAAGGCGTCGAGAGCGCCCAGACCGAAGCCCGGATAGGGTCCGCTCAAGTCCTCCTTCATCTTCCAGACGACGCCGACACCGCGGCGAATGAAGGGCTCGTGGATCTCATGCACGAGCTCGAGCGCACGCTCTCGGTACGCCGGTCGGATCTCACCCAGCCGCGTGAGCGCAAAGATCCACTTGGCGAGATAGTGGTAGTACTGCCCGTCGCGGTCGCTCGCTTCGCCGATGCGAATGCCGCGCGGGCGACCGAGCACCCGTTCGACCTCATCGACCACCCACTCGGCTTCGGCCAGAAAGCGCGGATCGCCGAGGGCGCGGTGCAGCGACACGAGCAGCACGACGCCGAACGCATCGGTCCATAGATAGCGCTTGCCATTGGGCCAGATCTGCGCAGCGCGCATCCAGTCGAGTTTTCGCAGCACCCAGTCGGTCTCACCCATCGCGCCGCCTAGATTCCGAACGGGTAGGTGTCGGGTAAGCCCGCGAGCTCGTGGGTCTGAAGTGGCTGCGTGGCGCGGGTCTGCTCGAACCACGCGTACTCGTCGAATTGGCTCGGCAGCACGGCCTGGAAGTAATGCGAGGCGAGTTCGGTTTCCGGTTTGTAGATCACGCCGATTGCACGTTCGAGCCGCGGCTTGCGCAGTTGCTGGCGAAGCGGCTCGCTCTCCGGCACGCGCAGCGGAAGCAGGAAACGCGGGATCCCGCTCTCTCGGCACAGGCGCTCATAGCTGTCCGGGTGGGACGGGACGACCTGCTTGATCTCCATCGGTCCGCCCCACTCCGAAGCGGCGGCAACCGTACCGGTGTCGGTGCCGCACCCGATCAGGTAGGCGGCGTGGCCGAAATGCTCGCGCGAAAGTTGGCCGATGTTGTGCTCTCCGCGAACGGTCATCTCCGTCGCCGCGGCATTGCCCACGTGCGAATTGTGGGCCCACACCACGGCCTTCGCGCTCGGGCCGCGGAAATCGAGCACCGCCTTCAGCGTCTCGAACATGTGCGTGTCCCGCAGGTTCCAGGATTCGTAGGATCCGAAGTACATCACGCGGTAGTAGCGCTCGGCGTCGACGACCAGCCGCGCATTTTGCACGGCGTCGAAGAAGTGCACGGGATCCTGCGCGATGTAGTGCAGGCGCTGGTCGAGCAGGTCGCTCAGCATCGCCACTGCCTGGTCTGCGCATTGGCGGTAGCGCCCGGTCAGGGTCGCGTGGCCGTAGGCGGCGGGATCCGACTGCCAGGGCGTGAGACAGCCGTAGCGGTGGCGCGCCAGCCGCGCGCTGTCCGGATCGTGGGCGTCGAGGAATGCCAGCACGGCGTCGATCGACGTGAAGAGGCTGTAGAGGTCGAGGCCGTAAACGCCGACGCGCGCGGCTTCCTGCGGGATCGCCGAATTGTAGTCGTGCAGCCAATCGACGAAGTCGGCGGTCTCGCGATTTCTCCACATCCAGGTCGGGAAGCGCGCGAACGCGGTCCATTCCGACGCGGGCGCGTCCCGGTGGCGGACGTAGTGGTCGATCTGCGCGGTATCCGGCCAGTCGGCCTCGAGCGCGACGATTTCGAATCCCTTGCGCTCGATCAGTTCGCGCGTCACGCGCGCGCGCAGCCGGTAGAATTCCGAGGTGCCGTGGGTCGCCTCTCCGAAGAGCACCACGCGGGCGTCGCCGATCCGCTCCAGCAGCGCGTCGAGTTTCATCTGCTCGAGATCGTCGAACGGCTGGGCGGCAGCGCGGATAGTCTCGACCGGCGAAACCGGTTGGGCGGGGGCGCGTTGCTCGGGCCAGCCCTCCGCCCCGATCAGCGGAACGAACCTGACCCCGCCGAGGTCTTCCTCTTCGTAACGATCTCTGGCCACGCGTCGGATGCGCACGAGCTTCTGCAGCCGCTCGGACGAACCGACGGGGATGATCAGGCGACCGCCCACCGCGAGTTGTTCGCGCAGCGAGGGGGGAACTTCGGGGCCACCCGCCGCGACGAGGATCGCGTCGAACGGAGCGGCGTCCGGCCAACCCTTGGTACCATCGCCGCAGCGCACGTGGACACTCGCGTAGCCGAGTTCGATCAGGCGATCGCGGGCGGTTTCGGCGAGCACTTCGTTGCGCTCGATGGTAAAGACCTCGCCCGCGATCTCGGCAAACACGGCGGCCGCGTAGCCCGAGCCCGTGCCGACCTCGAGCACCTTTGCGCCTGGGCCGAGTTCCGCCTGCTCGGCCATATACGCCACGATGAACGGCTGCGAGATCGTCTGGCCCTCGGCGATCGGGAGCGGGGCGTCCTCGTACGCGAACTCTTCGAGGTGTTGCGGCACGAATCGTTCGCGCGGAACCCGCGCGAGCGCTTCGAGCACCCGCGCGGAGCGAACGCCGCGCGCGCCAATCTGCCGGCGCACCATTTCGCGCCGCAGGTCCCGGTGAGCCTGTGTGGTTTCGTATTGCGAAGCCCGATTGCGCTGCGTCATGGAGGCTTCTCCGATTTGGTGTCGGGCGCGGCGTCTAGTCGCTGCCCGTCCCGATTTCGCGCGGTTGCCGAATGCCCGCGAGCGTCGTGCCGACTTCTTCCGTCGTGACTGCCCGGCGCGCCGATCCGGCGTCGCGCGCGGCTTCGCGCGCGATGTCGGCGAGCGAGATCACCCCGAGCAGTTGATCGGCGGCGTCGATCACGGGCAGCCGATGGACCTGGGCTTCGCGCAGGATGGATTCGGCAGTGGCGAGGTCCTGCGACGGCTTGCACATGCGAATCCCGGTCGACATCACGTCGCGGACGCAAATCTCCGTGAGGGGCAGTCCCCGCGTGTATGCGGCCATGCAGATGTCGCGGTCCGTCACGACGCCCACGACGCGTTGGCTTTCCCGGCTCTCAGTGACCGGAACGAAGCCGCAGTCTCTCTGCCACATGATGCGCGCGGCAGCGTTGAGGGTGTCTTCGGGCCGACAACTGACCACTTCCTTCGTCATGACCTGCTCGACCTTCATCGGATCGACTCCTCTCTCTCGACGAGCGGATCAGCGCCGACACGACCGATCCAGGAAGGGTCCGCGGCCGCACGCGCCGCCCACGATCAATCGGTGCAACGTTCGTGCCGCCCACCGGGAATGGCGCTGAACCGTGCGATCCGGGGGTCGTCGGACGCGAGAATGGCTGAGGGGGGCGCTCGCAACGGCCCATGGCGGCGCCGTGCAGCTGGCTCGGCCCGACGCCGCGCATCCGCCGCCGGGTGGCTGGGGCCGACCGCCTCTGCTCGGATTCGGGCTGGTGCCATTCGCCTCAGCGCAAGCGTCAGCAATGTTTCCGGCCTCGCCCCCACTTCGATCGGGCGCCGCGCTGCCGTGCGACCCCGGGTCATCTCCAGCGCGCACGGCAAAACAAAATTCGGTTGGCACGGATCGTGCTTTCTGAAGGCGAAACAGCGGCGTGAGCCAACACCCTGGATTGGAGGATTTGGGCAATGCCGATCGAAGATTACTGCGAAAAGCCCGCCGCCAGCGTACTCGGAAATACGACGGTTCGCGCGGCCGCGCAGCGCATGAAGAGTGAGGGGCTCGGCTGCCTGATCGTGGTCGCAGACGGTCGCCCGACCGGAATCGTCACCGATCGAGACCTCGTGCTCAAGACATTGTGTAGCCGGCTCGATCCCGGAGCGGTGAGGGTCGACGAGATCGCCTCGCACCCCCTCTTCACGATCGAGCAGGAGAGTTCGGTGGAGGAGGCCGTTCGGCTGATCCGGCATCACGCGGTGCGGCGACTGCCCGTCGTGGACGAAAAGGGAAGCCTCGTCGGCATCATCGCGGCGGACGACCTGCTCTCGCTGGCAGCGGACGAATTGAATGGGCTCTCCGCGGCAGTGCGTGCCCAGCGCCCGTGCGGCGATCCGGGCGGGAGGCAAATACAATGATCAGCGTGGCCGAGCACTACCAGAAACAGGTTGCGACGATCCCGGCGGGGTCGATGGTGCGCGACGCGGCGGATGCGATGAAGGCGCGGGCCGTGGGTTCGCTGGTCGTCACGCGCGGCGACACACCCGTCGGAATCGTCACCGACCGCGATCTGCTCGAGCGGGTCGTCGCGGAAGGCAGGGATGCCGGCGCGACCGCCGTCGCCGATGTGATGAGCGCGCCGCTGAAAATCGCGACTCCCGGGGACCCGCTCGAACGCGTCGTCGAAGTGATGTCCGAACACGGGATCCGGCGCGTTCCGGTGCTTGCCGACGGCGAGCTGCGCGGAATCGTCGCGCTCGACGACGTCCTCGCCAAAGTCACCGAAGAGCTGCACGACCTCGCGGGAGGAACCCGGCGCGAGGTCGGCGCGGCCCAACGCGCGGCGCGCGCTCGAGTCCTGGCGCGCGATGTGGGAGGCCGCCTGCACGAACTCGGCGATCAGATCGAGCACCTCGGATCCGACGCCAAGCAGGGCCTGCTGCGCGAAATCGAAGGGCTGCGGGAACGGATTCGAAGCCGCAAGCGCTGAGTAGCATGGCGCCCGGTTTGAAGGATTCGACCGGGGCCTCGATTCGGGCGCGAACTCGGGCCCGAGTTCGGAATTGGGCTCGATCCAGGACTCGGGACTCGAAACTCGGGACTCGGAACTCGGAACTCGGGGATGGGCGGCACCCCAGCTCGCGGTATGCTTCGGGCCGATCACGTTGCAGGAGGGAGTATCCATGCAGGTAGTCATCAGGACCGTTCTTTTCGTCGTCGCCGCTGCGCTGCTGGGCTGCGCGACCACGGGAGATCTCGAAAAACTCGACGCGCGCGTCGCGTCGCTCGAGTCGAAGCTGCAGACGCAGGGCAGCCAGATCGAGGCGCTCCAGTCCCAGATCAGCGGCATCGATGCCAAGGCAGATCGCAGCGTCGCGCAGGCGACCGCGGCAGCGGAGCGCGCAGAAGAGGCGGCCCGCAAGGCCGACGCAATCTTCAGGAAGTCGGTTTCGAAGTGATGTCGTCGTGGGGCAGCGCGCCGAGCTGCCCCACCGCGACCGGCACGCCCCGCATCTGATCGACGGCGATCCAGAGTTTTTCGATGTCGATGCTCGGCAGGATTCCCATCTCCATCGGCACGCGGATCGCCTCCGCGAGACGATCGGGCTGTTTGCCGTAGA